>ERZ869909.390-NODE-390-length-55291-cov-7.296610_pt1 | contig 55291 bp, 40 predicted proteins | sample MGYA00520892_ERZ869909 | MGnify/ENA primary metagenome ERZ869909 (study PRJEB32215, sample SAMEA104723947) | bioreactor metagenome | biome: bioreactor; feature: anaerobic bioreactor; material: water | place: China | collected 2015-03-12 ... | reverse complement strand
GCATGGGTGTTTAATTCAACCGTGACCCAGGGCTGCGCCGCCTTCGCGCGATGCGCTTCGGCGGCTTACCCTGGGCTACCCTGTTGTGCCCCGTTGGGGCACGGAAGGTCGATCAAAATCGCGTGTTATTCCAATGTTTCCATACGAGCAGAACAAGTGCGCTGCATTCAATTTTCCCATTCCGGAGAATCGGTGCGCGCTGGAGAAAATGGCTACAATATTTCTTAAAATGCTCTAGCGCCCCAGCACCTTGATCAGCTCGGGCAGGCGGCCCTCGACATCGTAGTGGCGCACGGTTCCGTCGCGGCCGATGAGGATGGTCTGCGGAATGACGGTGATGCCATAGGCGGAGAAGGTGTCGCCGTCCTCAATGTCCTGTGCGACGGGAAACCCGATGTTGTACTCGCCGACATAGTATGCGACATCCTCGGGCAGACTCGCGCTGTCGTGCAGGGCGATGAATACGACATTCTCAGGCGGCATGGCTGCGTGCAGGGCGCGCATCTCGGCGATCCGGTCGGGCGTGGCGCCGGTCGTGGCGAATCCGCCCCAGAAGGTGAGCACGACGACCTTGCCGCGAAGGTCGGCACGGGCGATGGGCGCGGTGTTGTACCAGTCGACGACGGCCAAGGGTGGCGCGACACGGCCGACAAGTCCCTCGAGGTTGTTGGGGGGCTCCCACCCCTCGCGGAGGACGGCCATGTCGGGCGCGTAGCGTTCGAGCCTCACCTCGCGTGGGTCCCGCTCGGCGATATCGGCCTCGTAGAGGGTCCGCTCGAAGAGGGTCGGGTGCTCGACGCGAAAGGCAAGGCGGTTCAGCTCCGGGGCAAAGTCGAGGGCAATGGCGAATTCCCCGGCCGCGTCCGCGACGGCATGGAGGGGCTTGGGCAAATCGTAAGTGGATAGGATGGCATGCGGCACGGGCTCGCCATCAAGCCCGATGACCGTCCCGCGGATGCTGGGCAAGGGCGCGAGTTCGAAGGGCGGTGTCTCGACGGGTGACCCGGGCTTGGGCGCGACCTCGGCCATGGGGCCCTCGGGCAGGTAGTAGCCGGGGGGCGGGATGACCTGCACGACGCCGGGCTCGGGGGAGGCGTCCAGCGTGAAGCGGCCGTCGATGTCCGTGATGGCATCGCTGTAGACGGTCTCGTGCGCCAGGAATGCGACACGCACGGCTGCGGCGGGCGTGTCGTCGTCGAAGTGCACGCGGCCTTGCACGGCCGCCCGTGGAAGCATCTGGATTAGCTCCACGCGAATGTCATCGTAGCCGCCGACGGACAAGGGCATGGGCGGCGGACCGGCGTGCTCGGGGTGACGCGCCACAACGAAGTAGTCGCCCTCGCGGACGCGGGCGGTGTAGAAGCCGTCGGGTGCAGTGACGGGTTGCGCGACTTCGAGCGGACCACTGCCGGTTTGGGAGAAGATCGAGACGCGGGCGCCGTCGACCGGCTCGCCATCGGGACTGACCACGCGCCCGCCGACGGCCAGGCCATGGCGCAACACAACGGTCTGCCGATCCTGCGCGGTGCTGAGGTAGGGAACATAGGCGCGCGCGTACCGGAGATGACCGACCTCGAGTTGCGCGAAACCGCCCGCGGGCAGCCACGGAATGTCGAGGTTGCCGTCGTCATCGCTGCGCAGGGAGGGAAAGCCAAGCTCAAGGAGGTCATCCACGGCGACCCGGAAGGCACTGTTGATGGTGGCACTGAGGAGACGGGCGCCGGCGATGGGCTCGAAGCCGGTGGTCGTCACGCGGATGGGCAGAACCTCGGGCTCGGCGAGGCGCAGTTCGATATCCGCATCGCCCACTGCCCGCACCGAGAGTCCCCCGAGTGCGTAGCCCTCGGCATGGGCGACGAAGTCCACCGCGCCCACGGCGATGCCCTCGAAGGCGAATCGGCCATCGGCGTCGGCGGTGGCGGCCACAGGTAGCCGGTTCTGAACGGCCCAGACGCGGGCATCGGCCAAGGGCGTTTCGTCGGGGCCGATCACGGTGCCGGTAATGGTGAGTGCCTGGGCCGATTGCGCGGCGACCAATTGCGCGACGACCAGTTGCGCGACAATCAGCACCATCGGGGCCAGAAATCGGATGTAATTGGGGAAGAATTTCAGCATTGGGAAGGTGATCACCGTGCGCCTGCACTCGTGAGGCGGTGCCGGTCCGCGATGCCCATGGCCTCGGCGAGGACGCGGCCGCGGCCGTCGATCAGGTAGGTGGTGGCGGTGCCGGGCGCCTGCCCCCGCAGAATGGGAAACGGGGCCCCTTCGCAGGCGGCATCGCCATCCACGACGAGCACGACGCGATGCCCCGCGGCGCGCCATGCGGCGTGATCGGCCCGGAGCCGTTCGCGAACGAAGGGGGCCTCCGCCACGCTGCAATAAGTCAGCACGATGCGCTGGGTTTCGTCGCCCGAGGCGGGGATTTCGCCGCAAAGCACCGGTAGATTCCGCCAACTGATGCGATTGCCGAGCAGGCTGCTCCCCGCGCGGCCGCCCGTGACGACGATGTTGCCGGTATCGTGCGCCTGGCCCTGCTCGAGCACAAAGGAGTTGGACTCCCCCGTGCGCGGCTCGCCGCTGGCATCCTCGCCGCCGAAGGCGATGCAGCGCAGGGCGGCGCCGGGCAGGCCGCGCTCGATGCGGAATCGGCCGTCCGCATCGGTCAGGGTACGCCAGAGCACATGGGGTTCGTCCTGGTTGGGCGATGCCATGAAGAGACCCACGACGGCGGCGGAGAGTCCGCGGCCGCGTTCGTCCACGATGCGCCCGGTGACGGGGGCGCAGGGCAACATCTCGACGCGGCCGCCGCCTTGCGAGGCCGAGAGCGAAAACAATGCCGCGGAGGCGGCGCCGGGTTGCTCGGCGACGGCGAGTATGTTGCCCGAACCGGGCAGTGCATTGACGCGCACCTCGGCCTGGCCGTTGGCGTCGGCAATGTGCCAGCCGATCTGCGCCGGCTCAAGGACGCGTGCAACGACGCCGGGCGCGGGGCTGCCGTCCGGCGTGACGAAGGAGACGCGCAGGGCGGGTATGGGCGCGAGCCAGAGCGCGGGCATCTGGAAGTTCTGCCCTTCCGCCACGGTGACGGATTGCCCGACGCGCTCGGGGGGCTGGTAGCCGGGGGCCGTCTCGATGATCAACTCATTCGTGCCCGCTGCCGCATCGAAGTGGTAGCGGCCGGTGGGGCCCGTGGTGGTGGTGCCGGCGATGGTGCCGTCGGCCCGCAGGATAAGCCGCGCGCCTTGGATGGGTTCGCTCGTGACGGCGTCGCGAATCTCGCCGAAAATGGTCGCCACCTCGGAAACATAGAGCGTGGCGCGTTGCTGGGAGGTGTCGCCGCGGAGGGTTAAGCGGCGCCAGCTGGGGCTGCGGTATCGCGGACTCTCGGCGCGGTAGAGGTAAACCCCCGGCTTCAGGCGCAACGAAAAGGTCCCTTGCGCGTTCGTTTGCGTCAGGGCGGTGTCGTGCGGCGGCTGGGCATTGGCAAAGCTGATCACCACATTCGCCACGGGGTCGCGCTGGATTCGCGTGACGGCCTCGCCGCGAAGATACACGCCGGGATACATTTGCACATCCACCGAATCACCCCCAACCACGACGCCGGTCACGCCTTCCTGCGCGTGCGCGGCGTGGGTGATCTTGAGGGCCACCGTGGCGCCCGCGGGCAAATTCGGGATGGAGAAGCGGCCATCCGCCTGCGCGGCGGGCACTCCGAAGCCATGATTGCGCAATTTGGGAAAATGAATCGAGACTTTCTCGTGACCGAGCAGGGCCACGCCGATTACCTGTGCACCTTGCAAGGCATCCCCTCCCGCCGCACTTCGAATGCGTCCGGATACGGTGCCGGGCTGGCCGAGGCGCAGTGTGACGCCCTCAAGGGCTTCGTCCACCGCCAGGGTGCGGGTGACGCCGCCAAAGGCGTGGCCCTCGGCATGGGCAAAGATGCCGACCGTTGCGGGTCCGGCCACGGAGAACTGGTAGCGGCCGTTGGCATCGGCCTGGGTGGCCTCCAGCGGGGCGCCGAGGCTGGGCTCGAGAAATACCTGGGCATTCGGCACGAGCGCGCCGCTGGCATCCACGACGGAACCGCTCACGGTGGCAGCCGCCGTAAGGGACAGGCATACAGCAATCAGGGCGGACATGGGCTCTCCTTGACGACGGGCAGCACTTGAATGACGGGCAGCGAACGCAGTGGGATGGGACCCCCGTGGCCAGCCCTAGTGGCCAGCCCTGTTGGCGACCTCCCGCGCGACCTCGCCCTCGAGTTGGGCGTAGGTGCGTCGGAACGAACGCCGAAGTGCTTCTTCCGCGGGCACCGTGTCGCCCAGATCATTCATGAACTGCATGACGGCCCGCTGCCCGAAACGATCCCAAAGATATCGCATCGTGGCATGCGATTTCAGGTAGGCGAGGCCGAGCTGGTCCGGCGCGAGGGCGTAGAGCTGGTTGGCATTCATCTGGGCGTAGGAAAGCGTCTCGCCGTTGCGCCACGCGGCATCGAGCGCGGCGTACTCGTAGGGCTCGATCGTGGTCGACAGCAACTCGGCCAGGCCCTCGTTCACCCACCACGGCACATTCTCGGAACCGGCGAGAAAATTGACCACTTCGTGCGTGTACTCGTGATAGATCAACTCTTCCAGGCGATCGTCCGGCAGCAGGTTGCCCTTCGCGTCGATGTGCGGAATGCGGATACGGCCATCCCAAACCGCGCCGATATGCGCGCCCAACTGCGTCGCGGCATGGAAGTCATCCGCCGTGTAGAGCGTCACCTGGATGGGGCCGGGCGGGAAAGTGCGGCCGAGCTTGGTGCCCACATCGCGGTAGGCCCTCTCCAACACGGACATCACCGTGCGCAAATCGCGCCCTTGTGTGCCCGGGGCGAAGGAAATCTCAAAATTCCGGGTGCGCGTCTCGCGGAAGTTGCCCTCCACCGCCGCCTCCCGCTCCGCCTTGGTGATCTTTTCGTCGATCCCCTCGCGGCCGGGTTGACGCTCGCGCACGAATCGCCACTGCTCCAACGCCCGTGCGAGCAGGTTGCGCTTGTAGTAGGCGTTGCCAAGCAACTCGCGGCCATCGAGGTTATTCGGGTCGAGCTGCACCGCCTCCTCCAACCGGAAGGTGGCGTCGTCGTTGTAATCCAGCCGCAGGTAATACGAGCCGAGCTGCACCAGGGGCAGGGGGTTGCCCGGGTCCACGCCGATGGCGACCTCGAGCATCTCGGCCGCAGCGATGAAATCCCGCACGCCGCCCCGTTTGGCCATTTCGTGCGCGGCGGCCTGGTAGGCATTGCAGAGATTGCGGCGGATGGTCGAATCATTCGGGCGAAGGTCGTAGGCCCGCACGAACACATCCACCGACTCGAGATAGCGCCCCTCGTTGTAGAGGGCGACGCCTTGCGCGTTGTACTCGACCGCGGCCACGGCATGCGCAGAGCCGGCGGCGATGAGCACGAGGGCCGCGAAGGCCGCAAGGGGCCGCAGGTTGGGACGCAAGGGATTCATCAGGCTTCCGGCAGCAGGGCGATGGCCTCGATCTCACACTGGAAATCCAGCGGGAGCCGTGCCACCTGCACGCAACTGCGCGCGGGTTTGCTTTCGTTGAAGTACTCGCTGTAGATGGAATTCAGCTCGGCGAAGCGTTCCATGTCAGCGAGAAACACGGTGGTCTTGATGACATGCTCCATGCCCGAGCCGCATTCCTCCAGAATGACCTTGAGGTTGTCGAGCATTTGCCGGGCTTCGATCTCGAAACTGCCGAGCACCGGGCCACTGCCATCCTGCGCCAGGGAAACCTGCCCCGACACGAACAACAGATTGCCCGCCGCCACCGCGTGCGAATACGGACCGGCCGCGGGCGGACCGCCCGGGGCATTGAGACAGCGCTTTTCCATGTACAGATTTCCTTGGCCGATTGACTCTTTCCACGGTACCACAGGACTACAAACGGGTCAAAGCCGCAAAAAATGGGGACAGTAACCATTTAATTTGGCTAGCACCAATTCCTGCACCGCAACAACTTACAATTAAATGGTTACTGTCCCCATTTTTTGAGGGCCCAGCGGTAGAGGGCGAATTGGGCGATGATGAGGGCGAGGATAATTTCGGGGGTGTGGAGAAAGGGCCAGGCGGTGCCGTATTGCTCGGCGAGCCAGCCGAAGGAGAGGGAGCCCACGAGGGCGCCAATGCCGACCATGCTCTCGTGGATGGAGGCGTTGCCGTGCTTTCGGACGGGGTCGGCGATGCTGTAGCTGAGGCTGGCGAAGAAGGTGGCGGCGCCCGCGGTGCCGACGACGCAGCAGCAGGCGATCATCACGGCGATGCTGTGGGTGGTGCCGAGTCCGTAGAAGGCGATGCCCGCGACGAGCTGGAGCACAGCGAGGAATGCGAAGCGGTATTGCCAGAAGCGCGCGGAGCCCATGGCGAAGGAGATGAGGGTGCGAACGAGGTAGAGCACCATGCTGATCCAGGCGAAGAGGGTCACGGCGGTGATGGGGATGTGGCCGGGGGTCTCGAAGAACCAGGCGAGGGCATCGGCCCCTGACAATTCCTCGAGGCGCTTTGGGAAGACGGTGCGCATCACGCCGACGAGGAGGGAGCCTGTGCCGTTGGCGGCCCAGGCGTAGTAAAGGTGGATGCGGCTGAGGCGGGCGTCGGCGGACTCGGGCTCGCCGTCTGCGATGGTAGGTGCGGCGGCGGCAGGCTTGGGCAGGGAGAGCACGAGGGCGATGGTGATCGCGCAGGTAACGGCGATCAGCACGAAGGGCAGGGTGTGGTGGAGGTTGTAGAGGGGTGCGGAGAAGAGCGGCCCGGCGGCGAGCCCAAGGCACCAGCTGATGTTGTACCAGGCGATGCGGCGGCCGCGGATGATGGGGTCAGGCTCGTTGCCGAGGTGGGACTGCATGGCCGCCCAGAACAGAGCCATGGTGGTGACGCCGATGACGGTGCAGGCCCCGAAAAACAGCGGTGACTTGATCCACGGTGCGGCGAGCCAGAAAAGCATGAAGCCCGCGGCGCCGAAGACGGCGAGGTTGAGACCGTTGTGGACTTTGGAGACAAACCGGGCGGAGAGAAGCAGAATGGCGGCATAGCCCGCGGCCTGCAGCCCGCCAATGAGGCCGGACATCCCCGCGCCACCGCCGAGATGATCGAAGATGTAGAACGGCCCGACATGAAAAGCGCTGGCCACGGCGAAATCGGCCGTGAACGCGGCAAGGTAGTGGCGTCGATGGGGAGGGAACATGCGGAGACTGTAGGCGCAGCCGGGGTGTGAATCAAGGCCCCCGTTTCGACGGCGGCCGGTTCACCTCCACTTGCGCTCGAAAGCCCGGTGGGCAGCCCGGGCTAGCTCAACAACCCCAGTGCGTCGTTCACCACCAATTGCACATCCAGCGCGTTGACCACCCCGTCGTAGTTGACATCGGCGCTGCGCGGGCTCACATCGACTCCCAAGGCGCCGTTGATGGCCAGCTGTACATCCACTGCGGTCGCCTGCCCGGTTCCCGAAATGTCGCCGAGGGGGCCAACGGGGTTGTTTCCGTTCTCGAATTCCAGCCAGTTCGGCACGCCGTTGCCGCTGAAGTCGTTGTCCCCGTCCGGGATGCCGTCCGGACCGAACACGCGCCCGTCGCCAAGCACATCCGGATTGTCCGGATCGAAGGGGTTTTGCACGCCAAGCGTGTTGGGAAACAGGTCCCGCTGCGCGTCCCAGCTGTAGATGCCGTTGCGGGTGTGGTCCACGCCCACGCGGATTTCGCTCCCCACGGGAACCGCGGTGAAGAGCACAGGGCGCTCCGGGCTGGCGTCCGCTATCAGGGAGCTTAGTGATGCCACGACCGTCCGCTGGTCCGTTTGGAAAGTGTTGTTTCCGCTATAGGCCGCGCCCCGGTTTGCCCCTTCCTGGACCCAATGCGCCACCAGTGCGATCTCTCCATCGTTGGCGAGGTCGAGGAGGAAGAGAAGGGACGGCGAAACGGAGGACGACTGGATGATCGTCTGCATGCCGACGGCCGCGTGTGCATCCAGGCTTTCCTCGCCCGGTGGTTCGCCTTCGTGATGCTCGAAGCCGGAGCCGGTAAACGCGAGGAGGAACGCGGCCAAGTCCGCGACATCCTGGATACTCCGGGCAACCGAGAAGTGGCCTTCGCTGAGCAGACGCGGCAGCGTATCGACGGAGCCGTCGTGCATGAACCCGAATCCCGCACGGGCGAGGGGTACATCCAAGTCGAACCCGAGTTTGTCTGGGATGTTCCGCAGTTGCGGCACTTTGAAGGTCTTTTGCGATGCCCCCGTGTTGGAGACCAGCGCCAGGAACGACTCCCCGGTCGGTCCGGGCGGAATGGGCTCCCACACGCCATTCACGAGTACCGCGTTGGTGCCGGCCCCGGTTGGAAGGGTATGGCAGGTGATGCAGGAAACCTGTTGCATCTGCTCGTCGCGCGGCAACGCAGTGCGAAACAGTTCGAGGCCCCGCTCCGCATTGCCGTTTGGCAGCGGGGTTCCGGCATCAGCGAAGACCCCGGTCGCGCGCAACCCGGGAAGCGGGAGATTCGTCGGCAGCGAATTGTCGTCGTTTCGGTACGGATTCGGGGGATAGTGCAACGAAGCCAGGAACCCCTTCATGTCTGCCATTTCCTCGTCGGTCAGGACGCTGTCCCGGGCAAGCAGTTCCACGAAGGTCTCGTTGAATGCCTCGATGTCTGCGCGATCGCCCCGCCAGTGGAATGGCTCCTTCCCGATGATGTCCGTGAGCGGTTGTGTGATCATCACGCCCTTGACGGGATGAAAATCCTCCAGTTCGTCCGCAAGACCGGGGATGCCGCCGCCGGGATTGTGAACAGCGGGCAAGGGCTCCATCTCGCCCAACGGATTGCCGAGGTTCCACCCGATCCGGTCGGAGCGGGTATCCAGGTGGCAACTGGCACACGACACCGTGCCGTTTCCGGAAGTCATTATGGTGTTGTAAAAGTGCACCCGGCCGCGCTGGATCACCTCGGGCGTTGGGTCGAAGAAGGGGATCCTCGCGACCTCCTGCTCTTGGGACAAGGTGGCCGACACGACGGACAAGGAGCCCTCGAATCGATTGAGGACATAGAGTTGGTCGCGCGCTTCGTCAAACACGATTCCTGTCGGGCCACGGCCGACGGATATGGGCTGCGTCCCTTCGCCGAAGAGTCGAGAACCGTCCGGGGTGAACATCAGGAGATTGTCCGAGCCCATGCCCGTCATGAAGTAGCGGTTGCCTTCCGGATGCCACACGGCGCCGCGCGGGTCGCTGAGGCTCATTTCGCGCAATGCCGGTTCGACAACCCGATCCGCGCGCAGAATATGGGGATTGAGCTTGTGGGTCTTGTTTTGCGTGGGGATGCCCACGCCCTGTTCCCAGAAAACCGAGAACCACTCGACGAAATTGCCCCGCGAATTCGGCTCGAACCGAACATACGGGTGCGAAATCATCCCCGTGACCAAGATACGGTCGGTCGTCGGGCTCACCGCGATGGCCGTCGGGAAATCGAGCAAGTGCGACACATACTCCACGGCCAGCGTGTCCGTATCGACGATGGCCAGGTTGTCGTTGCGGCGGTTCCACCCGGGGATGCGCCCACTCTCGTGCGCCTTGGCCCCGTATATGTACTCCGCCCAGGGCATGAATTGGCCGTCCTGCCAATCGTTGTTCAGCCCCACCGGACCGCCCGTCAGTATCAGGCTGCTGCGTGGCCACGGCGGCAGGTCGGGGTTGCTATCCTCGAGCGGCTCCCCCTGGCCAAACCGGTCCACCGGCGGTCCCAGTTGCGGTGGTGGATTCTGCCCCTCGTAGGGCCCCGCCGGGTCATCCACGATCTGTGGCGGGAATGGGCGCTGCACCGGGTCTTCCGTGTCGCCGCCCACAATAGTGAACTTGCTTGAGAAGAAGAACATGATCACCAGGCTGTTGCCGCCATCCAGCTTGCGCATCTGCCACGGGCCGTCGTCCGTGAATGCCACCCGGTCAATCGGCGTCATCGGATTGTCGGGATCGAATACCAGCATGGAATGCGGCCCGGCACAGGTGACATAGGCCCGGACGGGATCCCCCGCGAACTCGACATCCGTCGGCATGTCCTCGACCGGCACGACGGCGCGTACATGCCCGGCGTCGACATCCACGATATTGATGGCATCCGAGATCTGACATACCACCCACGCTTCGGAGTTGTTGCGCCACCGGACAGATACCGGGTCCAGCCCCACCGGGATTGACGCGACTTGCTCCGGAACGCCCGCTGTCAGGTCGAAGATAAGGAGTCGATTGGCCGGAAGGTGGCACACCGCGAGCCGGTTGCCATCGGGACTGATGTCGATGGGCGTGACCGGTACCGACTCGAAATTGACGAAATCGTCATCGGACCACGCAAACGCACTCAGAAAGATTATACAAGCACAAGCGGTTAACACGCGCAAAATCACACCCTCCCCGTCGACACTCGACGATGTTCCCGAAGCCACCCTAGCACGGCGTAGCAGCCCCGTCAATGGGGCGAATCGCGCCTTTGGACGGGATCCGACCGGACCACGCAATCAAACGCCAAGGAACATTGCTACTGTACAGGGAGGTATTTTGATGGGGTTCGATACTACGCTTGGCATTTGTTTGAACCGGGGATTGAATGCGGCATATACTATGGAACTTGTATCAAACGAGGCATTATGTCCGAGTTTACGCTTTTTCCCGGGCGGTTGCGCATGCCAAGTGCGAGGGGATAATTGATGAAACTGTTCTTCCCGAAAGAGCTGCAGGACGGCGAGCGCCGGGTATCGGCGCTTCCGGATACAGTGGCCCGCCTAGTTCAACTCGGCGCAGAAGTCGTTATCGAGTCTGGACTTGGGACTTCCTGCCACTTTTCCGATGAGGCCTACCGCGAGGCAGGCGCCGCCATCGCCGACAGCCGCGATGAGGCCCTGAGCGAAGCGGACATGGTGCTGCGGCTGGGTAAACCGCCGATCGAGGAAATTGGACGCCTGAAGGAAGGCTGTCTGCATATCAGTTTTCTGGACCCGTTCAATGAATCGGCCCTGGTGGACGAGTTTGCCGCCAAGAACATCTCCGCCTTCAGCATGGAAATGCTGCCGCGCACGACGCGGGCACAGAAGATGGACGCGCTCAGTTCGCAGGCGAACATTGCGGGCTATGTGGCCGTGTTGCTCGCGGCGACGCGCCTCCAGTCGGTGCTGCCGATGATGATGACGCCGGCAGGGACGCTGAAGCCGGCGCGTGTGTTTGTCATTGGTGCGGGCGTGGCGGGCTTGCAGGCCATCGCCACGGCCAAGCGCCTGGGCGCGCGCGTGGATGCCTTTGATACGCGGCCGGTCGTCGAGGAGCAGGTGAAATCGCTCGGGGCGAAGTTCGTCAAGGTGGATTTGGGCGATACGGGCGAGACGAAGGACGGCTACGCGAAGGAATTGACCGAGGAGCAGCAGGCCAAGCAGCGCGAGGCGATGGCGAAGGTGTGCGAGCAGTCGGACATTGTCATCACCACGGCGAAGCTGTTCGGGCGCAAGGCGCCGGTCATCATCGCGAAGGATATGGTCGAGCGGATGAAGCCCGGCAGCGTGATTGTGGACTTGGCGGTGGAGTCGGGCGGCAATGTCGAGGGCGTGGTGCTGGGCGAGGAAATCGAGGTGAACGGGGTTCGCATCGTCGGGCTTCCCTGCCTTGAGGGCCACGCCGCGGTACACGCCAGCCAGATGTACGCCTCGAACCTGTTCAACTTCGTGGACGAGTTCTGGGACAAGGAAGAAAAGACTTTCAAGCTCAAGTTGGATGACGAGATCATCGCCGGGGCCCTCGTCACGCATGGGGGCCAGGTGGTGAATGAGATGCTCAAATCGGTGCGCGCGGCCGCGGAGAACAAGGCATGAGCAACCAGGAACTGATTCTGCTCGTCTTCACCTTTGTGCTGGCGATTTTCCTCGGGTACGAGTTGATTAAGAAAGTACCTTCGACCCTCCACACGCCGTTGATGTCCGGCGCCAATGCCATCTCGGGCATTACCATCGTGGGTGCGATTGTTGCCGCGGGGGCCACGCAGGACAGCACGGTGAGCGTCATCGTCGGCGCGTTTGCGGTGGCCTTTGCCTCCATCAATGTGGTGGGCGGCTATATGGTGACGGACCGCATGCTGGCGATGTTCAAGAGCAAGAAGAAGGGGGGTGAGCAATAATGGAGATGCTCATCGTCCTCGCGTATATCGTTGCCGCGGTGATGTTCATCATGGGCATCAAGATGCTCAGCAGCGAGGCCACGGCGCGCCGGGGCAACATGCTCAGCGCCGGCGGCATGACGGTCGCCATCGTGGCGACGCTGCTCAATTGGGCTGAAATCTCTCCGACGGGCTACATTGTGATTGCCGTGGCCGCGCTGATTGGCGGCGGCATCGGCGCGGTGGCCGCCAACCGCGTGCAGATGACCTCGATGCCGGAGTTCGTGGCCCTGTTCAATGGTTTCGGCGGCATCGCCTCGCTTCTGGTGGGCTGCGCGGAGTATTGGCGCCAGTTCATCGCCATCGACAACACGCTCGAGGGCGCGGCCCTTTTCATTGTGTCGCTGGCCATTTACCTTGCCATCCTCATCGGTGGCGTGACCTTTACGGGCAGTCTGATTGCCTATGGCAAACTCTCCGAGCGAATTGACGGCAAACCCTACCTGTTCAAGGGGCAGCAATTCGTCAATGGCGCGATTCTGCTGAGCATCGCCACCTGCCTCGTGCTCTTTGTGCTCAATCCGGTCGCGTTTGGCTGGGTGCTGATTCCCGCGCTGCTCCTCGCCTTCACCCTCGGCGTGATGGGCACCATCCCGATCGGTGGGGCGGACATGCCCGTCGTCATCGCCTTGTTGAACAGCTACTCCGGCCTCGCGGCCTGTGCGGCCGGGTTCGTCATCGGCAATACCGTCCTGATCGTCTCCGGCTCGCTGGTCGGCGCTTCCGGGCTCATCCTCACCACCATCATGTGCAAGGCGATGAACCGCTCGCTGGCCAATGTGTTGTTCAGTGGTTTTGGCTCGGTCGACGCCACTGCAGGCGGCACGAGCGCGGCCCAGGGCGAGGCAAAGGCCCTCTCGCCAGCGGATGCCTACTTCGTGCTTGAGGCAGCCTCGAATGTGGTGTTTGTGCCGGGCTATGGCATGGCCGTGGCGCAGGCGCAGCATGTCGTGCGCGAATTGGCGGACATCCTCGAGGCGAACGGGTGCGAAGTACGCTATGCCATTCACCCCGTGGCCGGCCGCATGCCGGGCCACATGAATGTGCTGCTGGCCGAGGCGGATGTGCCCTACGAGCAGCTCGTCGAGCCGGGCGATGTCAATCCGCAGATGGAGATGGTCGATGTGGCCATCGTCATCGGCGCGAACGATGTCGTCAACCCCGATGCCCGCACGAACGAGTCCAGCCCGATCTACGGCATGCCGATCATCGATGTGGACAAGGCGCGCACCTGCTTCGTGCTCAAGCGTTCCATGCGCTCCGGCTTTGCCGGTGTCGAGAACCCCCTCTTCTTCTGCGAGAACACCCGCATGATCTTCGGCGATGCCAAGGCAACGATGCAGGCGCTTGTGTCGCAGTTCAAGGAGGGGTAGGCCCGAGGCTTTAGGCCTGAGGCTTCAGGCTATAGGCTTGAGGAGCGGTGGGACATTGGGTCTCCTACTTCTTGCGGAGAGAACGAATCAGACCACCCAGGACTTTGGCCGTCTCTTGGCCTTGCGCGCGAAGGTCTTCAAACGAATCGTCGGACAGGTAGCCGAGGCGGTGCGCCAGATCTAACTGATACGCCACTTCCATCGCGGATGCATACGCCATATCCAGAAACCGCAGGTAATCCGCTTCGGTCGACCGCGCGCAACCCTCGACAATGTTTGACGCGACTGATACGGACGCGCGGCGGATCTGGGAAGTCAGTCCGAATTGTTCTTCACGCGGGAACGCCGCAGTAGCTCTGTACACCGTGACAACAAACTTGTCCGCAAGTTCAAACGCGCGGAGTTTTCGATGGTCCCGCAGCTCACTTCTCCTCGTCTGGCCTTCCTGAAGCCTGAAGCCTAAAGTCTAGAGCCTAAGACCCTCACATAAACGACAAACTCATCCTGATTGCGCACGGCGCCGAGGGAAGCTCTATAGTGCGGGCGTTGTCGAGCATGTCCCAGAGGTGGGCCATGTCCCGTGCCTCAGGCGGCATAGATGACCTCGTGCGTTCGGAGAATTTCCCGCTTCCGCCACGGGTTCCGAAGCGCCTCCCTCTCGATGAGGTCCACGGGCCGACCAAACAACGATTCGGCCTCTTCCTTCATTGCGATCAGATCGAAAAGCGTCCAGCCGGCGTCCGCTTCGAAGCTGACGAGAAGATCGATGTCGCTCTCGGGCCCGAAATCGTCGCGAAGCGCGGAGCCAAACAAGGAAAGCTCGTGGATGCGCCACTTCCGGCAGAACTCGGCGAGTCGCATGCCATCCAAATCAACTTGAGGGTTCATGAATGCAATCTCCTGCCGATGCAATCAGCATGCAGGGGGGCGGGCCAAGCTGTCAACCAGACCCGCTACTATTTCCGTGCCGATACTGCAACAAAGATCACGAACTCATCCTGATTGCGCACGGCGCCGAGGAAGGCGCTATAGGGGCGAATGCCGAAGTCGGTGAACTTCGCCACGGTGTGTGCATCGACGGTTAGTTGTTCGTCATCGCGGTGAATGTCCGCATCGAAATCGTATTCGACTCGGTTCCCCACGATCGTTACCGCGACGCGAATGGTATGGGTGGAATCGCCGTCGGTATTCTCGGAAATCGATAGCACTTCGGCCCTAATCTCCGGGTGATTCTCGGCGTTGAGCTGGTCCTCGCCGAGCATCGCCTCGCGCACATCTGCTCGTTGGTTTTCAGTGATCGAGGATGCGTCACGGGCGACCAGACCGCGCTCGCGCAGCTCTGGCCACCAGCGTTCGAGGTCTGTCGATTCGTCAATGACAAGGTCTTCGGCTTTCACGGTGAGTGAGAAGGCGATGCCGTCCGTCCCCTCCCCCACGCCGGTCAGCTCGTACTCGTAATCGCCCGCGACCACGAGATGATCATGCGCCATGCGCCCGGCGATGCCCGCTCGCTGCGTGGCAATGGCAAAGACGGATGCCTCGCGCTCGATGGTGAATGACTCCGCGCCCGCGAGGGAGGGAAACAGCAGCAGCGCGGCCAGTGCGAACAATCGTGTAAGCATCGGTTTTCCTCCAGGACATGGTCACATATTCAGCCATCAATCCAGTGCCACGACGAGCCAGTCTTCTCCGAAGCGGCGCAGGGTTAACCGGGCGGACGCGGTTCGGAAGGTTCCCATGGTTGCCTGGCCGAATTCATAATTCTCGTCGACTCGCTGCACATTGATGGGCAACACATCCGTGGCGTGAATATCTTCCGTCCCCAGCCTGGGAATGAGGAAGGTGGTAAGGATGATGGCCTCGGTCATGCGCTCTCCGTGGGTGTTGTTTGCGTGACGCGCGGGCATGGCCGGCATGGCCTCGAAGGACTCCCGAAGCCCACGCCACGCGGCAACGCTTTCCTCGGTGCCCATGACACCCAGCCCCAGCACACAGGCCACGCGAACGGCCGGGTCCACGGAGCGGTCCATGGCGGTCCGGGCGAACCAGTCCGCGGTAACGGCATCCAGCGCGACCAAGGCCTCGACGACGATCTGCAGACTTACGGCGGCCAAGGGGCTGGGCTCCAACCGGCTCAGGCGGGTCGAGCTGTCGGCGCGGTGCAGCCACCGGCGCAGGGGCAGCGCGGCTTCTTCGGCCTCGAGCATCATGGCCACGCGGGCGTAAAAACCGATGTAGGGCGACCGAACGAATCCGCTCGGCGCGGACTCGATTCGTCGGGCCACCTCGTGGGCGATGGCGCGGCGCTCGCGTTGGGATAGCAGCTCGATGAACAGCTCGTGCAGTTCATCCTCGGACGCCATCGGTGTCATGGGGGAGCGCACGGGCCCCGGGGGCGGCGGAAGGTAGTGGCTTGCCCATCGCCTGTCTGCTTTCCACTCCTCCAGCACGGCGGCCGGGGAACCCTCCGGCCACGGCGGCAGGATAAACTCCAACTCGGTCGTCTCGCCCGGCTGCATGTTGGCGTAAATTGACACCAGGCTGTCCGCATCACCCAACCGGACGGCAGCGAACTCATCAAAATGGACGGGCCACTCGCCAAGGTCCACGCGGCCGCTCGTATCCGTGCGGTGCATGCCGGGGGGCGTCTCTTCGGGTTCCTCCGGGCGGGGGGCACGGGCTACTTCACGCATGCTGTCTGGGGGTCCAACGAATATCCCAGCCAGGCGCTTCCCGCTGTAGTCGCGGACAACGGCATGGACCCGCGCGGGTGGTTGCAGCACAATGACGGGTGGATTGTCGGCGTCGTAGCTCGAACCACGATTGAACACTTGCCAGCCCATGCCATCGGCCCAGATGTACATGTGGTTGGCGGGCAGGCCGTAGGTACCATCGTCGCTCTGCAGGGTCTCAAAATTACGCCGATGCCGAGGGACCAGTTCTTGCCATTGGCTTGGGCGTACCTCGTGAAGCAAAGTGTGCGTCCGAATGGGCTGCACCATGATCTCGCGAATGGGCTCGCCCGCTCCATCGACCACGCGCACGGGAAAGGGGGGCCTGGGAGCCACACGGACCGGCACCTCGCCCGTTGCCCGCGCGACAAGTCGGCGGTATTCACGCTCCCGTTCGCGCACATAGTCCCCAGCGGGAAAGGCATCGACGGCCTCCTGCGTGGCGGGTTGCCCCGTCACGGCGGTCCAGACGGAGGTGCGCGGCGGGATAGGGCCGCGCTCGAGCACGATCTCGATGTCCAGGTCGCCCGGCTCGAAGTGTATACCGCTGGCCAGGACCTTCGGCTGGTAGTCGGAATGCGTGATCTCGAGCAGAAACGGTTCCTCGGGCAACGCGCGCGACTGAAACCAGCCATCGCGGGCGCTGAAGTCCTCCCCGCGGTGGTGTTCGCCATCCGGCACAACCTTGATGCGCGTGGAGATCATGGTGCCCTCATCGTCCGTGATGCGTCCACGCAGAATCCGGTACTCGGGCCGCTCGACGGTTACACGAAGGTTCTTCAGATCTGCCGGGGTTTCGGCGCGCATTTCCTGCGAAATGACGGGGACGACCTCCTCGTACTGGAGGTGATTATTGAATTCATTGACGAAGATGCGCCGCAATCCATAGGCGCGGGTGACGCGCCAGTTCACCGGGCCATCCCAATTGTGCCAGAGAACGATCGTGCCATCGGCGCTGCTGTCGATGGCGGACGGCCCACCCTCCAGCCAGAGACCGATGTTCGGCAGCGGCGTGCCGTCCCGATCGGTGACGGTTATGCGCACAGGGAATTGTGACGAATATTCGGGACCCCACTTGGGCATTTGCGCCAACCCCTCACGAAAGGCGTCTTGATTGGGAGGGGGCGAGATTGATGGTGCATCCGCAGGGGGTTCCGGAGGGACACCATGGCCGTGCGCCCCGGGATCGGGAAGGTCTCCCGGCGGCAGGACGATATCGTAATTGCCGAAGCTGAAGGCAAATGTGAATGGGTGGGCCGTGTAGCCGGGCTTGTAGAGCACGGTGTCCGGCATGCCCAACCAACCGAGCGAGCGAAACGCGTAGCGGCCCTCTGCATCGGTCTCGCCCAAGGGGATACCGCGGTATGCAAGAATCCGCACGCCCTCGAGAGGTGTACCGCTTGGATCCACGATAGTTCCCGAGACCAATTGCGTCGGTTCGAGGATGAGTTCGGAATACTGCTGCTCCATTGGACGCTGGAAGTGTTGCTTTCCCGCGCCGAGGTTCTCATGCCACGCGTGCACGATGTGCGTAAGGGGGGCCGTGAGGAGGAATGACGCGACCCCGTTCGCGTTGGTGACGGTCCGCTCGGCATCCGTGGGTGGTTCCGTGCGCACGCCTTCGTAGAGCTGCGGCATGCACCGTACCTCCACGCCCTCGACGGGCGTACCATCCGGAAGTGTGACCAACACATGCAGCACGCGCGGCTCGGCTTCCGCGAAGGCCAAGGCCGCGATCAACAGAAACGCGGTGGAGACGATTGCGCGCATCATTGCACGGCCTCCCCGCGCTCCCGCTCGAGGATGACGGCGATGGGCTCGTCCACGCGTGCGGAGGCCTCGCGGGCGCGGATACGCTGCGTTACACTTTCGCGCACTTCATCGGACTTCGCCGCATCGTGCATGTGCTGCAGCAATCGATCACCCTCGGGCCCGGCAATCCAGCCAAAGGAACGAAAGATCACCGCTTGTGCCTCGGCTTCGGCCCGGGAATAGGCATCGAGCACGATATCGGCTGCCCCCGCCGGGTCCTGCCTGACCGCGTCTTGGAAGGCCATCAGCCCATCGTCGCCAACGCGTGACGCGCCTTGCTCGATCTCCCCCAAGGCCTCGCGAAGCCGCTCGTCCGCCGGTTCCAGGGTCGCGGGCGCCCCGTAGCGGTTCAAGTACCCACGAATGACATCCTGGTACTCCTCCCAGCGCTCGTCCGCGTAGAGACGCTGCAGCACGGGCACGGCCTCCTCGCCCCAGGCCTCGATGTGCGCGTTGCGCTCGGCCTCCTCGGCGTAGAATTGGTCTACCAGCACTTCCTCGATGGGCGGATCAAAACCCTCGGTGATGGTCTCTTCCCAGCCCAGCGGCGGCGGGGGTGGCGGCGCCAAGGACAGGCTCACCGCGAACGCAATCGAACAAGCAATGAATGTGTGCATTTCGTACGCCTCCCTCTGGCCGTTCTAACACCAATCCCGTTTAGAGCGCAAGGGTTCCATGGTGTTAACGGGCGAGGCGCGATTTTGTTCGCGGCCGTGGCTTAGTTTTCCACTTCAGTACGAAACTTGCAGATAGGATCCGGGCTCAACTACTACCCAATCTTCTCCAAAACGCTTCAGGGTATACATGCTCACAAATGAGATACCGTAAGATACACGGGCCTGCTCGCCGTTTTCGTCGAAGGTCACGCGAACGGGACTCCGGTCCTTCAAATGTGGTGGCAGGTGGTCCCATCGACTCCTCTCGAGTCCGAGCATGTCGTATTGCAGCGCGTATACCGATTCCACGACCCGCTCCGCTTCGTCTGTAATTTCCCCACGCAGTTCGGGATGACGCTGGAACATGGCGTCCCGCAATTCCCGCCAAGCCGCGATACTGTCATCCGTGCCCAGGACGCCGAGAGTCAGGAAGCAGGCCCCGCGAATCTTGGCGTCGACTTCGTCACTTTCAGCGGTATCTCGCAGCCACGCGACATAGTCTTCGCCCTCCAGCTCGTACAGGGCCATGGTAAGACTAAGAAAGAATTGCATGTTGCGGCGCCACCGGACAGGCTTCGTCCCGATCACGGGGTGTTCCGCCTGTGCGTGGACGGGGTCCGGTTCGTACTGCTCGAGGTATCGGCGAATCAACTCCGCAGTTCCCGGAACCTCAAAATGCACGGCTGTTTGAACCAATCGGGTCAGCTCGATATTGTTCCGATGGGCGTCGTCCACCACGGGCCACTCCGCAATGCGATGGTGGATCGCCTCCTGGAACTGTGGCCGAATATCCGGCGTGACCATCGCGACCGCTCGCGCCTGCTGGGCCAGTTGCTCGGTGTGGCGCCGCTGAAGGCCTGGATGTGTGGCATCCGTATAGGCATCAGAGAACAGATTCTTGGTTGCGAATTTGTTCACCAGGGAATGCACCATGCCCTCCCGCCATGGTGGCGCCTCAATTTCGATTTCAGCCAGGTGCCCCGGACGAAAGGCGATCTCGACAAGAATCTGCTCGGATCGATCAAGCATCGGGTTGGTGACGAATGCATGGCGTCCCTCGGGCCAACCGATCAGGTGCGCCCTTCCGTGCTCGTCGGACCGCATTCCGGGCCTGTCATTGGCCTGCAATAGAAAATCAAAATCTTGGACCGCTTCGGCGAGGCTCAACGGGAGAATCCACTGCCCAATCAGCGGCTTGCCGTCTGCGTCCCGAATCGTGACGACGGCATCGGCTCCATCCTTGAGCACAACTTGGGTATCGTCGTCGCCTTCCCGAGGTATCCCAAACCATGCCGATGCCTTCCCTTCTGCCGAGATCGCATAGGCCGATTCACCAAAAACATGCCAGCCAACGACCGTACTCTGCGTGCGATAGGGAAGGTTGTGAAAAAACGGCAGTTCCACTCCATTGGAATCCGGCAGATTGAGCTCTTGCACATAGAACCTGCCGAGCGCACTTCCGGCCTGATCAACGATCTTCACCCGGTTGGGCGACTTCGGGAACGGCCAGTCTTCGCCAGCTGCGAAGGCCCCGGTCGATTCAAACACAACGAGCGCACACACCAGCCAACAAACGAATTTTTGCAATTGCGTCATAACCCACGCCTCCCTCTTGCCCTTTTAGCACCAATTCCCTAAAAGCGCAAGGGTTCCATGGGCAACACGGACTGGCACGGACCAACACGGACGCTGATGCGACAATGGCCCTTCAGGACTAACGGCGAACGCGTTGTTTTGTTCACGGGGAGGCGACTGTCATGGGGCACGACAAGACCCGCTCCGTGTGAGTCCGTGCCTGTCCGTGTCAGGGGGCGTGATTGGTGGCAGGCCCGTCGATCCGGCCGTGGCGGATGAGGTTATGGCCCATGAGGAAGGAGAGGCCCATGAGCAGCCAGAAGGATTGCGCCATGACGGGCCATTGGAAGAAATTCTCGACGCCGGAGTGGAAGAGATAGCCCACGAGTGCGGCGGAGACGCCGATGAAGAGGTTGTGGTCGCGTTCGTCTTTCGGGCGGGTGCGGCATTCGGCGGCGATCATGAACAGCCATCGCATTAGAAAAAGGGCAAAAGCGCCGAGGATGAGCAGCCCGCCCTTGACGAGCAACTGGAGGTACGCGCTGTGCACGGTGACGGGCTCGACGAAGATATGGCCGGGCCGGGTGACGGGGTCGCGGGGCACGAAGCGGTCGTTCACGAGGATGTCGTTCATGCTGTAGTAGCTGCCCCAGCCGAGGCCGAGCATGGGGTGCTCGGCGAAGATGTGGCGGGCAGTGGTGTAGTACTGCACACGCTCGAGGAGGGAGCGCTCGGAGCGGGATACCTCGAGGGTGGCCATGCGCTGGGCAACCGTCGGCCCGAGGGCGGCGGCGAAAATGAGGGCGCCCACAACGGAGACGGTGATCATCGCGCTGGACTTGCGCACGGCGAGAAACACGAAGAGCAGCAGAATTGCGATCGCCACCCAGGAGGCGCGTGTGTTGGTGAACACGGCGGCAATCACGAGGATAACGACGAAGGATGCCAGTATTCCTTGGAGCATGCGGCTCTTGAGCGTGAGCATCAGCCCGATGGTGGGGCCGAGGCAGAGCACCATGATCGCGCCAAGGGGAGTCGAGCCGTAGAAGGAGCCGCTGCGCAGGGCGCCGTGGTAGACGAGGTCGCTCATGACCTGGGTGCCGGGAATGCCGATGCCGGTGTAGCGCTGGAGGATGCCGTGCGCACCGACGATGACGCCACCGAGCACGAAGCAACCAAGGATGAGAAGGATGTCGCGCCGGTTGGTGATGCGGTGGGTGACGAGCAGGAAGAGGGTGATGTACTCGGTGAACTGGCGGAAGTCCTGCAAGACGCCGGCAGGCTCGTTGCCGCGCATGATGCCGGTGCCGATGGTGATGATGGATGCGAAGGCGTAGAGGAGCAGGGGTATCCATGGCACGGCGGCGCTGGGGCGCTCACCGGTGAGGAACATGCGCAGCGCTTCCTTGACGAACAGGAAGAGGATCAATGCCTCGGCCAGGCTGATGGTGACGGACATGACCTCGCGCTGAATGATGCCGAAGGGAAAAATGGCGAAGGCGACGAAGAACAGGGTGGCGCGGGTGCTCCAGAAGAGCATGGCGGCGCCCGCAACGGCGATCGGCAGGAGGAAGAGCAGTTCCAGGGGGGCATTCAGCTCGAGGGTGATGGCGGCCATGGCGGCCGCAATGGCAATCAGGAGTGCGGCAAGGACCCAGGGGAGCAGCGTTTCCCCCCGGGAGAGGGCGTCATCGGCCCGGCCCGGGGAGGCCTCGCTCATGCGGAGGCCTCGAGTGCCGGCACGACGACGAGCCGCAGGCCCGCGGAAAGGGCCGCGGCGGCCAGAAAGCCCAGCGCGGCCCCGGCAATGCCGAAGGTAATTCCACGGCGGAAGCGGGGTACGCGCCACTCGGCGCCGGGCGTCAGCAGTTGGATGCCGGGCTGGTCAAGCTCGCTGGCCATGCGGGCGAAGGTGGCCTTGACCGCCGCCTCCATATAGGCCTCCTCGACGATCTCGGCCGCGCGCTTGAGGCGGTGATCCTCGCGTTGAAGACGGGCATTCTCGGCCTGCAGTACCAGCATTTCCTCGGCAAACAGGGCGAGTTGATTGTCCAACTCGGCCAGGCGCGCGCGCTTTCCCTCGGCGGTGGACTGGGTGTCGGCGGCTTCGCCGAGAATGTTGAAATAGACGGGGTTCAACTCATCCTGCGAAAGCAGATCGGCGCTCTCCTCCTCGCCTTCGCCCGCTGTGCTCCGAGGAGCGCCCGCCCAGTCCATCAGGCGGCCGGAGGGCGTCCAGCGCAGCGTGATGGTTGGCTCCTGCGATTCCAGTGTGGCCTGCAGGGCGCGATACTTGGACTCGGCATCGACGATGGCTTGCTCAACCTCCGCCCGATCTTCCATGAAGGTGCTGGACAGGGTGACGAGGGTTTCCAGCCGCTCCGCGACATAATCCGGGTTGTTCTCGCGCAGAAAGACCTCCATTTCCTCCTCCGCTTCCACGAGATCCTCGAGAAGCGCGAGCTTCTGCGCCTCGAAGGCGTTGCGCGCGAGGCCCTGCTGGCGCTCCTGGAAGCGCTCGGCCAGCTTCACGGACACCTCCGACCATGTGTTGACCATCAACCGCGCCTCGGCGGCGGTACGGGCACGCGCGCGCAAATGCAGCACGGGGGAGTATTCGGTCTCGTAGGGCGTGTCCTTGACGATGGTGACCTCGTAGGTCAGTGCCTGGCGCAGCTTGCTGAGGTCTTCGAGCTTGCCGGGGAATTCGTCCAGCGAATTCAATTGCTCCATGGTGAGGCGCAGGGCCTCGTCGCTCGTGCAGAGGCGCGAGGCGGTGATGACATCCAGCGGCTCGCCGATCATCTTCGCCAAGGCGTCGTCGGTCGTGGCCTCGCGCAGGGGCAGCGGCGTGAGGAGCAATTGGGCGGTGGAAACGGCGTAATTCGAGCGAATACCGGCGACAAGCCCGATCAACCCGAGCGCCACGGCCACCACGACGATGGGTCGAAAATCGCGGCGAATGCAATTCGCGATGGACACCGTCATGCGGACATAGAATCGAGCGTCCGTAATATCGTTGGACATGGAGTCCCTTTCACTTGGACTTCTGATTGGAAATGGTGGGGGAATTCAGGGCCGCAGTGTACACCACCCGCCGCAGTGGCGACAAAACCGGGGTGAGTCCTACGAGCGGCGGGAGATCCGTGGGCGCACACTTCGGCGTAGCATCGTGATGGCGAGCAACACGAGTGCGATGGCGGCGGGCCACGCCAGGAGTGGCACGCCGGGCGCAATCCCAAGGATGGAAAGGGCGTTGGTGTTGACCGTGTTGCCTGCATTGCCCGCGGTGTCCGTGCCCGTGATCGAGATGGTCGCGGGGCCCGATGGGTCGCCGGGGAGGATGGTGTACTGGTAGGTGAACGGACCGCTGGACTTCGCCAAGCGGATCGCGGGGTTGCCGTTGACGGTGACGATCGGGTCGCCCACGATCGACTCGGTGGCGTTGAAGCTGATCGCCACGGCCTGGCCCGCGACGGCCTCGGAAGGCACGGCGTTGATGCCGGTGAAGGCGGGCGGGGTGGTGTCGTAGGTGAACGCGAGCGTATTGGAGGGCGCATTGCCGTTGCCCGCGGAATCCTGCGCGGCGTTGGCGGGAAGTTGAACGGAAATCGCGCCTTCCGATTGCGGAATTAGTGTGAATACCCACGAAATGCCGTTGCTTGTGGTCAGTCCGGATACGCTGGCGTTGGTGGTGTTGAAGCTGCCTGCGCTGAGTCCGGTGACCGCCTCCGTGAACACCGCCGTGATGCTGGGGCTGGTATTCGTGATGGCCGCGCTCGCACTCTGGAGAACTGCATCGGGCGGTACGGTGTCGATCACGACGGGGGCGCTCGTGACGCTCGATACGAGCCCGTTGCCCGCTGCGTCCTGCACATTCGAGCCGGTGTTGGCGGCGAGCGTGAACGAACCGCTGCCGTTGAGGCCACTCACGGTGACGGTGTAGCTCTGTGGGCCGCCGGTGATGCTGACGCCGGAGTGCGACACGCCCGAGGCGCTCACGACGACATCGGCCGCTCCCGTGAAATTGACCACGGGTTCGCTGAACGCGACGGTGAACGCAACGCTGGATTGATTCGTCGGGCCCGTGGTGGCGGGCGTGATCGTGACTGCGCTGGGCGGCGTGGCGTCGATGGTCACGGTGAAGCTGCCGAAACTGCTCCAACTGCCGGCCGCGTTGCGCTCCTGCACCTCGAGGGTGTTGGGGCCGTCGGAAAGCGGGGTGCCAGGGGTATGGCTCGTGGCGGCCGTCTCGGATGAGAAGGCGCCGGCATTGAGGCGATACCGGTACAGGCCGTTACCGTTTCCGCCGGGCGTCCAAGTCCAGGTTGGTGTTGTGTCGTTGGTGGGCGAGGCAGGTCCACTCACAACGGGTGCGTTCGGGATGGAGGTGTCGATCGTGACAAGGAAGCTGCCTGAGGCACTCCAGTTGCCCGCTGCGTCGCGCTCCTGCACTTCAAGGGTGTGGGGGCCATCGGCCAACGGGGAACCCGGCGTGAAATTCGTGGCCGTCGTCTCGGCGGAGAAGCCACCGCCGTTGAGTTGATGCCGGTACGAGCCATTGCCGCCCCCACCGCCAGAAACCCAGGTCCAAGTCGGCGTGGTATTCGCCGTCGGCGAGGCAGGGCCGCTGACAACGGGCGCATTCGGCGGCGTGGTATCTACCGTTACAAGGAAGCTGCCGGACGCACTCCAGTTACCGGCCGCATCGCGCTCTTGCACATCAAGGGTGTGGGGGCCATCGGCCAACGGAGACCCCGGCGTGAAATTCGTGGCCGTCGTCTCGGCGGAGAAGCCGCCACCATTGAGCTGGTGCCGGTACGAGCCATTGCCGCCACCACCGCCGGAAACCCAGGTCCAGGTCGGCGTGGTGTCGGTCGTGGGCGAGGCCGGGCCACTCACAACGGGAGCGTTTGGAGGAGTTGCATCGATGGTGACGAGGAAGCTGCCTGAGGCGCTCCAGTTGCCCGCTGCGTCGCGCTCTTGAACATCGAGGGTGTGGGGGCCATCGGCCAACGGAGTGCCCGGCGTGAAGTCCGTCGCCGTCGTCTCGGCGGAAAAGCCCCCGCCGTTGAGTTGATGCCGGTACGAGCCATTGCCGCCGCCACCGCCGGAAACCCAGGTCCAAGTCGGCGCGGCATCGTTCGTGGGTGAGGCTGGGCCGCTCACAACGGGGGCGTTGGGCGGAACGGTGTCAATCGTGAGCGCGTAGCTGCCTGAGGAACTCCAGTTGCCCGCTGCATCACGCTCTTGAACATCGAGGGTGTGGGGGCCATCGGCCAACGGAGCACCCGGCGTGAAGTTGGTGGCCGTCGTCTCGGCGGAGAAGCCACCACCGTTGAGTTGGTGCCGGTATGAGCCATTGCCGCCGCCACCACCGGAAACCCAGGTCCAGGTCGGCGTGGTGTCGTTCGTGGGCGAGGCAGGGCCGCTCACTACGGGCGCATTCGGCGGCGTGGTATCCACGGTGACGAGGAAGCTGCCGAAGAGGCTCCAGTTGCCGGCGTCGTCCCGCTCCTGCACATGGAGGGTGTGGCCGCCATCCGCGAGCGGAGCGCCGGGACTGAACGCGGTAGCGCTTGTCTCGGCCGAGAGGCCACCGCCGTTCAACTCGTAGCGATAGGCGCCGTTTCCACCGCCGCCACCGGAAACCCATGTCCAGGTCGGTTGCGTGTTGCTCGTGGGGGAGGCCGGTCCACCGACGATGGGCGCGTTGGGCGGCACGGTGTCCACCGTGAGGGAGTAGCTGCCGAAGGCGCTCCAATTGCCGACGGCATCGCGCTCCTGCACCTCGAGGGTGTAGTCGCCATCCGTGAGCGGGGCGCCGGGTGTGAAGGTGGTTGCCGTTGTCTCCGCGGAGAGCGGACCCCCGTCGAATTGATACCGGTAGGCGCCGTTGCCGCCGCCGCCACCGGAGACCCACGACCATTGCGGGAGGGCGTTGTTCGTGGGCGAGGCCGGACCGCTGACGACCGGCGCGTTGGGCGGCGTGGCGTCCATGGTCCAGCTTGTGGAATCACCCGCGGCGAGGGCGTTGCCCGCGAGGTCCTCGATGTCGGACACGGCCAGTGTGAGCGTGTACTCGCCGTCGGCCCCGGTGATCGGGGCGAGGTTGCCGAGGGTGAACACGATGTCGTTGGCGGTATTGAGCGTTTGCGCGCCGGTCAGGAGATTTCCGCCGCCATCCCGCGTGAGAGTGAAGTCGGAAAGGTCGACATTGACCACGGGCTCGCTGAATTCAATGGTGATCGTGGCGACGGTCGTGTTGCGCGGGTTTGGCGTGACGGGGGTGATGCTGACCGTCGGGGGTATCAGGTCGACGGGGGTGCTGAGCGTGAACTGGCCCGAACCCGACACGCGCTTGACGACGATGATGGCATCCTGGCTGGTGCCGGGGGTGTAGGTGATGGACTCATCAACGCCCACGCCCGCGTTCGTGCTATGGGCGAGGATGATGGGCGTGCCGTAGGCATGCGGCGAGGACGAGTAGAGATAGAGGTCGAAATCGCCGGTGGTGGGCACGACCAGCGTGGGCTCGAAGTCTTCGCCCGCAGTGAGGCTCACCGTGCGCGCCCATGCCCGGCGGTCGTACACGCCCGCGCCCAATGTTTCCGATTCATTCACTCCCGGCACGAAGGTGAGGCGCACGGCCTCGACCGCGGCATCGGGATTGATCATCCCGTAGCCCTCGTAGGGGTCCTTGCCGGCAGGGAAGCTTCCGGGGCCATTGGCGGCGCGCTGCAGGGTCGGGTTGAAGCTGTTCGACTCGCGGTTGGCGTTGGTCTCCGTCGCCGTGGCGCACAAGAGCATCTTGACGAAGCGGGAGTGGTTGCCGGTGGAGAAGTCCCATGAGAGACCTTCCTGCTCGAGCGCATCGATCACCAAAGCGGCCGCGCCCGCGACGAACGGCGCGGCCATGGAGGTGCCGTGAATGTTGTAGTAGTCGTCGGCCTGCTGGTCCGTGAATGCGGTGCCGTCCCCCGAGTTGCTGCCGACGGACATGATGGCGGTGTGGTAGCCGTGGGAACCGCCCGGAGCGGTGATATCCGGCTTGTGATCTTCCTCGATGCCAGCGGTGGAACCGGGGTTCGGCACGCCATGGCTCGAATACTCCGTGACGCGGTTCACATCGTTCGACGATGCCACGGTGATGACCAGCGCCGCGCGGCCGGGGTCATCGGTCTCGCGCGCGGCGGGGGTTCCGGCCGTGCCGTCGTTGCCCGCCGATGCCGCCACGACGATGCCGTTGAGAACGGCGGTGTTGACCTTCTGCCGGTTGGAGGTGCTGATGCCTGGGTCGCCGTTCGTGCCAAGGCTCAGATTCATGACCTTGATATTGTGCACGACGCGGTTGGCGACCAACGCGTCGACCGCGGCGCCGGTCCAGGTGGTGAACCCGGCCCCATTGGCGCGAAACACCTTGGCGCCCGCCCAGTTCGCGCCTGGCGCGACGCCGCTGAAGGTATTAAAGCCATCGCCCACGGCGGGGTAGTTGCTGATCTGGTTCGTCACGACGAAGTTGGTTACCGTGGCATTGGCTTGGCCAATCAGGGCGGGGGAGTACGCGCGGGTGGTGAGGCCATTCACGGCGCCGGCGAGGCTCAAGGGCGAGGCGCCGGTCGTGCCGCCTGCTTCGATAAACCAGCTGCCAGCGCCCCCTTTGTCCTTGTACACATGGTAGTAGGTGGTGGAGCCGCCACCGTTCCAGCGCGCCGTGGAGGTCCAGTTCCCGGTCACGCCCGGAATGTCGAATGCGGTTGGAAAGAAGCCGCCCCAGCCGTTCAGATTGCCGTGGTGGGTGAAACGCAAGGTACCAACGCCCGCGCCGTGGGATGCGCCACTGCCCAGCGCAATGCCGGCGACATGCGAGCCGTGCTGGTCGATATCGATGGGATTTGCTTCCCCCTCATCGGTGAAATCGTTCCAATACACACCGCGGCCGGCCAGATCCGGGTGGGTGTCATCCACGCCGGAATCGACAATGCCGATGGTAATCGTGTTGCTGCCATTGATGCCCGAGGGGTGCCCCGCGAAGCCCGGCGCCCAGATCGGGCGCACGCGCCCGGTTCGGGTGGCGACATCCAGCGTGGTGCTGACCGGGTTCGATTCCTCCACCAGCACCAGCGTAGCCCCGAGCAAGTCCGGCAGCGCCGGCACATGGGACAGGGCGATGGCGCCATTCCATCCGTAGGAAACGGCCTCGTACATGTACGAAATCTCGCCGCCGAGGTCGAGGAAGGCGTCGATCTGGGCCTGGGTGACGGGGGCAAGGAAGATAAGCTCGAGAGGAACTTGCTCAACGAGCGCGGCGTTGGCCTCGGCGATGCCGATGGGATGGAAGGAAGTGGCGCGTTGAACCGCCATCTGCACGAAACGCCCCTCGAGGGCGTCATCCACGCGGCTGCGGTTGGAATCGTGCGGGTACTCCGTCGCGATGAGCGGGGCGACGGACGGCGGCGTGGGTGGCCGCCAGTCCTGCGCCCATGCAGGCAGAGCACATGCGAACACGGCGAGAGCCGTGACCATGGCGCGAGCGATAGGCCTAAGGTGTGAATGCTTCCCGGAAGTCAAGCAGGTACCTCCTCCAAATACTGCTTGCATGGCGGGGAGTATACCCCAACTTCCAAAAATTAGACAGCTTATTGGGCAGAAAGGGCCGCCAAATCCGCGAATTGCTGTTCCTCGAAGGCGTGGGCCCGCTCGTTCTCCGCTTCCGGGTCGCACACGGAGCGCAGGCAGTCCTCGAGGCGGCTGGCGACCGCAGGCTCGCTTGTATAGCGATTGTTCAACTCTTCCGGGTCGTCGCCGAGATGGAAAAGCTGATGCTCGGCCTCCATGTTGAAGAGCAGCTTCCACTCTCCCTGCCGAATGGCATAGCCGCCGGAGCGCACGCCGTGGCCGTGGTACTCGGCAAAGGCGAAGCGATCGCCGTCGTTCCGGCTCAGCCCCTGCAGGGGTTCTCCCGTCCAATCCGAGGGCCGCCGTGCGCCCGTGGCGGCGAAAAACGACGCTTGCACATCAAGCAGGTCCACCGGGGTGCTGTCGCGCACGCCGCGGGCGAAGCCGGGCCCCGACACGATCAGCGGCACGCGCAGGGAGTCCTCGTAGAGGCTGCACTTCCACCACATGCCGAATTTGCCGAGCATCTCGCCGTGGTCGGAGGCGTAAATCACGAGGGTGTTGTCGCGCAGGCCGAGTTCCTCGAGGGCATCGAGCATGCGGCCGACTTGCTGGTCGATGTAATCCACACAACCGAGGTACCCGCGGCGAAGGCCACGAATCTGGTCTTCCGTGAACTGCTCCGTCTGGAAGTGCCTGCGCAGGTCCTCGGCGTAGGGGTGCTGGGCCGAGGCTGCCTCCACCCCATGCGCGGGAAGGTCGGCGCCCTCGGGGTAGCGATCCCACAGGGCTTGCGTGACGATATGGGGAAAATGCGGCTTGATCAGGTTGACCGACAGCACCCAGGGCTGCTCGAGGCCGGGCGCACGCTCGTTCACCCAGCGCAGGGCCTCCGCCATGACGGCGTCGTCCTGCCGGAAGGGATCGTCACTCACCCCAAAGCCATCCGCGCGCTTCGCGCCGTCCGACCGAATGGCGAGGGGACGCCGCCGGCCGTTGCCATCCCCCGGCTGCTGACGATCCTTTGGTAGGAGCATCTCGCTGAAGCCGAGCGCGGCCCCGGGGCGGTAGGCGTCCGTCTTGCCGACATGAACGCTGTGGACGCCCTGCTCGCGCAGGATGGCGCCGTAGGAGGGGTGGGCCGACTCATAGAGGTTGCAGTTGCTGTAGGTCTGGATCTCGTGGACGCGGCGTCCGCTCATGATGGACGAACGGCAGGGCATGCACAGCGGCGACGGGCACCAGGCGGCGTCGTAGATGGTGCCTTCCCGCGCGAGGCGCTCGAGATTGGGCGTTTGCACGAGGGGATGGCCGTAGACTGATACAAAATTCGTGTTGTGCTCGTCGGAAAAGAGGAAGACGACATTGGCCGGCCTCGATGTGGGCTCGGCCGCGCGGCCGGCGGCGGCCACGGCGAGGCCGGTGCTGGCGGCAAGAAATGCGCGTCGGGACAGGGGCATCGTGCGTCTCCTTCGTGGGGGTCACAACCCGATCGAGCGCAACCGGATATCCGGCAGCTTGCTCGTGTCGACTTCCTCCGGTGTGATTCGATTTTTCTTGCCATCCATGACGAGGATGACCCGCGGCCGCGAGACATGGGTATCCGAGGTCTCCTTCACCACGGCGATGAAATTGTCGTAGGGCTCGCCGATGAGGCGCACCTGCGTGCCACGCGGGTAAACCTGCACAATGCGGCGGAAGGTCTTGACTAATTCCTGGTTGAACCAGGTTCCCGAGCGATCGGACAGCACCTTGACCGCCTCCTCCGGCGAGAGGGAGCGGCGCTGGGCGGTGCCGGTGAGGTAGTTGTCGTAGGCGTTGGCAATCGCCGCGATCTCGCCGATGAGCGTCGGCACCGGCGTGCCCGCCTTGCGGTCCCGCGCGATGGTGTTGCTGCCCCGCAGGCCGCGCGGCAGGCCGGAGCCATCCTGGTGCTCGTGATGCTCGTAGGCCACATACGGCGAGAGGATTTCGGTGTCCTCGCCGCGCTTGAGCAGCTCGAAGCCGAGCTGCGTGTGCTGCATGATGCGCCCCCGCTCGGCGATGCCCTCCGGCACGAACACCATGCCGATATCGTGCAGGAGCGCGCCGGCGGCCAACTGACGCATGTGACGGCTATCCAGCCCGACGGCCTTGCCCAGCATGATGCTGATGACGCACACATCGATCGCGTGCTCGAACATGCCGGACTCGGCGTTCTTCAACGAAGTCAGGCCCGCCAGCGTCGCCTGATCGAGGATGTCATCCAGGATGACGCCCACCATGTCGGACAGGGCCTCCACCGGGCCGCCGGGTCCAATCAACGCGCGGACCCCATCCGAATCCAGCGCGGAGCGGATATCCTCGTCCGCCTTTCCCTTCAACGCGCCGACCTCCCCCGCGATCTTCGCGAAGGTCTCCTCCAGCGCCCGCACCGCCTTCCAGCGCACGACCGGCGAGAGGTTGTCATCCGGCTCCACATCGACGCCGGTGTCATCCTTGACATAGAGCCGCGTGAAGCCCTTTTCCCGCAGCGCGCGGATGTACGGCTCCGTGAGCTGCACCCCGCGCTGCAAGAGCACATGCCCCTTCTCATCCACCAGGGATACCGCAAGCGAAAACCCCGGCTTCAATTGGTCGATATTTAATGCACGCATGCGGCGGGACTCCCAGTCACAAATGCCGAGCATACTATAGGCCATCGCGCAGGCCGGTGCATCTATGGTTTGCCTGACTAGCGAAGACGAAATCGAGTACGCAGTCCCAAGCCGAGAAAAAAGAGCAGAATGAAACCCGCTACGGTCTGAAAAGCGGAGAGAAAAACCTGTACGGGGCCAGCACCATCAAAGATATCCGGGGCAAATCGGCCGTGAAAACCCAGGAATGCAAAGATGTTGGCAAACGACAAAGCAAAGGCAGCTCCCAGACGCACAAGAAGAGACTGCATATCTGTTTCTTGAAATGGGCTTGAATTGACCGAGAAGCAGAAGAAGAGCGCCCCGAACAGGAACCAAAGCAGGGAAAGGCTAATGACGGGCCGCCGAATCGAGTATCCGAAATCCGACAGGCACTGATAGAGAGCATAGGGCAACCGTTGCCAGAACCCGCCGATTCGAGCGCGAAACCCCATTTCGCGGCGAAAAAAGTAGTGCTCATCTTCGGGCGATCCTTGCTTCGATATCGTATGCCGAATAATTGCGACCGAATCGCGGCTAGTTTTGGCTATGGAGCCTTTCGTTGGGGGCCAATAGGCGTCTTCCGCTGTGAAGATGGTGTTGGGATGTAGGATCGTACCCGATAGCTCGGGAAAACTCCTGACAAACTCAACACCTCTAAAGTTGGTAGTGTGGCGAAAGTGCGCGTCGGACAAATCAACCTCACGCTCGAACTTCGTTTCGGAAAAATTGCTGTAACTTCGGAACTCGCTTCTGCACATGCGGAAGTTGCCTTTGACCATGGCTTTGCGGAAGAAAACATCGTTGCCAAAATCGATTTTCGTGAGTCGAGCTTCCTTATCGAAGCGGGCAGAATCAAACCACGCAACCCCACCAAAACTCGCCGCATTGAATTCACACTCACCAAGAAAGTGACATCCACGGAAACTGCCACTTTTTCTGAAGCACACAGAATCGAACTTGGATGACATCGCGAAAGTTGCGGAACCGAAAAACGCGTCCCCTTCGAAGAGAACCCCCGACAACATAGCTTCTGATTCGAATTTTGCAAGACAAAAATCTGCACTTCTGGGAAAGATGAATTGATTCATGCAGAGCTTCGTAGAAAATCTTGTCTTTCCAAAATCGCATCCATGCTTTGGTTCGGGGATCTTGGCGCTTGGACCAATTCGTCGTTTAAATTCGCTTTCTACAAGTTTAGTCAGTTTCGCGTCGTTCGACAAAGGACTGAGTTCGGATGGATTGACACCAAGTGCCTCCGCAATTGCAACTCGCTCGCTACCCTCCCAAAACATAAGCCCAGCCCAGCGGTTCCAGACTCCGCGATTTTGAGCGTGAAGTTCCTCATCGAAGGCTTTACCTTGTTCCCCATGGATCGTGGCCAAGACATACCACGGATTCTTGTCCATGGACTTAAGCGATTCGGGCTCGCGATCGATTTGCTCATCCGGGTCTGTCATGTGAGCTCTCTCCTTGGCGTACTGAACAACTCCGAGTCACGAAAATATGGACCATCGTGCAAACCGGTGCATACCAATCAATTTGGCACAACTTATCCGCCTATCCTCTCTGTTGCGTGGAGTATCATACCGTGCGATCGCCCCGCTCGACGGCTTGCTGGAGAGCGGTTAGACTTTCGGCAGTTCGTATCCCGTGCGATACGCACGCCCCCAGAGCGCGTTGGCCGCGTCGTTGTCGAAGCGCCATGTCGTTGGGTCCACATGCACGGCACGGCAGCCGGTTCGCGTGACGATGTTGCCCATGTGGCAGATGGCCGAGGCAACCGCGCCGGCATCGATGGGGGAGAGCAGCAGGCGCGGGTCATTGGCAACGACCGCATCAACAAAGTTGTGCGCGTTCTCGTCAAACGCAGCCCCGCCGCCCACTTTCCGGGGGGCTTCGCCAATCGGGGTGGCAAAGCAACCTTCCCGCCCGAATGCGATCGTGCCGCCGTCGCAGTAGAACACGACGCCGTTGTCGTGGCCCTCGAGGGGGTAATCCGTCCAGAGCCGCATTTCGTAAATCACATGGCAGCGGTCGTACTCGAAGGTGATGGTCTGCGTGTCGGGCGTTTCGTGGTCGTCGTCGTAGAACAATTGACCGCCCGAACCCGAGATGGCGTTCGGAATTCCCAGGTCGAGCGCCCAGAGGATCTGGTCCAGTTGGTGAATGCCATCGTTGGCGATGTCCCCGCAGCCGTAGTCCCAGAACCAGTGCCAGTTGTAATGCCAGCGGTTGCGGGTAAAGGGATGCTCCGGGGCCGGTCCCAGCCACATGTCGTAATCCACGCCCGCCGGCGGATTCTCCACCTCCGCGCGGCCGATCGGGCGGCGCAATTGCTGATTGATGGCCTTGGCCACGCGCACCGTGCCGAGATGACCCTGCCGCAAGTAGTCCACGCCCTCGCGAATGCCGGAACTTCCGCGCGAGTGCGTGCCGTGTTGCACGCATTTGCCCGAGGAGGCGGCCGCTTGCATCAGCAAGCGCGCCTCCTCGATGGTGTGGCTGCACGGCTTTTCCACATAGACATGCTTGCCTGCTTCCAGTGCATGGAGCGCCAGTTTTGTGTGCCAGTGGTCCGGGGTGGCGATGCTCACGGCGTCGATGGTGGCATCGTCCAGAATGCGCCGGTAATCCGTCGTCGCGCGCACGGCTTCCGGGTTGGGAAGCTCTGCGCGAACCCGCTCCAGCCGCTCAGGGTCCACATCGCACAGGGCGGCTACTTCGCAATGGGGATGGCGCGCGAAGGACAGCGCATGATGCCGGCCCTGCGAGCCAAGACCCAACACGGCCAGCCGGATGCGGTCACTCGTCGCGGCGGCTGTCGGTCGAATTGCCGCGGCGGCCAGCGAGGCGCCGGCGGTGGTGAGGAGTGCGCGTCGTGAGATGGTCGTCATGAGTGGATTCCCCCGTGATTCCGGAGCAAAGGAAAAGGAACTGAACGCAGCCGCATTGCATTGCATGCGGTGAGTGCGTAGCCTAGCCTTGTCTGTCAGGGGAGTCAATCAGGAGAAACGCCATGCCCGAGTTCACGAATGCTCGCCCCGCGCACCGTGCCGCCAGAACGGCGTTGCGCGTCGTGATGGGTGCAATGGCGTCTGCAATGGCGTCCGCATTGGCCCACACCCAGCCCGTGGCATTCGAGATGCAATCCACTTCCATGGACATCACCGTCTCGGAAACACGCGTGGCGACCTACTCATGGGAGGATGCAGAGACTTTGCGTCCCCATTTTTCGAATCTACTCGCCCCGAATGGTCAAGCGATCACGCGTACGCACCCGCCGCATCCCGAGAACGACCAAGGGAACGACGATCACGCTTCCTTTCACCCCGGTGTCTGGCTGGCCTTCGGCGACCTCGGCGGGGCCGACTTCTGGCGGAACCGTGCCCGTGTGCGGCACATGGGCTTCGTGGTGGAGCCGCAGGGTGGCGATGGTCTTGGACGATTCGAGGTGCGAAACCGCTATGAGACCCTCGATAGCCCGCCCCGCGTCATCGGCGAGGAGCATGCCCTGTATCAATTCCGCGTGACCGAGCAGGGCTACCTGTTGGAGTGCGAATATCGCTTCACGCCGGCCGAGGGCGACACCGCCTTCGGCGATCAGGAAGAAATGGGGCTCGGCGTTCGGCTGGCCACGCCGCTCACGGTAAAGAGCGGGAACGGTTGGATTCTCAACAGCGAGGGCGGCCGTGACGAGGCGGGTACCTGGGGCAAGCCGGCTCAGTGGTGCGCGGCGGGCGCGGAAGTGGATGACGCTCAGATTGGGGCTGTGGTCATACCCTCGCCGGAAAACTTCCGCCCCTCCCGGTTCCACTCCCGAGACTATGGACTGATCGTCGCCAATCCCTTCGGGAAAAAGTCCATGACGGCCCCGAGCGACCCCGAAGTGCCGCTGGAGAGCACCCCTGCAACGGACATGAGCATCGGCTTCGCGGTCGGACTCTTCAGCACAACCGGCGAGGCGCGAGATGCCATCGAGGCGCTTCACGCAAGCTACCTTGAAAAATGGTGAAAAATGGGGACAGCAACCATTTAATTGTAAATCACCGTCACACAAGGGTTGGCGCTAACCGAATTAAATGGTTGCTGTCCCCATTTTTCCCCTATACTCCCCCTTCCTCCCACCGCAACCGGAAAATAGTGGAATGCGTATCCGATTGACCAAAATCCCGGCGAGATGCACCCTCCTGATCGTGGTGTGCTGCTGGTGCGTCGTGGCGGGTGCCGATAACTTCCTCTCGCTGGCATCGCCGGTGTTCGGGGACGCGCTCGCCGATCCGGCGCGATACACGGCGCCGTTCCCGGGCGAGGAGTCGGAACACCTGGATGCCGTGCTGGCGGAGGTCTTCCCGGATGGCCCGCCACACGACCACGGGGAGGCGGCGCTCGGGGTGATGCGCTACATCGCGCAGGTGTATCCGTCGGGCCCGCCATCGCAATACAACCGCACGGGGGCGACCGCATTGCAGACGACGCCGAACCTGTGCGGCGACAAATCGCTCGGCATGGTGGCCTTGTGCAGGCGGCTGGGCATCCCCGCGCGCGTGGTGCCGATGAACAACTTCGTGGCCCTGAACGCGCACATCGCCGTCGAGGTCTGGTACGACGGTGGATGGCACTATATGGACCCGACCTATGGCGCGTTTTACTACTCGGAGCCGTCGTTCGATGGCAGTGGACGCATCCCCTCGATGAGGGAACTGGCGACGGACCCGGAGTTGCGGCAGCACCCGTTTTTTGTAGGCGCGGATAGTCTCTGGTCGGGCGAATTCCGGCCCACGGAGCCGTTCGTGGCCCTGCCGCCGGATTTCCAGCCGGAGTCATGGCAACCGTTCACCGTGGCGGAAACGCTGGACCGGGCAATGGCCCAGTCGTTTCCCATCGAGCGTGCGCCGGACCGGCCGCGGTCGTTCCCGGTATCGTTTGATTTGCGGACGGAATCGCGCCTCGAACGCGGGGCGATCGACGGAAATCCGCATGATTTGTCCAGTCCCGCGGCGGGCGGCGAGGAGGCCCCGCGCTACTATGCCACACACTTCCTTGGTGCGGGCGACATGGAGCATGTGTTCCACACATTGACGATGCGGCAGCCTGCGGGCTCGCGCGTGCGGGTGTCGTATTTTTTCGTGCAGGACGCGCCGCAGGCGCACCTCGATCTGATCGAGTTGAAGGGCGCCGTCATCGCGCTGGTGGAAACGGAGCCAAAGGCCTGGCACTTCGAGTTTACCGCGCAGGACGAACTGGCCATTCTGCTCGTGGCGAACCGGGGCCCGGCCCTGCTGCTTGATGCCCTCCATGCCACTCGGGTCGACGCGCCCGGCGAAGTCGGCGAGTAGCGCGCGTGCTGGCACCCCGCATTGAACTGGTCCGGGAAGGCCCCATCCGCGTGGCCTTCTGTCACTACACCTCGGACGATGGCGGCGGCTCGGACCGCTCTCTCTTTGACTTCGTCACGCGCCTGCCGCGTGATCGGTTCACCCCGTTGATGATGCTCAAGCGCGGCAACCCCGATGCGCAGCGCTACCGTGAGTTGGATATCCCTGTGGAGGAGTTCAAGCTCGTGCATCCACGGCGCACGCGGCAGCTCGGGCCGCATTTGGGTTACTTCGCGCGATTCTGGCCGTCCGTGTTTGCACTGGAGGGCGCGCTGTTGCGGCTCGAGGCGGAGGTCGTGCATGCCAACACCATCAACAACCTCGTGGCCCCTGTCGCCGCGCGCATGACGAAGCTCCCGCTGGTGTGGCATGTGCGCGAGATCGGCGGCGGTGGCCGCGTGGACCGTCTCCAACGGCGCATGGTCGCCCGCATGGCCGCGCGAGCCGTGGCCATCTCCGAAGCGGTTGGCGAGACCCTCACGGGGTGCGGGGAACGGCTGACGGTCATCCCGAACGGGGTCGACCTCACGCGCTTTCAAGACCCGGATTCGATCGCGGGCTATCAATCGCTCGGCGTTGCGCCGGGCACGCCGGTGGTGCTGTGCATCGGCCGCCTGGAGCCGTGGAAGGGTCAGCATGTGCTCATCGAGGCGGCCCCGGCGATTCTCGCGGCGCACCCCGGGGCGCGCATCGTGTTTGTCGGCGCGCCGGCGGTGAATAAGCCGGAATATGCAGAGGAATTGCAGACGCGGTGCATGGAGCTGGGCATTCAGGATGCCGTCTCGTTCACGGGCCCGCGCGAGGATGTGCCGAACCTGCTCGCGGCCGCGCGGATGCTCGTGCTGCCCACGGCCACGGCGGAACCCTTCGGGCGCACGCTGGTCGAGGCGATGGCGGCGGGGGTGCCGGTGGTCGCCACGGATGCGGGGGGCCCGCTCGAGATTGTGCTGGACGGCAAAACCGGTCACCTCGTGCCGACGGAAGACGCGGAAAGCCTGGCCGAGCGAGTCAACGAGTTGCTGGCCGACCCGGAACACGCGCGCGCAATGGGCGAGGCTGGGCGTCATCGCGCGGAGTCGCATTTTAATATTGAGCGCGTGGCCGAGGCGATGGCGGCGATCTTCGAGGAATTGGCGCGGCCGCCGGTGGTCGTGGCGGAAGAGGACTGATTACCCGGCGTCTACATACTCACAAACCGTATGTGGCGCGGGGAACGGCAAGCCATCTTCACGCATCCCGTCCAAGTGAAACTTGATCGCATCGCGAATATTCGCTTCCGTCTCCGCGACCGATGCCCCCGTCGCGACGCATCCGGGAAGATCGGGAACATGCGCGGAGTAATTGGCCTCGGCTTTTTCTATGACCACGGCGTATTTCATCTGTCGTCCTCCGGAAGGCGTGCCTGCTTTCGAATGCTGTTCAGGGTGCCAGGCGCCAAGTATTGTCATACCCTTTCAGGGCATGTTCGCTCAATTCATCCGTGACCCAGGGCCGCGTCTCCTTCGCTCTTCGAGCTTCGGAGACTTACCCTGGGCTACCCTGTTTTGCCCCGTTGGGGCAGGGAAATCCACTGCAATCATGCGGACAAATCTTCAAACTTGATGCAGGCCCGAACGGAACGCCACGCTCCTGCGTGGCCATGCCGACATACAGAGCGGCAAGCCCCGCTCTTGCCACGCGGGAGCGTGGCGTTCCTTGGCCGCCTTTGACTGTTCAACCACGCTCAGGCTCGCTCAAGCCCCCGTGCCCGCTCCGTTGTCTCCAGACGAGATCGCCTCTCGGCAGACCTTGCCGGCGGGGGTGAAGACGCGGCGCCATTCTTGGAAGGCGAACAGGATGAAGAGGCGGCGGCCGGCGGAGGGGTCGCCACGCTCGAAGTCGGCGAGGAGTTGCGCCGCACCGTGTTCGTTGAGGAGGGAATCGCCCTTTAGGGCGGCGGGGCTGAGCGTATCCATCAAGCGTTCGCGCCATGCGCCGCGGAACCAGTCGGACACGGGCACCTCGAAGCCTTGCTTGGGTCGATTGACGAAGGCGGCGGGCATGCGGCGCATCAAGAGGGAGCGCAGGGGTTTCTTGAGCGTGCGGCGGTCGACTTTTTCATGCGCGGGCATGTTGAGGCCGAACTCGACGACGCGGTGATCGAGCAGCGGAAAGCGGCCCTCGAGTCCCCATGCCATGGCGATCTTGTCGGACTTGAGCATGAGGTCGTCGGGGATGAAGCTGTGCAGCTCGGTGTATTGCTGCCGCGCGAGGCCCTCCCAGCCGGCGTCGGCGGCCTCCATGAACAGATGCTCGAAGAGGTCGCCCGAGCGATGCGCGCCCGCCGCGGCGATGACATCCGGGTGCAGCACGGCGTGCTTGACGGCGTCGGGGAAGAAGGTGAACCATTGCGCATAGCGGGCGGCCGGCTCGAGTCCGGCGAAGCGCGTGAATTTCTCGATGCGGCGGCCCAGTTCGCCCGCGCGGCCCGGAAAGGTTTGCATCAGCGCGGCGAGGGGCAGCATGCCGCCGTTGCGCAAGGCCTTGGGAATGCGCCCGACGCCCTCGGCGAACTGGTCCCAGTAGAAGCGCGTGTAGCCGCCGAAAGCCTCGTCTCCCCCATCGCCGCAGTGGATGACGGTGACGGAATCGCGCGCGGCGCGGCACAGGGCGGACAGCGGCAGCATGGCGGCGTCGGCCAAGGGGGACTCGACATGCCACAGCGCGCGCGGCAACTCGTCGACGATGTCCGGCGGGCACTCGAACACGGTGTGGATGGCGCCGGCGGCCTTTGCGGCCTCGTTGGCGTAACGGCTTTCGTCGAATCCGCCGAAACCGGGGAAGCTCATGGAGAATGAGTGGAGGGGTTCCTCCGAGATGTCGCGCATCAGCAGGGCAATCAGGGTGGAATCGACGCCACCGCTCAGAAACAGCCCTTGCGGCACATCGCTCATGCGGTGCGCGGCGATGGCCTTGGTCAGAAGGGCCTCAAGGTCCTCGAGGCGATCCGAGGCGATATCCGCCGGGTCGAGCGGCTCGGCGCGCGGGGTCCAGTAGCGCGCGAGATCGACGCGGCCGTCCTCGAGCCAGAGCGTGTGCGCGGGGGGCAACTGTTGGATGGCTGTGAAGGGCGTGCGCGGCCCCGGCACGAACTTGAAGGTGAAGTAGTCATACAGGGCGAGGGGATCGAGCGTGTCGTCGCACTCGGGGTCAAGCAGGAGCGATTTCATCTCCGATGCGAAGGAGAAACTCGCCTTTCCGTGGCGGTAGTAGAAGGGCTTGATGCCGAAACGATCGCGCGCGCAGAAGAGCGCCCGCTTGCGGGCGTCCCACAGGGCGAAGGCGAACATGCCATCCAGGTGGTGGACGCAGTCGCGCCCGTGGGCCTCGTATGCGTGCAGGATGGATTCCGTGTCGCAGCGGGTGCGGTAGACGGCGCCCTGGGCCTCGAAGCGGGCCTTCAGTTCGGGGTGGTTGTAGATCTCGCCGTTGAAGACGACGGTGAGGGCGCCATCCGCGCTGTGCATGGGCTGGGCGCCCTCGGCCACATCCACGATGCTCAGGCGGCGGTGGCCCAGACCGAGGGGTCCGTCGAGGTGCACGCCGGCGCCGTCGGGCCCGCGATGGGCGATGATCCGCGTCATGCCATCGATGAGTCCGGGGTCGACGGAGGCCGCCGGGTCGAAAATTAACTTACCGCAAATGCCGCACATGGGAGTTTCGGGTGCTTTCCGGGTATGATTAGGGCGGAGTGTACCACAGGCCCTGTGCAGAATGGAGCGATCGAGCGGATTGTCTAGCACCCACACCACGACCACGACAGCCCCGCGCGTCGCCTCGCAAAGCAAGGCTCTACCGAGCCGCGCGAGCGAGGTGCGCGCCATTCTGTTGCTGCTGTTCGTGACGGATCTGCTGCTGTGCTGGCTGGCATTGCACTTGGCGGGCCTGTCGGTCGTTCACAATCTGGCAGCCCTCGACCAGGACGCCCTGCTGCGGGATCGGCTCGTGGCACTTGCGGTATTCGCAGTGGCCGCCCTGTTGACGGGCAGCTACAGCACCTGGCGCATCACCGACGCCTTTGACTCGCCCTACTTCGTGTTCATGGCGGTATTGTCGGCGGTTGTGGCGCTCTTGGCCCTTGCGACGCTGTTGCCGGCGGATTTTCGGGTCATGTCGCGCCGGGAAATCGTGGGTGGGTTTGTGCTCGCGGCCATCATGCTGACGGCCTGGCGCTACGCGGCCGCGCATATCCTCACGCGCTTTCAATCGCTCCACCGCTTTTTCTATGTGATCGGCAGCGAGACGGAGGGCAAGCGCATTGCCGGCATTATCCGCGACGAGGCCGGCGTGCTGGCCCATGCGGTGTTCGTGACGCCGAAGGCCTTGGAACGCAAGGCCGGCCACGGCAACAAGGAATTCGCCTCGCTCGACGCGGATGGCATCGTGGTGCTGGAGCGGGAGGAGTCCCACCGGCTCACGGAGGTGCTGGCCTGCTGCGAAACACACTGCCGCCGCACCTTCCTGCACCCGAGCATCAACGACGCCTTGCTGTTCAAGTATCAGAATCTGCTGCAGGTGGCGGGAATTCCCTTGATCGAGGTGGCCACCTTTCCTTTGCGCTCGCCCTACCTGACGGTCAAGCGCTGGATCGATATTGGCGTCGCGGCGCTGGGTCTACTGCTGGCCCTGCCGATCTGCGTGATCACGGCCATCGCCGTCGCGTTGACCTCGCCGGGCGGCGTGTTTTACAGCCAGGAACGCATCGGCATGGGGCATCGTCCGTTCCGCATCTACAAATTCCGTTCGATGCGCGCGGATGTGGAGTTGAAGGACGACGCGGGCCATGTGCTGGCGCAGGAGAACGACCCGCGCATCACGCCGGTGGGGCGTTTCATCCGCAAGCACCGGATCGACGAAATCCCCCAGCTGTTCAATGTGTTGAAGGGCGACATGAGCCTGATTGGGCCGCGTCCGGTCTGGGGGGAGTTTTACGACATCAACCGCCCGGAGCTGCCTCTTATCGACCGCCGGTTGATGGTGCGGCCGGGGTTGACCTCGCTCTCGCATGTGTTCGGCGGGTACGACAGCGAGCCGGCGGACCGGCTCCGCTACGATCTGGTGTACATCAGCACGATGTCCTTGTTGACCGATCTGAAAATCCTCGTGGCGACGATTCGCATCGTCTTGAGCGGCAAGGGTTCCAAGTAGCATGCAGCCGGTGTTTGTAAAACATCCCCGCCGATGGTTTGCCGTTTGGGCCGCCCTGCTCGCCCTGGGCTTTGTGGGGGTCTACGGCGTCGATCGCGCCATCCTTGCATATTCCGAGCGCGTGCGCGCGAGTGACTACATGACCTATGTGGCCGAGGCGACGCATATGGCCGAGGTGGGACAGCTCGAGGAGGCCTTCATTCCCCTGCGAGAGGCGCTTGCCTTGGCTCCGTACGCGCCTGAGCCGCACCTCGTGCACGGCCATCTGCATTACCGCCTCCAGCAGTGGGAAGACGCCCTCCTAGCCTATCGCCGCGCGTTGCAGTACGGCACCCCGGAAATTGGCGCGCGCCTCAACGCCATGTGGGCCTCGATTCAACTCGGCCGCTACGCCGATGCCGTGGCCCTGGGCGAGGTGAGCATCAAGTCGGGCTTTACTTCCCCGGTGATGGTGCGCTACATCGCCGAGGCGTATTACCGCGCGGGAGATTACGCCGAGGCGATTCCGTATATCGAGGAGGCGCTCAAGGGCTACCCGAACGACCTCTACCTCTGGGAGCACCTGATGCAGGCCGGACGCCGCACGGAGAATGAGGCACTGGAGCAGCGCGCGCGCAACCGCATTCAGTCGATCCAGGGGCAGTTAGACGCCGTATCCGGGGCGGGCTTGTGAGCGGGGAGCTACCTTCCGTCTCGGTGTTGCTGTTGATGAAGAACGAGCGGCGCCACATGGAGGAAAACTGGCCACTGATTGCCGCGCAATCGTACGCGGGGCCGGTCGAATATATCTATGTTGACTCGGGCTCGACCGACGGCACGATCGAATTCATGCAGAAACATGGCGTCGAGCCGCATCGCATTCAGCCGGCGGAGTTTCACCACGGCCGCACGCGCAACCTCGCCGCCTCGCTCGCGCACAACGACATTCTCGTGTTGCTCTCGGGCGATGCGCGGCCGCGTGACGAGCATTGGCTGGCGAACCTCGTGCAGCCCTTCGCGGATCCGGCGGTCGGCGCCGTGTACGGCCGGCAGATCCCGCCAGAGGGCATGAACCCCGTGCGGGCGCAGGCATTGCGCAGCGAGTACCCGGAAACGCGGCAGGAGCGCGCGGTGACCAAGGGCGCTCCGCTCAATCCCGGTTTGTTCCGCTTCTCGAACGCGAATGCGGCCGTGCGGCGCGCGTTGTGGGAGCGCTTCCCGTGGGATGAGACCCTCCTGTTGGCGGAGGACCAGGGGCAATGCCGGGATGTGCTGCTGGATGGCTACCGGGTGCTCTACAATCCGGAGGCCGCCGTCATTCACGGGCACGAGCGCACGCTCTGGGGGGAGTTTCAGTTTGCCGTCGACAACGGCCTGTCGCTGTCGCGCATGGGCATCCTGAACAACCCGGAAGTGGGGGGCGAGTTCCGCTACGGCCTGAAGCGGGTGCGCGAAGACTTCACCTATTTCCTCAAGCGCGGGCAACTGCACCACGCAGCCCGCTGCTTCGTCGTGGCGGTGTTGAAGTGGCTGGGCGTGCAATTTGGCAAGCGCGAACAGCGCCTGCCTCGCTGGATGCTGCGCCGAATCTCGGGCGGCTACGAGAAACTTTACAAGTGATGGGCGGCGAGCGCTTGCGGGTCGGGTTTGACCTCAGTCATGTCGCGGTGACGCCGCTCACGGGCGTCGGCGTGTATGCACGGAGCCTCGTGGCCGCGCTGGCGGAGCATCATCCGGAGATCGATTGCCGCGTCGTGGCGATGGGCGCACGGCCAGCGCGGGAGCAGCTTGCACCGCTTTCCGAAGCCGGCGCCCGCGTGCGCGTGCTGCCCATTCCGACGAAGATGCGCGTGGCCGCATGGACGCGCTTCCACGCGCCGCCGCTGGAATGGTTCACGGGGCCGATCGACATCGCGTTTGGCGGCTTCCACTTGGCGCCGCCCTCGCGCACGGCCAAGCGGGTCGCCCTGATTTATGATGTGGCCTGGCGGCGTTTTCCCGATATCAATACGCCCGAAACGATCGCACTAAGTGAGCGGGTCATGGCGCATTCGGTGAAAACCGCCGACGCATTCATCGCCATTTCGGAAAGTACGCGCAACGATCTCGTCGAGTTCTACGGCGTGGATCCGGCGCGCGTGCATGTCGTGCTGGGCGGAATCGACTGGCGGGAAGTTGCCGTGCCGTTCGACGAGGAAACCTACCAGATGACGGCCGAGCGTCTGGGTATCCGGGGGCCATATTTCATCTACCTCGGCAACCTTGAGCCGCGCAAGAATCTGCCGCGCCTGATCGAGGCGTACGCCCGCCTGCGTGCTTCGCGCAATGATGTCCCGAAGCTGGTACTCGTCGGTGCGTCGGCGTGGCTGTGCGAGCCGGTGTTCGACACGATTGAGCGGCTCGGGCTGACGGAGCATGTCGTTTCTACCGGCTACCTGCCTCGGCACGAGGTCAAGGCGCTGCTGGATGCCGCCTATGCCTGCACCTATGTCTCGCTCTACGAGGGATTCGGTCTGCCCGTGCTCGAGGCGATGGCCGCCGGAACGCCCGTGCTCACCTCGAATGTTTCCTCCTTGCCCGAGGTGACCGGCGATACCGCGTTGCTTGTGGATCCGTATTCCGTCAAGGCGATCGAGGCGGGCCTCAACGCCCTCTTGGATGACCCGGACGCGGCGAGGGACCGCGCGGTCCGCGCGAAGAAGCGTGCGCTGGGAATGACCTGGGTGGCGAGTGCCCATGCGCTGGCCGAGACGCTCCACACGATCCATGCGGGGCGCGCGTGAGCGACTCGGCCCGAGTGGGAACAAACCTCGCGGCGCTGGTGGCCGCGCGTTTCGTGTCGATGGCGCTCTCGTTCGTGCAGATGGGCATCATCATCCGCGCGCTAGGGCAGGAGGGCGTCGGGCAGTTCACTTTCGCGTTGAATTATCCCGCGCTGTTTACCGTATTCGCGACACTGGGCATTCAACGCCTCCTCGTACGCGATATCGCGCGCAATCCGTCTATCGCCTGGCGCTACGCGTGGACGGCCCTCGCCGTGGTGGTGGTGCTGGCGGGCGGCGTGCAGGTGCTGGTGAGCGTCAGCGCGGCCTTCGTCCATGACAACCCCGTGACGCAACGGGCGGTGATGTGGGCGGCCCTGTCGGTGGTGTTTCTATGGGCCGTGCAGACGCCCTTCGAGGCCTTGATTACCGCGCGCGAGCGCATGGGCCTGCTGGCGGGGATCTACCTGCTGGCGGCCGTGCTGAAGCTGGCCTCCGTCTTCGTCGTGTTGCAGCTCGCGCCGACCAGCGCGGGCGCGCATGCCGCGATTGCGGGGGCAAACCTCGTGGCGTTGCTCGCCTGCGTGGGCGTCGCGATTGCCGTGGCCGGATGGGAGCGCCCGTCCTTCGAGTTGCGCCTCGCGTTCGAGCAGATTCGCGAGTGCGTGCCATTCACCGCCGCGGCGCTGTGCTCGCAGCTGTACTTCAAGTCGGATGTGACGCTGTTAACCCTGATTCGCGGCGAGGCCGAGGCGGGTCTCTACGGCCCGGTGCAACGCGTGGTCGAGCCGATCATCATGATTGCCGGCATCTGGGGCACGGCGGTATTTCCGGCCCTGTGCCGACTCTCGGTGGATGCCCCTTCGCGCTACACGCAATTGAAGCGCTCGACCATCCGGCTGGCCCTCGTGGTGGCTCTTCCGATGGCCGTGGGCATCGCGCTGATTTCCGAGCCGATCATCCGCCTCATGGCCGGCGCGCAATTCGAGGCCTTCGCCCCGTCGGTACTGCTTCTGCAGTACATGACGGTGATCATCCCGTTCTTTTACTTCAACGGCATCGCGCAGGAGTTCTTCTACGCCGCGCATCGCAATTGGTTCGTCGTGCGGGCCTACGCACTCGCGGCGATCACCAATATCGGTCTCAATGCCGCGCTGATGCCTACCTACGGCGTGTGGGCCCTGCCCATCGCCGCAATTGCTGCCAACTTCGTGATCGCGGGACTTTTTCTCGTCGGATTGCGGCGCGAATGGGGCGACACCCGCGTAGGACTGCCCAGCCTTGCCCTCAAAACCCTCACGGCCTGCGGCGTGATGGCCGCGATCGTGTACTGCGCGGCGCCTGTATCGCTCGTGGGGGGAATCGCGGCCGGCGCGGCGGCTTATGGGGTGCTCGTGTATCTTTTCCGCGTTCTCGAGCCCGAGGAGCGCGCCGTCGTGACGGCCATCCTGCGGCGCGTCATGCCAGGGAAAAAGTAGCTGGCCGACTACACCGCCGCGAGCAGGGCATCGAGGTTGCGCGGGTCGACTTTGCGCTGACCCTCCTCGATCTCCTTCACCATGACCACGAGGGCCTCGTTCATCGGCGTGGGCACGCCGACGAGGGCGGCCTGCTCGACGACGAAACCGTTGAGGAAATCGATCTCGGTGGGGCGATTGCGCTCAAGGCTTTGCAACATGGACGACTTGACGGAGCGGTACTTGTATCCCAGCGCCCGGGCGATGATGTCCTTCTTGAAGCGTTGCCAACTCCCGGCGTTTTGTGGGCAATAGAGCAGCAATGGATTCGCGGCGATTCGCTCCAAGTGGATGCCGTGGGCCTTGGCCGTATCGATGACCTCGGTGTACGCCTCCAGAAAAATGCGGCGGGCCTCCGGCCTCGCCAGCATCGCGCCGAGGGTCTCTCCCGTCACCGCGCCAACGGTCGTAATGACGCAGTTGATCGCCAGTTTGCTCCACAGCGCCCCGCGGATATTCGTGTGGACGGATACTTCGCCAACGCATTGAAGCTGCTCCGCGACGCGCTCGAGCCGGGGCGTGCGCTGACCGTCCAACTCGCCGATGTGCGTTGCGCCGGGGCTCGTCTTGGCGTAGTGGCCCGCGCGCTCCATCGTGCCGCCCCAGGCGATGATGCCGCTGATGACGCGGTCGAAGCCCACGGCCTCCCCGACGATCTCCTCGACGATGCCGTTCTGCAGGGTGACCACAAAGCCCTCCTCGGACAGGAGGGGGTAGAGCTGCGCGGCGGAGTCGATGACGGTGTTGGCCTTCATGGCGAGGTAGGCGATGTCGATGCGCACTTCGCGCGGTACTTCTTCCATCAGGGTGTACACGAACGCGGGCACGGTGGTGGTGTCGCCGTTTTCGCGAACGCGGATGCCGTCGCGGTTGATGGCGGTGGTGATGGTCGGGTTGTTGGTAACGAGGATGGGGTCGTAGCCCGCAGAGATGAATCGCCCTGCGATCACGCCGCCAACGCCACCGATGCCCGCGATAAGGATGCGTGGAGTGCTCATCCCGTGATGATGCCCCAGCCGCGCCCCGGCATCAAGCTGCGGGTGCGACGCGCTCGGCCCGGGCGACGGCATAGACGCCGCTGAGGAGGAGCACGCCACCGGCGACCTGCGATGCGAGCAGGACTTCACCCGGCAGGAAGATCAACGCGAGCACGAAGGTCAGGAGGGGGTTGGCGATCGTCACGCTCGAGCAGAAGGCGCTGCCGAGCCGCTTCTGCGCGTAGTGGTAGGCCGGGTGCGACGCCGCAACGCCGAGCAGGCCCGAGAGCGCGGCCAGGGTGGCGTCCATGGGCGGGGCGGTCCAGCTTTGGCTGAAATCCTCGAAGGCGATGGAGAAGGGCACGAAGGCAATCGTGGAAATGACGCAAATGACGGCGAACATCGGGATCGGATTCATGCCCTTGCCGACTACATGCTTGCCCCAGACGAAGTAGGCCGCCCAGGACACGCTGGTGACCACCAGCATGGCCGTGTAGCGGTCGAACTGCGGCATGAGCGTGGCGGGGTCGCTCGTGAGGGTCAGCACGAGGCCGACCATGCTGATCAGCGTGCCGCCGAGATACAGCGGGTGCGTGATGACCCGCCGTTCGTCGCGGTAGACGATGAAACTCAGCACGATCACGACAATCACCATCAGCTTCGTGATGAGATTCGCCACGGTCGACTCGACCCCGTAGCAGCCGGCGGTCCAGCAGTACTGGCCGATGCCGTTGAGCAGGGCGAGGCCGAGAATCGGGCGCGGATCGCGCAGCAACTTCAAGAACGGCGCGCGGTGATAGACCATGCACCACGCCGTGAGCGCCAGGCTGGCCCAGAAATAGCGTAGGAGCGTTTGCGTCCACGGCTCGTAGGCATCCGCCAGCAGGCGGATGAAGATCGGCGAGATGCCCCAGGCCACCGTGGCGATCAGCAGACCGAATGCCGCCTTTGAGCGTTCCGACGGCGGGGCTGGCGGCAAATGTACCGGGGCCTCAGCCGGGGGACCCGGCGCGGGCGTGCCGGGATCAGCCGCCAAGCTTCTCGACGACCTTGTCGCCGAACTCCGCCGTGGTGATGGGCTCCGCCTTGCCCTCGGGGTCGCGCAGGTCGGCCGTGGTGTAGCCCTCGCCGAATACCTGGCGCATGGCATCCCAGATACGCTTGGCGGCGTCCTCGAGCCCGAAGCTCATCTCCAGCATCAGGGCCACCGAGCCGATCATCGAGTAGGGATTGGCGATGCCCTTGCCCGCGATGTCCGGCGCGCTGCCGTGCGAGGGCTCGTAATACGACTTCTCCGTGCCGATGCAGGCCGAGGGCATGAGGCCCAACGAGCCGAGCAGGCCGCCGCCGAGGTCGCTCAGGATGTCGCCGAACATATTCTCCATGACCATCACATCGAACTGGCCGGGGTTGAGCACCAGCGCCGTGGCGGCCGCATCGACGATGACATGCTTCACCTCGACCTCGGGGTATTCCGGCGCGACTTCGGCCACGATCTCATTCCACAGCACGCTGGACATGAGCACATTGCTCTTGTGCACATTGTGCAGCACCTTCTTGCGCTTCATGGCGACCTCGAACGCGACCTTGAGGATGCGCTTGATCTGGTCCTCATCGTACGCCAGTTGCTCATGCACGAAGCGGCGGCCGGCGTCGTCCGTGCCGCGCGCTTTCGCGCCGAAATAGAGCCCGCCCACCAGCTCGCGAATCATCATGATGTCGATGCCGTCACCCACGATGGCGGGCTTGAGCGGCGAGAAATGCGACAACTCCTTCGGCAGATACACCGGGCGGAAGTTGGCGTAGGTGTTGTACCGCTTGCGCATCGGCAGCAACGCGCCGCGCTCCGGCTGCTCATCCACGGGAATCTTCTGCGATTCCTCGAAACTCAGCCCGATCGGGCCCTTCAGGATGGCGTCCGCCGCATCGCACACCGCCTTCGTCGCCTCGGGAAAGCTGTGGCCGTGGTCGTACCAGGCCTGCCCGCCGAACGCCGCCTTGCGCAGGTCAAACGAGACATCCAGGTCCTTCTCGACCGCCCGCAGCACCTTGATCGCCTCGACCGTGATCTCCGGCCCGATGCAATCCCCCTCCAGCACGGCAATGGTGTACGAACGGCCCATGGCGGCATATCCCTTTTCGGCGTCAATTTTGGTGGTTGCGGTCAGAAAGGGCAAAGTATGCCACACGGCGGCGGGGGGCGTCATCCTCGGCTGGAGAGCCCACCCCGATTCGCCGTATACTTGCGCCAATTCTTCTCTGGTTACCAAGCTCCCGCTTGGTAGCCCCCGTTCCCGCGAAGCTCCAGCTTCGCCAATTTGCGGTTGATGCCCCTCGCCGTGGGATCGCGAAGCGGAGCTTCGGCGGACATGTGCGTTCCCAAGCCGGAGCTTGGGAACGAGAGAGGAATTGGCCGAAAGCGGCCATCCACGGCTGGTTCTGCTTGAGGGAACCCCCCGGTTCGCCGTATACTGGGGCCAATTCCCGGGCTGATTCGCCCCAATCGGGGGCGACTGCGGCAAGTAATGATCGTGCCGCCTGCGCCCACCCCAGCTTGATTCCACTGTACCCTGGACACGCACCGCCAAGGCGATGTCGTTGCGGCCCGGGCAACGCACACGGGAGGCCGTGCCGTGCAACCAGCTACCCTCGATAAACACATGGCGGCGGAAGTCGCCCGGCGGCGCTCGTTTGCCATCGTGTCCCACCCGGATGCGGGCAAGACGACGCTGACGGAGAAGTTCCTTCTCTATGGCGGCGCGGTGCACCTGGCGGGCTCGGTGAAGGCGCGGCGCAACCAGCGCTCGACGACCTCGGACTGGCTGGAGCTGGAGCAGAAGCGCGGCATCTCGATCAGCTCGACGGTGCTCCAGTTTGAGTACAACGGCCATCGCATCAACCTGCTGGACACGCCGGGTCACCAGGATTTCTCGGAGGACACCTACCGCGTGCTCACGGCGGTGGATGCGGCCATCATGGTGCTGGACGCGGGTAAGGGTATCGAGGACCAGACCCTCAAGTTGTTCGAGGTGTGCCGTCACCGGGGCGTGCCTATTTTCACCTTCATCAACAAAATGGACCGCCCCGCGCGCGAGCCGCTGGACCTGCTGGATGAGCTGGAGCGGGTGCTGAGCATCAACGCGTATCCCGTCAATTGGCCCTTGGGCGCGGGCAAGGAGTTCAAGGGCGTGTGGGACCGGCACACGAAGATGGCCCATTTGTTCGAGCGTGTGCCGGGCGGTGCCTACCGCTCGCCGGAGTTCACGGGCTCGCTGGCGGACCCGCTGATCCGCGAGAAGCTGGACCCGCAGACCTATGAGACGGTGTGCGAGGAAGTGGAGATGCTCGAGGGGGCCGGGACGACCTTCAACGCGGAGGATGTGCTGCACGCGAAGACCACGCCGGTCTATTTCGGCAGCGCGTTGAACAATTTTGGCGTGGAGTTGCTGCTCGATGGCTTTCTGGAGCACTCGACCCCGCCGACGCCGCGGCAATCCATGGATGGGGCAACCATCGAGCCGCATCACCCGTCGTTTTCCGGCTTTGTGTTCAAGATTCAGGCGAATATGGACCCGCAACACCGGGATCGCGTCGCATTTGTGCGGGTGGTCTCCGGAAAGTTCGAGCGGAACATGGCCGTCACCCATGTGCAAAGCGGCAAGAAGATGCGCCTTTCCAACGCAAACAAGATTTTCGGAAGCGATCGCGAGACGGTCGAGGAGGCCTACCCGGGCGATGTCGTCGGTATTGTGGGCAAGAGCGGCTTTTCCATCGGCGATACGCTGACAGAGGACGCGGCCATCCGGTACGACGAGATCCCGTACTTCGCGCCGGAGTGCTTCTCGTACATCGAGAGCCCGGAGCCGGTGCAGTTCAAGCGCTTCCGCACCGGGCTCGAGCAACTCCTTCAGGAAGGCGTCATGCAGGGCTACGAGCTGGTCAATGCCACGCGCGCGACGCCACTGCTCGGCGCGGCCGGGCCGCTGCAGTTCGAGATTGTGCAGTACCGCCTCAAGGCCGAGTACGGCGCCGACTCGCGCCTCGAGGCCGCCCCATGGACGGTCACCCGCTGGATTGACCCCACCGTGGAGGCGGCGCGTCTCAAGGCGCCCCACGGCGTCCGGCTTGCCCATGACCGCCTCCAGCGCCTGGTGGTGCTTTGCGAGAGCCCGTGGGCCCTGCGCTATTTCGCTGAGCAGAACGAGGGCGTACAGCTGAGCAGCCTGCCGTTCTAGCATCGCGGGGCTCCGCCAATATGTGGGTTTTCCATGGTTGAGGAGGCACGCGCAAGCGTGCTGTGGACTGCGAGAAGCTTGCTCTCGCTCATTCTTGCCGGCCTGCTTGCTGGCCGGCCGGAATATCCATATGCCACAAAGGACGCCCAAGGCGAGACTGACAGTCACTGCGTATCCCCCCCCCCGATTCAAGCCTGTACATGATTGGTGGTTACCCCTTGACGAATAGCGCAAAGTGACGGGGCGGGGCTGCCGGAGGTGGCAGAAGCGGCGCGAAACTTGGGCGCATCCGTTCCGCCACGCTGCACGGCGAAGCTCGCCCGCCAGCAAGCAGGCGGGAAGAATGAGCGAGAGCAAGCTTCTCGCACTCCAGAGCGCGCTCCGCGCGCAGGGAACCTGGAACAGGACTGATTGGGTTGCGGCCATGCCGCGATCGGTTGGCACAGGTCGCCCCGTTGGGGCTACGAAAACACTGTACTCTCTCGCTTTTCGGTAAGACCCACAATTCTGAGGCTGGCCCACTATTGCGGCTGCGATTGCAGCCGCTGGGGGCACAATGGTAGGTTTCTGGGCCATCCACCGCTAGCAGCCCCCTGGAATGGAATAAGGAGCCTCCCGTGCGGGAAATGATTGATGCCCTGAATAACCCGAGCATGTTTCATGCGATCGTCGTGCATACGCCCATTGCCTTGGCGACACTCGGCGTTCCTCTCATCATCCTGATGGCCCTCGTGCAGCGGGATAAGCACACCATCCGCAGCCTGACTCTGCTCGCCTACGGATTGCTCGTCGTCAGCGCGCTTGCGGCCGTAAACTCGGGCAACGAGGCGATGGAGGCCCTGCCGCCGACGCAATCGGCGGAGGTCGCCGCCCTCGTGCAGCAACATGGCGACATGGCGGAGTGGGTGGCATGGATGGCGGGCGTCACGGCGATATTCATCGCCCTGTCGTATGTCAGCGTGCCGAAGCTGCGGATTGCGGCCGTGGTGCTGGCCCTGATCAGCGGCGCGGCCACGGCGGGTTGGCTGAGCTTCACCGCACACCACGGCGGCATGCTGGTGTACAAGCACGGGGCGGGCACGCCGGCAATGGAGCATTGGGGGCCTCGCGCGCGGCCGGTGGAAACCGAACCGGGGGAACCGGTGTCGGAACCAGGAGAGACCGAACCGGAAATCGACGATTTCGAGCCTGCGATCCGGCCGATTGACATGGAAGCGGCGGCCGAGGTGAGCTACGCGCGTGACATCGTGCCGATCATCGAGATCTACTGCATCCATTGCCATGAGGGCCGGCGTCCGGACAGCGGCTACGACATGACGACGGCGGCCGGCATCATTGGCGGCGGCGTGAATTTTGATGAGAACATCATCCCCGGCTCGCCGGACGACAGCCCGTTCATTCAGTACATTCGGGGCATGTTGCAGCCGCAGATGCCCCGGGGCGAGGAGCCCGTGCCCGAGGACGAATTGCACACCCTGCGCCTGTGGATTGCCGCGGGGGCCGAAGACGACAGCGAACCCGCGGCCGAGTAACCCGCTCGGCGCCAACCCCATATCCGAGGAGCCGTACCGTCATGATGATTCGAATCGCAGCCATTTGCGTGGTTTTTCTCACCGCGTTTGGCGCCAGCGCCGAGCACTTCCGCGTGGGCTATGCCAAGCGGGACATTACCCCCGAAAAGCCCACGCCCATGTGGGGCTACGGCGCACGGCATGATGTCCTCTCCACGGGCGTGCGCGACCCGCTCTACGCCAAGGCCATCGTGATCGACACGGAGGAGGGCAAGATCGCCCTGGTCGGTCTCGATATTGGCCGCGCCCCCACGGCCCCGATGATGGAGCAGATCAAGGCGGATGTGCTGGAGCAGGCCGGCGTCGAGCTGGTCATGATCGTCGGCTCGCACACGCACCACGGCCCCGTCATTGAGCTGTTGGACGAAGAGGGCATGGGCAAGGGAAAATTCGACGATGCCGTCGCGTATGCGCAATCGCTGCCGGGCCTTATCACCGCGGCCATCGTCGAGGCGGCGGAGACGGCGCAGGACGCCCGCATCGGCTGGGGCTCGCGGTATGTTCCGATGAACCGGAACCGGCACTCGAAGATCGAGCCGAAGCCGGTGGATGATGAGCTGTCCGTGCTGCGATTCGACGACCTCGACGGCAATCCCATCGTGTTGGCGGTCAATTTCGCCGCGCACCCGACGAATCTGCCCGCCGAGCTGCTCGAATTCTCCGCCGAATGGCCGGGCGAAATGATGAACAGCGTCGAGGAGCGCATGGGGGTCCCCTGCGTGTTCCTCCAGGGCGCCTGCGGCGACCTCTCCTGCAACACCACGGAAGACACGCGCACCATCGACCTGTTCGGCGCGGCCTTGGCGGACCATGTCATCGCGATCGCGGAGGAGATCGAAACGGGGGCGCCGGCGACCCCTTCGGTGCAGGGCCGCTATGACTCCTTCACAACGAAAACCCGCGTGGATTTCACGAATCCCCTCGTGCCGTTGATGTTCAAGCAGGGCTTTTTTCCGGAGTTGGGCGAGGCATTCCTGCCGGAAGTGGCGAACAACGAAATCACCGTATTGCTGACGACGGCCCTGGTCAACTTGGAGCTGGCGATGGTCGGTGGCTCGGGTGAATTCTTCGCGGATCACGCCATCCGCCTCAAGGCGCGCTCGCGGGCGGATAAGACTCTCTTCTTCGGCTACTGCAACGGCCATCACATGTACTTCCCCACCATCGAGGGTGCGGCCGAGGGCGGCTACGGCGCCGACCCGACGGTTTCCTGGGTGGAGCTGGGCACAGGCGAACGGATGATGGACACGGCGCTCATTCATATCTACCGCATGCTGGGCGCGTACGACCCGGGCATGATTCCGCAGCCGGCGGGCATTCTGGGCAGCGAAATGCCGGATAGCGCCTTGCCGGACGGCAAGGCGTGCGGCGAAGAGTGCAGCGGGTGCGAGTTGAGCAAATGAGCACGATACGCGAACGCATTCAAGACGCCATGAAGGACGCCCTGCGCGCCAAGGAATCCGAGCGGCTGATGACCCTGCGCATGATGAAGGGCGCGCTACTGCTCAAGGAGAAGGACGGCTCCGGCGCAGTGAGCGAGGATGACACGATCGCCACCTTGCGCTCGGAGGTGAAGAAGCGCGAGCAGACCATCGAGCTGTTGCGCGAGCACAACAAGCCCAACGAGATTGCCGAGACGGAGCGGGAAATCGCGGTGATTCAGGAGTTCCTGCCGGCGCAACTCACGATGGAGCAGGTCGAGGAGCGCGTGAAGGCCTTCCTCGCCGCGAATCCAGACATCACCCACGCGGGACGCCTGACCGGGGCGCTCAAGAAGGAGCTGGGGGATGCCGTGGATGGCAAGATGCTCAGCGAGGCCTGCCAGAAGGCGTTGAGCTGATAGCCGAAAACCCTACGACGCATTGCCCATTAAAACGACGACGGCGCCCCCTGCCAGGCAGGTGGCGCCGTCGCGTTCATTAACAGCGGGTGCTGTTAGGCTTCCAGGAAGCCGAACAGGCGGCGCAGGAACTCCCAGAGGAAGTCAAGGTCGGACAGTTCCGACTCCAGCACGCTCAAAACTGCATCG
>ERZ869909.389-NODE-389-length-55341-cov-79.466615_pt1 | contig 55341 bp, 48 predicted proteins | sample MGYA00520892_ERZ869909 | MGnify/ENA primary metagenome ERZ869909 (study PRJEB32215, sample SAMEA104723947) | bioreactor metagenome | biome: bioreactor; feature: anaerobic bioreactor; material: water | place: China | collected 2015-03-12 ... | reverse complement strand
TGCGGGATGCCCTTAGCGCTCATCTGCGCCTGATTGTAGAAGATGCGCCCGAAATGGTCGCGGTCCGGAAACACCTCGTCCTGCTGGGGCAGGTTGGCGCCGCCACTGTCGACCAGATAGATGCAGGGGAGATGGTTCTCGGCGGCAATCTCCTGCGCGCGCAGGTGCTTTTTCACCGTCATCGGATAATAGGTGCCACCCTTCACGGTGGCGTCGTTGCAGACCACCATCACCTCATGGCCCTGCACCCGGCCGATACCCGCGATCACACCCGCGCCCGGCGCCGCGCCGTCATACATGTCATGCGCGGCTGTCGCGCCGATCTCCAGAAAGGGCGAGCCGGGATCGAGCAGGTTCGCCACCCGGTCGCGCGGAAGCATCTTGCCGCGTGCCAGATGACGGGCGCGGGCCTTCTCGCCGCCGCCGCCAGCGGACAGGGTGGCGGCCTCGGCCACCTGGGCAAGAGCCGCGAGATGCGCTTCACGATTGGCGCGGAAGGTGTCCGAGCCGGTGAGGATGGAGGATGTGAGTTTCATGCCTTATCATCCTGTATCTGGGTTGAAACCTTCACGAGGCAGGCTGGTGGCGCCGTAACAACCGAGCCGAACCGCAATGTTACGATAATCTCTGTCACTTGCTGTTGTCCTCTGCCCGGATATGCTGGATTTCTTGCTCCAGAAAATAGCTGATCACCGAACGGACGAGCACAAGAAGCGCCAGGAAAAGCAGGCTCTGGAGCGAGGCCGAAAGAAGGGTCATCAGGATGTCGGCAACAATGAAAACTTCCAGCGCCATCAGGATATAGCGTGCAAGCACGATCCGCCCCAGATTGGCGCGCGTTGTGCGCGCAACCATGTCGGACCCTGCGAGTTCGCTTTGCAGGTAACCCCAGGCAAAGCGCGCAAGGCCGACAAAAAGGATCACGACCGCAAACAGTTCGATCACCATCACCGCCCATCCCAGCCATTCGGCAAGGCCAGGCAGATGATCGCCAATTACGATGGCGCGATGTGTCTCGAACATGAGCGCGTTCCGTTCTACCCCATCGACGCCATCAGTTCACGCCCCACCAGCATGCGCCGGATCTCGCTGGTGCCGGCGCCGATTTCCATCAGCTTGGCATCGCGGAACAGGCGGCTGACGGCGCTGTCATTCATGTAGCCCGCCCCGCCAAGCGCCTGAACTGCCTGATGGGCCTGCTTCATCGCCTCCTCGGACGCATAGAGCACGCAGGCGGCGGCGTCCTGGCGCGTCACCTCACCCCGGTCGCAGGCTTTGGCAACCTCGTAGATATAGGCCCGCGCCGAGTTCATCGCCGTATACATATCGGCAATCTTGCCCTGCATGAGCTGGAAGTTGCCAATCGGCTGGCCGAACTGCTTTCGCTCGGCAAGATAGGGCATCACCTCATCGAGGCAGGCAGCCATGATGCCGGTGCCGATGCCGGACAGCACCACGCGCTCGTAATCCAGACCTGACATAAGCACGCGCACCCCGCGCCCCTCTTCGCCAAGCACATTGTCGAACGGCACCTCGACATTGTCGAACACCAGTTCAGCCGTGTTGGAACCGCGCATGCCCAGCTTGTCGAAATGCGCGCTGGTGGAAAAACCCGCCATGCTTTTCTCGATCAGGAACGCCGTGATGCCCTTTGAACCCGCCTCGGGGTCAGTCTTGGCATAGACCACCAGCACATCGGCATCGGGGCCATTGGTGATCCAGTATTTGGTGCCGTTCAGGATGTAGCGGTCATTCTTCTTCTCGGCGCGCAGCGACATGCTGACCACGTCAGACCCCGCCCCGGCCTCGGACATGGCCAGAGCGCCGACATGCTCACCCGATACCAGCTTTGGCAGATACTGCTCTTTCTGGGCCGGGTTGCCGTTAAGCCGAATCTGGTTAACGCAGAGGTTGGAATGCGCGCCATAGGACAGGCTGACCGAAGCCGAGGCACGGGCGATTTCCTCCACGGCGATCGTATGCGCCAGATAGCCCATGGCCGTGCCGCCGTATTCCTCTTCGACGGTCATTCCCAAAAGGCCCAGATCGCCCATCTCGCGCCACAGCGCATGCGGGAAAACATTGGTGCTGTCGATCTCGGCGGCCTGCGGTTTTATCCGCTCCTGCGCCCAGCGGTGCACCATGTCGCGCAGCGCGTTGATATCCTCGCCCAGATCGAAACGCATGGAAGCGGTGAACATCGGGCTCTCCTCCGGTAATTGAACACCCGTTCAAATAACTACCGGCCTTGCTGAGTCGCGTCAAATGAAAAATCCCGATCAGGCGCGGGGTGCGACATCCAGCCAGATACCGTCACGTGCGCGCACTGTCAGAAATGCGACCGGCACAGGATCGTGGCCTGCCACCGGCTTGAAAGTGAAGCGCTGCGCCAGCATGGCCAGCATCAGCGGCCCCTCGACCATGGCAAACCCTGCGCCGGAACAGGCGCGCGGCCCCGCAGAGAACGGTATGAACCCCTGGCGCGCACTCGCCCGGCCCTCGGGCGTTTGCCAGCGGGCAGGGCAAAAGGCGTCGGGGTCATCCCACAGGTTTTCATGGCGGCCCAGATACCAGGGGCTGACAACCACCTGCGCACCGGGTTTGACATCGCGGCCCCTGAAGCATTCGGGCCGTGCGGTCTGGCGCACCAGCATCGGCAGCGGCGGGTAAAGCCTGAGCGCTTCGCGGAACACGTCGCGCGCCAGTTTCAACCGGCTGACAGCGCTGAAAGCAGGGCTGTCGCCCAGCACGGCATCGGCCTCGTCGGCAAGACGGGTTTGCAGAACGGGGTCCAGCGCGATCAGATAGAGCGTCCAGGCAAGGGCCGAGGCGCTGGTCTCATGACCCGCCAGAAAGAAGGTGGCGACCTGATCGACCATCTCGGGCGTGCTGAAGCGCTGGCCGGTCTGCGGGTCGGCGGTGGTCATGATCTTGGTTGCAAGATCATCGGGCGCGGTGCCTGCCGCGATCTCGGCGGCGCGGCGCTCGCACATGGTGGTGATCAGCGCGCGGATGCGCTTAGCGGTTTTCAACGTGGCGCGGCGATGAAAGCGCGGAAACCAGCGCGGCAGCGGCAGGAAACCGGCAAGGTTCAACAAGGGCTGGGTGGCCTGATGCGCGCGAAAGGCGTGAAAGACGGCACTGGCCTCGGTATCACCGATCGGCACCGAAAACAGCGCGCGAAAGATCACATCGGCGGCGGCATGGCTCATCCGTTCCTCGACCTCAATGCGCCCGCCCTGCCCCAACCGCGCCACCGCCGCCTGTGCCGCGCCCAGCATGGCCGGGAAACTGTCACGCAGGCGTCCCCCCTCGAACGCCGGGTCAATGATGCGGCGCTGGCGTTCCCATTCGGCACCATTGGTCTGAAACACCGAATTTCCCATCACCGGCTCAAGCCCTGCGCGCATCCGCTGGGATTTCGGAAAGTCCTGCGGGCGCTCGTTGATCACAAGCTTCCACAGGGCGGGTTCATTGACCAGATAGGAGGTGAAGAAGGGGGTGCGGAACTCGGCCATCTTAGCGCGGTAAAGACGGGCCGGATTGGCCGACAGAACATCGCGCCGGAACAGCTTGACATAGCCCCAGATCGACACATTCTCGGCGCGTGCGGGCGGTTTTGGCGGCACGATCCGGGTGCTCATTGTGGCGTCAACGCGATATGCGGCGACAGCGGACGGGCATCGCGGCTGGGTGAGGGTTTGCGGCCATGGTAACGGTCGGCCAGCGTCCGGGGGCCCGCGGTGATCTGGAAATAATCGTAATCGCGCGGCGCGTCGAAAGCCGAGAGATACTGGATATGCAGCCGGATGAAGCGGCGGCGCAGGCGCTTCCATGTCTCGGGCTTGAGGCTCTGGCTGAAGGCCGCCGAGATCACTCGCGGCCAGCGCTGACCTTCGGGCGCAACCCCGCTCACGGCGACCGGGTCGGACAGGCCGAAACAGGCGCCATCCCCGGGGGCCGAGACATCAAGCCAGAAAAGATCGTCACGCGCCGCGAGTTCTCGCAGATCGCAGCGCAGGCGATGGGCGCGCGGCAGAAAACTTTGCATGGGAATCGCCTGCCCCAGCGTCAGCAGCGCCAGCGGCGGCGCGCCGGGGGGCAGGCCCGCGCGCAGCACATCGGCGGTGGCCGAAACCGCCAGCGCCGCGCCCGAGGAATGACCGACGATCAGCACCTCGTCCCAGTCCTGCGTCAATGCCTCGCGGACCTGGGCCACAAAAGCCGCCAGTCGATCCTCCAGTTCCGGCGGATTGGCGCCATAATGGCGCGCGGTATGGCCAAAATCATAGAGCAGGTAATAGGCATAGAGCTTGCTATCAAACTTCTGCGCAAGCACCAGCACGGCATAGGCAGCAACCAGCCCGGCACCGAGCGCCAGCGCAAGGTTGCCGGTCAGCACCTCTACCCCCCGGCCCGCGGCCCAACCCACCAGCACCGCCAGCAGGGCCTGCGCCAACAGCACCGCCACCGGATACAGCCCCGACAGCATCGGCCCCGGTCTGAGCCTTACCATCGCCACCAGCGCGCCGGTTTGGGCGAATATCCACAGCGTGCGCAGCATCAGCCAATAGGCCGCCAGCACGCCTCCGCGCATGCTTTCCTGCACCAGATCGGCCCAGACCAGAACCGTCACCTGCGCATGGGTTTCTTCGCTACCAATCCTTGTATCGACCCGCCAGCCATAGCCCGCCGCGTTCGATAGCGGTGCCAGCTTCAGCGCATAGCCCGAGATTTCGGCCTGCTTCATCCCCTCACGGCGATAAAGCTCGCGGTAGCGGCGCGGGGGAAACGGATCAAACCCCGGAAGGTAGAACACCCGCCGCCGCCGAACCCGCCCTGCCCGTTCCGATGTCATTGCCAATCACCCTTATGTGCCATCAGCTTAGGGCGGATACGGGCGCAAGGAAACACCCGTTGCGGCGGTTGCGACCATTCGCCGGGAAGATGGGGGCGCGATGGCGCGAGACTTCAGCCCAGGCGTTCGAACATGGGGAATGTTTCCAGCAGCCAGAACGAGAAACTGGCCATTGCCCCGGTAATAAGGGCAACGCCAACCACCACCAGCAGCACACCCATGGCTTTTTCGATCGTGCCCAGCCAGGGTTTCAGCCGCGCCATGAGCGCCATCGATCGACTGATGAACATAGCGGCCAGAAGGAACGGCAGCCCCAGCCCCAGCGCATAGACTGCCATCAGCCCGGTGCCGCGCGCCACCGTATCCTCGGTAGCCGCGAGCGTGATGATCATCCCCAGGATCGGCCCGATGCAGGGCGTCCAGCCAAAGGCAAAGGCCAGCCCCAGCACATAGGCCCCGAAAGCCGAGCCGCCCCTGTCGCCCGCGTCGATCCGCGCTTCGCGCATCAGAAGCGGTATCCGGAACAGCCCGAGGAAATGCAGACCGAAGACGATCACAACCACACCGGCGATCTGCGCGAACAACTCGCGATACTCCAGAAACAGCCGCCCCAGGCTGGAGGCCGTGAAGCCCAGGAACAGGAAGACCGTGCTGAGCCCCATGACGAAAAAGAGCGCGGGCAGCGTTGCCCTGCGCGCGCCCTGGCCCGGTGTCGTCAGCTCGCGCATGGAGATGCCGGACATATACGCCAGATAAGGCGGCACGATGGGCAAGACGCAGGGGCTCAGAAACGACAGCACGCCCGCCAGTAGCGCCACACCAAGGGCCGGCAGCAAGGCTGCGTCGAAAAGGTCGATCCCGAACATGGCTGAACTCCGCCTCTTTTTTCCACTGATAGCTGCGCGGACGGCAAAGGTCACGCGCGCGCATTGTCACAACCCCGCTATCCCGGGATCAGCCGGAAAGGCGAAGGCCCCGCCGGAGCGGGGCCTTGAAGGACGGGTCAGCGTGACAATGTCCACCAGCCGCGGCGGCGCGGTTTGTCCGCTTGTGGCTCTGCGTCGGCTGCGGTTTCGGCCTCGGCGGGTTCGGAACTGGCGCTGCTCTCTTCCACTGCCAGGGTTTCGGCTTCGGTCTGCGCCTCGGCTTCGCCCTTGGGAGTGTCAACCGGTTCCGCCGGTTCGGGTACCGCTTCGGGCTTCTCGGCGGCGAGGGGATGCGGCGCTGGCTCTTGCTCTGCTGCTTGGGATTCCGGCGCGGCGACCGGTTCTGCTGCCTCGACCACTTGCGCTGCCGGCGTTTCGGCTGCAGGCGCCGGCGCTTCTGTCGGTTGCGCCGCTGTCGCTTCAGGGGCGCCGGTCCCGGCGGAAGTGGCCGTTTCGGGCTCCGGTGCGGGTGTTACGGCCTTGCGGCTGCGACGCCGTTTCGGAGCCGGGGCGGCTTCTGCTGCTTCCTCGGCTGGAACTGCGGCGCTTTCGCCTTCGCCAGCCGTTGCCGCGGCTTCAGCGGTTGTGTCCGCCTCCCCTTCGGCCTTGGCAGGTTTGCGACGAGTGCGGCGCTTGCGGACGGGTTTTGCCTCATCGGGTTCGCCAGCAGCGCTTACGGAAGCGGCTTCAACAGTGTCAGAAGCCGTTTCGCTGGCTGGCTCCGAAACGCTTTCATCGGCAGGCGCTTCCTGCTCGCCCTCAGGCGCAGCGGAGGCGGTTTCGGCACCGGTCGACGTTGCTACGGCTTCCTTTTCCGCGCCGTGATCCTCGTTGCCACTGTCGCCCGGACCATCGGCAGCGCTCCGACGGCGGCGGCGGCGGCGGCGCTTCTTGCGACCGCCTTCAGCCTCCTCCGCGCCCTCGGCGTCCGCTTCGTTGCCCGACGGTATGACCTCGGCCTCGGCCACCTCTTCCTCAACGACGACTTCAGCCAGTTCATTATCGAGATCGGACATCGTCTGCGCATCATACGAGACCACGGCGACAGGCGCCGGTGTCACGATCCGCGTGGCGGTCTTGAACTTTTCGATCGTGTAATCGGGGCTGACCAGCGTCGGATCAGCCTCAAGCCGGATCGCCATGCCGTAGCGCGCCTCGATCTGCGCCAGATGCTCACGCTTGGCGTTGAACAGGTAGTTCACGATGCCGATGGGCGCCTTGACCAGCACTTCACGCGAACGGTTGCGCGTGCCCTCTTCCTCAAGCGCGCGCAGGATGGTCAGCGCCAGCGAGTTGTCGGAACGGATCAGCCCGGTGCCATGGCAATGCGGGCAAGGCTGGGTCGTGGCCTCCAGCATGCCGGGGCGGAGACGCTGGCGCGACATTTCCAGCAACCCAAAGCCCGAAATGCGGCCCACCTGAATGCGGGCGCGATCATTCTTCAGCTTGTCCTTCAGGCGCTTCTCAACGGCGGTGTTGTTCTTGCGCTCTTCCATGTCGATAAAATCGATCACGATCAGGCCCGCAAGGTCACGCAGCCTGAGCTGGCGCGCAATCTCTTCCGCCGCTTCCAGATTGGTCTTGAGCGCGGTTTCCTCGATCGATCCCTCGCGGGTCGATTTGCCCGAGTTGATGTCGATCGCCACCAGCGCCTCGGTGATGCCGATGACGATATAACCGCCCGATTTCAGCTGCACCGTGGGGTTGAACATGGCGCCCAGATAGCTTTCCACCTGGAAACGGGCGAAAAGAGGCATCTGGTCTATGTACTGCTTCACGTTGCGGGCGTGGGACGGCATGATCATCTTCATGAAGTCCTTGGCCACGCGGTAGCCATTCTCGCCTTCGACCAGAACCTCGTCGATCTCGCGCGAATAGAGATCGCGGATCGAACGCTTGATCAGATCACCCTCTTCATAGATCGGGGCCGGGGCGACGGATTTCAGCGTCAGTTCGCGGATCTGTTCCCACAGCCGAGACAGGTATTCATAGTCGCGCCGGATCTCGGCCTTGGTGCGATTGGCACCGGCGGTGCGGATGATCAGACCAGCGCCCTCGGGCAACTCGATCTCCTGCGCGATCTCCTTTAGCTTCTTGCGGTCCGCGGCCTGGGTGATCTTGCGGCTGATGCCGCCACCGCGCGCGGTGTTGGGCATGAGCACGCAGTAGCGGCCGGCAAGCGACAAATAGGTGGTCAGCGCCGCGCCCTTGTTGCCGCGCTCTTCCTTGACCACCTGGACCAGCATGATCTGCCGGACCTTGATCACTTCCTGGATCTTGTAGCGGCGCGCGCGGGGGCGGCGCGGAGGGCGCACTTCGTCCGAGACATCCTCATCGGCGACCGACTCGATCTGATCGTCCAGTTCGGTAGCGTGATCGGCGGCGCGATAGGGCTCGACCTCGTCATTGTTGTCGCCATTGGCGATATCGCCATTCTCGGCAGTATCCTCATCCGGCGTGGAATCGTCCTGCGCGGCATTGCGGCCACGTCCACGACGACGCCCACGGCTGCGCGGTGCCGGGGCAGCGACTTCAGCGGCGGGTTCGGCGGCGATCTCCGTGCCATCGTCGTCCAGATCGACAATATCCATTCCCGCAACCTCGCGGGTGGTCACGGCATCGGGGCTGTCGACGGGTGCCGCGAGGGTGCGCGGCTCATCAATGTTACCTTGCGCGTCGCTTTGCGTGGTGTTCGCATTATCGTCCGACGCGGGCTCGGCGGCATCCTTGCGGGCCTCGCTGCGCCCTTCGCTCCGGTTCCCGTTGCGGCCCCGACGGCTGCGTCCGCCTTCGTCTTCCTGATCCTGGGCAAAAGCGCGCTCTTCTTCCAGAAGCGCCTTACGGTCGGCAACCGGAATCTGGTAATAATCAGGGTGAATTTCGGCAAACGCCAGAAAACCGTGACGGTTGCCGCCATAATCGACAAACGCCGCCTGCAACGACGGTTCGACCCGCGTTACCTTGGCCAGATAGATGTTGCCCGCAAGCTGGCGCTTGTGGATGGTCTCGAAATCAAATTCCTCAACCTTGTTGCCGTCGACCACAACCACGCGGGTTTCTTCCGCGTGTGTGGCATCGATAAGAAGTTTCTTTCCCATTGTGTCTCGCTAGACCTGCAATGCGGCCGCAACCGGGCATCGGCCCGGGTGGTCGCGGTGCAGGATCTGTGTTGATTGCTTGACCAAGGCGCGCAATCGACCGGGTGGGGCGTTGTCGCACCCCGCGCAGCGCCGGAAAAAGCGCTGATACTCCATGCCGATGTGATGCGCAGCCTGGCATCGCAGTTGTTGCTCCGATGCCCGAAGGCACCCATTCATGGCCCGTCCGGCAAGAACCTGAACCGGGCTATTCTGTGGCCCGAAACCGGGCCTATCCCGCCCTGCACCCAGCCAATGGCGGTGCGGGCTGTGAATTCGTAGCGGCGCGTCCCGAAAGGCAGCATCCGTCCTTCAAAGCATAGGGGTTTTGTTACATCAACTGCAATGGGAAAAATGCGCGGACCCGGATCAACGCGGGAAAACAGGCGCCGGAACGAAGGCCCGGGTGCCGGAAGCACCCAGAAAAGTAAAGAAAAAAACGTCAGCCTTCTGCCGTCAGACGTAGTCACCCCGGCTAAGGCCGTATTTCGCCATCTTCTCATTCAGCGTGCGACGCGGCAGACACAATTCTTCCATTACCGCTGCGATCGAGCCCTTGTGGCGGCGCATGGTGTTGTCGATCAAGGTGCGCTCGAACGCTTCGACATATTCCTTCAGCGGCTTTCCCTCGGTGGTCAGCGCGCCGCCCGCGGTTTCATTGTCGGCCATCACCAGCGACACCACCGACCCCGTGTCACGGCGGTTCTGTAACACGGCCTGTTCGGCAATCGCGATCAACTGGCGTACATTGCCTGGCCAGGGCGCCTGCAACAGATGCGCGGCATCCTGCGCCGAAAGCTCGGGCGCGGGACAGCCGTATTCCTCTGCGAAATCCGCAGCATAGGATTTGAACAGCGCCAGAATATCCTCGCCGCGCATACGCAGCGGCGGCAGGGTGATCTTCATCGCTGCCAGGCGGTAGTATAGATCAGGGCGCAGCGCGTCTTCCAGCGTGCGCCCCAGCGCGTGCTCGTTGCAGATGGCCACGATGCGGGTGGCGGCAGGCGTGCCCTGCTCGTTGATGAATGCCAGAAGGCGGCCCTGCATCACCGGGCTCAGCGCCTCGACATCCTCAAGGCACAGCGTGCCGCCGCGCGCCTCTTCGACCAGCGGCAGCCCTCCGGCCTCGACCGGGCCGAAGAGGCGCGCGGCCAACTGGTCATCATCTTCGCCCAGGCACGAGACCGTGACAAACCGCTTGCCCGCCCGCGGCCCCACGGCGTGCAAGGCATGCGCCACCAGCGTCTTGCCGGTGCCGGTTTCACCATCAATCAGCACATGACCGTCGGACTGGCCGTAATCCAGGATATCCTCGCGCAGGCGCACCATCTCGGGGGCGTTGCCGACCAGACGGCGCATCAGCGTCTTGCCGTCGGCCAGTTCGTGGCGCAGCGCGCGGTTCTCCAATGCCAGCGAGCGGGCCTTGATGGCGCGGCGCGCAAGTTCGGTCATCTTTTCAGGGTCGAAGGGCTTCTCAAGGAAGTCAAACGCTCCCAGTCGCATCGCCTCGACAGCCATCGGCACATCGCCATGACCGGTGATCAGGATTACCGGCAGGCTGGCATCCATGCCCATCAACCGTTTCAACAGTGCCATGCCGTCCATGCCCGGCATGCGGATATCGGTAATCACCGCGCCAGGAAAATCGGGGCTGATCTGGCGCAGCGCCGCCTCGGCGCTGTCGAAGGTTTCAGGCTGAAACCCCGAGAGCGACAGCCATTGGCTGATCGACTGGCGCATATCCTGCTCGTCGTCGATCACGACGATCCGCGCGGCACTGCGGCGGGCATCGCTTTCGCTCATCGTCGCTTCGGCATCTGCGTTGTTCATCGGTCCATTTCCGTTCTCTGTCATATCATGGCGGCCAACCGGGTCGCCTGCCGGTCCCGGTCAGGCTGCCTCTTCCTCTGTCTCGTGAGCAAGTGGCAGCACAATCTCGAAGGCAGCGCCGCCGTCGGGCATGTTTCGTGCCGTCAGCCGCCCGCCATGATCGGCCACGATCCCCGACGAAATCGCCAGGCCCAGCCCCACTCCCTCGCCCTGTTTCTTGGACGTATAAAAGGGTTCGAACACCTGCTCGATATCTCCGATTCCGCGGCCGTTGTCGCGCACCAACAGGCTGACCATCTCGCCCTGCGTGAGGATCAGATCAATCTGCGGCGCATTGACCTCGTTTGTGGCATCGACGGCGTTGCGCATCAGGTTGATGATTACCTGCTCCAGCCGCAGCCTGTCTCCACGCACCATTACAGGCTCGTTGGGCAGCGTGCGCAACACCAGCACACGGCGCTCGCGCAATCGCGGCTCCATCATCGCCAGCGCCTCGGCGACGCATTCGCGCAGATCGAGCGGCGCAAAGGCATCGCCCCCCTTGCGCGCGTAGGATTTGAGTTGCCGGGTAATCGCGCCCATCCGGTCGATCAGGTCATCGATGCGCTGGAACGACACCAGCGCTTCTTCCGAGCGTCGCCGGTTCAACAGCAGCCGCGCGCCCGCCAGATAGGTCTTCATCGCCGCCAATGGCTGGTTCAGTTCATGGCTGACAGCCGCGGACATCTCGCCCAGCACCGCCAGTTTGGACGATTGCGCCAGCGTCTGCTCGGCCACCGTCAGTTCCTCCTGTGCCTTTTGCCGCGCCGCAATTTCGCGTTGCAAACGCAGATTGAGCTTTCGAAGTTCCACCGACTCCTGCTCGAACAGTGCCGATTGCGACCACGCACGCCGCGAGAACAGATAAAACACCAGCGCCAGCAGCAGCGCATAAACCATGATCACAATCGCGAGAACGCCGTTCACCTGCTCGCGCACACCGTCAAACCGTGTGTAGGAAATCAGCTTCCAGCCCCGGTGGCGCACCCGCGTTTCCGAGCGCAGAACACCGACATTGGAGACAAAGGTATCCGGTCCCCTTCCCGCCCAGTCGGCGGTGGCACGCAGGGCCCGCAAGATGGCCGAGGGCGCGTCGCGCAGCGCCAGTGCCTCTTCCTCGGTGCGCCCGCGCCAGCGCGGCTCCGTCGCCAGGATGATCCGCCCCTCGCTGTCAGTGAGCGCCACGGCGTCGGCAAAGCCGGCCCAGGCGCGCTCGAACTTGGCCAGATCGACCTCGACGGTGACAACCCCGAGAAGCAACCCTCCCACCCGCAAAGCCCGCGCAAAGCCAAACCCGTAGCCGCCACTGTCGCGCTCATGCACGCCGAAGATGGTGTCATTTGTGCGCCGGGCATCGACGAAATAGGGCTCGGTCGCGCGCGTCACCCCCAGCCGGTTGCGGTCTGTCGCGCCGACAACCCGGCCCTGCGTATCCAGAAGCTCGATCGAGGCAGCGCCGACCTCGTTTTGCACATCCATCAACACCTGCGAGACCGAGGCATAGTTCGAGCTTTGCAGCGCTTCACGCAAGGCCGGATCCCGTGCAAGGAGGATCGGCACCACCTGCGTGCGCTGCAACTCGGATTCAATGTTTCCAGCATACAAGACCAACCGCAGTTCGGCGCGGTTGCGCGTGTCCACGGTGAAGTTTTCGGTCAGCCAGTCGTTGAGCACCCAGATCGATCCGGCCGCGACCACCGCCATAACTGCGACCAGCAGCTTGCCCCAGAGCGGCATGCCGCTACGCAGGCCGGGCTGGCCATCAGCCGACTTGCCGGCAGACTGGCTGGCAGACGACGGGTCAACGGGTGGGGAACCGGCAGCAGGGCGATCCGAAGGTGTCCGGCCAGCCGCAACAGAAGCCGCTCCCGCGCCGGCGTCGTCATGGCCGTTCACAGGGCGCTCAGCACCCGAGGTCGAGGACAGGTCGTTGCTCATGCGCCCAATCTACGCGCGTGCGCCCTGCGGCTCAAGCGGCGCGGACGCCCGCTGTGATCACGTCAGCGCCATGGCGCTCATCAGACCGGCAAAAAGTGCCTTGCCATCGGTGCCGCCATGGACTGGTGTAATCGCCCGCTCGGGATGGGGCATCATCCCCAGCACCCGGCGGTTGGCCGACAGGATGCCCGCAATGTCATCCATCGATCCGTTGGGATTGTCGACATAGCGGAATGCCACACGATCCTCGCCCTGCAGTCGCGCCAGGGTATCGGCATCGGTCTGGTAATTGCCGTCATGATGGGCGATGGGAACGGTGATCTGCTGGCCCTGCGCGTACTGGTTGGTGAAGGCGCTGTCGGTAGTGACCACTTGCAGCGCCACCGGCTTGCAGATGTATTTCAGCCCGCCATTGCGCATCAGCGCGCCAGGCAGCAGGCCAGTTTCCACCAGCACCTGGAAGCCGTTGCAGACCCCCAGCACATAACCGCCCTCTTCGGCAAAGCGCACCACCGCCTTCGCGATCGGCGAGCGCGCGGCAATCGCCCCGCAGCGAAGGTAATCACCGAATGAAAACCCGCCCGGCAGACCGACCACATCCGTGCCCGCGGGCAGGTCGGCATCCTTGTGCCAGACCCGCGTAACCTGTGCGCCCGCGGCTTCGAAGGCCACGGCCAGATCGCGGTCGCAATTGGAACCGGGAAAGGTGATGACAGCCGCTTTCATGCGCGCCTCCTGACTGAATGGATGGCACTCCCATAGCCTGCTCCAGCGCGGCTGTGAAGGCGCAATACAGTGAAAATATCCGTGATGCGCGCAGTGCTCAGACCGGTTCCGCTTCACGCGCCTGCATCATTGCCTGAAACGCCGGGCGCGCATGGCAACGCGCCAGCCAGCCGCGCAGCGCGGGAAAGGCCGCCAGAGCAGGCGGATGGGGCTGTGCATAGCGCAGGCATTCCGAAAGCGCGATATCGGCCACCGTGAAACGCCCGCCGACCAGCCAGTCACCGCTTCCGGCAAGATGGGACTCGATCCGCGCGCAGGGCCGGGCCAGCGCCGCGGTCGCGGCCGTGATGCGCGCCTGCCCGGTTTCGGTTTCGGGTTCGCCGCGGGTGAGCGTGAACAGGATATCCAGCGCCGGCCCCTCGACCGCCGTGCCCGCCAGAAAAGCCCATTGCAGGATCTGCCCTTCCTCTGCCAGATCGCGCGGCCCCAGATCGCCACCATACCGCCGCGCCAGATAAAGCGTCATCGCAAGGGATTCGGTCAACACCAGACCGTCATCGACCAATGCCGGAATCTGGCCCTGCGGATTGATCGCCAGAAAACCGGGCGAAGCGGTATTGAACGGCGCATCCGCCGCCGCCGGATCGGCCAGACGATAAGCCTGAATCACCGGTTCATGGCTGAACGATACCCCCGCTTCGGTCAAAAGCCACCAGGGCCGTGACGCACGAGAACGCAGGCATCCGTAAAGCGTGATCATTTTCTGGATTCTCCTCGGTAATGTCGCCCGAGGCTATCCCAACACCTGTCAACAGCAAGTGCAAATTCACACCGTCCGGCGCTATGCCTGCGGCGATTGTCGCAGGATCTTCTTGGCGACCGCATCAAGGGTCTGCAGGTCGCGCAGCAACGCCTCCAGCCCGCCAAGGGGCACCATGTTCGGCCCGTCCGACGGCGCAGTATCAGGGTTGTCATGCGTCTCGATGAAGACGCCCGCCACCCCGACGGCCACGGCAGCGCGCGCAAGCACCGGCACGAAGGCGCGCTCGCCACCCGATGCCCCGTCCAGGCCACCCGGTTGCTGCACCGAATGCGTTGCGTCGAAGATCACCGGCACCCCTTCGGCGGCCATGACGGGAAGCCCGCGAAAATCGGTGACAAGGGTATTATAGCCAAAACTGGTGCCGCGCTCGGTCACCAGCACATCGGCATTACCCGAGCCGGTGATCTTGGCCACCACATGGCGCATGTCCCAGGGCGCCAGGAACTGCCCCTTCTTGACGTTGATCACCCTTCCGGTCCGCGCAGCGGCGACCAGAAGATCTGTCTGACGGCACAGAAACGCCGGAATCTGCAGGATATCGACCACCTCGGCCACCGGCGCGCATTGGTCGGGCTCATGCACATCGGTCAGCAGCGGCAACCCCGTGGCGGCCTTGACCTCGGCGAAGACATCAAGCGCCGCCTTCAGCCCGATGCCGCGCCGCCCTGTCAGGCTGGTACGGTTGGCCTTGTCGAAGGATGCCTTGAAAACCGCCTGAACACCAAGCCGCTCTGCAATATCCCTGATGGCGTGGGCCATCATCAAGGCATGATCGCGGCTTTCTATCTGGCAGGGGCCAAGAATGAACGCCACCGGTGCCTTATTGGAAAACCGCACCGGGCCCGCATGGACCGTCGGGTTGGGTATCACCATGAGAACCCCCGGAAAAAGCTGAACGCAGCCCTCGCAGCGGGCATGGCCGACTGTGGCCTGCGTTCGGGACGCTGGCAAGCCCCCAAGGCACCGCACTCATGCGCGGCAGGACGATGCCTGTTCCCTTCGCTCCAGCCGGAAGCATGCAAGAAACGCCTCGGCAGCGGCCATGTCGCCCGCCACCCCCACGACACCCGCGCTGACAAGCGCCGGCAGTGGGGGTGCGCCATAGACTGCAGCGGCCAGCTGGTTGCCATCGCCCGACAGCACGAAAGGCGCATCGGGCCGAGCGACCTGTGTCGTCTGCACCCTGCCCCCGGCCAGCCGCATCTCGAACGCCTCGACGCCGAAATCGAACCCCGCCCGCGCCATGCAGCCCCGCGCCATTTCGGGGATCAGATTGACACCCATCGAGATCATCAGCGCCGAAGGGCTGATGAAGCGCGTGGGGTCATGGCCCGGCACCAGAAGCGCCCAGCGACAAAGTGCCTCCAGCACCGGCAACAGGCCGCGCCCGGCATCCGTCAAGGCATAGATGCCAAACCGCTCATCATGATCGATAACCCCGGCCTGCGCCAGTTGCCCCAGCCGCCCCGTCAGGACACTGGCGCTTACGCCCGGAAGCCCTGCCCTGATCATCTGAAACCGCTTTGGCGCGAACATCAGTTCGCGCACCACCAGAAGCGCCCAGCGATCACCGACCAGGTTCAACGCATGGGCCGCTAGGCAGCCTTCATCATATCGAAGACGTGGGTTGCTCGTCTGCTCAGTCATTTTTTCATACTTATAGTTGTTTTTTACTACTAACGCTGGCACCATCCCGGTGCAAGCAGAATCGCTTGCACGTATTTGACCGAAAGGAAAAGCGTCATGGCGTATTTCACTGGTTCGGTCGGGGCTGTTCCGACCGCGAACAAGGACACCTATTTCGAGCATCTATCCGCCGCGTGGCCGCTATTCAGATCCTACGGCGCCACACGCATGATCGAAACCTGGGGGGCGGATGTGCCCAAGGGCAAGGTCACCGATTTCCATGCCGCGGTGGAAGCGAAGGATGATGAAGCCATTGTCTTCGCCTGGATCGAATGGCCGGACAAGGCGACCGCGGATGCCTCCTGGCAGAAAATGCAGGACGACCCGGCGATGGCGCAGTTACCGCCTATGCCTTTTGATGGCAGCCGCATGATATTTGGTGGGTTCTCGACGATTTACGAAGCCGGGCACGTGAGTGGCGCGGGCTATTATCAAGGCTTCCTGCTGGCGGTGCCCGAAAAGAATAAGACAGCCTATGTCGCAATGGCTGACGAGGGCTGGAAGATGTTCAAGAAAACCGGTGCCATCGGCATGATCGAAACCTGGGGCGAAGACGTTCCGCACGGCAAGAAGACCGATTTCTACCGCGCGACCAAGGCCGAAAAAGGGGAAGTCGTGGTTTTCAGCTGGGCAGCCTGGCCTGACCGCGCCACCTGCGACGCCGCCGCCAAGGCCATGGAGGCCGAAATGGGTGATATGGACCTGCCCAAGATGCCTTTTGACGGCATGCGGATGATGTGGGCCGGATTCGAGCCGCTCTTTGATTCCAGCAAGGCCACTTGACACTGCCGCGCATCTCCTGGGTGCTCGATGACGGGCGGGAAATTGCTGAAGTGTCATAAGCCAGAGTTCACAAGGAACAATAAGGCTGTTTGCGCATTCATTCCGTATCCCGTGCCCGAAAGGCCTTGGCAGCCGCCCGGCGCCAAAGCCCGAGGACTCTCAGCTTGAACAGTTGTCTGTCGTCCCCTTTCGGCCACGCACAGCAACAGGAGATCACGATGCCGCGCAGAAAGTTTCATGCAACCTCCGCGTTGGGGCTATGTCTTGCGATGGTGCCATTGTCGGCAACCGCACAATCCTGGACCTCAGCGAATGGTGCGACACTGTTCGCGCCTCAGGCAAGGGCTTGCGTCGAGGCGCCGAATGACGCGAATTGTCAGCCGGTCCGCGACATGGTGATCGACTGCGCCACAGACCTTGACCCCGTCGCCTGCGCGCGGTTGTTCGCCGATCCCGAGACGGTTATGGCCGACCCGGAACAGCGCGAAGACGCACAGCGGATACTGTCGAGAACCCGCGCTGCGCTTGAACAATCCGGCTTTGGCGATGCCCCGTCTGACGCCGGTTCTGCCCCGGTCGAGACTGCCGACGCCGAGGCAGACATCGAAGCAGAAGCCGTGCTGGATGCCGAAGTGGCGTCGGTGGCGGAAACGGAAGCAGAAGCAGAGGCACGACTTCGCGAGGCGCTGGAAGCTGACGAACAGCCCCCAGAACCGCGGGGCGACGAAATTGCCGAAGCATGGGGCGAAGATGGCGATGCCGCGGCATCGACCGATGAAGCGGCGCAGGGCGCTGAGGCCCGGCGAGAAGAAAGGCGAGAGGAAAGGCGAGAGGAAAGACGTGAGGAACGCCGGGAAGATCGCCGCGCCGAGCTTGCTGACGAGCGTGAGCGCCTGCGCGCCGAGGCCGAGGCAGCCGCCGAAGAGGAACCCGAACTGGTTTCCGAGGCGATCCCCGAAGAGGACTTCATCGCCCCCGAAGAAGCACCGCGCGAACTTGATTCAACGCAGCAAGGTGCTCTTGATCAGCTGATGGAAGACCCCGAGGTCAGCGCCGCAGTATCGGTTCTGGGCAGCCTGTTTGGCGAGGCTGGCGCCGACGCAACAGAGGATCAGCCCCGCACCGGGCTTGCCGCTGCCCTCACAGCGTTTCAGCGCGACGCCACAGCACATGACGAAGCCCATGATGCCGACGATGTTATCGAGGATGCATTCACCGCAGAAACGGTGCGCACCAGTCAGGATGACTTCGGTTCGGGCTTCGATCTTGATTTCGATGCGGGCCAGACGCGCCGTGACGACCGCCGTGATCTGGAACGCGCGGGCCTGGTCGCGCTGGGGGCGCTTGCCGTGGGCATGATGGTAAATCGCAACCGCGTGGTGGCGCGTTCCGATGAGCGCGTGGTGGTTCGCGGTGACGATGGCGAATACCGGATCTGGCGCGATGATGACGTGATCCTGCGTCAGGAAGGCACACAGCGCCGCATCGAGCGTTACGACGACGGCTCGTCACTCACCCGCTGGGATCAGCCTGATGGCTCGCAGATCATCACCATCCGCGATGCCACGGGCCGCGTGCTGATGCGCGAGCGGGTTCTGGCCGATGGCACTGCAATCAGGCTGGTCGATGACATGGGCGACGTTCCGCCTGTCAGTGTTTCGGATCTGCCGCCCCCCCGCAGCCGCGAGTTGCGCATCACCCAACGCACCGACCCGGAACTGGCGCTCGCGCTCTTGCGTGAAGCCGAGGCCGACGCACGCGGACTGGACCGCGCCTTCTCCCTGCGTCAGATCCGCGAGATCCGCGAAGTGCGCGAACTGGTGCCGGTTCTCAGCCCCGAACCGATAACCTTTGAAACCAACCGCGCCAATGTCCGGCCCGAAGAGGCGCGCAAACTCGCGCAGGTTGGCCGCCTTATGGAGCGCCTGATCGTCGAGAACCCGCGCGAGCTGTTTCTCGTCGAGGGGCATACCGACGCAACCGGCCCGGCCGCGTATAATCTGGCGCTGTCAGACCGGCGCGCAGAATCGGTGGCCCTTGCGCTGACCGAGTATTTCGATATCCCGCCGGCGAACCTGATCATCCAGGGATACGGCGAGCGCTACCTGCGCATCCCGACCGCCGCAGCCGAAGAACGCAACCGGCGCGTCGCGATCCGCCGAATCTCGCCACTACTGGGCCCTTAAGGCCCATAGGCCGAGATCTGGTTTAAAGGGGGGCGTCAACGCCCCCCGGCTTACCATCACCAACTGCCGCAGTTCACTGCCGGTCAGAGACCCTTCGCCCGGTAGCTGGCGGCGACACGTTCGATGGCGACGATATAGGCCGCCGTGCGCAGATCGGGGACGTCCTGACGCGTTCTCCAGACCTCGCGCATGGCCTGATAGGCCGTGCGCATCGTGTCATCGAGGCCCGAACGAACCAGTGTCAGCTCATCCGCGCCCTGCAGGTAACGTCTCTTGAAATCGGGTGAGAGCTCCCAGCCCAGCTGCCTGTCCGACGAAAGGCGTTCGAGTTCGTCGACCAGAAGAAGCGCATGTGCCTCTTCGTTGCGCCGCTGCATCCGGCCGAATCGGATATGGCTGAGGTTCTTGACCCATTCGAAATAGCTGACTGTCACGCCGCCGGCGTTGGCATACATGTCGGGAATGATCACCGTTCCCTTGCCGCGCAAGATCTCGTCGGCACCGGCGGTGATGGGGCCATTCGCGGCCTCGATGATCAGGGGGGCACGGACCCGTCCGGCATTGGCCATGTGAATCACCGCTTCCAGCGCCGCCGGGATCAGGATGTCGCATTCATCCTCCAGGGCCTCGGCGCCGTTTTCATCGAAACTGCCGCCCGGAAAATCGCGAACACCGCCGGTTTTGCCGATCCACTCGCGCAGGCTTTCGATATCCAGCCCCTCGGGGTTGCGCACCGCGCCATCACGCTCGATCACCGTGATGATCGCGCAATCATCCTCTTCGGACAGGAATTTGGCCGCGTGATAACCCACATTCCCCAGCCCCTGAATGACCACGCGCTTGCCTGCAAGCTTGCCTGATAGACCTGCGGTCTTCACGTCGTCGGGGTGGCGGAAGAATTCGCGCAGCGCATATTGCACACCACGCCCGGTGGCTTCGACCCGGCCCTTGATGCCGCCCGCGTTGAGCGGCTTGCCGGTGACGCAGGCGCGCGCGTTGATATCGGTGGTGTTCATCCGTGCATACTGATCGGCGATCCAGGCCATCTCGCGCTCGCCGGTGCCCATGTCGGGCGCGGGCACGTTCTGCGCCGGGTTGATCAGGTCGCGCTTTGCCAGTTCATAGGCAAAGCGACGGGTGATCTGCTCCAGCTCATGTTCCTCATACTGACGCGGGTCGATACACAGCCCGCCCTTGGACCCGCCGAACGGGGTTTCCACCAGCGCGCATTTGTAGGTCATCAGCGCCGCCAGCGCCTCGACCTCGTCCTGATTGACCTCGGTGGCGTAGCGGATACCGCCCTTGACCGGCTCCATATGTTCGGAATGCACCGATCGATAGCCGACAAAGGTTTCGATCCGACCGCGCAGGCGTACGCCAAAGCGCACCGTATAGGTCGCATTGCAGACACGAATCTTCTCAGCCAGCCCCGGTGAAAGGTCCATCAGGGCAATGGCCCTGTTGAACATGATATCGACATTCTCGCGAAAACTGGGTTCATTGTGTTGAAGCATGGTTTCACCTTTGCTCGCGACGTGCGCGCATGATCGGACGGTTGCTGACTGACAGACCTATTGCCTGCGGTCGGCCGAGGCTAGCCCAATTAGTGAGCAGATTCAAAACCAACTCCCCATTCTTCTTTCATGCAACCGGGACAATCGCCGGTGTTGGCCACAGTTTCGAACCAATCGCGCCCTAAATCGACCATGCCGGGCGTTAAGATGCAGTGAATAAAAGCGCGTTGCTGTGCTTTAATTGTCCCAGTCTGCGGTGAATCTGATGGCCGGTATCCCTTCTGACGCGCCCCTTTCACGCCTTCAGCGCAGGTTGCGCGTTTTCCTGCAACGCAGCGATGGCTCGCTGGCTGTTTTCTCGTTGTTCCTGTTTGTCGGGCTGTTGTTGATGGGGGGCGTGGGCATCGACATCATGCGCTATGAGCAGGAACGCGTGCGCCTTCAGGGGGCGACCGACCGCGCCGTTCTGGCGGCCACCTCATTGCGCCAGACTCAGGATGTGGAAACGGTGATCCGCGATTATCTGGAGCGCGAGAATCTGGCGCATCTGATCCAGTCGATCGAAACCGATCAGGGTGTGAACTTCCGCGAGGCACGGGTCACCACGCGGGCTTCGGTGCCGACAATCCTGATGCATCTGGTCGGCATCCGCGAATTGCAGATGCAGGTGGTTTCCGCCGCCGAAGAGCGGGTGCCCAATCTGGAGATCTCGCTGGTGCTGGATCTGTCGGGCTCGATGAACAGCTTCGGACGGCTGGGCAATCTTCAGGATGCTGCGGAGGAATTCATCAACACAGTCTTCGGCTCGTCGGAAGATGGCAGCATCTCGATGTCGTTGGTGCCCTATACCGGGCAGGTCAATGCCGGCGCGGCGATACTGGATCACTACGACGTGCTGCATCGCCAGGAATATTCGCATTGCATCGATTTCGACGCCTGGCACTACAACACAACCGCGCTGCCCACCGGCAGCACCCTGACCGGCGCGGGCCATGGCTTTCCCTGGGAATATTCGACCTACTACAATGCCAGCAACCCGCTGGTCGCGGGGTTTTATGACTGCCCGGTCGCGCCGGGCAATACCGGGCTTGAGATCGTGCCGTTCAGCACCGACGCCAACGCGCTGATCACGCGGGTGCGGGCCATGCAGGCGCTGGGGGCCACGTCGATCGATATCGGTATGCGTTGGGGTGTCGCGCTGGTCGATCCCAGCGTGCAGCCGATGGTCGCAGCGATGGCCGATGCCGGGCAGATCGATGCGCGCCTGTCCGACCGGCCGGTGCCACATGGCGATCCCGAAACCATGAAGATTGTCGTTCTGATGACCGATGGCGAGAATTTCGAGGAGCGGCGGCTGACCGATGCCGTGCGCTCTGGCCCGTCGCCGGTCTGGATCAACACAACGGATAATTCACTGAACACCTACTCTCTGCACAACCCCTCAACCGGGCGCTACTGGCATCGGCGCGACGGGCGATGGTACAATGATCCTTGGGGTAACAGCACGGAAGAGGTCTGCACGCGGACCTGCACGAGCTCGCTTCTGGGTATTTGCCTCAACTGGTCAACAGTATGCACCACCCAGACAACCCGGGACGCTCGCCGCCTGGACTGGCCGGAGCTGTTCCACCGCACCCAGATGTACTGGGCCGCGCGCCAGATCTTTGCCCCGGCAAACGGCGGAACCAACAGCCAGCAGAACACTTTTGCACGCAACCTTACCCTGAGCTGGCAGAATGTCGTTTCGACCAACACCAAGGATCAGCGGCTGCAACAGATCTGTCAGGCCGCGCGCGAGGCCGGGATCACCGTTTTCTCGGTCGCCTTCGAGGCTGATAGGGGCGGGATCAACGGCTTGCGGCAATGCGCCACGACGCCTGCGCATTTCTTCGATGTCGAGGGTGTCGAGATCGCCGAGGCGTTCCGGGCGATCGCCACGCATATCCGCCAGTTGAGGCTGACCGAATGAACCGCGTTGCCGCCCCCCTGCGCCGCCTCGCCGCGCGCGCCTGCTTCTGGCGGCGCGAGGACGGAACCGCAACGATCGAGTTCGCCCTTCTGGTGCCGGTGTTTCTGTCGGTTCTGATAGCCGGGGTCGAGGTGGGTGTGCTGACCGCGCGCCAGACGATGCTGGAGCGGGGCATGGAACAGACCATGCGCGCGCTGCGGCTGGGCAGGGTCCAGCCCGTCACGCTAGATACGCTGCGCGAAAGCGTCTGCCGCAATACGGTCATCATCCGTGACTGTCAGGCCAACCTGCTGGTCGAGCTGCGGCGGCTGCAACCGCAAAACATCGCCCTGCCCTCTGGCAGTGCGCCTTGCATCAACCGCGACGAGGAAACCCAGCCCGCCGTGACCCTGACGCCGGGCGTGGAGCATGATCTCATGCTGGTGCGCATCTGCCTGATCGTCGATCCGATCTTTCCGACCTCCGGTCTGGGGCTGGGTCTGAGCCGCGATGCGTCCGGCGGCTTCCGGATGGTGACCAGTTCGGTCTATGTCAACGAACCGCGATAGGTCAGGCGATGAAGAAGCTGTTTCACAACGCTGCAAACCGAAACGCCCCTGCCCGCGCGGTGCGGGCCTGGCTGCATGACACGCGCGGCATGCTGTCGGTTGAAACGGTGATCGTTCTGCCCATGCTGCTGGTCGCCTTTCTGGCACTTCTGGTGTTCTATGACGCGTTTCGCACCCAGAAGGTGAATGTCTCGGCCAGCTACACGCTGTCTGACCTGATCTCGCGGCAGGTGGCACCGGTTACCCCGGCCTTTCTGGAAGGGCTGCATGATATCTATGATCATATCAGCCGATCCAATCACCCTACCAGCCTCAGGATCTCCAGCGTCTACTGGAACGTGATCGACGCGGAATACCAGGTAGTCTGGTCTTATGCGACACGCGGCGGTGCGCCGCTTGGCAATGCCGAGTTGAACCAGTCGGTTGACCGGCTACCGATCATTCCGCGCTCTGACACGGTTATCCTTGCGGAAGCGAAGATGCACTACACGCCGCCGATCTCGCAGGGGCTTGGCAACCAGACATTCTCGCATTTCGTGGTCACCCGGCCCCGTTTCGCGCCGCAGATTGTCTTTCAGCCCAATTCCGGCGACCAGATCGCGCTGACGCCCTGTCAGCATGGCTATGTCGACTGCGGCTGGTAGGCCGGTTCAGGGCGCGACCGCCTTGCGGATCATGTCGACATGGATGTCCTCGACCGTGTCGCGGCTCAACCGTCCTCCCTCGCGAAACCAGGTATTCACCCCGTTGAGCATGGCGATGATTGCCATGGCGGCCAGTTTGGTATCAGGCAGCGCCATGCTGCCCTCGGCCTGACCGGCGCGCAGAATACCCTCCAGCTCGGTCTCGTAGCGCCGCCGCAGCGCCTCGATCTTCGCGAAGTTCTCGGGTGTCAGATTGCGCAGCTCCATATAGGAGATGAACACCGCATCCGCGCGTGCGGCGTGGAACCGGATGTGGAAACGCGCGAAATGCTCCAGCCGGGCCATTGCACCGGATTGCCCGGCACCGGCGACACTGTCCTGCCAGGCCTGAAACAGATCCTGCATATGGCTGTGCATCAGGTCGAACAGAAGGCTCTGCTTGTCATCAATGTAAAGATATAATGCACCGGCCTGCACACCGATCTCGGCGGCGATCTGGCGCATCGAGACCGCGGCGTAGCCATGGCGTGCGAACAGCCTTTGCGCCGCATCACGCAGACGCGGGCCGGTAACATCAGCGCGGGAACCGGGTTTGCGGGCCATGGCGCACCATGGAGTGAACGAGCGTTCAATTCAAGCCCCGTTCGGCCCCGCACCGCGCCGAAGGCGGTGCAGATGCAGGCCCGGGCAAAACTGCTTTCCTCGGCCTGGCGGGCGGCTTATGGTGCCGTCGTCTGACACCGGATTGCTGCCATGCCTGCCAACCCTTCGACCATCAACGCAATCGGCGCCCTGTTGCCGGGCCTCGCCGTCACGCTGGCCCTGCTGGCGCTGACCGCCTGTTCCCCGGCAGCAGACGACCCCACGCCGCGACTGCTGACGCCGCAGGAACTGCGCGCCGGCATCGAGGAAGCGCGCATTGCCCGGCCCACTGCCGCAAGCGATATCGAAGGCCGCGCCGCGGCATTGCGCGGGCGCGCCGCAGCGTTGCGCAGCCATCCCGTCACCCCGGCCGAGGATACCGACGCGTTGCGCCGCCGCGCGCGCGAACTGGCGACCACCGCGCCCTAATCCACGCCCGCCATGGATTGCACCCGTCCGGCTGACAGGCTAACTGTGCGGCAAATACGCGCGCAGGGCCTTTGTGCCCCGTCGCGCGCAGTCGCAGCCGGAGAACCCTGATGAATACCCCCCTCCGCCTTGGCATCGCCGGTCTGGGCACCGTCGGTATCGGCGTCGTGAAAATCGTGCAGATGCATGCCGACATGCTGGCACGCCGTGCGGGCCGCCCGATCGAGATTGTCGCGGTGTCGGCCAGTTCGCGCACCAAGAAGCGCAGCGCGGATATCTCGGTCTATGGCTGGGAGGATGACCCGGTGGCGCTGGGCCGGCGCGATGATATCGATGTGGTGCTGGAGCTGATCGGCGGCGAGAACGGCACCGCCAAGGCGTTGGTGGAAACCGCGCTGGCCAATGGCAAGGATGTGGTCACCGCCAACAAGGCGCTGCTGGCCCACCATGGCCACGCACTGGCGCTGGCCGCCGAAGAGGCGGGCCAGGTGCTGCGGTTTGAGGCAGCAGTGGCGGGCGGCATTCCGGTGATCAAGGCGCTGACCGAGGGGCTGGCGGGCAACCGGATCGGCCGGGTGATGGGGGTGATGAACGGCACCTGCAACTATATCCTCACCAGGATGGAGGCCACCGGCCAGGGCTATAACGTGCTTTTCGATGAATGCGCGCGGCTGGGCTATCTTGAGGCCGATCCGAACCTCGATGTCGGCGGCATCGACGCGGGCCACAAGCTGAGCCTGTTGTCGGCCATCGCCTTTGGCGCGCAGGTCGATTTCCACTCGGTCGAGTTGCAGGGGATTACCGACATTTCGCTCGATGATATCCGGCTGGCGCGCGACATGGGCTTTGCCATCAAGCTTCTGGGTGTGGCGCAGATGACCGGCCGGGGGCTGGAACAGCGCATGACCCCCTGCCTGGTGCCCGAGACCCACCCGCTGGGCCAGTTGGACGGTGGCACGAACATGGTCGTGATCGAGGGCGACAGCGTGGGGCAGATCGTGCTGCGCGGCGCCGGTGCCGGCGAGGGGCCGACCGCCAGCGCGGTAATGAGCGACGTGATCGACATCGCCCGCGGCCTGCGCCTGCCCACCTTTGGCGAGCCTGCAACCGGGCTGGTGCGCAGGCCCGCTGCCGTGGTCTCCGCCGCCGCGCCCTGGTATCTGCGCATGACGCTTCTGGACAAACCCGGCGCGCTGGCCAAAATCGCCACCGTTCTGGGCGAGGCCGGGATCTCTATCCACCGGATGCGGCAGTATTCGCATGATGACGCACTGGCACCAGTGCTGATTGTCACCCACAAGGCCGCAAGCGACGACATCCGCCACGCACTGGCCCGTTTCGAGGCGACCGGCGTTCTGGTCGGCGAGCCCGTGGCATTGCGCATCGAAGAGGTCTGAGCGCAGCACCTTTGGCCCCGTGCCAGAGCGTCGACTGCATGCCCCGGTTCCCCCGGGGATCTTGATAGACCGACAATGCAGGCCACCCGCCCAACGGGGGCGGGGCGGATATGCTTGGCGCGGCCGGTCCGATTGGATAGAAGTTGGCGAGCGTTGATATGAAAGGATTGCCCGATGTCGGAAATGCCGGAGTTTCACGACCGGTTGCTTTCGCTGGGTCTGGCCCGCGTCTCTGAGGCTGCGGCGCTGGCCTCGGCGGATTTTGTCGGGCGCGGCGATGAGAAAGCCGCTGATCAGGCTGCCGTCAACGCGATGCGCAGGCAGTTGAACATGCTCGATATCAAGGGCGTGGTGGTGATTGGCGAGGGCGAGCGTGACGAAGCACCGATGCTGTTCATCGGCGAAGAGGTCGGCAACGGCAACGGCCCGGCCGTGGATATCGCGCTCGATCCGCTGGAAGGCACGACATTGACCGCCAAGGACATGCCCAACGCGCTGACCGTGATCGCCATGGCCCCGCGCGGCACCCTTTTGCATGCGCCCGATGTCTATATGGACAAGCTGGCGATCGGTCCGGGCTTTGCCCCCGATGTGGTAACCCTCGACATGCCGCCCGCCGAGCGGGTCCGCGCTCTGGCCCGCGTCAAGGGTTGCCGTGACGAGGATATTACCGTCTGCGTCCTGGAGCGCCCGCGCCACGAAGATCTGATCCGCGAAGTGCGCTCGACGGGGGCGGCGATCCGGCTGATCACCGATGGTGATGTGGCCGGCGTGATCCATTGCGCCGACGCGGATTTGACCGGGATCGACATGTATATGGGTCTGGGCGGCGCTCCCGAGGGGGTGCTGGCCGCCGCGGCGCTGAAATGCATGGGCGGGCAGATTTATGGCCGGTTGCAGTTCTCCAACGATGATGAGCGTGCCCGCGCTGCCAAGGCGGGAATCACCGACCTGAACCGCGTCTACACACGCGATGAAATGGTGACTGCCGATGTGATCTTTGCCGCAACCGGCGTTACCGACGGCTCGATCCTGCAAGGCATGAAGCGCGAACCGGGCTGGTTGACCACCGAGACGCTGCTGATGCGCTCCAAGACCGGTTCTGTCCGTCGGATGACCTATCGCACACCCGTGAAATGAGCACCAATACAGCCAGCATTACCGGGACCGGATATCTGGGTGTCGCCTGTTCGCTTACCGGGCGGCGCTGGCTGGGCCCGGGCCTTGAGCACGAGCGTCAGGCCGAGGCGCTGGCGCAGGCCACGCGCCTGCCACCCGCGCTTTGTGCGGTTCTGGCGCGCTGCAAGGTGACGCCGGAGGCGGTCGAAAACTACCTCGCCCCATCGCTGCGCGCGCTCCTGCCCGACCCGATGGTGCTGCGTGACATGGAACCCGCCGCCGAGCGGCTGTTATCGGCATTGAAACGGCGCGAAAAGATCGCGGTCTTTGCCGATTATGATGTCGATGGCGGCGCTTCGGCGGCGCTGCTGTTGTGCTGGCTGCGCGCCATGGGCCATGACGCCACGCTTTATATCCCCGACCGCATCGACGAAGGCTATGGCCCCAACGATGCGGCCATGTCCGCGCTGGCGGTCGATCACGGGCTGATCGTCTGTGTCGATTGCGGCACGCTCAGCCATGGCCCCATTGCTGCGGCGCGCGGGGCCGATGTGGTGGTGATCGACCACCATCTGGGGGCGGAAACGTTGCCGCCCGCGCTGGCTGTGGTCAACCCCAACCGGCAGGACGAATCGGGCGATCTGGGTCATCTTTGCGCCGCCGGGGTGGTGTTTCTGCTGCTGGTCGACCTTAACCGGAGGCTGCGTGCACAGGGCGTTCAGGGGCCGGACCTGATGAGCATGCTGGACCTTGTCGCGTTGGCCACCGTGGCCGATGTGGCGCCGCTGACCGGCGTGAACCGTGCTTTCGTGCGCCAGGGGCTGAAAGTGATGGCCGCGCGCCAGCGTCCCGGTCTGCGCGCATTGTCTGACGTGGCGCGCATCGATCAGGCGCCCAACCCCTACCACCTTGGCTTCGTGCTGGGTCCGCGCGTCAATGCCGGGGGCCGGATTGGCGCGGCGGATCTGGGCGCACGGCTTTTATCGACGCAGGACATGGCCGAAGCACAGCGCATCGCGCAGGAACTGGACCGGCTGAACGAGGAACGCCGCGCCGTCGAGGCCGCAGTGCGCGAAGAGGCGCTGGCCCAGGCCGAGGCGCGCGGCACCGATGCCCCCCTGGTCTGGGCAGCGGGCGAGGGCTGGCACCCCGGCGTAATCGGCATTGTCGCCGCGCGGCTGAAAGAAGCCACCAACCGCCCCGCCGTGGTCATCGCGCTGGACGGAGCCGAGGGCAAGGGGTCTGGCCGCTCGGTCGGCGGTGTCGATCTGGGGGCGGCGGTGCAGCGGCTGGCGGCCGAAGGGCTGTTGGTCAAGGGTGGCGGGCACCGGATGGCGGCCGGCCTGACAGTGGCCACCGCACAACTGGAGGCAGCCATGGGGCGCCTGTCGGAGTTGCTGGCACGGCAGGGCGCGGGGATCGGCGGCGCGGCCGATCTGCGCCTTGACGGCGTGCTTATGCCCGGAGCCGCAACGCCCGAGCTGATCGAGGTGCTGGAAAAGGCCGGCCCCTTTGGTCAGGGCGCCCCTGCCCCACGATTCGTCTTTCCGGCGATGCGGATCAGCGATGCGCGACAAATCGGCAGCAACCATCTGCGACTGCGTTTTGGTGACATGGGCGGTCCGCAGCTGGAAGGCGTAGCCTTCGGCGCATTCGACACGGCCCTGGGCCCGACATTGTCTCAGGCCACACGCGGGCTTTTCCATCTGGCCGGTCGGCTGGAAATCAACAGCTATGGTGGACGCAACAAGGTCCAGTTGCGCCTTGACGACGCCGCCCCGGCCTGACCCCGCATCACTTGCGAGGGCACTTTTCCGGGCGGGCAAAAAAATCGTCACATCGGCATAAAAAACCCCCTTGCACGCACCGCGCCGCTGGCCTAAACACCGCCTCACGCCAAGCAAGGCCCGTTCGTCTATCGGTTAGGACGCCAGGTTTTCAACCTGGAAAGAGGGGTTCGATTCCCCTACGGGCTGCCACTTGGCGTTTTTATCCTCCAAAAATCATATGCTTATCGGGGCAATCCATTTCCGATCGCGCGCGGAGATATTCCGTTCCTGAACACCCACGGGCGGAACCCGCATACCCGAGGCGCAACCTGTTGACAGCGGGCATCTCGGCACTGCACCAGGTCAGCTCATGTCTTTTTGTTATGAAGTTTGCGGCAGAAATCATTCTCAGACCGGCTCTCACCCATTAGCTTGGTCGTGACGACGGGAGGAAGGCGGCCTGTCTGCCTTTGTCGACGGCCCCCCGTACGTCGGCCAGGAGGTAGCCCGCCTTCTGAACGACTTGTCGATAGCGGAGGCCTGTATGCTTGAACCGATGCGCACAATTACCGCCATGCTGCCCTTGCAGGCGCAGGAGGCAGCGCTTTGACCCGCCCCTTTGTCTTTCCCGGACTGAGCACCCGCGTGGTCTTTGGCCACGGCACGCTCTCGCAGGTTCCTGATGAAGTAGCGCGGATGGGCCATGGCCGTGCGTTGGTTCTGTCCACTCCGCATCAGGCCGATCAGGCGAATGCATTGGCCGAGATGCTGGGAAATCATGCCGCCGGAACCTTTACCGAGGCTGCGATGCATACGCCGGTCGATGTAACCGGGCGCGCGGTAACGTATTATCTGGACTGCGGCGCAGATTGCGTGGTGGCGCTCGGCGGCGGCTCGACCACGGGGTTGGGCAAGGCGATCGCCACGCGCACCGGGGCTGATCAGCTGGTGGTTCCGACCACCTATGCGGGTTCGGAGATGACCGATATTCTTGGCGAAACTGCCGATGGCGAAAAGGTCACGCGGCGCGATCCGTCGATCCGGCCCGAGGTGGTGGTCTATGATGTCGACCTGACACTGGGCCTGCCGGTGGGCCTGACCATGACCTCGGCGCTCAACGCCATTGCTCATGCGATGGAGGGGCTTTATGCGCCTGACCGCAACCCCGTGACCGAAGCGCTGAGCCGCGATGCGCTAGCGGCTTTTGCCAATGCGCTTCCGGTTCTACGCGATGCGCCGAGCGATGCAAACGCGCGCGCGCAGGCGCTTTACGCCGCCTGGGGCTGCTCGACCGCGCTGGGTTATGTCCAGATGGCGCTGCATCACAAGCTTGCGCATGTACTGGGCGGCAGTTTCGGCCTGCCCCACGCCGAGACACATGCCATTCTGTTGCCCCATACCACCGCCTACAACGAGGTGGCGGTGGCCGACTTGCTGGCCCCGATCCGTGACCTTTTCGGCCATGCCAGTGCCGGAGCGGGGCTGTGGCATTTCGCCCGCGATATCGGCGCGCCGCTGCGGCTGGCGGAACTGGGTCTGTCCGAATCCGATCTGGACCGCGCAGCCGGTATTGCGGTGAAGAACCCCTATGCCAACCCGCGAGAGCTCACCCGCCCGGGCATCCGTCAGTTGCTGCAGGATGCATGGGAAGGCCGCGAACCGGGCTGATTGCTCCAGACCAGTACCGCCAGCGGTATGGTCCGGAACGCACCATGCCTGCTCACCCTCGCCCTTGAACAAGGTGCAAAGCTGTAGTTCGGCTTTGTCCATTCGCCGTTCGCGTTGGCCGCCGTTTCAACGGGGCCGGGTGTGCCGCTCTGGGGCTGGAACCCGGTCGCGGCGATCGTTCGCGGTAGCCTGGCAGCACTTGCACTGCGTCTGCTGACCATCGGTGCAATCTACTGGCTGATGCGACCCCGCACAGGGTCGGCGCGGTTTCCCGTACAGTGCCGGTTGATTGCCGGAGATTGAACCTGAAATTGCCCCTTCAGGGTAGGTTTTGGGGTGGCGCAGCGCTCCTTTGATCCGAGATTGACGCTAATCAGGCCGCCGCCTCAGCGCTATATGCCTTTTTGCTATATTTCTGCGCATTCTTCGAATTTGACGAATCCGTCCCGCGCCCCTCTACTGCCCCCTGACACCACGCGGGAAGAGGAGCCAGCGTGGCCCAGCATCGACACCGAAACCGGCTTGCACGCGCTGTCCGTAACGGAGCGGCTGCGCGAAGGCGCATCGTTTATTTGCTTGGGACATGGGCTTCACCCGCGCCTGAACCGATTGGAGGAACGGCAATGGCAGTAGAATTCGAGACACTGGAGCATGAGATCGGCGGGGTGAAAACCGTCATCAAGGCCATCGGCAGCGGCAAGCCGGTGATCTTTCTGCATGGCGCGGCCACGCTTGAAGGCTTTGATTTCGCCGCCGAACTCGCTGATCGCTTCCGGGTTCTCTGCCCCAGCCATCCGGGCATGGGGTTTTCGGGCGACGCGCCGCATATCGCCGATATCAGCGATTTCCTGCTGCATTATCTGAACCTGCTGGACGCGCTGGATCTGCCCGAGAAGCCGCATCTGATCGGCTTCTCGATGGGGGGCTGGCTGGCAACCGAACTGGCCGCCATCGCCCGTGAACGGTTCGACAAGGTCGTGCTTATGGCGCCCGCCGGGCTGAACGACCCGGCCCACCCGGCCGCCAATCTGGGCGAGATCCCGCCGCAGGATCTGCCGGGCTATCTGGCGCATGACGTGTCGGTCGCGTTGCGCTATTTCCCCGACGGTTCGGACCCTGCGGCGGCCGAGGCCTTTGGAGCCGACCGCATGCGCGAAGGCGAAACCGTGGGCAAGCTATGCGCAACCCAGGGCATGGGCCAGCCCAACCTGAAACGCTTCCTGAACCGCATCACCAACCCCACACTGGTTGTCTGGGGCAGCGAAGATCGCATTCTGCCCGCGTCGCAGGCCCCGCTCTGGATCGGGGCGCTGCCCAATGCCCAGCTTATGACCGTCGACGGCGTGGGTCATCTGATCGCGCAGGAAAGCCCGCAGACCATGAAAAAGATCGGCGATTTCCTCGCCGCCTGAAGACCCGAATTCCCGAGGAGGAGACCAAGATGAACAAACCCCTTCGCCACAGCTACTGGGGCCAGACCACCGATCACCGCGACCTTCTGAAGAAGATCAAGGAGATTGGCCCCATTCTGGAAAAGAACGCGCCCGCCGATGAAGCCGCGGGCGAGCTGACCAGGGAAACATTCGAGGCACTGCGCCCCTTGCGCATGTCGCACTCCATGGCACCCGAAGAACTGGGTGGCGCACAATTGCCGCCGCGCCAAGTGCTGGAACTGATCGAGGCGATCACCTGGCACTCGGGCTCGGCGGGCTGGGTGTCGATGGTGCATACGGCGATTGGCGCGATGTCGGCTGCCTTCCTGCCCGACACGGCCATTGAAAAGCTGTTCGCGCCGGGCACCGAACATCGCTTCTCGGGTCAGGGCGCACCGCTGGGCATGCTGAAGAAGGTCGAGGGCGGCTACAAGCTGAACGGGCGCTGGAGCTATGGTTCGGGCTTCAGCCACGCGACCTATTCGCATTCGGCGGCTTTTGTCGATGACGGCAACGGCAAGCCGCAGATGGATGACAAGGGCAACCCGATCATCATCTGCACCCACGCCCCGATTTCCGAGCACAAGGCACTGGGCAACTGGGATGTGCTGGGCCTCAAGGGCACCGGCTCGATCGACTATGCCGCCGAGGATCTGTTCATCCCAGATGACATGATCTACCCCATCGCCACCGCCATTCCGCAGCGCCAGAAAGAGCTGTTCAGCCTGGGCGTGATCGGGCTTGCCGCCATCGGTCACACCGGTTGGGCGATGGGTGCCGGGCGCCGGATGCTGGACGAAATCTCTGCCTTTGCCAACCAGAAGACCGGCCGCGCCGGAATGTTGGGGGAAAGCGACAAGTTCTGGTTTGATTACGGTCGCGCCGAAGCCCGGATGCGCGCCGCGCGCGCGCTGGTGATGGAGGTCTGGGGCGATATCGAGGCAACCGTCGAAAAGGGCACGCCGGTATCCACCCGCCAGATCAGCATGGTCCACCTGGCCAAATCCGAGATCCACGAAGCCGCTGAAAACGCAGTGAACTTCGCCTATCGCGCGGCTGGTGGCGCAAGCTTGCGCGACGGCACCATGCAGCGCTACTTCCGCGATGTCATGGTAGCGGTGAACCATATCACCATCGCTCCGAACATCGTCGGTGCCGCCGGGCGCGAGCTTTCAGGCCTCTGGAGTGACCGGGTCTGGCAGTTCTACGACCTGGTCGAAAAGAAGTAAGCGCGCCGCGAACCTGCACGCGGGCCGGCCCCCGGCCCGCCCCCTTTGGGACGGAGCATGATGACCATGGCAAAACCAGACACGCAGCAGTCCGGCGCACCTGCCGGCCCGCGCACCGGGAAAGACCTGTCGCAAGCCTTCCGCGAAGCCTTTCGTTGCCATCCGGCAGGCGTGGCCATTGTCAGCGCCGACCCCGGCACCGGCCCTATTGCGCTGACCGTCAGTTCGCTGATCTCGGTCAGCGCCGAACCGCCGCTGGTGGCGTTTTCACTGTCTGCCTCGTCGGGGACGGCATCGGCGCTGTTGCAGGCGCAGACCGTGGTAATCCACCTGGCACGATTCGATGATCTGGAGCTGGCCCAGCTTGCCGCCACCAGCGGGGCTGATCGTTTTGGCCCCGAAGTTCCGTGGGAAAGGCTGCCCACGGGCGAGCCACGCTACACGCCGATTGCCACCTGGTTCAGGGCTGAACTGCGCGGCACGCTGCCACTGGAAGGCGCAACGCTGGTAGCCGCCGAACTGCTGGAGGGCGAAGCCGCGCCCCCTGGCGAAGCGCCCGAACGCAACTCGCTGGTCTATCTGGACCGGCGCTGGCACCGGCTGCGCGACCACGACACCCCCGTTGATTGAGCGCCCCAGCCCTTTCCTGAACACCTTTCCAGACTGGATAAGAACATGAGCTACTTCACCGAAGAAACCTCGGCCGAGACCGTCAACGCCCGGATCGGCCCGGATACCGACCCAAGACTGCGCACGGTCATGACGGCGCTGGTGAAGCATCTGCATGCCTTCGCGCGCGAAGTCACGCTGACCCAGGAGGAATGGGATTACGCCATCGGCTTTCTGACCCGCACCGGGCAGATGTGCTCGGATGAGCGGCAGGAATTCATCCTTCTGTCGGATGTTCTGGGATTCTCCATGCTTGTTGATGCGATCAACAACCGCCGCCCCGAAGGTGCGACCGAAAACACCGTCTTCGGCCCGTTCCACGTAGCCAATGCCCCTATCCGCGCCATGGGCGACAACATCAGCCTGGATGGCAAGGGCGAAAGCTGCCTGTTCGAGGGACGGGTGCTGGACCTGGACGGCAACCCCATAGAGGGTGCCTGCATCGATGTCTGGGCCGACAATGCCGACGGCTTCTACGATGTGCAGCAACCGGATATTCAACCGAAATGGAACAACCGCGGGCGCTTCATCACCGGCCCTGACGGGCGCTACAGCTTCCGCGGGATCAAGCCCGTCAGCTATCCGATCCCCGATGACGGCCCCGTCGGGCAGATGCTGGGCCATCTTGGCCGCCACCCCTACCGGCCCGCGCATACCCATTATCTGGTCACGGCGCCGGGTTATCAGAAGCTGGTCACCCATACCTTCGTCGGCGACGATGAATACCTGGAATCGGATGCGGTGTTCGGTGTCAAGCGCAGCCTGATCGCACCGTTCGAGCGCCGCGAGGGCGGCGATACGATCTGGCACTCGCAGTTTGATTTTGTTCTGGTTCCTGCCTGAGGTCGTCATGCCCAACGTCAAATTCTATGTCGACGCCAGAAATGGTCCCGCCGCAAGCGACGCGATTTCAGGCATCCTCCCCACGCTGCGCGATCTGATCTGCGAAACGCTGGAGGTGCCGGTAGCGGCATGCCAGTTCGCGGTGATCCCGGTGGCGGGGATGGATGATCAGCCCGCCATCAACACCGAACTGCAACTTCTGCCCGGCCCTGCGCGCACGCCTGAATACCTGCGCTGCGTCGCCCAACGGCTGCGCGATGAACTGGCGCAGGCCACCGGTCTGAGCGTGGCGGTGCGCATGTCGTCGCTGGACCCTGTCACCTATGTCGCGCTGAAATAGGCGCGTTCCGTTCGCTAACCCCTTCTGCGCGCCATCTGCAATTCATGATCCATCAGGTTCCGCAAGCGATGAAACTCGGCCGTCAGGAAATCGGAGAACCGCTTGAGCGCGGGCGGCGGCTTCTGGCCGGGCATGGTCAGCAGGCCAAGCTGCCGGTCAGGGTGTTCGATGCGCAGGGGCAGCACGTCCAGCGGCATGCTGCGGCGCGACAGGAACACCACCGAATAGGGCAGCACCGTCAGCGCGTCCGAGCCGATCAGCACCGACTGGATCGACGCCAGCGTGCCGCCAGAGAAACTGACACGGAAATCGTCGCGCCCGATTGCCTTGACCGCGCGTTGCAGATCCCGAAACAGCGGGCTATCGGCGGGCGGCGCGATCCAGGTGTAGTTGTCGATATCGGCCAGCGTGATGCCCTTGCGCCGGGTCAGCGGATGGCCCGCGCGACAGGCAATCACATTGTTGCCGGGCAGCAGCGGGATGAAACTCATCTCCGCCGGCACCTGGCTGGCATGCAACGGCAAAATGGCGCAATCCAGCGCGCCGTTGCGCAGCTCGGTCGACAGGTTGTCCATATAGCCATAGCTCTGTTCGATCTGCACATCGTCATGGCGCGACTGGAAATCGGCAATCATCGTCGAGACCACGCCATCCATGAAGGTGGGCGAGCCGCCCACCCGCAGCCGCCCCGCGTGACCCTGCTGGAACCGGCGCACCATCAGGCTGGCCTCCTGATTGGCGGTGCGGATCTGCGCGCCCAGCCGTGCCAGTCGCTGGCCCAGTTCGGTCGGTCGCAGCGGTCGGCGGCCAGGTTCGAAGAGCGGTGTGCCAATGCGTTTTTCCAACAGCGCCATGCTGCGCGAAACCGAGGGCTGGGATTTACCCAATGCCTCGGCACCTTCGGTCAGACCGCCCTTTTCGACGATCACCGCAAGGATTTCCAGGTGCTCACTGTCCAGCTTCATAACACAGGGTCATATTATCTCTCTCGGATGCGATCAACATTGCAACATCACACAGATACATTTTCCCTCGATGGTTCAGGGAGGAGCCAGCGGCATAGCGACAGACTGGCCTGCACCCGGCCAGCACGCGCCCGCCAGCTTTGGCGCTGGCGCCCAGCCTGCACAGCCCCCACCCGACACCATTTGACAACCGGCTGCCCCGCGCAGCCCGACCAGCAGAAGTGAAAGGAAACCTTGATGGCTGACATCAGCACGGATGTTCTCATCATAGGCACAGGCCCCGCAGGCGCCGCGACAGCGGCCCTCCTGTCAAGCTATGGCATTGATAACATGGCGGTAAACCGCTATCGCTGGCTGGCCAACACCCCCCGCGCGCATATCACCAACCAGCGCGCCATGGAGGTGCTGCGCGATCTGGGCCGCGAGGTCGAGGACGAAGCCTATATGTTCGCCACCCATCAGGACCTGATGGGCGAGAACATCTTCTGCGAAAGCCTTGCAGGTGAAGAGATCGGGCGGATGAAGGCCTGGGGCAACCACCCTCTGTCCCGCGCCGAGCATCTGATGTCGTCGCCCACGAAAATGAACGACCTGCCGCAGACCTTCATGGAGCCGCTGCTGTTCAAGACCGCCTGCGCGCGCGGCACGCAGGCGCGGATGTCCACCGAATACCTGCGCCATGAACAGGACGCCGACGGCGTGACCAGCACGCTCCTTGACCGGCTGACGGGCAAGGAATTCACCGTGCGCTCGAAATATCTGATCGGTGCGGATGGCGGCAAATCGCTGGTGGCCGAACATCTTGGCCTGCCGTTCGAGGGTAAGATGGGGGTCGGCGGCTCCATGAATATCCTGTTCCGGGCCGATCTGTCGAAATACGTCGCCCACCGCCCCTCGGTTCTTTACTGGGTGATGCAGCCCGGCGCCGATGTCGGCGGTATCGGCATGGGGCTGGTGCGGATGGTGCGGCCGTGGAACGAATGGCTGATCGTCTGGGGCTATGACATCAACGGGCCAGAGCCCGAGGTGACGCCCGAATTCGCCACCGGCGTTGCCCGCCAGCTTGTCGGTGATCCCGATCTTGATATCGAACTTCTGTCGGCCAGCACCTGGACGGTGAACAATTATTACGCCACCCAGACATCCAAGGGCCGGGTGTTCTGCATGGGCGATGCGATCCACCGCCATCCGCCGTCGAACGGTCTGGGGTCGAACACCTCGATTCAGGATGCGTTCAATCTGGCGTGGAAACTGGCGATGGTGCTCAAGGGTCAAGCCGGTGAAGGCCTGCTGGACAGCTATGATGCCGAGCGCGCGCCGGTCGCCAAACAGATCGTCACCCGCGCCAATCAGTCGATCGCCGAAACCGGCCCGATATTCGAGGCACTGGGCATGGCCGAGGGCGTGGACCCCGAGCAGATGCAAAAGAACCTTGAGGCCCGCACCTCGGGCACGCCCGAGGCAGAGGAACAGCGCGAGGCAATCCGCAAGGCAATCGCCTTCAAGAAATATGAATTCGATGCGCATGGGGTCGAAATGAACCAGCGCTACCGGTCATCGGCGGTGGTGACGGATGGCCAGATCGAACCCGCGTTCCAGCTTGATGCCGACCTGCATTACCAGCCCACCACATGGCCCGGTGCGCGCCTGCCGCATGCCTGGCTTTACCGTCACGATAATGGCGCCGAGGTTTCGACCCTCGATTTGTGCGGCCACGGCCATTTTACCCTGCTCACCGGGCTGGGCGGCGAGGCATGGGTGGAGGCCGCGCAAAAGGTGGCGGGTGATCTGGGGATCGAACTGGTGACCCATGTGATCGGCCCGCGCCAGCAATTCATCGACCACAGCGGCGAATGGGCGCGCGCCTCTGAAATCCGCGACAGCGGTTGCCTGCTGGTGCGGCCCGATCACCATGTCTGCTGGCGCGCCACTGCGCTCAGCCAGACGCCCGAGAAAGACCTGCTGCGGGTGCTGCGCCAGATTCTGGCGCGCTGAGCGGCACGGCAGGGCATTGGCGGGCCATGAAAAGCCCGCCAATGCCAGAGGACTGACCTGAAAGACACCAAGGGAGGACGAACCATGAAACTCACCAGAAGACAGACGATGGCCGGGCTTGCCGGGCTCGGCGCGGCGCCCCTCGTGGGCCTGCGCCCGCGCAAGGCGTTGGCCAGTGGCGCACCGGTCAAGATCGGCTATGCGATCTCGCTCACCGGCCCCAATGCGGGCGGCGCGGGCACCACGATTCTGCCGAACTATCACCTCTGGGTGCACGAGTTGCGCGAAAAAGGCGGCCTTCGCGTGGGCGACGAACTGCACCCGATCGAGGTGATCGAATACGACGACCGCTCGAACTCGGAAGAGGCGGTGCGCGCTGTCGAACGGCTGATCAACCAGGACGAGGTGGATATCCTGCTGGCACCCTGGGGCACGGCGATGAACCTGGCCGTGGGCCCGCTGTTCGACCGGCACGGCTATATCCAGTCCACCCCCACCGCGATCACCGATCGCGCACCGGATCTGGTCCGGCGCTGGCCAGGTTTCTTCCCGCTGTCGGGCACCGCCGCATCCTGGGCCGAGCCGGTGGTCGAACTGATGGACGAGGCGCGTAGCGCCGGGCATATCGACGATGACGTTGCGATGATCTCGGTTGCCGATGCCTTCGGCATCGACCTTGCCGCAGCCGCGCGCCGGGCCTTCGGCGAATACGGCTTCAACCTGGTCTACGATCGCACCTACCCGGTCGGCACACAGGACTTCTCATCCATCATGGCCGAGGTCCGCGACGTAAAGGCTTTTGCCGCCTTCAGCTATCCGCCCGATTCCGTGGCGATCACCGACAATGCCCAGTTGCACGGCTTCAACCCGAACGTCATGTATGTCGGTATCGGCGGCGCCTTCCCTATGTATACCGACCGCTTCGGTGCCAGTGTCGATGGCGTGCTGACGCACGGTGGTTTGAACATGGCCGACGAGCGCACGCTTGACTACATCGCGCGCCACGAAGCCGTAACGGGCCGCCGCCCCGACAGCGCCGGTTCCATCGTGATGTATGCAGCCCTCGAAGCGATGGAGCAGGCGATTTCCCGCACGGGCACGCTGGACAACAGCGTCATCGCCGAAGAGATGAAAACCGGCACATTCGACACGGTACTGGGCGAGATCAGTCTGGCCAGCCAGATGATGCCCGACATCTTCAAGGTCGGCCAGATCCGTGATGGTTATGTCGTCGGGCTGGGTCCGCGCGACGTGCCCGGCCGCGGCGAATTCATCATGCCCAAGCAGCCCTGGCCCGCCCGCTGAGGGTCGCCAGAGCGGCAAGAGCGCGCGCGCATCCCGCGCGCGCTTCCATCTATCCAGAGGATGAGGTCCATGTTTCTTAACGCAATGCTGAGCGGGCTGACGCTTGGCGGGGTCTACGCGCTCGTTGCCCTGGGGCTGACGATCCAGTACGGGGTTTCGCGCACGATGAACCTTGGCTACGGCGAGTTCCTTATTGGCGCCGCTTTTGCCGTGTTCGTCCTGTTCGGCACCTTCGGCATCAGCCCCTATCTTCTGGCAATCGTGGTGTTGCCCGCGGCCTTCGGGCTGTCTTGGCTGGTCTACCGCGTGATGCTGATGCCTATCGTCAGACGCGCCAAATCGCCGCTGGCTCTGGAAATCGACAGCCTGCTTCTGACCTTCGGCCTTTTGTTCGCCATGATGGGCGTCATGCTGCTGCTGTTTGGTTCGAACTATACCAACTATGCCTATCTGTCTGTCCCGGTGCGCATTCTCGATGCAACCGTGGCGCTCAACCGTCTGGTTTCATTCGGAATGGCCGTGCTGGTGGGGGCAGTTGCCTATTGGTTGTTGATGCATACCCGCACCGGCAGCGCGCTGCGTGCCGTGGCCGTTGACCCGGTGGGCGCGCGGCTGGTGGGCATCGATGTGAACTGGGCCGCCGGGCTGGCCTTTGGCCTGGGCGGGGCGATTGCCGCGCTGGGGGGCGTGCTGATCAGCACCTACATGACCTTCACCGCCGAAATGGGCGTGGTCTTCACGATGAAGGCATTGATCGTGGTGATCATGGCCGGCGTTGGCCACGTCGTCGGTGCGCTGGTCGCCGGGCTGGTTCTGGGCCTGATCGAAGCCTTTGTGGCCGCCTATCTTGATCCGGGCCTGACCGTCGCCGTGATCTATGCCGTCTTTCTTCTGGCGCTCATTGTCCGGCCGCAGGGCATCTTCGGGAGGGTCGCACGATGATCAGCCGCTCTCCGGTTCCCTATATCGCCATTCTGGTGCTGGCCGGTTCGATGGCAACCCTGCCGCTCTATGCCAGCAGCTATCAGCTTACCTTCGCCATCGGCCTCCTGAACTTCGGCGTTCTGGCAACGGCCTGGGGCCTGTTCTCGGGGCCCACGCGCTATGTCTCGCTGGCCAGCGTCGTGTTTTTCGGTATCGGCGCCTATACCGTCGCCATTGTCGGCGAAGTGATGCCTTGGCCTGCCGTCCTGGCACTGGCCGCGCTGATCGGCGGTGCGGTGGCCCTGGTGGTCGGGCTGGCCACGCTGCGGCTGGCAGGCATCTATTTCGTTATCTTCACCTTCGGGCTGAGCGAGATGGTGCGCCAGCTTGTCACCTGGTATGAGGTGAATGTGACCCTGTCGATCGGGCGCTATGTCTTCCTCGATATCACGCAAACACAGATCTTCTGGCAGCTTCTCGCGCTTCTGGCAATCGTGATGCTGGGCGCGGTGGCGTTGCAACGTTCGCGGCTGGGCTTTGCGCTGCGCGTTATTGGTGGCGATGAAACCATGGCGCGGCATTTCGGCCTGAACCCGACATTTGCCAAGCTGGCGCTGTTCGTGGCCTCGTCGATGATCATGGCGCTGGCCGGTGCGATCATGGCCCCACGCTGGACCTATATTGACCCCGCCATTGCCTTCAACATCACCCTCTCGTTCCAGGTGGTTATCATGGCGTTGATGGGGGGCATGCACCGTATCTATGGCCCGCTTCTGGGTGCAGTGCTTATGACATTCCTGTTCGAGGCGCTTAGCAACCATTTCCCGCAGGCGTTTTCGCTGATGCTGGGTCTGATCTTCATCGTGATCGTCTATCTGCTGCCCAACGGCATCGTCGGGCGGATCGAGGATGTGATGGCCCGCGCCCGGCGCAGACCGGCTGAGCGTGGCGCAACCGTGGAGGAACGCACATGAGCGATGTGATCATGCGGGTGGACGGCATCCGGAAAACCTTCGGCGGGCTGGTCGCCGTCAATGATGTCAGCTTTGATCTGGCACGCGGCGAGATACTGGGGCTGATTGGCCCCAACGGCTCGGGCAAGACGACCACGATGAACCTGATCTCGGGTGCGTTTCCGATGAACCGGGGCACCATCACGCTTGAAGGCGAAACCATCTCGGGCCTGCCCGCCAACCGGGTTGCGCGCAAGGGTGTCGCGCGCACCTTCCAGCTTCTGCGGCTGATTGACGACATGACAGTCACCGAGAATGTGGTCGTCGGAATGGCCTTTCGCCCCGGTGAGCGCTGGAACGCCGAAATGGTTGCGGGCTCGGCACGTTATCTCGATGTTGTGGGACTGGCCGACAAAGCCAGTATGGACGCCGCCAAGCTGACCTATATCGACCAGAAGCGGCTGGAGCTGGCGCGCGCGCTGGCGATGGAGCCGAAGGTTCTGCTGCTGGATGAATGGCTGGCGGGGCTGAATGCAACCGAGCTTCTGGCCGGGATCGAGATCATCCGCGAAATCAGGCGTCTGGGCACCACGATCATCATGGTCGAGCATGTGATGTCGGCCATCCATTCGCTGTGCGACCGCTGCGTGGTCATGAACGCGGGCGCCAAGATCGCCGAGGGCACACCCGCCGCCGTGCTGACCGATCCGCTTGTTGTCGAAGCCTATCTCGGAGAGCCGCATCATGCTTGAGGTATCCAACCTTTCCGTCCGTTACGGCCGCCATCTGGCGCTGGAGAACGCCGCGCTTTCAGTCGCCAAGGGAGAAATCGTGGTAGTTCTCGGCTCTAACGGGGCGGGAAAATCGACGCTGATCAAGGCCATGGCCGGGCTGGTGCGCACGGAACCGGGCGCGCAGGTCTTGCTTGAAGGGCAGGCGCTGCACAAGCTGCCCGCCCATCGCATCGTCGATGCCGGACTGGCGCTGGTGCCCGAGGGGCGGCATCTGTTCAGTACGCTCAGCGTGCAGGAAAACCTGATGCTGGGCGCTTTCCTGCCCCGCACCCGCGCGCAGGCACACGACAGCATGGAGCGGGTTTTCGCGGTCTTTCCCAAGCTGAAACAACGCCTGAGCCAGATCGCGGGCACCATGAGCGGCGGCGAGCAGCAGATGGTAGCGATCGGCCGCGCGATGATGACCTGTCCGCGCCTGTTGCTGCTTGACGAGCCGTCGCTGGGCCTGTCCCCCCTGCTGACAAGTGAATTGTTCAAGGCTCTGCCCAGCATCGCCGAAACCGGCACCAGCGTGCTCTTGGTCGAGCAGAATTCGCATCAAAGCCTTGCCATCGCCAACCGGGGCTATCTGATCGAAAAGGGTGTCATCACCGGTGAGGGCACGGCAAAGGAACTGCTGGAAAGCGCCGAGGTGCAGAAGGCCTATCTGGGCATGTAAGCGGTTGTCCGGCCAGATAAGCCGCGCGCGCCCCTTGAAATCTGCTCCTTGTCATGGCCTGATCGGCACATGAAAGAACCAGATCTGAACAACGCCTATGCACTTTCGGGTGCCGAGGACTGCCTGCGCCTTTATGCCGATTGGGCCGACAGCTACGACAGCAACTTTGCCGCCGGGATGGACTATATCCTGCCCGCTCAGGTTGCCGCCGCCTGGATCGAGGGGGCCGGGCCGGGGTTGGAGGCACGGCCGGTGCTCGATATCGGCGCGGGCACCGGGCTGCTGGCCGAGGCGCTGCGCGCACTGGGTTTCGAGGGGACGATCGACGCGGTCGATCTCTCCGCCGAGATGCTGGCGCGGGCCGGTGAAAAGGGTCTCTACCGTCAGCTCCATCAGGCCGACATAACCCGTCCGCTGGCGCTGGAACCGGGCTATGGCGGGCTGGTCAGCTCAGGCACCTTCACCCATGGCCATGTCGGCCCCGAGGCGTTGGCCCCGCTTCTGACCCTCGCTGCGCCGGGCGCCTTGTTCGCATTGTCGGTCAACGCCGCCGTCTTTGACAAGCTGGGCTTCGCCGCCGCATTCGATGGACTGGGCGATGCCATTACCGGGCTTGATCTGCGCGAGGTGCCGATCTATGGCAAGAGCGCGCGGGCGCGCGACTCTGCGCATGCCGATGACCGCGCGCTTGTTGTTCGCTTCCGAAAGCAGTGATCTCATCCCATGAAGCCCGAATTCCTGTGCATCGGCTCTGTCCTGTGGGACATGATCGGGCGCGCGTCCCGGCCAATGCGGCTGGGCGCGGATGTGCCGGGCCGGATCAACCGGCTACCCGGCGGCGTGGCGATGAACATCGCCATGACGCTCGCACGGCAGGGCCAGCGTCCGGCCCTTCTGAGCGCCGTCGGTGTTGACGCCGAGGGCGATCTGCTGATCGAAAGAGCCCGTGCGCTGGGGCTGGAAACGCGCTATCTGTGGCGCAACCCTGCCCTGCCGACCGACCGCTACATGGCCATCGAGGACGCGAACGGCCTGATCGCCGCCATCGCCGATGCCCATTCGCTGGAGGCTGCGGGCAACGCCATCCTCATGCCACTTGCCGATGGGCGACTGGGTAGCGCCGATGCACCCTATACCGGGCGCATCGCGCTGGACGGTAACCTGACCGAGGCGCTGCTGTCCGAGATCGCGCATTCGCCCCTTTTCGCGGCCGCCAAACTGCATGTCGCGCCTGCCAGCCCCGGCAAGGCTGAACGCCTGCGCCCGCTGATGCGCCACGCGCGGGCCACGCTCTATGTCAATCTCGAAGAGGCCGGCATCCTGTGCGGCCAGCCCCTTGCCAGCAGCCGCGAAGCGGCGCTGGCGCTGATCGCGGCGGGGGCCAGCCGTGTTCTGGTCACCGATGGCCCGCGCGACAGCACCGATGCGCGCGCGGGCGCCGCCCCCTTGACGCGGGCAGCCCGGGCGGTGACGGTCGCGCGGGTGACCGGCGCGGGCGACACCTTCATGGCCGCGCATATGGTGGCGGAGGCGCAGGGTGCCACCCCCGCCGAAGCACTTTCGCGCGCCCAGAACGCCGCCGCCGCCCATGTCGCGGGCGAGACCCTTTGAAACCCACCCCAGAGGCCCGGCCATGATCAACCCACCGCTCATCTTTTCCACCGAAGTCAGCCGCGCCCGCGCCGAAGGCCGCGCCATCGTGGCGCTGGAATCGACCATCATCACCCATGGCATGCCATGGCCGGAAAACCTGGAAACCGCACGGGCGGTGGAAGATGAGGTGCGCAGCGCGGGGGCCACACCCGCTACCATCGCGGTGATGAACGGCGCCATCCACATCGGGCTTGAGCCCGCCTCGCTGGAAGCGCTGGCGCAGGAACGCGAGGTGATGAAGCTGTCGCGCGCCGATCTGGCCGCCTGCCTTGCCCTGGGCCGCACCGGGGCAACCACGGTCGCGGCAACAATGATCTGCGCGCATCTGGCCGGAATCGCCGTCTTTGCCACGGGCGGAATCGGCGGCGTGCACCGGGGCGCCGAAAACAGTTTCGACATCTCCGCCGATCTGCAAGAACTGGCACAAACCCCGGTTACGGTGGTGTCGGCGGGTGCCAAGGCGATCCTCGACCTGCCAAAAACGCTGGAAGTGCTGGAAACCCTGGGCGTGCCGGTCATCGCCTTCGGGCAAGATGCGCTGCCGGGGTTCTGGTCTCGGGATTGCGGGCTGACGGCCCCGCTGCGCATGGATGACCACGGCGACATCGCCCGCGCCCACCGGATGCGCGCGGCGCTGGGGCTGAAGGGCGGGCAACTCGTCGTCAACCCGATCCCCGAAGCCGACGAGATCACCCGCACGGAGCTGGCACCGGTAATCGAACAGGCGCTGCGTGAGGCGCTGGCCCGCGGTATCAATGCGAAATCCGTCACCCCCTTTCTGCTGGAGCGGATGTTCGACCTCACCGGCGGGCGCACGCTGGAAGCAAATATCGCGCTTGTGCGCAACAATGCGCGTCTTGGCGCCCGGATCGCCCAAGCCCTGCTGCAGGAATAGGGAGCGGGCAACCGGCGGCACCGGTCTCCCGCTATGAACCGGCCCTTGTATGCGGCCTTCGTGGCTTCTACATAGGTGCGAGCCACCCAGACCATGAGAACTCGCATGTCGCTTTCGCCCCGCCCGCCGAAACGCGGTATCCTTGCCCATCTGCGCAATGCGTTCCTGACGGGACTGGTGATCGTGGCACCCGCAGTACTGACGATCTGGCTGATCATCTCGGTCGTGGAGTTCATTGACAGCAAGGTGGTGCCGCTGATTCCCCGCCGCCTGCTGCCCGATGTCTTGCTGGATATCTCATTCCCCGGCCTGGGGGTGATCGTCTTTCTGGCCTTCACACTGGCGGTGGGTTGGCTGGCAAAAGGCTATATCGGTCGCAGCCTCATCGAATGGAGCGAGGTGATCGTCGCGCGGATGCCGGTCGTGCGCTCGGTTTACAACGGCCTGAAACAGATCGCCGAAACGGTGCTCGCACAGTCATCAAGCAGTTTCAACCGCGCTTGCCTTGTGCAATACCCACGCCCCGGCATCTGGGCGATCGCTTTCATCTCAACCGATGCGAGCGGTGAGATCGCAGCCAAGGTCGGCGGCGAGAACAAGCATATTTCGATCTTTCTGCCAACCACCCCGAACCCGACATCGGGCTTTCTGCTTTTCGTGCCGGAGGCAGATGTGATCATGCTCGACATGTCGGTCGAGGAGGCCGCGAAACTGGTTATCTCGGCGGGGCTTGTGGTGCCGGACCTGAACAAGCTCAAGCGCGGCCTGCGCTGAGACCTGATTGCCTGCTTGCGCAGAAGGCTGTTTGTTCAGAAATGGGGGCGCTGCCCCCGCCCGTCCTGCTGCGCAGAACGGACTCCCCCGGGATATTTTTGAACACGTGAAGCAGGGCGTTGCGCTTCTTATTCATCTTGCCGGAAAATACGCTGGGGTGAATGGGCCGAAAGGCCCAGAGGGGGAGAATCCCCCTGAAATAGAAAAGAAAATTGGGCAACGCCCCCCTGGGCCGCGTGGCGCAGCCACGCGGCCTGGCCAAACGGGATGAGCGTTGCGGCGCAGCCGGAATGCGAAGACGGGCGGGAGCGGCTCCGGGCCTTTGTTACAGCGCCGTCCAGCCGCCATCCACACTGATCGTTGTGCCAGTGATCTGGTCTGCTGCATCAGAGCACAGAAACAGCGCGGTGCCGCCTATCTGACCTGTCGTTGCAAATTCGCCGGAAGGCTGGCGCGCCAGCATCACCTGTCTGATCACCGTTTCGCGGTCCATGTTGTGGGTTTTCATCTGGTCGGGGATCTGGTTTTCGACAATCGGCGTCAGCACATAGCCCGGGCAGATCGCATTGCAGGTCACGCCCTTGCCCGCTGCTTCCAGCGCCGTCGTCTTGCTCAACCCGACCACCCCATGTTTCGCTGCCACATAAGCCGATTTGAAGGGCGAGGCCGTCAGACCATGGGCCGAGGCGACGTTGATCACCCGGCCCCAGCCTTTGTCATACATTCCCGCCAGTGCCGCGGCGGTGGTGTGGAAGGCAGAGCTCAGGTTGATGGCGATGATCGCGTCCCATTTTGCGGCCGGGAATTCCTCGATCCGGGCGACATGCTGGATTCCGGCGTTGTTGACCAGGATATCGCAGCCGCCCGCCTGTTCGATCAGCGCACGGCAATCGTCAGGACGGGACATGTCGGCCTGGATGTAGCGCACCTGAGTGCCGTGTTCCTTTGCCAGCCTTGCAGCCAGTGCATGGTCCTCGGGCGAATCGGTGAAGGAGTTGATTACCACCTCGGCCCCGGCGCCTGCCAGCGCTTCGGCGATGCCCAGCCCGATACCGGAATTGGAACCTGTGACGACGGCGCGCTTGCCGCGCAGAAACTGACCGTTCATGGCTTTCTCTCCTTGGATGTATCGCAATCTATGTCGCGGCGCAGCATGACCGTTCAGCGCATCAAAGACCAGATCTGGCAGGACCAAAAAAAACGCCCGCACAAGGCGGGCGTCAGTCGTTGAGGCAGGTTTCATACAGGCAAGAAACCTATCGAGCAGTGATGACTTTATAGCCAATCCTTGTGAGCTATCCAAGCTAAAAGTTTGAAAAGGCGACAATGAAACGATACCACCGGGTTTGACACCCCTGCCCCGAAGGACCGCCCGGATGCGCCCAGCCGCCCTGTTCCGCCCTTGCTCGCTTGCGCTGATACTGGCCATTTCCAGTGCCGCAACAATGACCCGCGCCGAACCCGCGCATGGCATAGCTATGTATGGCACCCCTGCCCTTCCACCAGATTTCGTGGCACTGCCGCATGCCAACCCTGCCGCACCGCAGGGCGGACGAATCGTTTTTGCCGAAGTTGGCGGGTTCGATTCGCTCAATCCCTATATCCTGCTGGGAAGCGCGCCCTGGGGGATAAGCCTGTTGACGGTTGAAAGCCTGATGGGCCGCAGCCACGACGAGCCCTTCACCCTTTACGGGGTTCTGGCCGAGTCGATCGAGACAGATGATTCGCGCTCTTTCGCCGAATTCACCCTGCGCGAGGCCGCGCGGTTTTCCGATGGCACACCGGTTACTGTCGAGGATGTCATCTGGTCATTCGAGACGCTGGGCATCGAGGGCCACCCGCGCTATCGCAACGCCTGGGGCAAGATCGCCTCGATCGAAGCGACCGGCCCGCGATCGGTCCGGTTCACCTTTACCGAGCCGGACCGCGAGATGCCGCTGATCCTGGGCCTTCGACCGATCCTGCAGCGCGCCCAGTTCGACACGGAAAACGGCGGGCGCCCGTTCAGGCAAAGCGCGCTGGTTCCGGTGGTCGGCTCTGGCCCCTATGTGGTGGACCGGTTCGAGCCTGGGCGCTTTGTCAGCTTTCGCCGCAACCCCGACTGGTGGGCGCGCGATCTGCCATTTTACGCAGGTCAGCACAATTTCGACGAGATCCGCTATGAATACTACGGCGATAGCGCGGTCGCATTCGAAGCGTTCAAATCCGGCGCGGTCTCGGTCTGGCGCGAGACGAACGCAGCACGCTGGGCAGACAGTTACAATTTTCCGGCGGTGCAAAACGGGCGGGTGCGGCGGGTGGAGATTCCGCATCAGCGCCCATCTGGAATGAACGGCTTTGTCTTCAACACCCGGCGGGCACTTTTTGCCGACTGGCGGGTGCGTGAGGCGTTTATACTGGCGTTCGATTTCGAGCGCATCAATGCCTTGATCAATGGCGGGCATGAACCGCGCATCCCGTCTTATTTTGGCAATTCCATACTGGGCATGCGCCCCGGCCCCGCCGAGGGTCATGTGCGGGAATTGCTTGAACCCTTTGCCGAAAGCCTGCCTCCCGGCGCACTGGAAGGTTATGCGTTACCGGTCAGCGACGGTGGCGCGAACCGGCGCAACCTGCGCGCTGCGATGCGACTTCTGGCCGAGGCCGGCTGGGAGCCCGATGCCGCGGGCGTGCTGCGCAACGCGGCGGGCGAGGCTTTCACGTTCGAGTTGTTGCTGAGGCAGGGGTCGGGCGAGATCATGGCCATCGCCAACACTTATATCGGCTCGCTGGAGCAATTGGGTATCCGGGCACGGCTGGCGGTGATCGATTCCGCACAATATGTCGAGCGCAGCAATGCCTATGATTTCGACATGACCCATTTCATGCGTCTGATGTCACTGAGCCCGGGCAATGAGCAAATGCTCTACTGGGGCTCGGAAGGTGTGGACCAGCCCGGGTCGCGCAACCTGGCCGGAGTGAATTCACCAGCCGCGGAAGCCATGATCGCCACGCTGCTGGAAACAGACGAGGCCGAGATGTTCACTGCGGCCACCCGCGCGCTGGACCGGGTACTGATGGCCGGGCGCTATGCGGTGCCGTTCTGGTATGCCCCCGTGTCGCGGCTGGCGGTGGCGCGAGAGCTACATTACCCGGACAGGCTGCCGATCTATGGCGACTGGACTGGATTCATGCCCGAAGTCTGGTGGTATTCAGAGTGATCAAGCCCAACTGCCGGGCGGACGCGGTTTCGAAACCGCGTCCCAAGCGCCTTCGAAGGCGCTTACCACCGCCGACAGAAGCGCATGCGCATTGCAATCGGGATCGATGCGGCACCGTCGAACATGTCATTCCTAGCGGTCACCAACGCGGTTTCGAAACCGCGTTGCAAGCGCCTTCGAAGGCGCTTTTCACCGCATCACCCCAGCGATGTCACCCACAAGATCGTCGCATCCTCGGGCGACAGGCTGATCACGTTATGCCCCATCGACGCGTCGTAATACGCGCTGTCGCCGCGCTTCATCTCAATGGGTGCGTAGAATTCGGTATAAAGACGGATAACCCCTGTCAGGACATACAGAAATTCCTCGCCGTCATGGCGCACCCAGCCGTCGAATTCCTCAAACCGGCGGGCGCGTATGCGGGCGCGGTAGGGCAGCATCGCCTTGCGCACCAGCCCGCCGGCCAGCAACTCGTGCTCATAGGTGGTCGTCGCATGCGCCTCGCCCTCGCCCGCGCGGGTGGTGGTCAGCCGCCCCGCGGGCGCCCCGCCCTTGGGTGGCGTGAACAGTTGAGGTACCGAAATGCCCAGCCCCACCGCCAGCTTTTTCAGCGCGTCATAGGTCGGCGACATCTGCGCGTTCTCGATCTTGGAAAGCGTCGAGCGTGCCATGCCCGCCGCCTGCGCGGCCTGTTCCAGCGTCCAGCCCCGTTCCTTGCGCAATGAACGCACGCGATCGGCCAGATCGACCGGCACCGCCAGCGCTTCTTCGCCGCTGGCGCGGGCGATACGGATGATGCTGGGGTTCGACAAATCGCTCATGGATCGGCCTTGACAGAAGGTTGTGTCGGAGTGGTGCATGGCTAATGCCTTAGCGCACACTTGTCGAGACTGCTTGGCCACCAACCCTTTCCAGCCCTTGCCTCTGTCGGTTGCAGAGCGTAGCTGAATGCCATGTTGTCGATCACCACTCCCATTTCCACTGAACCCTGCCCTGCGCCTTTCAACATGGCCGCCTATGTACTGGCGGCGGGTACGGCGACGCCTGACAAGATCGCGCTGCAGGTTTTGCGGCTGACCGGGGCCGAGCGGTGGTCCTATGCCGCGCTCACGCGCGCGGTGCGCGCAATCGGCACGGGCTTTTTGCAGTCCGGCTTCACACCGGGTGACCGGGTGCTGTTGCGGCTTGGCAATTCGGTAGATTTCCCGCTGGCGTTTCTGGGTGCCCTTGCCGTGGGGCTGGTGCCTGTGCCGACCTCGGCACAACTGACCGCACCCGAGATCACCGCCATGGCCGCGCAACTTGACCCGATGCTTGTGGTGGCCGCGCCCGGCATTGCGTTGCCAGAACACCCGGCGCCGGTCATCGCGGCTGAAACCCTGCGCGGCTGGCAGGCCCTGCCGCCCTGCGACTGGCACCTGGGCAGCCCTGACCGGCTGGCCTACATGATCTTCACCTCGGGCAGCTCGGGCCGCCCGCGCGCGGTGATGCATGCCCATCGCGCGGTCTGGGCGCGACGGATGATGTGGCGCGGCTGGTATGGACTGACGGCCGAGGACCGACTGTTGCACGCGGGCGCGTTCAACTGGACCTATACGCTGGGCACCGGCCTGATGGACCCATGGGCCATTGGCGCGACCGCGCTGATCCCTGACGCCAGCGTGGAGGCTGCGCAACTGCCGCTGCTTCTCAAACGGTTTGATGCAACGATTTTCGCTGCGGCGCCGGGCGTTTACCGGCAGTTGTTGAAAATGCCGGTGCCACCCTTGCCGCGCCTGCGCCACGGGCTTTCGGCGGGCGAGAAGCTCCCCGATATCGTGCGTGAAACCTGGGTCAAGGCCACCGGCACCCCGATCTACGAGGCGTTGGGCATGTCCGAGGTCTCCACCTATGTTTCGGCCAGCCCGGACCGCCCCGCACCCGAGGGCACGGCAGGCTATCCGCAGTCGGGCCGCCGGGTTGCGGTTCTGGGCGAGGATGGCACGCCTGTGCCGCGCGGCGAGGGCGGTGAGCTGGCGGTGGGGGCCGATGACCTGGGCCTTTTCCTTGGCTACTGGCGCGCAGAGGAAGAGACCCGCGCAAGGCTGCGCGACGGCTGGTTTCATACCGGCGACACGGCACTGATGGAAGAGGATGGCGCAATCCGCTACCTGGGCCGCGATGATGACATGCTCAACGCGGGCGGCTTCCGGGTGTCACCGATGGAAGTTGAGCGCGCTTTCGATGCCCTGGACGGCGTTCAGGAAAGCGCCGCCGTGGAACTGCCGGTGCGGGCCGGCGTCAGCGTGATCGGGCTTTTTTACGTCCCCAAAGTCACCGCCCTGGACGAAGAGGCACTGGCCGCCCATGCAAGCGCCACGCTCGCACGCTACAAGCAACCGCGCCTTTACATTGCCACCGACTCGCTGCCACGCGGGGCCAACAACAAGCTCAACCGACGCATGCTGCGGGAAAGCTGGCCTGCGCAGGCCGCGCGAAAACCGGAAGGACCGGCATGATCACCCTTGATATCTATTCCGACCCGATCTGCCCCTGGTGCTATATCGGCAAATCGCGGCTTGATGCCGCCATGGAGATGCGGCCTGACCATGGTTTAGAGATCAACTGGCACCCGTTCATGCTGAACCCCGAGATGCCGCCCGAGGGGATGGACCGGCGCGACTATCTGGAACTCAAGTTCGGCAGCCAGCAAGCCGTCATCGATGCCTATCTGCCGGTCCAGAACGCCGCGACCGAGGCCGGGTTGCCGCTGGATCTGGCCGCGATCCGGCGCACCCCCTCGACGCTGGACGCCCACCGCCTGATCCATTGGGCCGGGCTGGAGGGGCGGCAGTCGGCAATGGTAAGCGCACTGTTTCGCGCGTATTTCGCCGATGTCGCGGATATAGGCGCGCGCGGCGTGCTTCTGGCACTGGCGGAAAGCGCGGGCATGGATGCCCAAGTGGTGGCCCGCTTGCTGGAATCGGATGCTGACAGCGACGAAATACGCGCACGTGATGCCGATGTCCGCGCGCGCGGATTGCGTGGTGTCCCCGCCTTTGTCATCGCGGGACAGCATGTTGTGGCCGGCGCGCAAGAGGTGCCGTTCTGGCTGCGCATCATCGACGAACTGGTCGAGCGCCGATGAGCGAGGCTACCGTCCCGCCGCCCGCCAGGCGATTGCCCTTTGGCGAATTCATCGTCATGCTGGCGCTGCTTTTTGCAACGGTAGCCTTTTCAATCGATGCGATGCTGCCGCTTCTGGCGCGCATGGGCGCAGAGCTTGCGCCAGCCTCGCCCGCTGATGCCCAGATGGTCATCACCTTTTTCGTTCTCGGCCTGGGGCTGGGCACCTTTGTCGCCGGGCCGCTGTCGGACAGGTTCGGGCGCAAGCCCGTCATCATCGCAGGAATCGCGCTTTACATGGCAGCGGCCGTGATGGCGGCACTTTCCAGCAGTCTGGAAATGCTTCTGGCCGCACGGCTGTTGCAAGGGCTGGGAACCGCCGGACCGCGCGTGGTGTCGCAAGCGCTGGTGCGCGATCTCTATTCGGGGCGGCACATGGCGCGGGTGATGTCGTTTGCCATGACCATATTTGTGCTGGTCCCCGCCGTGGCGCCGCTTCTGGGCGCGCAGATCGGTGGGCTGTTCGGTTGGCGGGCGATTTTCTGGAGTTTCCTGATCTTTGGCCTGACCTCGGGCTTATGGGTCATGATCCGCCAGCCCGAAACCTTGCCGCCCCAGTCGCGCCGCTCGCTGGACCCGCTTCTCTTGCGCGCCGCCCTGGCCGAGGTCTTCGGCAACCGGCGGGTGATGCTGTATCTGATCGCGCTCTGTTTCGCCTTTGCGCAGATGTTTGCCTGGCTTTCCAGCGTCTCGCTTATCTTCGATCAGACTTATGGCCGGGGGCCTGAGTTTCCGTTCTGGTTTGCAATGGTGGCACTCCTTTCGGCCCCCGCCAGCCTGCTGAACGCACGTGTCGTTGTGCGTTTCGGCATGCAACGGATGATCATGATCGCCCTTTTGACGCAAATATCGGTCGCCCTGATCATGCTTGTGCTGCTGCAACTGGAACTGGGGGCCGGGGTGGAGTTTCCTGCATTCATCGTCTTCATGACGCTGCAATTCTGTTGCGTGGGCCTTCTGTTCGGCAATCTCAACGCGCTGGCGCTGGAACCGATGGGCCATGTCGCGGGAATGGCATCTTCGGTGGTGGGCGGCGTTTCGGCGATCGCAGCCGCAGTGATTGCAACCCCTATCGCGCGGGCCTTTGACGGCACGCCGATGCCGCTGGCGGTCGGTGCGATCGGCTGCGCGCTGGTGGCACTGGCAAGCATGCTGATCGCCCGTCACCTGGCCCGGCGCGATGCCTGAACGCCTGCCTGCCGCCCCCGAACGACTGCTTGCGGGGGCGCCGCACCTTACCCCTTGCGCAACCCGTCGCGGTGGCGTGCCAGCCAGTGAGCGGACAGCAGAAGCGGCGCGTTCCGCACCTCGCCACTGTCGACCAGTTCCATCAGCCGGGCAAACGAAATGACATGGGCGCGGATATCCTCGGCCTCGCTTTCCAGCCCGTTGACCCCTTCTTCTTCGGCGGTCAGCCTTGCCAGCCCGATGAATGAATACAGATACTCGCTCACCGCGCCGGGGCTGGGATAGTAGCCACCGAGCGGCAGCAGATCGCCCAGTTCAAGCCCGGCCTCCTCAAGGGTTTCGCGACGCACCGCCTGTTCAGGCGTCTCTCCCGTGTCGATGCGCCCGGCGATCGGCTCCAGTGACCAGGGGTTCAGGTCGCCGCGCGCCAAGGGGCCGAAGCGGAACTGCTCAACCACCATCACGCAATCGCGCTTAGGGTCATAGGGCAGCACCGTGACCGCGTCGGACATGACGAATGCCGCGCGCCTGACCTGTTCGCTCATCGCACCGTTGAAGCGGCGAAACCGCAGATCGGCCTCTTCCACACCGAAGAAACGCGCATAGGGCGTGGTGTGATCGTCGATCACGATATCTCCGGGTTGCGGGCGCCGCCGCAGGGTGGCAGGGGCGGCATCGGCGCGGGCGCGGGCGCGGCTCGCCACGCGCATCTGCAACATCCGGTAGCGCGTCATCACCGCATCGGGCGGTGTATGAGGCAAAAGCGCCATCACTTCGGCGGCGGTTTCGACAATCAGCGGTCCATGGCTGCGCGCCCAATCCGACAGCGACCATTCACGCCCGCCCTGCCACAACCCCGCCTGCGGCAGATAGACATCGGTCACAACCAGCCCCTCGGCAGTCTGGACGGTGACGGGATGGGTGTCATAGCCAAAGGCACGCTCATAGCTGTCCAGCCGCGCACGCGCCGCCGCGTTCGGCCGGATCACCATCCCCTGCGCCCGTGCGCCGGGGCGCTGGGTGATCAACGGAAAGTTCTGCTCGGCACCGTCGGGGCCAAGCGCATGAAGCGTGGCATAGCCTTCCAGTGTGGCCGGTGTGACGGGCAGACCTTCGTCACCCGAAACCATCGCCAGAAGCGGCGCATGGCGAAGAGTGCCATAAAGAAACAACGGCTTCATGAAAGATCCTTGTTGATTATCAACGGGTAAGGCGACGACGTTCAAGCAGCCAGTGAACCACGTGCAGCACCAGCCCGACAACCACTGCACCCACGCCCAACAGGATCAGAAAGTCCCGCTCCAGCCCGGCCAACAGGAAATCGACCAGATTCTCGAAATAGCCGGTGAAAGCGTCCATCGGTTCGCGGTATTGCCGCCGATAGCCCAGCAGGAAGATACGATAGACCGAGAATACCGCGCTGGTCACAACCGCCGCCAGCACCACCGCCTGCAAGCTGGCATAGATCGAATACCACAATGCCCGGCCCATCTGCCCGCCCAGAAACAGCCAGCCCACCAGCGCTGACAGGCCGATTGTCCAATAGGTGAAGGTCGCCGTGTCGGGCACCAGATCGTTGAGTGGGCGATAGGCCTCGGCAGCAAAGAGGCCCAGGATGCCAAGCGCCAGTGCCGCGAGCGGTCGGATCAGGGTGAACATCGCGTCTCCTTGCGGCCTGGCCGCGGCCCGGCGCTTCAGGCCGGGCGGCGCAGGGTGATCTGGGTCAC
>ERZ869909.388-NODE-388-length-55595-cov-89.262636_pt1 | contig 55595 bp, 68 predicted proteins | sample MGYA00520892_ERZ869909 | MGnify/ENA primary metagenome ERZ869909 (study PRJEB32215, sample SAMEA104723947) | bioreactor metagenome | biome: bioreactor; feature: anaerobic bioreactor; material: water | place: China | collected 2015-03-12 ... | reverse complement strand
AATGCCAAGATCAGCTTCCTGCTTGACGACCAGGGCGCTGGATAAGGTGGTTCCGATCCTGCGAATGAACGGATGCGGTGGGTATGGCCTGAAAACGTCCGGCGCGGGCAAGCAGAAGCCAAACATCGCCAGCGGCAAACCCGGAGTTTCACTGTGACCCCGCCTCCATGTGCGGGAAAATCCTGCAGCCGCCGATGCCGCCATCCGTGACGTCGTCGCGCATGCAAACCACAGTCTGGGCACAAATGCCTTGAGGTACCAGAGTGCCGGATACAAGCCACCCGCCTGCATCGCTACGCTCAACGCTTTGAACCGAAACGTCGCTCCCGGGTGACCAGTGCCTGTTCGAAATCACGATTATCCCTCCTGAATTTTCCAGTCTCAGGACAGTTACGCCACACATATTGAGGCAGAACCGATTCAAGGGCAACGCGACATCCGCCGTGTCGGGTGATCGTCCGAGGAAAGCGGCGAAATCCTTGATCGCCCGGATATGAGGCTTTTGGTGTTTGTCACCCATTCCACGGATGTGCATGTCTTCGATCATCCGCTGGCGCAGAGGGCCAATTTTTGGCGAAGGTTCGGGTGCGCACGATGCTTTCGAAGAACTTTCCAAACCGAGCGCTTGAAATGTACGTCACAGAGGCGTACATGGAGATAGCAAAACAGGAGGCGGCCATGCTTGGTTTCCACGATACCACCCGCGCAATCGATGAGCGCAACGAGGCCCGGATGAATTTCCGGACCAAACCGCGCATCAAGACAGCGATTCAGCAGGCGGCGGCGCTCTCTGGCGTGGACGATTCTGTCTTCACGATGAATGCCGCCTACCAGGCAGCGCTGGCAACGATCGCAGCGCATGAACGCACAGAGCTGCAGCCGGTTGATCACGAAGCGTTTTTCGCGGCACTCGATACCCCGGCCGCGCCGACTGACGCCCTGCGCGCGGCTTTCCGTCGGCACAGCAAAACGGTTGTGTCGCAGTAAATGGCGGCATCACAACGGACGACCTGCACCATTGAGCCGTTCGATCCAGAGAGACATGATCGGGCGGCTTTTTCTTGCGGCGTCGAACAGGTAGACAATTACTTCCAGAAAACGGTCAACAAGCTCGCCAAGGCGGACAACGTCCGGCTCTATGTGATGGTCGATCCCGCCGGCACGGTAATCGGGTTCTACGCCCTGAACGCGCATGCCGTTCACTTTACGGATCTACCTGCAAAGTTCGCGCGGACCCGGCCCTCGCATGGGAGTATCCCCGCCGCATACATCTCGATGATCGGGCGTGATCAAAAGGTCCGTGGGGGCGGCTATGGCGGCGATCTGCTTGTCGACGCCCTCCGCCGAATTGCAGTTGCTGCAGATGCCATCGGCGTTGCTGTGGTCATGCTTGACGTTCTCGATTGCGGTGCACCCGACCGCGTCGCTCGCCGCAAGGCGCTATATGAAAGCTATGGATTCCAGTCGCTCGTATCGAACCCGCTGAGGATGTTCTTGCCAGTCAGCGTCGTTCGGAAGCTGATTTCAGAGGAAAGCTAGAAGCAGCAGCGAACCCGATCCTGAGCGCGCGCCGTGCTCTGCGTCAGGAGCTGGCAGGGATAGAGAAGCTGCTGCGTGATCATGCCAAATCTGATCCCGTCTGCCGTCAACTGATGACCATGCCAGGGGTCGGCGCCTTTGCCGCTTTGACCTACAAGGCTGCGATCGATGATCCTGGTCGCTTCTCATCCTCCAGGGGCGTTGGCCCTTGGGTTGGTCTGACCCTGCGGCGCGAGCAATCTGGAGAACGCGACATCATTGGCGAAATCTCCCGGGCCGGCGACGTGGGTTTGCACACGGCGCTTTATCAAGCGGCAACGGTGATGTTGCATAGCGGTCGCCCCAATTGGCTGAGTGCCTGGGCTTGGAATGTCGCCAAGCGGCGCGGCAAAAAGTGCACAACGGTTGCGCTGGCGCGTCGGATCGGGGTGGTTCTGCACCGTATGTGGCGGGACAGCGCGGAATTTCGTTTCACCCGTGCTGACACCGCGGCCGCAACAGCCGCCGCATAGGCTACGCGTCTCCATAACACCCATGCACACCAGAGATTTGAAGCAAAAGGAGAGAGCGGGCAGCGCCTGACGGCGCTGGCTCACCGAAGTCCCAAACCGGGACGCGGTCCCCGATGATGCCGGCAAACGGGCTAGCTGCCAGACAAATTTTCTGAGTGCGTCTCAGAGATAGGCACACGGGAACCGTTTCTGGATTCGGCATAATGTGGCGGCCGATGCGTCGACCACGGACGGAAGCATCACCCCGGTGCGGGACCACAATCGGTCGCCAAAGCAATCGGCAACGCCTTTTTTCGTAATTTAGAACACCAACGACGCAGACCGTGCTGGCCAATCAAGCTGTCTGGCCATTGGCTTCGTTTTGAAAAATCCTCTTGACCACAGACGCTCTGTTACGGAAGCCCGAATGCTGCCTCTCCGCCACACAGATTGAGGCAGAACCCCTGAGCGTCCCCGGCCCCCTACGATGGAGGCCGTTAACGGGGCAGCCCGGTCAGGGGGTGTTTTTCAAGCGCGGACATGAACAGCGTCATCTGGCGGGTCGCGGGCCAGCGTGCGCGCGTCGCAGCGGCAAGGGGCATCGGCGCGCCCAGGCCGAAGGGCAGGACCCTGAATCGTTGACGGAAGGCCACGGTAGTGGAATAGCCATTGCTGACAATGCCGATCGCATCGGGCGCGCTGACGATCTCGGCCACCATCGGAAAATTCTCAAGGATATGAAGCTGGCGCATCGATGAGACGCTGAGCGGGTTTACCAGCCCCAGAATGCGCTCGATACAGGGGCCCTGAAGGTCCGGCACGATGATCGGATCGGCGGCAATGGCTTCCAGCCTGTCGCGTGCGCCAAGACAGATGTCGACATCGCCCTGGCGCAACTGTTCGATCCCCCTTTCGATGGTCGAAGCGAACAAATGCACGCGGCATCCCGGGCTTGTGGTGATGAAGCTGCGCACCGCGCGGTTCAAAAGCCCTTCCAGCGACGAGGGGCAGATGATCAGCCGCAGCGCCATCTCGCGCGCTGTTCGCTGGGCGCGCGAATCCTCGATCAACTGTTCGATGTCGGCCGTGATCCGCCGGGCGCGGACGATGAAGACGCGTCCGGCATCGGTGGTCGCCACGCCGCGTGCCCGGCGGTCAAACAGCGGATAGCCGATCTCGCGCTCGACATCGGCAACGCTTTTGGTCACCGCCGACTGAGTGACATTCATCAACCGCGCGGCCTGCGTGATCGAACCATACTGATCGACATTGACCCACATGGCGCAACTTCACAAGGTTCACGAGGCATTCGATCAAGGAATATTGGTGGACATTAGTGCATTGGATTTATGTCAGGCGCAATGCGAGGAATTTGAAGGGAAGACTCATTCCGAGCGGAGGGACCAATGTCCAAGGCATCGAAGAATCGCGTCGTCGTCGCGGGGGTTGGCATGATCCCGTTTGCGAAACCGGGCGCGTCGGACAGCTATGACATGATGGGCGCGCGGGCCTTGCGGCTTGCGCTTGAGGATGCGGCGCTGGATTGCGCCGATATCGCGCAAGCCTATGTCGGTTATGTCTAAGGTGATTCTACCTGTGGGCAGAAGGCGCTCTACCGCGTCGGAATGACCGGGATTCCGGTTGTGAATGTCAACAACAACTGCTTCACCGGCTCCAGCGCGCTGTTTCTGGCGCGGCAGGCGATTGAAAGCGGCGCGGCAGATTGCGTTCTGGCGCTGGGTTTCGAGCAGATGCGTCCCGGCGCGCTTGGCTCGGTCTTCGAGGACCGGCCAAGCCCGTTCGATGCTTTCGATGCCGAATGCGAGGCGCTGGTCGGCAATGCACAGGTTCCGCTGGCACTGCGCTATTTCGGCGGCGCGGGGCTGGAGCGCATGAAGAAGTACGGCACCCGGCTGGAAGATTTCGCCGCCATCCGCTGGGGGCGACCGGTCTGGCGCAGTGCTATGAGCTGACGCACCAGCTGCGCGGCACCGCCGATGCCCGGCAGGTGGAGGGGGCGCGGCGGGCGTTGCAACACAATCTGGGGCTTGGCGGCGCCTGCGTGGTGACGCTTTACGAGGCCGGCTGAACCATTCAACAAGGGAGAAACCGTGATGTCCGGCATTGCGCTCAATCCGCGCGGGCTTTTTGATCGCTCGACCGTGGGGAAGAAAACCCAACCCGTGGTGTTCGAGGTCGAGGCGGGGCGCATTTCCTTCTTCGCCGAGGTTCTGGGCGAGACCGGGGCAATCCATCATGACCGTGCTGCGGCGCGCGCGGCGGGGCATCCCGATGTTGTCGCGCCGCCGACATTCGCCATGGTCGTCGATCTGGAGGTGGGCCGCACCCTGGATCGGCAGGGCCACAAATCGCTTCTCACGCCGATCGGCTGTGACTTGACGCGGCTGCTGCATGGCGAGGAGCGCTACGACTATTCGGGTCTGATCTATGCCGGCGACCGTCTGAGCATCGAAACCGAGCTTGCCGGATTCGAGGACAAGAAAGGCAGCGCGCTGGAGCTGGCGCATCTGCACGCAGGCATTAGCCACCTCGAACGGGGTGTTCTGGTGACCATCACGCGCAGTGTCGTGCACCGGCTGGATTAAGGGAGGGGACCGATGAGCAATCCGACATTTGCCGATGCCGCGCCGGGCGACACGCTGCCGGACGTCACCTTCGGTCCGATCACCCGCAAGATGCTGGCGCTTTATGCCGGGGCCTCGGGCGACCATAACCCGGTGCATATCGACCTCGATTTTGCTCGCGGGGCAGGGCTGGATGATGTTTTCGTTCATGGCATGCTGTCGATGGGGGTTCTGGCGCGGGTCGTTACCGACTGGGCGGGGATCGAGCGCCTTGTCAGCCTGTCAAACCGGTTCATGGCGATTACCCTGGTGGGTGCGCAGCTGGTCTGTCGGGGTACCGTAAGCGAGCGCTTCGAGGTTGATGGCGTCGCGCATCTGCGCGTGGCGTTGAGCGCCGAAATTACCGCTCCCGACGGGCGCACGGCGCGCAGCCTGGCCGGTGAGGCCGTGATCAGGGCGGATTGATCATGAGCGATTCCTTCCTCAGCCATGACTGGGTCACCAACAGTGCGGGTTTCGCGAAGTCCCGGACAGATCCGGGTGCGGTGACGGTTGGTCATTGGCTGCGATGTCGCGGCACTCTGTCGATCTTGAAAGGGATCGGGGGGGAGCATGCCGCGACGCAAGCAATCGAGGCGAATGACCGTGAAGGACATACGAACCATTTTGCGGCTGACGCATGAGCAGGGTCTTTCGGTGCGGGAGATCGGGTTTCGGCTGAAGTTGAGCAAAACCACTGTGGCGACCTATCTTCTGCGTGCGCGCGAGGCGGGTCTGAACTGCTGGCCGCTGCCGCCGGGTCGTGACGATGGCGCCACGCTGGAGGCATCGCCTTTCCAGCGGATGGGCCGCCCGCCGCAGGATCTTGATGAGCCTGACTGGGCCAAGGTTGGCACCGAGCTGAAGCGCAAGGGCGTGACGCTGGTGCTCTTGTGGCAGGAATATCGTGCCGCGCATCCCGAGGGTTACGGCTACACCTGGTTCTGCGAGCAATTCCGGGCTTTCGAGAACCGAACCAGCCCCAGCTTTCGCAATCGGCATGAGGCCGGCGCGGTCATGCAAACCGATTATGCGGGCCACACGATCCCGATCACCGATCCGGCCACCGGCGCGGTGCGGCAAGCACAGATATTTGTCGCTGTGCTGGGGGGCCTCCAGTTACACCTTTGCCTGGGCCAGCCTGACCCAGACGCTGCTTGACTGGATCGAGGGGCACGCGCGGCGGACATTCCACCGTGAAGGAGCATATGCCCAAGGCGCACCAGCGGCACGGCGGTATGACACCGGAGTATCTGATCATCCGGGCAGGCCGCCTAGGCTATCACGTCGCTGTCCTTGTCGAACGCCTGATGCGCGACAGGCCGCACTCCGAGCAGGGCTACCGGTCTGCCCTGGGGGTGCTGAGCTTCGAGCGCCGGTTTGGCCGTGACCGGCTCGCGGCCGCCTGCAATCGGGCACTCACTTGCAACACCGTCAGCTACGCCTCGGTGCAGTCCATTCTGGCGACTGGCCTCGACAAGGCCGTCGCGGAACCGGAGCCCATTCAACCCACCCCGCGTCACGACAAGATCCGTGGCGCCGCCTACTACCAATAACAGCACAAAGGACGAAACGATGCTGACACATCCCACGCTGGACCAAATGGCCAACCTCGGCCTGAACGGCATGGCCGCCGCCTGGCGCGCTCTGACCGAACAGGATCCGGGCGAGGCCCTGGATCGCAATGAATGGCTGGGCCTGATGCTCGACCGGGAGGCGGCCTATCGTGCCGACAAGCGCTTTGCCAACAGACTGAGGAACGCGAAGATGCGCTTCCCCAACGCCGGTATCGAAGACATCAACTTCGCAGCACCCCGTGGCCTCGATCGCCGGCAGGTTCTCTCGCTCGGCCAGGGCGGCTGGCTCAAGGCACATGAGCAGATCATCCTCACCGGCCAGACTGGCACAGGGAAGACCTGGCTGGCCTGTGCTTTCGCCCATCAGGCTGCACGCATGGACCAGTCTGTCGCCTACGCCCGAATGCCACGCCTCTTCGAGGATATGGCCACCGCCCGCCTCGATGGGCGGTTTCCGCGGCTGATCGACAAGCTCGCCCGTGTCCAGCTCCTCGTTCTTGACGACTGGGGAACCCACAGCCTGACCGACCAGCAGCGCCTCGATCTGCTGGAGCTCTTTGAGGAAAGATACCAGCGCCGGTCCACCATCATTACCGCCCAGCTGCCAGTCTCTGGCTGGCATCAGATGATCGGCGAACCCACCATCGCCGACGCCATCCTCGACCGCATCATACACAACGCCCATCGTATCGAGCTGAAAGGAGACAGCATGCGCAGAAAAAGCGCAACGCCCGGATTGACCCAGGGCGAAAACCCGGAAATCATCACCAACGAAGACTAACAGCAGCGCAAGGACCAGCCGCCGCCCAACTGTCCGGAACTTACTGAAACGGCTGTCCGGGATTGCCGAAATCCGCAACAGGCTATCTGCGATCGGCTTGAGGCGATGCGCGAACGAACCCCGCGCGGGCGTTTGAGATGGCAACCCTCATCGGGAAAAATGCCTCTGGAGCGGGTGGAAAGGCTGGGGTTGTGCAATTGGGTGGATTATCCTTGCAAATCTTCCATCATGTGGAGTAATTGCAAGGTATGTATCAGCGCCGCACCCATCAGACCGTGTTATCCGCCCTCGACAGTCAGGCAGCCGTTGTTCTTTTGGGGCCACGTCAGGTTGGCAAGACCACCCTGGCGATGGAAATAGCCTCGCTTCGTCCTTCCGTCTATCTTGATCTGGAACGCGCCGCTGATCAGCAGATCCTTGCGGAACCTGATCTTTATCTGGACGAACAGGTCGGCCAGCTCGTGATCCTTGACGAGGTCCAGCAGATGCCGGGCCTGTTCCGGAGCCTTCGCGGGCAGATCGACACGCGCCGGCGCAGGGGGTTTCGCACGGGGCAGTTCCTGCTTTTGGGGTCTGCGTCGAATGTGCTGCTGCATCAGTCCGCCGAATCGCTGGCCGGGCGCGTCCGCTATATCGAAATGCCCCCGCTTCTGCTTGATGAGGTTGGTGCGGACCGGCTGAATGCGCTGTGGCTTCGCGGCGGCTTCCCCGACAGCTTTCAGGCCGCCAGTGACGCCGACAGCATGAACTGGCGCGAGGATTTCCTGCGCACCTATCTGGAGCGGGACATTCCGGCCCTTGGGCCACGCATTCCGGCAACCACCTTGCGCCGCTTCTGGACCATGCTGGCGCATGCGCAGGGCGGATTGCTGAACGCTGCCGCACTGGCCGAGGGGCTGGGTGTCTCTGGTCAGACGGTCGGGCGCTACCTTGATCTGCTTGTCGATCTGATGCTGGTGCGCCGCCTGCAACCCTGGCACGAAAACGTCGGCAAGCGGCTGGTCAAGTCGCCCAAGGTTTATGTGCGCGACAGCGGGCTTGTGCATGCCCTGCTCGGTCTGGGCACGTTGGAGGGGCTGCTGGGGCATCCGGTTGTGGGGGGAAGCTGGGAAGGCTTTTGCGTGGAAACACTCATCGCCGCCGCGCCACAGGGAACCGAGCCCTGTTTCTACCGGACATCGGCAGGGGCCGAAGTTGACCTTGTCCTGCGCCTTCCCGGTGGCGGGATCTGGGCAATCGAGATCAAGCGCACCACCGCGCCGAAAGTATCGCGCGGATTCCATCTGTCCGTCACGGATATCGGCGCGACCCGCAAACTGCTGGTCTATGCCGGCGAGCGCGACATTCCCGTCGGTGACGGCCTTCGGGCGATGCCGCTGGCCGCCGCTGTTGACGCGCTGCGCAACGGATAACCGCGCCGCTTGTGTGCGCCCGGCCCCTTGGCACAAGATCATGAAAAAAGCTTGCGCGACTCGGGAAGCCGAAGCGTTTATTTACGCCAGGAAACAAAAAACACGACGCAAAGCGTAACAGAGCGGGCCTGAGCAGGCGATTGAGGCACATGGCAGGCGTTTCTGACCGGCTGGATGACGATGCCGAGGGCATCGCCGCGCTTGCCGAATCGATCCGTCAGTATGGCCAGCAGGTGCCGGTCATGCTGCGTCAGTCGCCCAACCATGAGGGCCGCTATGATGTGATCTGTGGCCGCCGCCGGGTGGCCGCGCTCAAGCTGCTTGGCCAGCCCGTCCGCGCCATGATCCGCAACCTCGATGACCGCGATCTGATTCTGGCCCAGGGGCAGGAAAATGCCGCGCGCAAGGATCTGAGCTTCATCGAGAAAGCTTTGTTTGCGCAGACCATGGAAGAGCAGGGTTTTGACCGCAAGACGATCTGCGACGCGTTGCATGTCGACAAGACCGTTGTGTCACGCATGTTGCAGGTTGCGCAGGCTGTGCCGGCAAAACTGATCCACGCCATCGGCGCGGCCCCCGACGCGCGCTTTCAGGCGGTTTTTGCCGCTGCCGGACAGCCCGCCGCCTCCCCTGTCCCGCAGACAGCACCCGTTACCGGCAGCGATGGCGCGGCACTTGGTCAGGTGAAGCGCGGGCGCAAGACGGTATCCATTGAACTATCCCAGGAAAACGCGGCCTTTGCCGACTGGCTGCTGGACCGCATGCAGGAACTTCACCGCGACTGGCACGCCACGCGCATGAAGGACTGACGACCGACTGACCCAGAAACACCAACGACAGGAGGCAAAAGAACGGCACAAAAAGCAAAAGCCCCGAAACATGACATTCCGAAGGGCTCTCGTTTGATCCTTGCACCCTCAAACCAGCCCGGAAAGTTGACAGCTGTCAACCGGCAATCGGGGCAGGGGGCTGACCACCAGAGGCTCAGATGCGTTGCAATCACCGCGCAAATGGTATCTCTAGTGGAAAAATTTGGAGGACAGACCAGTGACAGTTCAGATGACCCGCCGAGTGGCGATTGCATGCGCCTTCGTACTTGCTACTGCGCCCGCACTCGCACAGGAAACATGGCCGACCGCACCAGTCCACGTCTTTGTCGGTTTCCCCGCCGGCTCATCGCCTGATGTCCTTACGCGCACGATAACCGACCGTCTGGCGCCTCGGCTGGGCCAGCCCGTCGTAATCGAAAACCGCCCCGGCGCCGGCGGCGTGATCGGCGTGCAGCAGATGCTCGCCTCGGCGCGCGGAGGCCACACGTTCGGCACGACAATCAACGGGCCGCTGACCACCGCGCACCGGATGATGGACAGCACCGGTTTCGACGTGGAAACGGATATCGCTCCGGTGACGCTGATTGCGACATCGCCGCTGGTGCTGGCGGTTTCCACGGCCTCGGGCATCGAGGATCTGGAAAGCTTCGTGGCGGCTGCGGGGGCTGAGGCTGAAGGCATCCTGTATGGCTCGGTAGGGCAGGGGTCCGGCGCGCATCTGACGGCGGAGCTGTTCGCGGCCGAAGCGGGGGTCAGCATGCTTCACGTGCCCTTTGCCAGCTATGCCGAGGTCACCACCTCGATCCTGGGTGGCGAGATCGACGCGGGCTTCATGGCGCCATCGGCCGCTTTGCCCTTCGTCGAAGCGGGTACGATGCGGATGCTGGGGATCACCTCGGCCGAGCCTTTCGCACAAGCGCCGGATGTGCCCGTCATTGCCGGAAACGCCGGTTTGCCGGACAGTTTCCGCGCCGAGCTTTGGAACGCCTTCATTGCGCCTGCGGGCACCGATCCGGCGGTCATTGAACGGCTGAATACCGAGATAAACGAGATCCTCAGTGATCCGGCCGTGCAGGAGCAGCTTTTGTCGATGGGCTGGCAGGCCGTGCCGGGCACAGCCGGGGAACTGCGCGCCCGCATCGCTTACGATACCGAAATGTGGGGCGCGGTGATCGACCGGGTCGAGGCGCAGCAATAAGCGACATGCAACGCGACTGGCCTGACCTTCTGGGCGGCCTGGCTTTGGCAGCACTCGGCATCGGGGCTGCCGGCTGGGCCGTCGCTCATTACAGCCTTGGCAGCCTGCGCCAGATGGGGCCGGGGTTCTTTCCGGCGGCGCTGGGGTTTGCGCTGTTCGTGCTGGGTCTGATCGTGGCGCTGCCCGCGCTCAGGCGGACAGCCGACGCCCCGAAGGTTGAGCCCGCCTCGGCCCTGGCTGTGCTCGGGGCGATCCTGGTCTTTGGCCTGGGCCTCTACAGGCTGGGGCTGGTGGGCGCGACGCTGGCCGCCGTGCTGGTTGCCAGCATCCCGGCACCACGCAAGGGCTGGGTCTGGCGGCTGGTTCTGGCAGGGGTCATCACCGTGCTGACGGTGACGGTTTTCAGCATCGGCTTGCGGATGACGCTGCCGCTTTGGCCGCGCCTGTCATGACCGGCTGGGAAGGTCTTCTGTTCGGTATCGGCTTCGTGCTGCAACCCGCGGTGCTGGTTTACTGCCTGCTGGGGGTGGTGCTGGGAACATTCGTCGGTGTGCTGCCCGGTATCGGCGCCATGGCCGCCATTTCGCTGCTTTTGCCGGTGACATTCTACATCACGCCCGAAGCGGCGCTGATCATGCTGGCCGGGGTCTATTATGGCGCGCAATATGGCGGGGCGGTTGCGTCGATCCTGCTGCGGCTGCCCGGCACGCCGCAATCGGCCGTCACCACGCTGGATGGCTATCCGATGGCGCGCGACGGGCGGGCGGGTGTTGCGCTGTTCACGGCGATGGCCTCGTCCTTTGCCGGTTCGGTGATCGGCATTGTGGTGCTTGTCATGCTGGCGGGCTGGCTGTCACGGGCGGCGACGGCCTTTGGTGCGGCGGATTATGCCGCGATGATGATCCTGGGGCTGGTCGCGGCATCCACCATCGGCACAACCCGGCCCGCCAAAGGGTTTGCCATGGTCACACTGGGGCTGTTGCTGGGCTGCGTCGGCACCGACGTGAACTCTGGCGCTCAGCGGTTCACCTTTGGGCAGACCGAGCTTCTGGACGGGATCAACCTTGTCGCCCTGGCCATGGGCCTGTTCGGCGTGGCGGAAGTCATCGCCAATGTCCGTGACCCGGATCGCAAGGGCGTGGCGGAACGGATCGGGCTGCGGCAACTGATGCCCCGGCGCGACGATCTGCGGCGCATGGGCGGGCCGATCCTGCGCGGTGGCGGGCTTGGCAGCTTCTTCGGCGCGCTCCCCGGCACGGGATCAACGCTATCGTCCTTTCTCAGTTATTCGATGGAACGGCGCATCGCGCGCCAACCCGAGCGGTTCGGAAACGGCGCGGTCGAAGGTGTCGCCGGCCCCGAGAGCGCGAATAATGCCGCCGCCATCACCGCTTTCGCGCCGACGCTTACGCTTGGCATACCGGGCGATCCGATCATGGCGCTGATGCTGGGCGCGTTGGTGATCCACGGTATCCAGCCCGGCCCGATGATGCTGGAAGCACGCCCCGAGATGTTCTGGGGCCTCGTCGCCAGCTTCGGGATCGGAAACCTGCTGCTGCTTGTCCTGAACCTGCCGCTGATCGGCCTCTGGGTCGCTATGTTGCGGATTCCCTTCAACTATCTGTATCCCGCGATCCTGGTTTTCCTGTGTCTGGGGGTTTATTCGGTCAGGGGGCTTGGCTTTGACATCTATGCAGTTGCGCTGATCGGGCTTGCCGGCTACCTGCTCGCCCTTGCCAAGTTCAGCCCGGCGTTGCTTTTGCTGGGTTTCGTGCTTGGCCCGCTGATCGAAACCAACCTGCGCCGCGCCCTTCTCATATCCCGCGGCGACCCGATGGTGTTTCTTGAGCGCCCCATCGCGGCAGGTTTCGTCATCGCAACCGCGGTGCTGCTTCTGCTGCCGCTGTGGCGGATGTTGCGAAACGGGAAGGGAAGGGCAGGCGGCACCCGCCAGCCCGGGCAGAGGTGACAATAGCCGTCTGGCGGCATGGGGACGAACCTCTTTCGTGATGTCGCACGCGCACCGAGCGGTGCGATGCGCTTCAACGTCGCGGTCCGAACGCTGACCTGTTCACGCCAGAGCGGATCGTGCTGAATGTCGGCGGCAACGTCTCCCCGGGTCGCCTCGATAACAGGATCCACCGCCGCATCAGGATTCTAGGATGCCAGCGGGTGTCGGACCAGTCGCATCAGGGTCAGCGCATCGTTTTCGGCGGCTTCGCGCCGGTCGCGTGCCTGTTTCGCGTGTTCCCGGGCCCGATTGAGGGCCAGTGTAATTGTCTCCTTCTCACGAAATCTTTCCGCCATCGCAGCTTCGAGCGCGTCGAGGTGTGGCCTGGCTTTCGCCAAGGCCCGGTCTATATGTGCGATCTCGTTCCGGACTGCGCGGATATAGGATCCGACGTAGGGCGCAGCCTCAAGCGTGATGATCCGGGCCTCACGTCTCAGCCGGTCAAGAAGCTCGGCGCGATTGTGTTGCAACGCCACGACATGCGACCGCAGTGCCGCCAGTTCGCGCGCCTCGCTCTCCATCTCATGTCGTCGCAGCCGTTCAAGGATGGCAAGCATACGGATGCGGTCAGTCATTCGTGCCCGGATAAACGGCGGAACGCGACAGAGGTTTGTCCGCATGCGCAATCATCGCTGCCCGCGTCTGTGTGAGAATGTCTGCGGGGAAAGCGTGGTAGCTCGCGGGGGGGCTGGTTGGGACAGATGCGCGTGGCGGCGCCAGCGGAATGGTTCTTGTTGCCGCGGTTTCGATGGTGGGGGCACTGGTTGCGGTCAGCCGAGGCCAAAACCAGGCGACGGCCAGAGCAGCGATCAGCAGGGCTGACCCGATGGCTGAGGTTCTTCTGCGCGTCATATCGCGGGAAGCTCTTTTTGTGCCGCCTCAACCATATAGAAATCAGGCTGCTTGGTGCTCGGAATGTTGCCGCGCCCGATCTCAACGCAGATATTGGGCGGGTGATTGGCCACCAACGCGACAAAGATATCGCGGATGGTGACATAGAATGCGCTGTCTTCCTCTTCGATCTGCTTCAGCCGTCCCGAGATCGGCTGCACCATGCAATAGGCCAGGAACACACCAAGAAAGGTGCCGATAAGAGCGCCGCCAATCATCGCGCCCAACACCTCTGGCGGTTGATCGATGGATGACATCGTCTTGATCACGCCCAGAACCGCCGCGACGATGCCTATCGCCGGGAGCCCGTCCGCCATCGTCTGGATTGCCGCGGCCGCGGCGAGTGTCTCGCGGTGATGTTTCTTGATCTTGCGGTTGATTACGTCCTCGGTCTGGTATTTGTCGTCAAACTGCATCGACAGCATTCGAAAGCTGTCAGTGATGAGTTCGGCCGCAAAAGGGTCATTCAGGATCGCCGGATACCGCTGGAAGATGCTGCTTTCCTCGGGCTTTTCAACATGCTCATCCAGCGCGATTATTCCCTTGGTCTTGTAGAGCCGCGCCAGCTCATACATCAGGTTCAGCAGTTCTTCGTAATGGACGGCCTTGAACTTCGGGCCTTTCACAACCTTCACGAGACCGCGCAGCGATGAGCGCAAAACGGTTGTCGAATTGGCGATGATGAACGCCCCGATTGAACCGCCACCAATTATCATGCCTTCAAATGGCAGGGCATACAGAACGATGTCCATCTTGCCGCCCGACCACATGAAGCCGCCGAACACCAATACGAAGACCATAGCAAGCCCAAGGAAAATCGTCATCTCGCACCCGTCATACGTTCTGCAGGACCGGCCCGCCTGCGTCATGGGGTTCTTTGTTTAGCATAATTGACATTAATGCAAGAATAAACAAGAATAGTCATGTAGTTTTGCGTAAAAGGGCACACTCATGCATGGTGAGGATTCACTGGTCTATTTCCTGGAAGAGGATACGGTATCCGCTCTGTTGCCGGACTGGCCCGCGGAAATGCAGGTTGCCGTTTACCTTACTGCCGGGGGAGGGTGCGATCTGGCTGTTCACCATCGGGATGAGGTTGCGCGCGTGCTGGACCGCATTGCGGCACTCCATACCCGCTGTCGGCAGGATCTGTGTGTGGTGCCACAGATCGAAGGCCACAAGACGCGCAAGGTTCTATTCTCGCAGGAGCAGCAACTGTTGTCCCTGATCGCGGATAACCCGCATCTGGCCGAGATGGCGTCCGGCTATGCGGCCAACTTTCGGCACGCAGGGGAACAGGGCCTGGATGCCGATACGATTGAGGATGCGTCCGAAGCGCGGCGACCTTCGGCCAAGGCGCATCGTCCAGGCCATGAACCCTCTCTTGCTTCATCCTTGGGATGTGCCCGCCAGGTGCCAGAAAACCGTCCCGAAGGCGCCTTTGTCGGGGATCGGCGTCAACACGAAGGCAGGCTGCGGCGGTTTTTCACATCGGTGCATGTGGCTGTCGCGGTGGTGGCGGCGTTGATGTTGGTTTCGGGCCATTTCGCAACCGCGCACGACAGCGTTCCGCAGCACAGCGCGGCAGGATATACGCCGAACAGCGGAGCGGATGCGGCGCTCGATCTCATTGCCGCGATGGCGCTGGCAGATGCGGTAAGCTGGGTGCCGGTGCCCCGCCCGTGACGGCCTCAGCGAAACATTGCTGAAACCTGCTGATCACTTTTGTCCATGCTGACAAGTAAAGCAGGCCCAATAAGCACATCAACGCTCTTGATCAGGCGGGAAATTCTTTTGAATTTTTGTCCCTTGTTTATGAGCAGTTGCAAGCACGACCAATATGTGCAAGACTATACATGCCGTTTATCGAAGAACTCGATGTTCCGTTGATGCAAGCCTGCGACCGCAACATGAGGCGGGCGGCGGAGGTTGTTTTCGGAAGGTATTCTTACAGTAGAGGGCATCCCCATGAACAAACCCGATTCCGCGACAGAGATTCTTGCAGCCGTGGTCGCTGCCTATGCGGCACGTTCCGATGTGTCAGCCGATGACATTGTCACGCTCGTGACCAAGCTACGCAAAGAATTTGGCAACGCCACAGAAGTTGCGATGGCGGAACAACCACAAGCACCCGGATCAGAGCGTGCCAAGCCCGCAATCCCGGTTGAAAAGGCCGTGACGCATGACAAGGTCTACTGCCTGTGCTGCGGCAAGGGCTTCAAGATGCTCAAGCGGCATCTCGGTGCCGAACATGGGCTAAGCGAAACTGCCTATCGTGCGATGTTCGGACTGTCCGAGGATTTCCCGCTGGTTGCCCCCAGCTATTCAGACCGCAAGGCCAGCTACGCCCGCAAGGTTGGCTTCGGCAAATACGATCGTCGTGAAGCGCGCCCGGACAGGTCGGATGTTGAGGAAGGGCTGAAAACTTCCTGAACAAGTGATCGCGCCGCATCAGGCCGCATGGCGCGGCTTGATGAGCGCACCGTCTTGAATCGCAAGGGCGCAGCAGAATGGAAAAGCAGCAGCTCATCGTCAGGAAGAGTGACGATCACGAAGATCTCCACCATCACAGCACCGGGTGGAAGGTCGCGTATGCCGACTTTATGACCGCCATGATGGCGTTCTTTCTCCTGCTCTGGATTATCTCGACGACAGACCAGGAAAAGCTGGAGGGTTTGGCCGAGTTTTTTACCCCGACCGAGACAAGCAAGATCTTGGGGGGCGAGGGCTTTCTTGACGGCCAGGTATTTGGCCCCGAGGGCGTGTTCAGCGGCGTCGATGGTGACAATTTCCAGATCCACCCGCCCACATTCGGTAGCGAAGCCCCGGTATCGCTGCCCGATGACCGCGTGCAGGATATGCAGCAGGTTCTCGAATACACGCAGATCGCGTTGTCCGAAACCGGGGAGGGGGATGGTGCTATGGCAGCCGCTTCCATGAGCGAGGAAGAAGGTGACACGGATCCCGCTTCGCCTGCAATGCCAGCAGACCGCACAGATAAGCTTGATGCGGTCGAGGAGGCCATCGCCGTCGCCGTAGCAGCGAACGCCGCATTGGTTGAGCATGACTTCGATCTGCGGATTGACAGGACGCCGGACGGGCTGCTGGTCCAGATCCTGGATCGAGAGGGGCGCCCTATGTTCGCCTCGGGAAGCGCGCGCATTGACGGCGCAATGCGGGATCTGTTGCATGTCATCGGTCAGACCGTAGCCGATCTACCCTATCCGCTCGTGATTACCGGTCATACAGATGCGGTGCCGTTTGCCACGCGCACTGACTACGGAAACTGGGAGCTTTCGGCAGATAGGGCGAACTCGGCAAGGCGCGCCCTTGTTTCCGCAGGGGTCTCGGCCGCACGAATTGCGCGGGTTTCAGGGGTTGCAGACACGATGCCGCTCAACAAGGATGTGCCGACCGCCCCCGAGAACCGGCGCCTCACGATGCTTCTGTTCTACCCGGATCAGACAGTAGAAGGTGAACCGCATACGGGCACCTATCCTGATGTCCTGCATTAGGCACCAGAACTTGCCGGCGCCGACGTTGGCAGGTTCTTCGCGTTTTCGTCTGCTATGTCACCCGCGGGGCTGCGCGTGCCGCTTCGACGCAAAACGATGCAATAACCGTTTCTGCCGATGCCCGCGTTCGCCATGAAGCGCGACGAGATGTTGACGGTGTGTTTCTTTCATCAGAGGCGGTCAGGCCGTTCGACTTGGGCAGCAACCTCGAAGCGCGCACCGCGACCTCGGTACGGTTCTTGACGCCAAATCGCCTACAGAGCGAAGCAATATGGAATTTCACAGTGCTTTCGCTTACGTCCAGCGCCCTTGCGATCTCCTTGTTTGACATCCCGTTTACGAGATGGCCCAGGACGTCCTGTTGACGAGGTGTGATATCGTCCAATTCCGCTGACGGCTCGGCAGATCTATCGGAATAGAGATCGTATGGCTCGCACTGTGAATTCCGGATGTCGGTGAGAAAGGAGGGTATATAGATTTCACCGTCGCCGATCATCTTGATCGCGGCGCCCAGTTGCTTGACGCCTTCACCTTTTGGCACGAAGCCATGGGCACCGGCTTCCAGCGCGCGCAGAACGTCGTATCGGTTGCACGACGCCGAAACCACCGCCACCCTGACGTCCGGAAATGCCTCTCTTGTTGCCCGGATACCGGTAAAGGTGTCCAGACCGGGCATGTTGAGGTCGAAGAACGCAAACTTCACTGCGCCATGTGAAGCCATGGTCTGTGTGGCCTCATCAAGCGTTTCCGTTTCCACTACTTCGGTGATTTTCAGATGATCGATCAGGATTCCTCGTAGCGCAAGGCGAAAGAAATCATCATCATCTGCGATCAATGCTGCGGTTCCCGGGCGATTCATTCGAGTATTCAAAACCTTCTCGTGTTGGCGGTTTGCACAGTTGATCAAGAGTATGGCATTTTGTTGTCGATTCAGGCAGTCCGACACAGGTGTTAATGCTGTTTCCCGGGCTTCGCCTTTCAATTCGGATGACGTTGCCGTTGAACAACCTGCAGGAGTAGAAATTGATCGACCGCATAGGCTTTCCTGCCGGAAAGGATCACGCCGAGGGGTCGGAAAATGTACCTCCGGCCACAAGTGGGACGGACGAATCAGGTTTCCGGCCTGAGTGCCACGAAGAATTCATTGGTCTTCTGGGCACCGCGCAGGCTGCGAAGTGGATGGAGCATCTGGACAACCAGCTTGCGTCGGCGTTCGTCGATGATGAGCAGGAAGCGGGTGCTCTGCGCAAGACCGCCCATGCGATGGTTCCTCTTGCCGGAACTCCGGGTTTTCTGGATCTCGCGCGTTGCTGCGCGGATCTGGACCATGCGATCTTGAGCGGCAACTGCTATTTTCAGGAGCTGGCGGCCGTCCGGCGTGAGGTAAAACGCGCGGCAATCGCGCTGTCTCGTCTCAGATCCGACCTGACAAAGCGTACTCAGCCCGACCAGACTTGAGTGTTTGCCTTGTCATGGGTCAGTGGCGGATGAATTTGCTTGGAATCACCTGCCTATAAGCGCGGTGATCGAAGAAAGTGCGATAGCGCAACCTGGCCATTCGGCCAGCCCATCAGGGCAATAGGCGTTAAACCGCTGATCGGTTACATGAATTGCAGGCACAACCAAAAGCTGTGGCGTTATCACAAGTTGAACCTGTTCAAGTTCTGTCGAGACCATCAACAAGCGCTGGTAATTCTGATCAGACCATCTGCATGGCAGGAGATTGCATGACACATCGCCGAGTTCTTGAACTGATCTGGCAGGGTGATATCCGGCCTGCCACCGGACCGGGCGCGCGCCGCATCCAACGTGCGCTGGGGGCCCTTCTGCCATTGCATACAGTTTCCCTGGTTGCTGGATACGGCATTGACCGCAGTCTGGTTCTCTCCGATGAGACAGAACTGCTTCCGGAACTGCCGCTGAGTGATGTGCTGGCGGAAGAACTGTCGATTGACATGCCTGCCGGATCGCTTGTGGTGATCGGCAATGCGGATCTGCTGTCCGAGCATACACCGGACGACGCGTTTTCTTACGAGCTGGGCATGCTGGTTGCAGAGGCGCTTCTGGGTGTTATCCGCAGCGGAGTATTCCCGCTCGCCCGGGAAACCAACGCGCTCTATGCAATGGCCAGTTCCTATTACGGCCTGATCGAGAGGTCTGGCTTCATTCACCTGGGGCTGGTGCCGGGTCAGTTTCGCGCCGGGCTCGCCGCCGGGCTTTGCGCCTATTGGGCCGGCGCGCGGACGGTGCTCGATGACACGAGCGACCTGTCCCTTCAGCCCGATTTCCTGACTTGCCCGCGATTGCTTTCCTACCTGCGGCAGCTTGACAGCAACTTTACCGCGCCCAACCGTATTCCGGCCGGGCTGATGATGTTCTCTGGCGGACCTTGCACCTACGGTGCATGGCTGTTCAAGGTTTGGAATGCCGTCTCTGCAAAGCTCGATGCGCATACAATGCGCATCTGCGATTGTGGAAAGAAGAAAGAAGAGCCCGTCCAGGCATCAAGGAAGAATTAAGCGTGCTTTAACCATGTATTTCTTTAAGAGCGTCGAAAAATATGTATGACTAAGCTTGCAGTCAAATCGGGCGTTCATTATGGCAAGCACTCTTCAGACCGCTTTGAGAGAACCACTGCTGACGGCTGATTCGGAACGCGATGCAATCCGGCGCTGGCAAGACGAAGGTGATCGGCGGGCGCTGGAACTTCTGTTGCGCAGCCACGCCAGGCAAGCCTGGTCGCAGGCACTTCGTTATGCGGATAATCCTGTTGATCTTGATGACCTTGTTGCAGAAGGCATGATTGGCCTGATACGCGCGGCAGACAATTTCGATCGCAAACTGGGACTGCGGTTTTCAACTTATGCCGCCTTCTGGGTCATGAATGGGGTCTTTGCAGCGTTGTCACGGATCGGCACCGTGATCGACATGCCGGTCCGCACCTACCTTGACGCCCGAATGGGGAGGCTGAGTGGCGATGATACGGGCCTGACGCTCCTTGCGACGCAAGGTGCACTGCCCCTCGATGCAGGAGGCGAGGGGCAGTCACTGTCTGACCGGCTGGCGTGTTCCGGCACCACACCTGCCGAAGATGCCGAGATCCGTTCGGCGCAGGCGCTTCTCTGCCGTTTTCTGACCGAGGCCCTTGCGACACTGGATCCGACTGATCAGGCGATTATCCAGCGCCGCCGGCTCGCCGCAGATCCGGAATGCGTCGAGGCAGTTGCCGCGGATCTGGGGATGTCGGTGCAAAGGCTGAAGCAAACCGAGACACGCGCGCTGAATCGTTTGCGGCACAGTCTTCTGGCGCGGGGGTTCAGCCGCGCTCTGCTGCATTGAGAGGTCGGACATGATGATACTGCCGTCTGCTGGATCGACATCTCTCGCTGCGCTTGTGCAATCCCGGGGTGGGGCGGGCACGACAGGGGGCGTGCTGGCGGAAATGCGGGCGAGCGTGCCGGGTGGGCAGGGGGCCGAGCAGCAACCGGTTCTGCTGTTTTCCACGCTTCTTGCCGCGTCAATGCCCCGGGCGGCGCAGTCAACCCCGGACCTGGCGCAGACCGGGCTGCCCGGCGATGACGCCTTGTCGCGCGAGGTTGCCCTTGCCGGATTGGCAGATGACCTCATGGCCGGTTTGATAGCATCGCCCGGCACGATCAGCTTGTCCGAGGCCGTGGCGCAATTTGTCGACGTCTTGCAGCAATTCGATGTCGCAACCGGGGGCAATGCGACAGAGGTGCTGGCCGCAAACCTGGCGGGGTTTGACGCCGAGGGGCTTGCGGGGCTCGACGCAGCCGCAGCGGATCCGGCGTCGTTGTTTGCTGCGCTTGCGGAACTCGCTGGTATTTCCAGCGTCGCAAACCACAGGGGCCTTGTTTCATCGTCGCAGGTTCCGCAGGAAAACCCGGTGCAGGGCAAGGCCGCGTCATCCGATCCCTTGTTCACCCCGACGGTGTTGAAAGACGGCGCAGGTGCGCCATCAAGCAGGGGCGGCGCGCCGTGGGCCGTCTCCGTTCCTGACGTCTTTTCCATGCAAAAATTACCCGCCAGCCCAGGCGACCCTCATTTCAACACGCGCGCGCTTGTCGCAGGAGCGATTGCCAGCGCCGCAACCGGTGCCGAGGGTGACGCGGTTCCACTGTTCGCGACATCCGCTGACGCGCGCTCTGTTGCGGCCAGCATGCCGGACATTGCGCGCCCGGCAGAACCCGGGCCGCGGCCCACATCCGGATTCGCGCGCAACGTCGTGCAGCAGATACGGGGCGCAAGTTTCGTTGATGGTCACACGCGGATCGCGCTGGCGCCGCGCGGGCTGGGCGAGATCGAGATCGATATGCGTGCCGACGAAGCCGGCAAATTGCGGGTCGTCCTGCGGGCCGAGAACCCGGCTGTGTTGCAGGCCCTGCGCGGAGATCGCGATGGCCTGCTTCTGGCGCTGGCCGATGGCGGCGCGGGCGCTGAGGATGCCGAGCTGGAGTTCGAGGATTTCAGCCGCAGGCAACAGCGTGATCCCGAATTTGCTGACGCAACACCCGGGCGCAAGACGGATGCCGACCCGGATGACACCACCTTGATCGCTGCACCACCAGGCCGGCCCACCGGGACCGGCACGCTCGACATGTTGACCTGAAGGACAAATCATGGACATTTCACACACCACCAGCGCGATCAATCACGCAACGGCGAGCGTCTCTGGCGGCGCGGCGAGCCAGCTCGGCGCCGACCTCCACAGTTTTCTCACGCTCCTTATCGCGCAGGTATCGAACCAGGATCCGCTGGAGCCGATGGATTCGACAGCTTTCGTATCTCAACTCGCGCAGTTGACCCAGGTTGAGCAATCCGTCGTGACGAACTCAAATCTTGAAAGAATCGATAGTCGGCTGAGATATGTCGAGTCACTTTCCGACGTTCAACTGATTGGACGCGAGGTGACGGTTCCGACGGACCGTATAGAATTGCGCGACGGTGTGGCATCAGCCACGTATTACCTTTCGAACGAGGCCGAAAGTGTAACCGTGTCGATCAGGGCCGCGGATGGTACGGTTCTTTATGAACTGACAGGCCAACCGGGTTCGCCCCGCACAGCCCATGCAGTGACCTGGGACGGTCTTGATTCCGAGGGGCTTCCTGTCCCCGATGGTGTCTTTGAAGTGGTGGTCGAAGCCGTGGACGCACAGGGCAGGGCGGTCGCATACGAGACGACCGCGATCACCCGCGTCGAGGAACTGTCATTCCGGGGCGGGCAGGCCCTGTTGATCTTGCGCAATGGCGGTGATGCCTATCCGGGAAGCGTGACAAGCGTGCGCTAGGTGAAACGAAACCGGGCTACCGTGATGACGGGGGCGGAGCAGAAGCCGAAAAGCTCTGCCTTCGGGTGGCCCGGCGTTTGCGGCCGCGAAGCTCAGTATGGCAAGATGATATCCATCACATCTTCCCCGTAACCACGTTGTTGTTGCCGCGACAACTGACCGCGTCCGCCATAGGTGATCCGCGCTTCCGCCACCCTTTCGTAAGGGATGGTGTTATCCATGCGGATATCCTGTGGCCGGATGATGCCAGCGACGCGCAACTCGCGCAGTTCCTCGTTCACCTTCACTTCCTGGCGCCCTGCCACAACCAGGTTGCCGTTCGGCAGAAGCTGCACCACCAAAGCCGCAACTTTCAGATCAATCGCCTCTCGACGGTTGATCGAGCCCGAGCCTGACGCCTCGAAGCCGGAACCGAGATCGACAATGTCGCCTGTCGGAAGGTTGTTAAGGCCCAGCAGGCTTGGAAAGCCCACGCTGCCTGAACCAGATCTTTCGCGCTGGCTGGCGTTGCGCATTTGCGCCCGGTCGTCGATGCGAATGTCGATCGTCAGGATATCGCCGACGCGCGCGGCGCGCTGATCGGAAAAGAACCCGCTCGATCCGCGCTCCCAAAGCGACGCGGCTTCGGCCCGGTGATAGGTGCGCGGCGGTTCGGGCGGCGGCATCGGCACCTGCACGAAACTCGCCTCGGCCATGGTCCCGGCATCGAACGACATGCCCGAGACCTGCGGGTCGCGGTTGAACGCATCGCGCGCACTGCCACAGGCAGACAGCATGACCGATGCGACAAGGACGCAGCCGAACGGGACCTGCAGCGGCCTGCAGCGGGTGTAGGTTGATTGGCGGATCATCGGCTTACCTCGACTGTGCCGTTCGCGCGGGCAATGGCTGTCACAGTGGCGTTGCTTACCAGATTGACGATCCGCACGTCCTGATCGCGGTGCGCATCGCCAAGTGCACGGCCCGGCGCGCTGAGTTCGAGCCCGCCATCCAGATAACGGATGGTGACAAGATCGCCGCGTCCGACAACGACCGGCAGCATCACCGATTGCACCATCACCGGCCGGCCCTCGGTCAGAAGGCTGCGCACCTGCATCCCCACCAGTTCGGCAGGGTCAGTGACCGTAAAGGCCCCGATACGGGCGGCGGGAAGGTCGATCATGCCCAGATCGGCATCACCAACGATATCGCCGGGCATCAGGCGGCGCAGCGGGACGGGGACCGGAACGATCAGCATGGCCATTCCATTGACGCGGCGTACATCGCCCCTGTCGGTTACGACATTGGCGATGAAGCGCCCGGTTGAAGGGTCGATCCACCACGCCGAAATCAGGACTGCCGTGTCGGGCGCGCCGGGGTGTATCGTGATGTCGAACCTGCCACGCGACGGCATCGCCGGTCCGGCACTTTCGCGCGCCTTTTCCTCTATCAGCACTTCCAGCGGTTCCGCAGCGGCCAGAGTTGCGCTCAGGACAAGAAGCACAAAGGCAACACCTGCACAGCCTGCTCGCACAATGGCGTTTCCAGCGCAGAATGTGTTTCGCGTGAAGGTGAAGAACGGGACGGCGCGCGGCATCACGTCAGCGGATCTGATTGGTGGAGGACATCATCTGGTCCGCGGTCGAAATCGCCTTCGAATTCATTTCATAAGCCCGCTGTGCCGAAATGAGATCGGTGATCTGCTGAATGATGTTGACGTTCGAGTTCTCAAGATAGCCCTGCCGGACAATCCCCACCCCCGGATCGCCAGGGTTGGCCTGAAGCGGATCGCCGGATGCAGCCGTCGCTTGCAAGAGGTTGTTGCCAAGCGCGCGCATTCCCGCCTCGTTCACGAAAGTGGCCATCGTGATCCGTCCCAGATCAACCGGGACGGGATCGTTCTCGACATAGGCCATGATTGTGCCGGTTTCGCCGATCGCGACATTGACCGTGTTTTCCGGAAGCACAATTCCGGGGTCCAGTTCATAGCCCTGAAGCGTGACGATCTGGCCCTCCGGCGAAAGCTGGAACGCGCCGTCACGCGTGAAGGCCTGGCCGCCGTCGGGCAGGTTCACCGTGAAGAAGCCACGCCCGTCGATTGCGAGGTCGAGCTGGTTCTCGGTCGCCATCAGGCCCCCTTGGGTGTTGAGCCGTATCGTGCCCGCCGTCTGCACACCAAGGCCCACATCAACGCCCGTAGGGCGCAACGTGCCCGCCTCCGTGGTCTGCGAACCCTCCCGTCGCTGCGTTTCATAGATCAGATCCTGGAACGCGGCGCGGCTGCTCTTGAAGCCGGTTGTGTTGGCGTTGGCAATGTTGTTCGAGATGACGGCGACGTTGGTTTGCTGTGCCAGCATCCCTGTTGCGGCGATTCCAAGTGCGTTCATGTCCGGTCACTCCATAATTCCGACGAGTGGGCTGTTTCTGGCATCGCTGCCCGTATGATTGCTGCGGATTTCATCAACTGACCGGGCGGCCGATCCTGCGCAGCACGTCGCGGCGCAGTTCATCTTCGCCGTTCATCAACTGGACGGCGCGCTCATAGGCTTTCTGGATCGACATCATGCGCGTCATCTCGATAACCGGCTGGACGTTGCTGCCCTCTACCGCGCCCTGCACGACTTCGCTCACTTCATCAGGAACAGGCGGGCGGATGCCTTCGATATCGGGCTGCACGAACAAGCCGTTGCCGATCCGCTCATAGGTCTGGAGATCGGGAACCTCGAAAACACCGATCTGGGCGATCGGTCCGTTGGCGAGGCTGGAGATCATGCCGGTTCGCGAGATTGACAGATCGGCGCCCGCATCGGGCGGCAGTGCGATCTGATTGCCCGCGATATCAAGAACACGCGCCCCTGACATCGTCACCAATCTGCCCTGTGCATCGGTCGCGAAATGGCCATCACGCCCGTAGGCTCTTTGGCCCTGTGGGGTTTCATAGGCAAACCAGCCGGTGCCTTGCAGGGCCACATCAAGCGGGTTTCCCGTGTAGGAAACCGCGCCCTGCTGTGTGTCGACATAAGATCCTCTGTCGATCAGGAAGCTGGTGTTGCCCGTCGCGGCCGTATCGTCGCGATGGAGATACGACGAGAAAACCACCCGTTCGCCCTTGAAGCCAGCAGTATTGGCATTCGCCATGTTGTTAGCGGTCACGTCCAGATTGCGCTGAAGCGCGGTCGCGAGCGACAGTGAGATGTAGTTGGCATTGTCCACAGCGTGACCCTATCGATGTGTTCAAGCTGTAATACAAGCAAAACAAGAATAAATCAAATACTGTTGTTGATTATTTTTCATCTATACATGATTATGTGAAAAACAGTGGTGGAGATGATCGTGAATCCCCCTTTTCGCCGTCATGCGTGCCGCGCCACTCGCAGAAAAGTCTGCGGCGGATCTGGTTCTGGCCTTGTATCGCTGGCTCTTGGCCGCGCGCTGGTGCTTGTTGTCTGCTTGTCAGTGCCTGTCGGCGCATCGCCGCATCAGGCGGGAACGGACCACTCGCCCCGGAGTGCGCTTTCGTCATCCGCCCCACGGCAGGCACAAAGTGGATTGTCGCATCTCCCTCCTCTGGGGCCTGAGCTTGAGCGATTCGATTCGCGTCTTTTCGTCGAAGACCGGCGCCGGCTGATGGAGGAACTCGACAATGAGCGGAATGGGCAGGTCAGGGCGATGCGCCCCTCGCCGGAAGAGACTGATCTGCTGCTCGACCTTGCAGCGCTGCACATCGCCCAGCGGATGCTGCCCGAGGCGCAATCTTTTCTCGCCGCGGTGCCCGCAGGCGTCGGTCACGCGAACAGTTCGTCCGAACGCAGAGGGCGGCGTATTGCGCTGAGTGCGGCGTTGCTTGGATTTGGCAGTGCAGCGACAACCGCACCCGGTGGCTGGTCGGATGCGTCCCTTTTTGACGCGTTGCACCACATTGCGCGTGGCGAGCATGAGGCAGCGCGACCGTTGCTGGCCAGCGCGAAAGCGATCCTTGACGGCTATCCGCCCGCACTGAGCGAGCCGGCCATGCTGCCGCTTTTTTGGTCAGCGATCGAGAGCCGCAGCTGGAACGTGGCGCGTTCCCTTGCCGCGCGGCTGGAGCGAGTGAATGACACCGGGCACAGGGCAGGCTACCGCTATCTTCTGGGCCGTGCCGCAGAGGTGGGCGGCGACATCATGGCAGCATTCGACAACTATGCTGTAGCAGCGGCAGGAAGCGATGAATGGGCGCAGCGTGCGCGGCTGGCACTGATCGACCTGGCGCGCGCGACGGATGCGCTTTCGCCAGAGAGCGCGCGGCAGCTGCTTGTGCAGACGCGCGCGCTGTGGTCCGGCGGCGCGCTTGGGCTGGCAACGCTGCAACGGCTTGCGGCGCTGGAAATGGCCGAACAGCGCGACCTCCCGGCGCTTGAGGTGCTGGGCGATATTGCACGGCGTCACCCGGATACGCCCGAGGCCGAAATGGCAGCAGGGCAGGCGGATGAGTTGATTGAAGCCATCTACACCCGCGGCCTTGCGAACGAAATGCCGCTTGCCGATCTGATCGCTGCACACCGCGCCATTGAGCGCAACTATGGCCTGAGTGCTATTTTTGATGCCTTTGCGGAACCTTTTGCCGACTATCTGGCCGCGAGCGGCGCAAGCGGACTCGCCGCCGCTGAATATGGCGCAATCCGGGCGCGGATCAACGCGCGCGCGGAGCGTGTGATGAATGATCCGCCCACAGACCCCGAAATGATCGCCGAATTGCGTCTGACGCGGGACCGGCTGCGCCTGAAACACGCGGCGGCCCTAATGCAGGGCGGGCGGCTGGCAGAGGCCGAGACGCTGCTCACCATCGCCATCGCCACGGCTGACAGCCCGCTGCACGACCGGCACAACCTGATGCGCGCGCAGCTTTTTGCCGCCACTGGCAGACCCTCGGATGTGCTTGGCACCCGGATGGTCGCGCCAAGCGATGATTATGTCAGGTTGCGTGCCGAGGCTGCGTTCGAACTGGGCGCCTGGGCTGAAGCGCGTGGCTCATATGAGACGCTCTTGCAGCGGATTGGCCCCGGTATGGAGGCGCGCGATCAGATCAACCTGATACTTGCCGCGCATCGCGCCGGGGATCCTGGCCGCGTCCGCGAACTGATCCTCAGCTTTCCCGATCTGGATGAACACTGGGCGGCATTCGCGGCACGGCTGACCTCAGATACGCCGGATGTGCTGCCGCTGCGAAACAATACCGCACAGCAGCGTGTCGAGAATGCCGACAGCGCGCTACGCCAGCTTCATGCGGCGGGAAGGGTCGGCATCCCCTGACTTAATCTTGCCAAGCATTACCGAAACCTTAACCGCACGTAAAACTCTGGCGCCTATATCTGATCGGTCCCGCTCTCAATCACAACCGGCGGCAGGAAGCAAAAGGACACTTTATCATGAGTATTACCAACGCATTGCAGACCGGTGTCAGCGGCTTGCGCGCCATTTCCACCGCTGTCGGCCGTATCTCGGGAAATATCGCAAATGCCAACACCGATGGCTATCGCCGCAGTTTTGCGCAGATGGTGACGACCACCACGACCGGCAGCGGCCTCAATCTAGCGCCGGCGGGCGTCCGGGCCGTGCAGGGGACGAACGTTTCGCTTGACGGTGCATTGCGACCGACCGGACGACCGACTGATCTTGCAATCGGGGGATCGGGGTTCTTTGTCGTGTCGCGCAATCCGAACGAGCTTGTTGAATCAAACTACCGGATGACGCGCGCCGGGTCCTTCCTGCCAGACGAGAATGGATATCTGCGCAATGCCGCCGGATACTATCTTTCAGGGTTTCCCTATGGCGAAGACGGCACGCTTGGCGCGGTGGATCGCAACCGTTTCGGCGATCTTGAGACCGTGAAGATCGGCGATGTGCAGATGGTCGGCGCGGCGACCACTGCGATAACGATTGGCGGCAACGTGCCTGCGCAACAGACGGGCCTCGCCACGCCGGGCGACCCTTTCCTGTCCTCGGCAGAATTCTTTTCGCCTCTCGGCGTGGCGGCGCGGCTTCAGTTCTCGTGGCAGCCCACTGATATTGCGAACACCTGGGATGTGACCGTCAACGACCCCGATGGCGTGGCGCTTGGCACGGTGAGAGTGGCCTTCAATGCAACAGGGCCGAACGCTGGATCGCCGCAGAGTTACGACAACGCAAATTTCCCCGGCTTCGACCCTGCCACCGGGCGAGTGACGATCGAAGTCGGCCCGGATGCGCAGGAGATCACGCTTGATTTCGGCGCACCGGACACGTTCACCGGCATGACGCAATTCGCCGGAGATTACGCGCCGCTTAGGTTCGGGGCGGACGGGTCGGGAACCGGCATGCTGGTCCGCACCGAAATCGACGAGCGCGGTGATGTTTACGGCGTGTTCGACAACGGCAAGCGCAAGGCACTGTACAATATCCCGCTTGCCGAAGTGCCGAACCCGGACGGGCTGACGACAACCGATGGCAACGCCTTTCTGGTATCACGGACTTCGGGTGCCGTCCGGCTGAGCGGCGCAAACGAGGGCTCGGCGGGATCGATCACGGCAGGGGCGCTCGAAAGCTCGAATGTCGAGGTGGCGCAGGAACTGACCGACCTGATCCAGGCTCAGCGTGCCTATTCGTCAAACGCAAAGATCGTCACCACCGTGGATGAGATGCTGGACGAGACGGTGCGGATCAAGCGCTGACGGGCATAAGGGGCCAACGCCATGAGCATAACGAATGCCTTTGTCAGCAGCCGCAGCGGGCTCGCCGCGACAGCCGCGTGGTCCGAGGTCGTGGCGAACAACATCGCCAACGCCGATCGCGCAGGCTATGCCCGGCGGGGGGTCTTGCTGACCAGCGGGCCCAACGGCGGTGGCGTTCTGGTTGCCGGGCTGCGGCGCGATGTGGACGGTGCGCTTGACCGGATGCACCGGCAGGAAATGTCGCGCACCGCGACGCAGGATGCCATCGCGGAAGGGCTCAAGGTGCACGCAGCGCTTCTGGGTGCGCCAGGAGATCCGCTGTCGATACCGGGTCGGATCACGGCGTTGCAGTCCCGGCTGGATGAACTGTCAAATGACCCCGCGCAACCGGCATTGCAAAGGGCATCGCTGGATGCGGCGGCGGCGGTTGTGTCGGGGCTGAATGCAACCTCTGCCACATTGTCGGAAACGGCCGCAAATACCCGCACCGGCGTTCGGGGCGACGTGGCGACGCTGAACCGGCTGCTTTCGGAAACCGCTGAGCTTAACCGCAAGATTTCGCTTGGAGAAGCTGGGTCGCGCGATAATGCGATGCTCGAAGATACGCTGTCCATGCGGTTGGATGAGATGTCGGAACTCGTCGATATGCGGGTTCAGCGCGATCCGGGCGGCGGCATCAGTATCTATACCGCAGGGGGCGCTCCGCTTGTCGAAGGCCGCACCGTCCATACCGTCACGTTCTCCGAATCCGAGGGCAAACTTTTCGCCGGTACTGCCGAAATCACCCCAGGCGTTTCGGGCGCGCGCGGCTTTCAAGAGGGGCGGCTTGCCGGACGGATTGCATTGCTGAACGAGACGCTGCCGCGCATGCAGCTGCAACTGGACGAAGCTGCGCGGATGCTGGTGGTGTCTTTCACCAATGCCGACACCTCGCTTGCGCCGGGCGAAGCGGGGCTTTTCACGGATGATGGCGCGGCCTTTGATCCGCTGAAACTGACCGGTCTTGCGGCGCGCATCACGATCAATGAAGCGGTGCGCGGGCCGGGCGGCGATACGCTCTGGCGGATGCGGGACGGCGTTTCGGCTACGGAACCCGGCCCGGAAAGTGACAGCACGCGAATTGAAAGCATGATCGCCGCCTTTGATGTCGTTCAGACGCTGTCGCCGGGAACGGGACTGGGCGCCGAAGCGCGGCTGACCGACTATATTCCCGCCATGATCGCCGACCAGCAGGTCGCCCGCAGTTCGGCGCAAGGCAATGCAGACGCGCTACGTGCCGGGGCGCAGGCGCTTGAAACCGCGCGCCTTGGTGTTCAGGGCGTCAATATCGACGACGAGTTGCAGCAGCTTGCCGCGATCGAACAAAGCTATGCCGCGAATGCGATCATGATGCGCACCTTGGGCGAAATGCTGGATACGCTGCTCGCAGCAGTCTGACCGGAAAGGGAAAAACGATGATCGGAGCCGTTCGAACGATGTCGACACTGGACACGCTTGTAACCCAGCGCAGGGTCGCTGCCGACCTTACCCAGCGGCTTTCGGCGGCGGCCACAGAGGCTTCGACGGGTATGAAGACCGATGTCTTTCGCGCACTTGGCTTGCGCGCGTCCGAGGCGCTGGCGCTGCGCGCGGGCATGGCGCGGAACGAAACATTCATTGCCTCCAACGAGATGCTGTCGAACCGAATGGACCTGACCGCGCTGACCTTGCGACAGACACGCGAAACGGCGCAGGATTTTCTGAACCTCGCCATCAGCAACGTTTCCGAGCCGACGCAAACCGCCGTCGAATTGCAGCGCGCGGCGCAGATGGCGCTGGATCGCCTGACCGGGCAGATCAACACGACGTTTCGCGGCGTGCCGCTTTTTGCCGGAACGGACAGCGCCCAGCCACCTTTGCAACACTGGGATGCGGCGCATCCTGTGACCGGGCTTTCTCCGCGCGATGTTCTGGTCAACACGATCGGCGCGGGTATCGGAGATGCTGGCGACGCGGCGACGAAGGCCGCGCGGATTGCCGATATTTTTGCCAGCGCCGCCACGGTCCTGCCAGAGGAAGAGCGCTTCGAGAGCACCTTCTTCAACGGCACGCCGCGTCTTGCCGCTGACGGCACGGCCGCGCCCCGCGTCACAGCCCGGATCGACGAGTCGATGGTGCTTGAGCATGGTGTGCAAGCGAACGATCCAGCCTTTACCGACTTGTTGCGCGGGCTTTCGATGCTTGCGGCAACCGATGCGACCAATATCGCCGACCCCGAAGCTTACAGGGCCTGGGTCGGCGAAGCGGTCAATGCTGTGTCGGCCGGTGTGTCAGGTCTGATCGAAGCCGAGTCACGCCTTGGCAGTCAGCAACAGACAGTCGCCCAGACACTGGAGATGCAGCGCGACCGCCACACCTTGTTCAACAGTCAGGTCATGGCCCTGGAAGGTGTGGATCCCTACGAGGCCGCGACGCGCCTGAACCAATTGCAGACGCAACTTGAGGCAACCTATGCCGTCACTGCCAGGCTGTCCCGGCTTTCGTTTCTGAACTTCATGTAAGCGCCGGCGCGTCGGTGTCGCCTGACGCAGACAAGGCGGTGTGCAACCCCACATCCTGTTCACGCCTGTTTCGGGTCTTGGCTTGTTCCGGCGGAGACATCTTGTAGCCGCGGCCATGCACCGTTTCGATGTAGCGATGCCCGGACCTCGCAGCCGCGTCAATCTTCTTGCGGATCTTGCAGATATAGACGTCGATCACCTTGTCAAAGGGTTGCTCCTCGGCCAGCCCGTAAACCGCATCATAAAGCGCGGCCTTGGACATCACCTTGCGGGCATTCAGCGCAAGGTGATGAAATATCGCATGTTCACGACCAGACAGAAAAACCCTTTGCCCCGCCACCTCTGGATCGCGCCCGTCAAAGTAGGCCGTCACCTCGCCTATACTGACGCTTTGTGCGGCATGGCCATGAACGCGGCGCGTGATCGCATTGATCCGCGACCGCAGCTCGATCCCTTTGAGCGGGATCACGAGGTCATCGTCTGCCCCGTGATCAAGCGTCTGCGCCGCAGCGCGCGCATTGCGAAAGTCTCGCAAGACCACAATCGGATTGTGGCACCCTGCGTCACGCAATTTGCAGATCTGCTTCAATACCGACGCGCTGTCGGCCAGAAGGAGCGGCCTGATCGCGTGCCCTTCGCGGTTCAGCAATCCGAGATCGCCGTCAAAGAAGGTGTCAGTAATGCGGACGGGAACAATGCGCGCGGCCCGCAATTCAATCGATATTCCGCGCGCACGGTCCTCGCGCGGCTCGTGAAGGTAGACGTGCATCCAGAAAACCTTTCGCTGCCGGTTCGCGCCAAATCATGAATAGAGTCCGGTTTGGCGGGTCTTTTGCATAATTTAAATAACTATACTTGAAAAAATCAAGTATAGTGTGATTATATACTTGAAATTTTCTTCATTCCGCCGTTTGATCGTAACGTTGACAGCCGCAGCACGGGGATCGCCATGCGTTGCAGATCGCGCTTCTTAATCTGTTTGAATGCTACAATCGTGGCCTTCCTTGTCATGTTCGCAGGGGGCGCTACGACTGCTGTCGCGGATGTGCGGATCAAGGATATCGCCACATTCGAGGGGGTGCGCGAGAACCAGCTTGTCGGATACGGTCTTGTCGTCGGGCTTGACGGAACAGGTGACCGGCTGCGCAACAGCCCGTTCACACAGCGCTCGCTTGAGGGGATGCTGGAGCGTCTGGGCGTCGGAAACCTGTCGAATGAGACGATGCGCACCGAAAACACCGCCGCTGTGATCGTCACTGCAAATCTGCCGCCCTTCGCGCGCCGGGGATCGACCATCGATGTCGTGGTGTCGTCGCTGGGCGATGCCGGATCGCTGCGCGGCGGCACGTTGATCGTGACGCCGCTTTCCGGGGCCGATGGCGCGGTTTATGCGGTGGCGCAGGGGCCGATCGCCGTAGCAGGTTACGCCGCGCAGGGAACGAATGCGAGCATTGTTGAAGGGGTGCCGACCGTTGCGCGGATTGAGAACGGCGCCACCGTGGAAAACGAAGTCGGGCTGGCCTTCAGCACGTTGGACAGCGTGCGCATCGCTCTGCGCACGCCTGATTTTACCACTGCCGCCCGTGTTGAAGAGGTCATCAACAACGCTATCGGGCCGGGCACCGCAACCGCTCTCGATCCCGGCACGATCGAGGTAAGTCTCAACGACAAAAACGATATCTTTGGTCTGATGTCAGAGATCGAGGGGCTGCGCGTGCAACCTGACAGCATCGCAAGGGTCGTGATCGACGCGCGTTCAGGCACTATCGTGATCGGCTCGAATGTCCGGATCGGCCGGGTCGCTGTCAGCCAGGGTGGGCTCACGGTCATGGTGCGCGAGGATATCGAGGTCAGTCAGCCGCAGCCATTCTCGATCGGCGAGACGGTCATTGTGCCGCAGACCACCGTGGCGGTTCAGGAGCGCGAGACACAGTTCACCGTGCTGGAAGGCGACGTGAGCCTGCAACGTCTGGTCGACGGGCTGAATGCCATCGGGCTTGGTGCATCGCAGACGATCTCGATTCTGCAGGCAATCAAGGCTGCGGGCGCACTCTATGCTGATCTGGAGATCATCTGATGGAGATAACGCCGCCCTCGGTGCCTCGCATGGCGCAAATGACAAGTATTGCAACCACCCGCAGCAACGCGACCAGCGCCGCCAACGCGGCCCATGAATTTGAAGTGGTGTTCCTGTCGCAGGCAGTCGAGGAAATGATGCGGGGCGCAACAGCGGGGGAGTTCGGCGGTGGCCATGGTGAAGAGATATGGCGCAGCTTTCTCGCCCGTGCATTCGCAGAAGAGATCGCGCGCTACGGCAGTGTCGGCATTGCGCGCAGCATAGAGGCTGGCATCGCGGCTTACGGCACTCGCGAGGTGGGCGAATGACCGAAGGTGATAAAGCGGCGATCGCCGCACTGACGTGTCTTCTGCGCGACGAGATCGCAGCGATCCGGCGGGGCGAGCTGGCGCAGGTCGGCGCGCATGTTACGCGCAAGGCCGAACTCGGCGCGGCGGTCGAGGCGGCGGCTCCGGCCATCGCCGAGGCGCTTGCCGCCGAGCCGCCGGACGCAAGCCTGGTCGCCCGGATCGCGACGCTGCGTGACCTGATCGATACGAACGGAACCCTGCTGGAACGCATGTCACAGGCGACAGGCAGCATGGTAGGCGAAGTGGCACGCATCCGCGACCGCCACGGCCTGCGCGGCATTTATGGCGCGAAAGGGACGCAGCGCGCCAGTGAGCCTGTCCCGGTGCAGCGGTTCGACCGTTCTGTGTGAGTTGTTAACTGCGCGTTAACCCGCGCCGCCAATCTCTTACTACGGCCCCGGCCGAAGCAGGCCAAAAAGCCAGTTTTCGTCAGAAAGACGATCATCATTATCAAGACCCTAGAAAGGGGAATGACATGACTTCGATCCTCACCAACACCTCTGCGATGAATGCGCTGTCGGCGCTTCGCAACATCAACCAGAACCTGGGCACCACGCAAGACCGCATCAGCAGCGGCCTCAAGGTCGCGTCCGGCAAGGACAACGCCGCCTATTTTTCGATTTCTCAGACCATGAACTCGGACAGCTCGGCGAACAAGTCGGTTGGCGAAAGCATGACAATCGCCAAGAACTCGATTGCTACGGCGCGGCTTGGTGTCGAAGCGGTGGTGGAACTTGCAAAACAGTATGTTGATCGCCAATCCTTTGCGCAGAACCTTCCGGCCGACGACCAGCAAGCGGTCACCGATGAACTGACCGCTCTGGTAGAGCAGATGAACAACATCCTGTCGCAGGCCAACTTCAATGGCGAAGATCTGGTGACGGCAGGTGCGGCTGCGACGAAGGAAGTGGTCACCGGCCTGTATAGGGATGGTGCAGGCGTATCAGCCAGCAATGTCACGCTGACCACGGTTGACGTTACGGCTCTGGTAGGTGCCCTCGATGGCGATTTCGATGCGGCCGGCGTTACCACTTCAAGAACCCAGTTGGGTTTGATGATCGACTACGCCACCTCGCTTGGTATCGCTGAAAAGGCAATCGAGAGCCAGCAGACGTTCCTGAACACACTGACCGACCGTCTCGACAGCGGCATTGGCGGCATGATCGACGCGGACATGGAAGAAGAGGCCGCACGCCTTCAGGCGCTGCAGGTGCAGCAGCAGCTTGCCACGCAGGCGCTGTCTATCGCCAACCAGGGCCCACAGAGCATTCTCAGCCTTTTCCGCTGACGGTGCTGATCTGACACAGAGCAGACATGCAGGCAAAGGCGAGGGGCTTTCACAATAGGCCCCTCGCCATACCAAAGGCCCTTGCCAGAGTGCCGGGCCTCCAGACTCACAGGGCATTTCCAACATGAAAACGCCCGGTCAGAAGGCCGGGGCAGCAGGAAAGCAGAACGCATGAGCATTGCCGCCTACAAATCCACCATCCGCCAAAGCGAGTCGCCCCGCCAGATCGAGCGCCGCATCCTGTCACGCCTGACCGGCGCACTTGAGGCACACGCCGCCTATGACACGGCAGGCACAGTCGAGCGGCTGGATATCCTGTCCAGCGGGTTGCGCGAAGCGCTCGCTGAAAACCAGAAATTCTGGAATGAGCTGAAGTATGACCTCGCGCAGCCCGGAAACGCGCTGTCACCGGAACTGCGCGCAGGGCTTCTGTCGATCGCGCTCTGGATCGACCGGCAGACGAGCGCCATCATGGGTGGTCAGGGCAGCGTGCGTGCGCTGGCCGACATAAACCGCACGATCATCATAGGGCTTTCTGCCATCACGGGGCTTCCCGCCACGCCCGTGGCCCCATCGCCTGTTGTTGCGGATGCCGCGCGCTCCGTTCAGGCCGTCCAGCAGGGCAGGTGATGCGATGGCGCTCAAGCTGACCCTGAAACCCGACGAGCGGATCATCGTCAACGGCTGCGCGATGCGCAATTCGGGACGCCGCCACGTGCTGACCATTGAAAGCCAGGCCGATGTGATCCGCGGGCATGACCTGCTGGACCCCGAGGGTATCGTGACACCCGTCCGGCGTGTCTACTTCCTGATCCAGACCGCGTTGACCCGCGCCGACCTGCGCGCCGACTTGCTGGCCCCGATCCAGAAACAGCTTGCCGTTCTTGCCACTGTGTTTGGCGGCAGCAACGTCGGACAGATCTTCGAGGCGGCGAATTTCGTGAGCATCGGAGATTTCTACAAGGCGCTGAGCGCGCTGCGTCCGGTGATGCGCCACGAGGAAGAGATCATGGCCCGCTCGCGCGCAGCGCCGCAAGATGGCCCGGAAGCGCAGGCATCAGACGTGATGCCCATGGTCGCGCGGTCATGACGGGCGCAATCGGCGTCTCTACCCAGCTTGGCTTGCGCATCGCGGATGCCACCCGTGAAGCGCAGGTCACGGCAATTCGGGACAGCGCTGAGCACAGTCGCGCGATTGCGGCCTTTCGCGAACGCATCGCCGATGTGCGCAATGTCGATGATCTCTTGGCCGATCGTGAGCTGTATGTCTTTGTCATGAAGGCTTTTGATCTTGAAGATCAGATCTTTGGCAAGGCGATGATCCGCAAGGTGCTGGAAAGCGATCCGTCAAAGCCCGATGCGCTTGTGCGCAGGCTGACCGATCCCCGCTTCATGGAAATGCACAAAGCCCTTGGCTTTGGCCCCGGCGGTGAGGGCAACAGCTCTGTGCTTGATCCGGCATGGCAGGAAGGGATTGTCGCGCGCTATGTCGAGCGGCAATTCATCGACGGACAAGCCGGAAAAAGCGAGACGGTGGGCAACGTGCTTGAGTTCCGGCAGAAAGCCCCGAACGCGAAAACCTGGTTTGACGTGTTGAAAGACCCGATGATGAGCCAGTTCATGCGCACGGCACTTGGCCTGCCGGAGGTGTCTGTCCGCCTCGATGTGGATCGGCAGGCGGCGCTTTTCGCCAAGAAATTCGATATCGAAAAGCTTCAGGATCCGGACGAGCGCAAGCGGCTGGAAAGGCTCTATGCGATCATTTCAGACGCGCGCGACACATCCCGCATCGCCCAAAACGCGGCTGTGCAGATCATGTCGGGGGCGGTCAGTGCAGGGGCGGACGGGGGCCGTTTCGTGCCGATCACACTGGATATCGCCGCAATCGGCAGCCTTCCGCGGCAACCGTATCGCTGACCGCGCGGATTATTCAATCATTTCATCCTCATCCTCTACGCTGGGCAACCGGATGATATCCTGCGCGGCGAGTTCGCGCGCGCAATCCACGATCGCCGTCTGTGCCGCACGCACGTCGCGCCCCCGCACCGCGCCCATCGTGTTCATCTCGTCCAGCAGCATGTCGCGTGACCGCACGGGCAGGGCCGAAAGGAACTGTTCGCGCATCTCTGCCGATGCGCCGCGCAGCGCCAAAGGCAGCGTTTTGCCCTCTACGCCCCGCATCACGCGCGCCAGGCTTTGCAGATCGAGCCTCATGAGATCGTCGAAGGTAAACATCTTCTGGCGGATCGTGCCGAAATCCTCAGGCATGCGTTGTTCAAGTTTTTCTGACAGCGCCGCAAATGTGTCGCTGTCGAGTTTGTTGAAAAGGTCTGCCATGTGCTGGTGCATCTCGGCGGCGCCGGGATGCGCGGCGACTGCCATCAGATCCCTTTGAAGGGACTCTTCGATGTGCCGCATGGTTTCGGCCGGTACCGCCTTCATCCTGATCATCCGTTCGACCACGGCCTGCAGGCGTTCCGGACGCATCCGCGCCAGTGCCTGCGACGCGACCCCGGTTGGCAGTTTCGCAAGAATCACGGCAGCCGTCTGTTCGTGCTCGCTGTCGAGATATTCTGCGATCACCTTCTCGTTCACTGCACCAAGCCGCGTCCAGAGATCACGTTCCTGCAATGGGCCGCGGATCTCCTTGAGGATCGAGGCGACCTGATCAGGTGGCAGGAAGCTGCGCAGCATGTTCTCGGCAATGGCAAGGGAGCCTGTGACGCCGCCGCCATTGGTGACCGTTTCTGTAAATTCGGTCATGACCTCTTCGACCAATGGGGCAGGGACCACGCCCAGGCCCGATACGGCGCGGGTAATTCTCTGAATATCGGCGTCATCGAGCATCTTCATCAGCTCTGAACCACGCTTTTCGCCAAGACAGAGGAAAAGGATAGCGGCCTTCTCCGGGCCACGGAGCCTGCGCCCGCCGCGAAGCGATGGGTTGATGCTGGTGGTTTCGATGGTTGTCGATGACATGGCGATGTTCCTTTCGGGACACGGGGGGGCAGGCGGCTGGGGCAGGCGGCGGGCGGGCTTCACCCGCTTAGCGGCAAGTAGCTTTCCATCAGGCTTCCGGCGAGCATGTACCAGCCGTCTATCAGAACGAAGAAGATGACCTTGAACGGCAGCGAGATCAGGACAGGGGGCAGCATCATCATCCCTGCGCTCATCAGGATCGACGCCACGATAAGGTCAATCGCGATGAATGGCAGATAAACCAGAAAGCCGATGGTGAAAGCGCGGCGCAGCTCCGATATCATGAAAGCGGGCACCAGTTCGCGCCAGCCCGCCTCTTCGGCCGTCTGCGGGTCCGGCGTGGTGGCGGTGTTGCTGCCGCCAGCGCGTGCGGCAAGATCGCGAAACAGCGCAAGATCCTTGGGCCGGGTATTGGCAAACATGAAAGCCTTGAAAGGCGCACCCACCCGCTCGATCGCCTGCTCTTCGGTGATGGAATTGTTCAGGAGCGGGCGCAGCCCACCTTCCCAGGCATCCTCGATCACCGGCTGCATCACGAAGAATGTCATGAACAGCGCCATGCTCGTCAGCACAATGTTCGGCGGTGTCTGGTTCAGGCCAAGCGCCGATCGCAGCATCGAGAACACGATCACAAAGCGCGTGAAGCATGTCATGATCATGAGAAGACCGGGCGCGACGCTCAGCACCGTCATCAGGGCGATGAGTTGCAGGATGCGCCCGCTCAGGGTTGCGCGTTCGTCCGATCCGGGTGGCGCATCGCTCAGCACCCCCGAAAGCGACTCCAGCAAACCGCCCGCGTCCTGCGCCAGCGCCGGGAGCGCCGCTGCGCATGAAAGCAGCAGGCCGACTGCAATTGCACCGAGCGGCGTAAGGGTTGGAAGCCGAGACATGCGTCGTCAGTTGTCCAGCACGTAGTCTTTGATGATCTCGGTGAGGGTCACTCCGATCCGGTCGCCGCTGAGCTTGACCAGATCGCCCCGCGCCACCAGCCTGTCGTTGATGACCACATCGACCGGCTCACCGATTTTGCGGTCCAGTTCGATCACTGACCCGCGCGACAGCTTCAACAACTGCGATATCGGCATCCGCGCGTGACCCAGGATCACCTGCACGCGCAGATCCACGTTGAACATCGCGTCGATGTTGCGCCCGGCCGATTGTGACGCAGGCGATGACGCCGCAACTGCGTCGGTGGTTTCGGCTTCAGCCGCTTCAAGTTCGGGGAAGGCCTCGGACAGATCGGCTGGCCGCGCTGGCGAGGCTGTCCCGGCCTGCGCCGCGACTGCGTCCTCGGTTATGGGGTCTGACGTGGTGTCATTGGGTCCGGCCATGCTCAGCGCTCCGAAAGGGGGATGGGGGCTGCGGACCGCGCCTCGCGCAGGGCGAACAGGATACGGTCGCAGATGGATGAGAAACTGTATTCGAGAAAGCCGTTGTCCCAGTCGACGCGCGCGTCGCCATCGGCAAGTGCGGGATCGGTGCGCAATTCGACGCGACCCTGCAAGCCATTCTGGGTGATCGCGGCGTCCAGATCATCGTGCAGCAATTGCAGCGCGTCAGACGACAGAGATACACGCAGCGACATGCTGCCCAGCCCGACAGTCAGGGCGCGGCGCACTTGTGCAAGGGCGCGATCATGCGCGCGGCGGCGCAGCAATTCGGGGAAAACCTGTTCGCAAACAGTAATCGCAAAATCAAGCACCTGCGCCTCAAGCGCGGCGCGGTGGCGGTCATTCTCCCGAACCATGGCCGGGAGCTGCTGGCCAAGCGCTTCCAGCGCTGCCGCACGGCGCGCGCCATCAGCGACCGCGGCTTCTGCCAAGCCCTCGGCATGGCCGGCGCACTTACCCTCCATGAACCCTGCGGCGCGCGCGGCCTCGACCGCCTCGGCCAGTTCCTCGGGCGTGTGGCGGGCGCGTGCCGCGCGGCGGGCCTGCCGGTCTTCGTGTGCCAGTTCCAGGTCGAAATCACGATCGAAGATCACTGTCATGGCTTCATGCCTCCTCTGCCAGCCAGCTTTGCATGACCCGAAGCGCCTCGGCCGGTTCGTTCTCGACAAGTTGGCCGATCGCCTTGATCCGACCGGACCGCACCCCGCCCGACACCGATACGAGGGTCACGAAATCATCCTGAGAGTCGCCGTGATCCAAGACGGACATCCTTTGGACTGACGGTGCGCGCGCTGGTCCTGCCAGCGCCACGGAATTCTGGCCAGACCCGATCTGCGGCACCGTCTCGTCACCCCGAGCAAGCGCGAGAGAACCCGGCATTTCCCCACCGGTCAACGCGAGCGCCCCCTCCTCTGGCCATATCTTCCGAAGAACGGGCGCAAGTCCGAAAATCAGCACCAGTGCGACAACAGCAAGCGCGAACAGACTGCGCAGTATCGTCATCAGGTTTGCCGCGATCACCTGCATGACCGACATCCCCATGGGGGCACCCACGTCTAGCGAGTAGTCGATGAACCGCAGGCTGTCGACGGTCACGGTATCGCCGCGCGCGGCGTCGAAACCGACCGCAGCACGCACAAGTTGCGCGAGCCTTTCAAGCTCTTCCGCCGGGCGTTCCGCATAGGTGACACTGCCGTCATCGGCAACTTCGTAGATACCGTTGACCATGACCGCGACCGAAAGCCGTGCCACGTCACCGGGTTCGCGGATGGTCTCGCTCTGGGTCGTGCCGATCTCGTAGTTCACGATTTCATCGGTGCGCGTGCTGCTGTTTGTCGAAAGCGCGCCATTTCCGGCATCGGCCAGTTCGGCGGGAAGATTGTTCGCGACCCCGACGTCATCGCCGGTTGGATTGCGCTCCTCGCGGTTTTCCTCGCGGGTTTCTGTCGAACGCACGACCTGTTGCTGAGGGTCGAATGTCTGGCTGCGGATGACCTGGCGTTCACTGTTCAGATCGACATTGACCTGTACGCGCGCATTGCCAGCGCCCACCCGCGCCGTGAGAATCTCGGTGATGCTACGCGCCATCTGCTCCTGAATGGCCGATCCTGCGGCGCCAATCGTGACATCGCCGGGGCCATCCTCGGAGAGGATCGTCTCACCGCTCGCGGTCAGCACGGTGACGCGCGCCGGGGACAGATCGGGCACCGCAGACGCGACGAGCGCCCTGATCGCCAGCGCCTGTCTGCGCCCGATCACCTGGGTTGCCCGGCCGCGCACGATAACAGATGCGCTGGGTTCGGGCCGGGTGCGCGAGAATGCTTCGCGTTCCGGCAACACGAGGTGAACGCGGGCGGCGTCAATGCCGTCGATTGTCTGGATGGAGCGTGCAAGTTCACCTTCGAGCGCGCGCAACCGGCTGACCTGCTGCATGAAGCTGTTCATGCCAAGTCCGCTGGCATTGTCAAAGATTTCCCAACCCGGCGCGCCCTCGTCCGGCAGGCCCTGTTCGGCCAGCGCCATACGCGCACGCGCCACATCCTCTTGCGGGACCGCCACGACCGTGCCTCCGCCGCCAAGCTGAACAGAGAACCCGGCCTGCTCCAGCGCAGCCACCACGCGGCTTGCCCCTGCAAGCGAGAGATCGCTGTAAAGCGGTGCATATGTAGGCTTCATCACCGCCGCCAGCCCAAGAAACAGCGCGAGAACAAGGCCGATGCCGGTCGCGCCCAACGCAATGAGTCGCGTCCGACCAAGCGCCATGAGGTTGTTGATAATCGGCTGCACTGTCGGAGTCCGGTTCATTTGGTTCAAACCAAGCTTAAACGCTGGGCAGCAAGAATAGCAAGTATAGTTTTTTAGATATTGCCTTTCACAGTTCGCTATTTCATATTGATCATGAATAATTATCTTTCCGAAGAGCAGCCGGAGCGGCCTATGTTCAAGAAGAAAACTTCGCCCGATGTGGGTGATGCCCCGTCCCGCCGCAGGATCGTCGTGATCCTTGGGGCGGCGGCGCTGGCGGTGGTGGTGCTTGTCGGTGGGCTCGTTGCGGTCATCGGCAGCTCGGGCCTGCGCAGCATGCTGGCCAGCGACGGACCGGACAGTGCCATCCCTGCAACAACGTCGGAAGGCGCGGAAACCGGTCCGCGAAATGTCGATCTCGTCGTGATGCCGTTTGAGGAAATGATCGTAAACATCGCCGCCACAGCCGAACCGGGGAGGCAGGCGAGCCGGTTCATGAGGCTGGGTCTGGCTTTGGTGTATGACCAGACAATGGACACAGCCGGACTTGTCGAAACCCGCCACATCTATATGCGTGACGCTTTTCAGGACTATCTTCGGCACCTGACCGATCGCGATATTGAAGGCACGCTCGGCCTCGTTACCGTGAAGTCAGAGCTGTTGCGCCGTGCGCGCGCAATAGCGGGAAGCAATGCGCCGCACGAGGTGCTGGTTCTGGAACTCTTGGTGCAATGATGCAGGTGCAAGTATCAGCAAGGTCGGGTGGTATGACCGCCGACGTGCAAGAGGAAATCATCCACACCGCGCAGCACAGCTACGAACGGCTGCCGCTTTTCGAAGTGGTCATGGACCGCGCTGTGCAGGCACTTGGCCCTGCGCTGCGGGCGTCCATGCATGTGCAAGCCGAAGTGGCGATGCAGGCCATCGATTACATGGCTTGCGACGATGCGCTTGCTTTGGCCCCTGATCCCGGGCTTATCGCGCTGGCCAGTGCCACGCCTTGGGACGGGTCGCTTGCCGTAACTATAGATCCTGAGCTTTTGTTCGCGGCCCTGGAGATCATGCTGGGTGCACCCGAGGCCACCGACACCCATGCAGACACGCCGCCCGGCCCTGCTCAGGCCGTCTGGCAGCCGCGCGCCTTCACAACCATCGAAAAGCGCATCGGCGGAACGCTCGTGGGGCTGGTGCTGCGCGAGGTCGCTACCGCTTTCGCGCCACTCGGCTCGGTTGTCTTCGATGCCGGCACCGTCGAGAGCGGGCCGCGTGACGTGCTGCTTGCACCGGCCTCAGCCGGCTGTGTGCGCGTGAATATTCGGGTCACATTGAAGGGGCGCGGCGGCAGTCTTGGTCTGATTGTGCCGCATCGGACACTGGGCGCGGTCCGCCCGATGCTGGCGCAACCCCGCGCAGCGGGCCAGCTTGGCGAAGATCAGAGCTGGAAAGAACTCCTGGCGCAGTCGCTGAACGACACGCCTGTGACACTGACAGCGGTGCTGCATGAAAAGGAATTGCCACTTGCCGATGTGCTGGGCTGGCAACCGGGGCAGTTGCTGAACCTCGGCATCGACGTCACGGAAGAAGTGACGGTGACCTGTAGCGGCAAGGAAATGTTCCGCGCGGCCATCGGACGACGCAAGAATGGGTCGGTTGCGCTGCGCCTGACGACCGAACTTGACGGAATGGAGGGAGAGAGCGCAGATGGCACTTCTGATTGACATGATCATCCTGCTGCTGCTGGCTGGCACGCTGGGCTACGCGTTTCTCGTGGACCGCAGGGTTCGCGCGTTGATGGCGGCGCTGCGATCACTCGGGCCGATGGTCGGTGAGTTTTCTGCCGCTGTGGATCGTACCGAGAGCACGGTCAAATCCCTGCGCGGCAACGGCGCAGCCCGGTCGGCGCCGGAACGGGCCGACGAGCCACGGCTCACGCGCAGGAAATCGGGCGCATCCCATCCGGCAGGACGGGCACCACAGGGCGATGTCGCCCCCGCCCATAAACTTGATTCAGCCCCTAGCGGGGAACCTGCCGCCTCACAATTGCCGCCCGGCATGACGCGTGTAACCGGCAAGGCCGACCTTGTGCGGGGCTTCTTTGAAACGGTGCGGAGCGGCGGGGCATGACCGCGCCGCGCCCCTTGCGCTTCATGCTTGGCATGCTGGTTCTTGCGGGCATCACCAAGCTGGCACTGGCGACGGTTGACCACTTCCAGCCAAGTCTGACCACAGCCGGGAGAGAGGGCGCCTCTTCGCTTTTCGTGACGGCGGCATCGGCCGACACGGAAACGACAGCGAACACGACCGCGGACGCGGCACAGGGCCATCCACCCGGCTGTACAATGCTCGGGGGAGATACCCCGGAAGAGATGCTTGACGCGATCACCGCCGAGCGTGCGCTGCTGGACGCGCAACGCGCGTCGTTGGCGCAGCGCGCCGCCGAGATCGACCTTGCGAACGAGATGCTTGCACTCGAAACAGCCCAGCTCGAAGAACTCAAGCAAGAGGTGGAAACGCTGCTTGCGCGTGCAAACGTAGAGCATGACGCCGATGTTGACCGGCTCGTAGCGCTTTACGCCAACATGAGACCACGGGATGCAGCGGCGATCATCAACGATCTCGATCTTGAGGTCATGGTCACTGTGCTGGGCACGATGGCCGAACGCAACGCCGCGCCGATTCTTGCAGCGCTCAACCCGGCCCGTGCGCGGGCGCTCTCGCTAATCCTGCATGAACGCGCGAAGTTCCCCGGCGACCGGCGGCTCAATCACATCCGGCTGGACTGAATCGGCGCGCGGCGATGGGCCGCAGTGTCAGTCCCTGTCGCGAAGCTGCGAGCCGGCGGGCGGTTTGCGGCGGATGTTCCGGCGCAGGTCCATGATATAGCCGATGATTTCCGCCACGGCCCGCCAATGCTCTACCGGGATCGCGCTGTCGACTTCGACCAGCGCATGCAGCGTCCGGGCGAGCGGGCGGTTTTCGACAATGGCCACATCGTTCTCGCGGGCGATAGCGCGGATCTGTGCAGCCATCTGCCCGGTTCCCTTGGCAACGCAAACCGGCACCTGATCGATGCCAGGCACATATTTGAGTGCGACCGCGTATTGGGTCGGATTGGTCAGCACAAGTGTCGCCGTCGGCACAGCTACCGAAAGGCGCTGCCGGGCCCGCTTGCGCCGGATCTCGCCGCGCTTGGCCTTGATATGGGGGTCGCCATCGCTGTCCTTGTGTTCGTCGCGCAACTCTCGCAAGCTCATCTTCTGCTTCCTGATCCATTGGGCGCGTTTCCACAGGATGTCGATCACTGTGATCACCACAAGAAACAACGTGGTTGCGATCAGCAAGCGTATCACGGCCTGCTGGACATAGGGAAAGAAGCTCTCGGGGATTGCGTCCGGCGTCTCCCAGATCGCCGTCACCGCCCCATATGCGACAAAGATCGCGATTGCGCCGACCACAAGAACCTTGGCGACATTCTTGAGAAATTCCACCAAGGTATTCGCCGAGAAAAGCCGTTTGATCCCGGCGATTGGCGAGATCTTCGATGCCTTCGGCTTGATCCGCTCAAGCGCGACAACCGTTTCGCCCTGGATCAACACGCCGAAGATCGCCGCAAGAACCATCACCAGGATGATCGGCCCAAGTGCCGCCGCAAGCCCGCGTGAAAGCCGCCCCGACACCTCACCAAGGTCGGCAAGCCCGGTTGTGTCTTCACCAATATCGATCTGACCCGCCATCTGGAGCAGCCCGCGCAACACCCCGGCAAGGTCTGGCAGTGCCTGCGGCAACAGAAAAACCGTGATAACCAACAGCGAGAAGACAGACATGAGGTTGCCTGTTTCCCGCGATGCAGGCACATCGCCCTTGTCGCGCGCCTTGCGCAGCTTGCGCTCGGTCGGTTCTTCGGTCTTGCTGCTCTGATCTTCCTCGCTCATCCGATCCGCCTAGAATGTCAGCGTGCCAAGCCAGCCGGCGAACCGCTGGATGAACCCGTCAAGCATTGCCGGGGCCGCGACAACCAGCACGAACAGCCCCGCGCCGATCAATACCGGGGTTGCAACAAAGAAGACCGGCAGTGCTGGCATCATCCGGTTCGTCAGGCCCATGCCGAGGTTGAGGATGAGGCCCATCACATGAAACGGCACCGCAAGGGCAAAACCGATGTAGAAGCTGGCGGCAACGGCCTTGACCGATTGTTCGGCCAGATCAGACATCATGATCTGCCCCGGGGGGAACATGTCATAGCTCATCAGGATGGCGTCGATCATCAGATGGTGCAGATCGGTCGCGAAGATAAGCGCGACGCCGGCCATCATCAGCGCGTCCGCAATCATGGTCGAACCCTGGAACGCCCCGGTGTCAGGTGCGAAAGCATTGGCAAGGCCGGAAACCAGCCCGATCTGATAGCCTGCGAACTGCAAGGCTGACATCACGATGCGCGCGGTTACGCCGATCCAGACGCCGAGCGTGATCTCGATCGCAAGGAGCGGCAGCAGCATAAGCGGCCCATCAAGCAATAGCGCATTCACGGGGGTCGCGGGGGCAAGTGCCGCCGACAGCACGAGCGCCAGCAGCAGGCGGAAGCGCAGCGCAATCATGCGTTCACCGAAACCGGGCATGAATACCAGCGCGCTGCCCATGCGCGCAAAGACCAGCGCCACGGCCAGAAACTGCGATGTGAGAAAGGTATCAAGGTCCATCCTCTAGCCGCCGATCGTGGCGACGGTGCGCAGTGACGCTTTTCGATGGACCTCGTTGTGCGAAATGACCTGTGTCATCGGGCTGACGCGTTCAAGCATCGAGCGGACAAAACTGCGCACCTCGGGGCTGACCATCAGCGCGGGCCATTCGTCATTCTGTGCGAACTTCTGGATCTCCTTGCGCGCCTCCAGAACGAATTCCTGCACCCTTTGGGGCGACATCAGGAAATTGCGCTCGTCGCCGCTTACGCGCACCGCGGCGTTGAACTCCGATTCCCACTCTGCCGACATGGTAATCACCGACACGAACCCTGTCGGATCGGCCATCGACTGACAGATCTGGTTGGAAAGGCGCCGGCGCACATGCTCGGTAATCGTGGTCACGTTCGCGCTGTTGCGGCTGGCCTCGGCAATCGACTCGATGATCAGTGGCAGGTTGCGGATCGATACGCGCTCAGTCAGCAGCGCTTGCAAGACATGCTGGACAAGGATCGCAGGCGCACTGGCCGAAATGTCGCCAACCAGCTTCTGATACTCGCGCGTAAGCCCCTCTATCAGCGTCTGCGTCGCCCCATAGGTCAGCAACTCGGGCATGTGCTGCTTGATGACCTCGGTGAGATGTGTCGTCACGACGCTTTCCGGATCGACTACAGTGTAGCCAAGTGTTTCGGCCTCGGCAGCGCGTTCGGCATCAACCCAGACGGCATCAAGGCCAAAGGTCGGATCTTTCGTGCGTTCGCCGGGGAGGTCGAGCAACGCTTCACCCGGGTTCAGCACCATCAACGCGTGCGGGCGCACTTCGCCCCCTGCCGCATGTACGCCCTGAACCAGAATTGCGTAGCCGTTGGCGGGCAATGATGGTTCGTCCTTGATCCGCACGGCTGGCATCACGAAGCCGAAGTCGCGGGCAAAAAGCTGCCGCAGGCTCTTGATCTTGCCGGGCAAGGCGGCCTCGGGGCTGCTGATCAGGGGCACCAGCGCCGACCCCAGTTCCAGCCGCAGATCGTCAAGCCGCAGTGTCTCGAATATATCGTCGCGGGTGTTTTCAGCGCTGGCGGCTTCCGCCTCGGATTTCGCATGGTCTTCGGCGCGGACTGCCGCGGCGCCCTGCCGCTGCATGAACAGGCCCAGCCCGGCAAGCATCACCGCCATGGCCCCGAACACGCCAAACGGGAATCCGGGAAGAAAACCTATGCCCAGCAAAAGTCCGGCAGCCATGTAAAGCGCCTTGGGAAAGCGGCCAAGCTGTTGCAGAACCGCCTCGTTGGCAGCACCAACGGTGCCGCCCTTGGTGACGATCAGACCTGCCGCCAGCGACACGATCAGCGCGGGTATCTGTGTCACCAGCCCGTCACCGATGGTCAGCACAGTATAGACATTGGCAGCGTCGCCCACTCCCATCCCATGTTGCACGACGCCGATCAGGATGCCGCCGATCACGTTGATCAGCGTGATGATGATACCGGCGACCGCATCGCCCCGCACGAACTTGGACGCGCCGTCCATCGCGCCGAAGAAGCCGCTTTCGTCCTCAAGCTCCTTGCGGCGGCGGCGGGCCTCGGCCTCGTCGATAAGGCCCGCGCCAAGGTCGGCATCGACCGCCATCTGCTTGCCCGGCATCGCGTCCAGCGAAAAGCGCGCAGACACCTCGGCGATGCGGGTCGAACCCTTGGTGATGACGACGAAATTGATCACGACAAGAATCGCAAAGACTACAAGCCCGATGACGAAGCTGCCCGAGACAATGAAGCGCGAAAACCCTTCAATCACGCCCCCCGCGGCACTGGGCCCTGTGTGTCCCTCGCTCAGGATCAGGCGGGTCGATGCGACGTTGAGCGACAGGCGCAGCATCGTCACGACCAGCAGCAGCGTGGGAAAGCTGTTGAACTCAAGCGGCCTCGGGATCCAGAGCGCGACCATCAGGATCAACACAGACAGCGACAGCGACACGGCAAGCCCGAAATCAAGGATCATGGGCGGCAGCGGCACGAACAGCATCCCCAGCACCAGCGTCACGCCGATGGCGAAGGCAATGTCACGATTGGCGAAGCCGAAGGCCACCATGCGGTCGTTGCGCATCTGCCGAGAAGGTGAGACTGCCATAATGCGCTCCGTCAGAAGAATTGCTGGAATTGAGGCAGGACGGGCTGCAACCGATCACGGCTGTAAAGACCGTAAACGCCGCCGGGATCGTCACTATGCGTTGACCAGAAACCGTGGTCCCAAGGCGTCGCGGGGGCGCGGGCGGCAGGCGGCACGGTGTCAGAGAGGGCTGCCTGCACCGTCACGGGGCGGATGGTCCCCGACGGAGCGGCGTTTGCGATATCGAGAAACGCATCAATCCTGTCGTTGGCAACCGCCACGTTGCGCCTGAGCGACGCAAGATAAACCTCGGCGTGGTCTGGCGTGCGGGAATGATATGCCCCGGCCGCGCGCATCCAGTCGCCGGTTTCTGCATAAAGGCCGCGCAGGAAGCGCGCCGCGTAGTCAACGTTGATAAACGGATCAAAGCCTTCTTCGAGGGTGTTGAAAGCGTTCGGATGCCAGCGCAGGTTGATCTGCATGCAGCCGACATCAATGGACTGCACGCCGCTCGCATGCCGCTCGCGCACCCAACCCATTGCCGCTGCCCTGCTGTCAAACAACCGCCCCTCTCCGGCGGCGTTCACGGCCCATGGCCAGACAGTCAGGCGCCCGCCGCGTGACACGCCCGCTTCTTGCAGGCCAATTCCCAGAAGGATGTTGCCGGGGATGTTGTAGCGCTCCTGTGCGTGCAGGATTTCGATGACGCAGTGAGCGAAAGAATCCCCCGTCGTCGCGGCATGGGCGCTTGGCGCCCGCGGCACGACTGCCGGTTCCGGTGGGGCCATGCGCAACCGGGTCTGTCTGCGGGCCGGGGGGTGCATTCCGGTCCGGTCGCTAACCGCCGCTTCCTGCGTTCGGGGGGTGCCGGGCGTCGAGCTGCGGTAAAAACCACCCCAATCCGCGCGGGCGGCTGGCGCCGCGACACTACTGCAAAGCGCCAGTATCACGACAAACGAAAGCGACTGGCGCATCACACGGCCCCGCTTGCGATCAGGTCGAACACCCGGTCAGAAAGCTTGCGAAGTGTGGCATAGATGAACGGGCTGGACGCGAGAAGGCCAAGAAAGATCATGACGATCTTCGGCACAAAGGTCAGCGTCATTTCCTGGATCTGGGTCAACGCCTGAAAAAACGCGATCACAAGCCCGACGGCAAGCGCAAGCGCAAGAATGGGGCCCGAGCCCAGCAGGACCGTGATGAACATCTCGGACAGGATGGCGTAGGTATCTGTCGCACTCATCCCGCGCGATCCCTTTTGTTCATGCCCTGGCGCGTGGTCTTGCCATCTTTCCCGATGTTGCGGCGCAGACGACATGCCCGAAACCCGGCCTTTGCAGGGTCATATGCGGCCCGGTTCGGCGCGGCTTGGCTGCTGCTACGGTCAGATCGGCATCCGCAGGACTTCCTGATATGCCTCGACGAACTTGTCGCGCATCGCGACCACGGTCTTGACGGTGGATTCAAGCGCCAGCGTCGCTTCTACCACCTGCTGACGCCCGATCTCGCCGTTCAGCCCGCGTTGCGCTTCCATGTCGCCTTCGCGGATCGTCGTGACCGCGTCCTGCGCGGCGTTGCGAACCATGTCGGCAAAGCTGGGGCCTTCGGTCCTGGCCGCTGGCGGAAGCGCCTGACCGCTAAGACCCTGGGCATTGCGATAGGCACCGCGTATGCCATTTGCCACAAATGACATTGACGAGGTTTCAATCATATTCAGACCCTATCGCAGCAGATCGAGGATCTGGCCGCGCATCCGGCGGCCGGCCTCGAACATGTTCAGATTCGCTTCATAGCTGCGCGACGCCTCGCGCATATTGCTCATCTCAAGCAGTGGATTGACGTTGGCGGTCCTCACATAGCCTTCGGCATCGGCGGCAGGATGCGCTGGATCGTATTCGCGCCCGAACGGCGCCCGATCACGTCCGAGGGCTGAGATCCTTACCATGGATGCGCCGGTGTTGCGGTCGATCATTTCCTCGAAGGCGAGCGTCTTGCGCTGGTAGGGGTCCGCCCCCGGCGTGGCACCGGTCGAGCCCGCGTTCGCAACGTTCTCGGCCACGACCTTGAGCCGTTCACCCTGCGCCCGCATCCCGCTTGCCGCGACCGCGCCTATGGATTGCAACGGGTCCATTCCCTGCCTCCCTTAACGCTGACCGACAACGGCGAGTGTCAGCAACTGATGGCCCTTGGCATAGAGCAGCGTGGCAAGCTGGTAATCCTCGCTTATTTCGCTTGACCTCAGCGTCTGCTGCTCCAGCACGACCGAGTTGCCATCGATGCTGGTTTCCCACGCCGCTTCGTCAGGGGTGACACGCACGCCCCCCGCGGGCCCGCCGCTTGAGATATGGTTGGCATGTGTGGTTCTGACGCCACTTGTTCGGGCGCCATCGACGAGTTCTGCAAAGGGGCTGATGCTCCGCGCCTTGAAGCCGGGAGTGTCGGCATTGGCGATGTTTTCCGCAACGACCTGTTGCCCCGCACCCAGCCATTGCATCCGCTGGGATGCGAGCTGGAAAAAAGACATGGAATCCAGATTCATTTCGGTTCCTTTCGCAATCTATTCATGAAATAACATGAACAATTCTTGCTGGCTAGTGGATTAATACATGCAAACCGCTTTTTCTCGCCTTTCCGGAGCCGCACGGCAGATCGAAGGCTCGCGGATCGCAGGCAGGGTCAGCGCGGTGCTTGGCCTCACGCTCATCGCCGAGGGGGTGGAGCGCGCACTTGGCATCGGCGCTCGCTGCAACGTTCACGGGGCGCGCGGCCCTGTGCTGGGTGAAGTGGTCGCGATCAGTGCGCAAGGCATTCATGTGTTGCCCTTTGGAACGTGGGACGGTGTCGTGGTCGGCGATCTTGTCGAAAGCAGTTCGCACAACGATGCGATACGGCCTGACGGCGGATGGATCGGCCGTGTCGTGGATGCCCTGGGATCTCCGATTGACGGTCGCGGACCTATACACGACGGCACTGTCGCCCGCCCGATCAAGTCCGACCCGCCGCCCCCCTTCGACCGACGCCGCGTTGGCGCGCGTCTTGATACGGGGATAAAAGCTGTCGATATATTCACGCCCCTTTGCCGCGGTCAGCGGTTGGGGGTCTTTGCCGGATCGGGTGTCGGGAAATCAACTCTCATGGCAATGCTGGCGCAGGGTGCCGAGGCGGATGTGATCGTGGTGGGGCTGGTGGGCGAGCGCGGTCGCGAAGTGCAGGATTTCATCGAGGGTGATCTTGGGCCAGAGGCAATGGCGCGCTGCGTTCTCGTCGTCTCTACAGGAAACGAGCCGCCATTGATGCGCCGCCAGGCGGCCTGGACCGCGACCGCCATTGCCGAACACTTCCGCGATGCCGGCCTGCAAGTGCTGCTGCTGATCGACAGCGTGACGCGATTTGCCATGGCGCAGCGCGAAATCGGTCTGGCCGCAGGGGAACCACCGACGGCGAAAGGGTATCCGCCAACGGTCTTTGCCGAACTGCCACAGTTGTTGGAACGTGCAGGGCCGGGTACCACGAAGGCGGGCGACATCACCGGCATCTACACCGTTCTCGTCGATGGCGACGACATGAGCGATCCGATCGCCGACACGGTGCGCGGGATTCTTGACGGGCATGTCGTACTTGACCGTCAGATAGCGGAACGTGGCCGCTTTCCCGCGATCAACCTGCTCAGAAGCGTGTCCCGCATGCTGCCTGACTGTCACGCGCCAGCGGAATACGCGGTGCTTGACGCGGCGCGGCGCATACTCGCGAAATACGCCGATATGGAAGAGTTGATCCGCATGGGTGCTTACAAACCGGGGGCAGATCCGGACATTGACGCCGCGATCCGGTTTTCTGCACCTGTCGAGGCATTTTTGACCCAGCGCAAGCACAACCGGATGCCGGCGGATCAGTCCTTCGCCGAGCTCTATGCGTTACTCGGTGAAGCGGGGATCGACGTCCCGCTCCCAAGCGCCGGGGGCGACACCAGCGGCGGCTGAGGAAATCTGGTTCGACCGGGCATATCGGAACAGATTCCAGGTGCACTGAAAGCTGTTGCCTGTAGCTGACGATTCGCGCGCCAACGGACAGATTCGCGGCATTCTCGAGGTCGGGTTCGGTACGCGCAGGGTGTTCTGGTGCCGCTCCCGCAAGGCTGGCCGCACTCGGGGTTTCAGTTGGCCGGTGTGCATCTGCCGCACGGCGGGCGGCGGTTCTGGCCCTCGCCGCCCTTGCCTCCAGTCTCTGATGCAGGTCGTCTGTGCTGGCCCCTTGAAGGGCCAAATGAAACAGCGCCTTGGCCAGCATAGACGACACGCATCAGACCGCTAGCGGGGGTCTTGCACCACATCGCGCACCTGGTTTCCGCGCCAGACAAAGCTCCGCCGGGTCAGCGCTGCGAACCAGATTACCGGCATCATCAGGTCGCGCGCCGGCAGCGCCACAAGGTCGCGCCATGCGGCGGGCCAGCCCCGGCGGTGCAGCAGCGCGAACTCGGCCCCGTACCAGATCAGCGCCAGAACCGGCAGCGTCCAGCCGGGCAGCCCCGCGCCGCTCATGCCCAAGGCCCACAACCCCAGCGCCGCCAGCGATCCGTTCAGCGGTTCCAGCAAGAACAGCGGCAAGAACCCCTCGCGCCGGATCTGCGCCCATCGCACCTGCCGGTCCCAAACCTGCCGCAGGCTGCGCCGACCGATCGGCTGGGCATAGAGTGTCGGGGTCTGGGTCACCTCGCGCCCCACGCTCCAGATCAGCCGGGTCGCGGCGACATCCTCGGCCAGATATTTGTCAAGCATCCCAAGCCCACCGGCGGCCTCGATAAGCGGACGGTTGAAGAACAGAGTCTTGCCCTGCGCAAAGGCTTTACCCAGCCGTGCCACCGCAAGTTGCAGCCGCGCCTGGTTCGCGTTCAGAAAGGAACATTCCAGATGTCCGCCGGGCCCCTCGGGACAGATCCCGGCGGGAGGGCCTGAAACCATTCCCGTCGTGGGGCCCCAGACGGCGCAAAGGTCGGACAAGTAGCTGTCGGGTATCAGCAGGTTGCTGTCGGTGACGCAGATCCAATCGTCCTTGACCTCGTGCCAGCCCTTCCAGAGATTGCGCAGCTTGGGGTTGCGCAGTCCGGAAGCCTCGCCGATCAGCAGGCGCGCGGGGACATGCGGATGCTCAGCCATCAACCGGCGAACCAGATCGCAGGCGGGGTCATCGGCGCCGGGAGCGCAGAAGATCACCCGGTAGTCGGGATGATCCTGCCGGAAAGAGGCGCCAAGCGTCAGCGCATCGAACGGATCGCTGCCGCAGACCGGACGTATCAATGTGACAGGCGTGCGACCGATAATGTTATGCCGCGGCATCGGACGCGGAAGTGCCAGCCAGACACTGGCCAGATGCGCGATCAGCAACACCGCCGACAGCACAAGCAAGAAGGCGCTCATGACAGCGCCACCCCGACAGGTTGCGCGGCGCGTTCAAGTACCGTGCGCCGCCCGCCCAACAGCCGCAAGACACCGTCGCCGCATTCCTCCAGCGCGGTCATGCTGTCGACCCAGTCGCCACTGTTGGCATAGGTCAGGCCGAAACGATCATGCAGCCCGGCGATGTGGAAATGTCCGCAGATGACCCCGTCCACTCCCGCGACGCGCGCCATCGCGACCATACGCCGCTCATGAGCGCGGCCCGCATAGGCAGCAGCGTTGGCCGCCATGATCAGCCACTCAACAGTGCTGCGCGAGGCGTCATGGTTGCGTCCGAATCTGCGCAGGCGCTGGTCCAGGCGGCGCAGCGCATGATCGATCCGGCTTCCCAGCCGGGTCATCAGATGGGTGCGGATCATCCGGCTGTCGGCCTCGTCGCCATGAACAACAAGATAACGCCGCCCATCGCCCGCCCGGTGAATATAAGAGCGGACCGGCGTCGCATCGATACGGGCATGGGGTGGCGCGCTGTTCGGGTCAGGGTCGTGGTTGCCGCGGATATAGACGAGCCGCGCGCCACTGCGCCGACGGTGGTTCAGATGGTCGATCACGGCCTGATCTGCGGGCGTCCAGTGGGGCAGCAGCGGTTGCCACAGGTCCAGTATATCGCCCACCATCACATAGGTTCTTGCCGGGTGACGTTGCAGGAAGTCCAGCACCAGGTCACTGCGTGATCCCAGCGCTCCCAGATGGAGGTCAGACAGAAACAGCGTTCGGCCGGGTGCCAAGGGGTCGAAACAGATGCGGTCAGAGGGCATGGGCAGCGAGCCTCATCTAAGGATGCCCCTGCGTTGCACGGCAAACGCAACATCATGATGACGGGTCTGTATTAAACCTGTGTCGGTGCTGTCCGGCCCATGCAGGTTTCGCCAGTGTCATTAGCCTGTCACCCGCAGCTATTGATCGCCGACGAACCTACCACCGGGAGATGCCTGTGCGCACCACCTTCAAAACTGCCCTTGCCGCCGTTGTCGCCAGCACCTTCGCCACGGGCGCCCTCGCCCAGTCCGGCCCGCTGGTGATCTACACCTCCACGCCCACCGACCAGATGGACCAGCTTGTCGCGCGGTTCAACGACAGCTACCCTGACACTCAGGTCGAATATTTCGCTCGGGCACGACCGAGGTAATGAACCGGCTTGCGGCCGAATTCGCCGCCGGCAGCCCGCAGCCGGATGTGTTGCTGATTGCTGATACCGTTGTGATGGAGGGGTTGAAGGCCGAAGATCGCCTGCTGGCCTTCGCGGATGCCGACACCACCGACACAGACCCCGCGCTGCATGATGCCGAGGGCTTTTATTTCTCGACCAAGCTGATCACGACGGGCTTTGCGTATAACCCCGAAAACGTGCCCGCGCCTGTCACAAGCTGGGCCGCACTGACCGATCCGGCGATCGCCAGCCGCCTGACCATGGCAAGCCCGCTCTATTCCGGCGCGGCGATGATTCATGTCGGCACCATCGCCAATACCACCGGCTTCGGCTGGGAATACCATGAGACGCTCGCGGCCAATGGCGCTATCGCCGGGCGCGGCAATGGCGGCGTGCTGTCAGCGGTCGCCAATGGTGAGGCGGATTGAGCCAGATATTGGCGTCCATCAGGGCGCCGTCGAAGGCGTGAACACCGCGTTCCATCATCTCCTCCTCCTTCGG
>ERZ869909.387-NODE-387-length-55759-cov-6.383769_pt1 | contig 55759 bp, 47 predicted proteins | sample MGYA00520892_ERZ869909 | MGnify/ENA primary metagenome ERZ869909 (study PRJEB32215, sample SAMEA104723947) | bioreactor metagenome | biome: bioreactor; feature: anaerobic bioreactor; material: water | place: China | collected 2015-03-12 ... | reverse complement strand
AAACGCTCACAAGGGAAATCTCATTACAACGCACTCGGTCATTGTGCAGCTAAACTCATTCGTTGCATTCATTTTATACTAACCAATCAAGTTGCTTTTAACTTAGAATAACCATCATCCTTATATTCAACCCTCTTTTTGTTATGCCTGAAATTTCAATAACTTTCTTCTTGACTATTCATAGTTGGTCTCCTTTGTCTTGTCACAAAAAAAAGCACCTGCTAAGGACGCTAATGCGCGGTGCCACCTTAGTTCATAAAGAAAAGAATCTTTATGCCCTCATTGGGTTAACGCCTCCTTACGTGACTTTCTACTACTTTCAAAAGTCCTCCTTGTAAGTGTCCCAGAAAATCTTAACAAAACGTTTCAGCAACTCGTTTCTCTCTAAAGATAAGATGTTTCTTTATTCTTACGCATTGGATTTTACATTAGTATCATACTCTGAAATGCTTTTTCAATCAAGCACTATAAAACATGTGTGATAAAAATTTCTACAATTTCAGCGTCAAATTGTGTGTTAGCGCATGATCTAAGCTCTGCAATCGCTTCTTCTTTACTTTTTGGTGTATGATAAGCTCGCTTTGCTGTCATGGCTTCATAGGCATCCGCCACTGCGATAATTCTTGAAAATAGTGGAATTTTCTTTCCTTTTAACCGTGAAGGATAACCAGTCCCATCAATTCTTTCATGATGATAAAGCACTGCTTCTGCAATCGATGCATATTCCTCAACATTTTTTAAGATATTATATCCTGTAATTGGGTGTTGTTTAATTTGTGTCCATTCTTCTTGTGTTAAGGGTTCCTTTTTATTGAGTATGTCAGGTGGAATGATAATTTTACCAATGTCATGTAAAATACCAAGTACTTTCACATCTTCTATATCACGTTGTTTTAAGTTCATCGCTTTTGCAATCGCTTCGCAATATTGAGCGACTCTTTCGGTGTGAATTTGCTCATTATCGTATTTCATGTTGATGTTGGTAAGCAACACTTCTATCGTTTTAGAGCGCATAATTTTTCCTCGTTTAAGTTTATCTTTGTACATGTTGTTATCGGCTAATCGCATAACTTCCGATATTGATTGTTGCTTTTTTTCTTTTGTAGCCAATCCAATGGCTAACGATAGCACCACACTATCCATCGTTGCATCTGATGCTAACATAAGCATACGATCTTTAATACCAATAACTTCTTGTGCGCTAGTTTTAGGTAGTATGATGACAAACTCATCCCCACCACTGCGAGCAATAATATCATCACTTCGACATGATTGCTTTAATATTTGTGCTACTTTTTGAAGCAGTTTATCCCCTGCTTGATGACCAAAAGCATCGTTGGTTAGTTTTAGTCCATTTAAATCAATAGCCATGATTGATAGTGGTAAGTTACGAGCAACATTTAAACGATACAATGCATCTTCCATGTATCGACGATTGTATAATCCTGTTAATTGATCATGAAAACTTAAGTATTCTACTTCTTTAAGTTGTTTACGTTTTTCTGTTATATCTGAAATAACCACAACAATACCACTTAAAGTTTGTTCATTATTAAAAATTGGTGAAGCATCCACTTCGACATCGATAAACTGTCCATCTTTATTTAGAAGTTGTGTCGCTAAAGGGGTTGAGTAAGCGGTTTTACTTTCTAGTACATGCTTTAGTGGACTACTAATTCTAAATCGATCAGCTTCATCAACAAGTATAACCACTTGATGAAATTCCTTATACAAGACTTCACTTTCTGTTGTTTTTAATAACGTGAGGGCTACTGGGTTAATAATTGTTATTATACCATCAGTATCACAGGCAATAACACCATCACTAACTGACATTAACGTGGTCATGTAACGTTGTTTTTCTTGTTTTAATTGGTTTTGCATGGTGATGTTATCTGATATATCATACGCCACATGTAGTTTTACTTGATTACCATCTGGCCACTGAATCATAGAATCGTTGCACATAAAGTGACGATTAATATCTTGGCGAAATCGATTCCACTCAATTTTCTTATCGTTGTCTTTTTCTAACTCTGCAATTTTACAAAATGAACAAGGATCATTATTTGAGCGACCAAGTGTTTGATAACATGGTTTAGTTACTACATCACCATAAATTTTCTTACCATACTGATTAATAAAAAGAATTTCGTATGTCTTGATATCCACTACATAAATTAGAGCATTCATTTCATCAAAAATAGATAGCATCTGTTGGTGTTCAAAGGCTAGTTTATTTTCTTGTTGGATAGAATGGGTAATATCACGAGCTGCACTATACCATAAATGTCCTTGCGGTTGTGTTCGCCACTCAATATGATGAATATTTCCTTGTTTATCCACAAATCGATTCACAAAACCTCGTACTTGGTGTTGATCTTTTAAGGAAGTGACGACATCGGTTGTTTTGTTTAAGTCATCTTTGTGTAAGAAATTTTCATAAGGTTGTGATAATAATTCTTCTAAAGAATAACCAAGTGTTTGCTCCCAAGCGGGGTTTAGTTTTTTAAAGTAACCTTTTTCATCGGTAATCGCAAACATATCTAGGTTTAAGTTAAAAAACTTCTCCAACTCATTTTGTGTCTCTTTTAGTGCTGCCTCTATTTGCATTCTTGGAATGTATTCCTTTAATAAATCCACAAACAACAACACATGTTCTAAATGCTGAACATATTGATGCTCATGCAGTGCTAAGGTTAAAAACCCTATGTTTTTACTTTGATAGGTTAAAACAAGGACACAGATTTTATGAATGTTAAAGTTTTGTTGTAATTGTTGGATTTTATCTTTGTCATAAAACAACGCAGAAATTACGCTAAAACTATCAAAAAAAGCATAACCAAACTCATTAAGGGATGGTTGTTTAAACACATCATTAGGCCATACACTGTTTAATAAGTTATTATCGAGCTCTTCTTTACGTTGTGCATGTGGTTGTTTCTTACTCGCATACGCCATTAAGGTATTGTCTTGTTTATCTTTGTTTACAATGTTAATGGCACAAAATTCAACTTGAGCAATTGCCAACATCGTATCCACAATACGTTGAAAATCAATATTGACACTATCGGACTTTAAACCATGATGCAAAAACGACACAATCTTTTGTAATGCTTCATTTTTTGAGACATCTTGAGTTACTTCATGAAAGATGGTCGTAAAGCAATCATCATCATTTGCATATGCGACAACATCGTACCATTTGTTGAGTGGTGCTGAATATTGGCGAAACTGCAACGTTTGTTTTTCTACTACGACTTTCCCATACATTTTTACCCAATCAAAAGCATCACTATCTAAATTAGGTAAGACTTCTGACACTTTTTTATAAAGGATGTCATCTTTACTTAATCCCGTCATCCGTTCAAAGGCGTCATTCACATACAAAAAGACATAATCAATCGGTTGATCATGACTATTAAACATCATTTTATGATAAGCAAAAGCATGTGGTAAATTTTCTAAAACCAAACTTGAGTTGAAATCTTCCATGGTAGCCCACTTTTCTTTGTTTAATTATATATCACTTACAAGGTAGGTTCAATGCTAACAATGAAAACAAGACCGCTTTAAATTGTTTGCTTTTTAAAACAACAGCGTTTCTTTAATACTGTTACTCACAATCACCATACTTAATTTACATAACACAATAACAAGCATCATTCATCCACTTTTTGCGCTTCAAATACTGTGGCAATATTTTGAATGATGCATGTATCGTCATTAAATGTCAACGTAACCCATGGCACTTCTTTATAGGCAAACTTATTTTCCTCTAACATGATTAGCTCATAATACTTTCCATCTTCTGCACTAGCATAGAAAACATTGTCATTAACTTTAACCTCAATAATTACGTCTTGATTGATTGAATATTTTCCAACAATCGCTTCAATATCATTTGATGAGTAGTTTTGTTTGCTTTCTTTTTGAAGGACCACTGTCTCTTGATCATCTAATAAAGCCACAACTGATTGTCTTACAACCTCATAAGCAGTCATATCTTCGTTGTTTGTAAGTAAAATTACGATAGTGTCCTTGTTTTGATCCACTTCTACATAACTGACATATCCACTGTTGTTTATGTGACCTCCATGATATACACGAAGATTGTTAGAAGGCGATACAAACCAACCATAACCATAACATTCAATCTCATTACAAGCTTGTTTAGTCATCATTTGTTGGATGGATGAAGCACTTAATAGTGTTTTTTCTTTAAAACTTACGATAAATGTTAATAAATCTTCACTGCTCATGATGATGTTTCCACTACCAAGAACATTGGATAAATTGTACATGGTTAATTCTGACGCATCATTATCATATAATTGATAACCTTTTACTTGATTGTCCAACATTTTTTCATCCATAACTACATAAGAATGATTCATGTTTAACGGATCAAATATCACTTCTTGTATAACCTGTTCATACGGTTGGTTGGTTATTTTTTCAAGTATGATGGCTAATAAGATGTAGTTTGCGTTACTGTAGTTCAATGTTTGAGTTGCTTTTTTATTTTTACTAACGTTTAAAAGATAATCGAAATGTTCCTGTGTACTTACACTAGATAACCCTTTAAACAGACCATCTCGACTAAACTGAGTTGTGTGTGATAACAAATGTTTAATTCGCAAACTTTCATCAAAATCATCCACCTCTAACACATCGTTGATTGAATCTTCTAAGTCAATCATACCTTGTTCTTGTAAGATCATAATTGCGGTTGCAGTGATAGTCTTTGTTATAGACCCTATTGGAAACAGATGATTGTTTGTTATTTCATCGTTGTTGTTTACATCCGCATACCCAAAGGATTGATGAAAAAGAATTTCATCCGATTGATAAACAAGCAGTGTTCCACTGTAAGGTTTAGGACTATGTTTATCAAAGGCTTGCATAAAGATAGCTATATCATTATTTGATGTTGAAGTGTTTGAACAAGAAACTAACGAAAGGATTACAAACAAGAGAAAACATATTTGCAATAATCGTGCACTTTTTTTCATCATGAGACCCCCATAATTGATTTGCTTTTATTATATTTATTCTTTGTGTAAAGTTCAATTGTGTGAATAATGAGTATATTTAAACAAATAAAAAGTGACACATTATAATGTCACTCTTTCTACGGATATCACACTATTAACTTTTCTTAAGTTTGTAATTAGTTGTTTTAAATGATCTGAATTTTCCACGACAACTTTCATAATCGTTGTGGCAGTTACTTTATCATCATTCACACCAGAATTAACAGCATTTAATCCTGCTTTGTTTTGTGAAACGACCGTCACTAAATCAGTAAGTAAGAAACTACGATCATTCGCTAATATTTGCAGTTGAACTTCATATTTTCCTTTTTCAAACTGTTCATCCCAATGCACATCAATTAAACGCTTTGTTTCATGAATGATGTTTGGACAATCGCTTCGATGTACTTTAACACCTTGCCCTTTGGTAATATAGCCTACAATCTCATCGCCGTGCACGGGTGAACAACACCCAGCTAATGAAATCATCATTGTATCGACACCACTTACTGAAATACCCGATTTGGATACCACTTTCTTTTGTGGCTTCGAAAACATTTTTTCTAAACCTAAACTATCTAACAAGGATCGTCGATGTTTCGAAAGTTTTTCAAAAACAGAATTTAACGTTAATGATTTCGTCGCTAATGCATAATATAAGTCATCCACGGATTTTAAGCGAAATGCATTTAATACGGGATCCATCTTAGCTTTTGTTTGAATTTCATGAAGATCTAGCTCTCGTTTTTTTGCTTCATCTTTAAAGAGTTGTTCACCTTTAGTAACGTATTGTTTTTTCTCTTGTTCTTCTTTCTTTTGCAAGAAATTACGTATTTTATTACGAGCATGGTTGGTTTTTACAATCTTTAACCAATCTTCTGAAGGACCATTTGGATTTTTCGTTGTTTTAATTTGCACAACATCCCCTGTTTTAAGTGGTGTATTAAGTGGTACTAAAACACCGTTAACAGTCGCACCAATGGTCGCATGTCCGACATCGGTATGTACTCGATAGGCAAAATCAATTGGTGTGGCACCATTTGGAAAATCAATGACTTTCCCTTTTGGTGTCATCACATACACATTGGCTTCAAAGATATCTTTTTGTAAGGTATCCATGTATCCTTGTGCATCTTCATCTGGATCTGTCATTAGGTTGTTGAAGTCTCTAAACCACGCTAATTTCTCTTCAATTTCCTTTTGTTCTTTTGCTTGGCTCTTTTTAGCCCCTTCTTTGTATCGCCAATGTGCCGCAATCCCTCGCTCAGCAATATCATCCATTCTTTCTGTGCGTATTTGCACTTCAAAAATATGACCATCTTCACCAACAATGGTTGTGTGTAATGACTGATACATGTTCATTTTTGGCATCGCAATATAATCTTTTAAACGACCAGGTATCGGTCGATACGTCGCGTGTATATACCCTAATATTTCATAACAAAGCACTTCTTCTTCGGTAATGATCCGAATCGCTAACAAATCCAATATTTCATCAAAACGTTTTTGTTTAAACGTCATCTTTTTGTAAATGCTATACAAATGTTTGGAACGTCCAAAAATACGATGTGGTAAGTTATGTTCACTAAGCAAAACAGAAATATCACTAATCATATGTTCAACTTGTTGATCACGTTCACTTTTTCGCATTTCCACCAGTTTTGCAATCTCATAATAATTCTCAGGGTATAAATAATGAAAACTTAAATCTTCCAGTTCATTTTTTATTTCACTAATCCCTAAACGATGAGCAATTGGTGCGTATACTTCTAATGTTTCTTTGGCTATTTTCTTTTGTTTGTGCTCTGGTTGAAACTCTAAGGTACGCATGTTATGTAGTCGATCAACTAACTTGACTAAGATAACGCGAATGTCTTTTGCCATCGCAATAAAAATCTTACGATGATTTTCCGCTAAATATTCCTTTTCATCCTTAAATTCAATGTTACCAATCTTGGAAACACTTTCAACGATTGTCGCAATCTCTGATGAAAACTCTTTTTCTACTTCTGCTTTCGATGTTTCAGTATCTTCAATTACATCATGCAAAATACCACTAATAACCGTGGTAGGTCCAGCATGAAGTTCTGCTAATATTTTACCAACACAATATAAGTGACTAATGTATGGATCTCCACTTTTACGTACTTGACCTTCATGTTTTTGCGCCACAAAAGCAATTGCCTTTTCTACTAAGGCAAGATCTTCTTGTTCGCTAATGTACTCTTTAACAGTGGCTAGTAACTCTTGGCCACTTACCACCTTCGTTGGAGAAATCATATACGTCACTCACCATTCTTTAATAGGTAATGGCAGTAAAAATTGGTGTGTCTTTAATTTTATCACGTCCATGTAATTCAGAAAGTTCAATTAAAAAACAACAACCAGCCACTTCACCACCAAGTTGTTTAACTAGGTTAATGGTTGCTTCAATTGTCCCACCGGTTGCTAAAAGATCATCCACAATAAGCACACGTTGACCAGGCTTAATGGCATCTTTGTGAATATGAAGCTCATTTTGTCCATATTCTAAATCGTATTTAAAGCTTGCGGTTTCTCTTGGAAGTTTTCCAGGTTTACGTACTGGTACAAAACCAATATTTTTTGCATACGCCACTGGACATCCAAAAATAAATCCACGAGACTCAGGACCTACTACAACATCCGCCTTGACTTCATTGGCAAAACTAATCATTTGATTGGTTACTTCTGCAAATGCTTCACCATCAGCCATTAATGGCGTAATATCACGAAACATAATGCCTTCAATTGGAAAATCTTTAATATCTGCAATATAATTTTTTAAGTTCATTTTGTTGCCTCCGTATTTGTATTATATCAAAATTTCATCTTGTGCACAGTGTGCAGGAAGTACTTTATGTACTTTACATACAATCTTATCACTTGAGTTGTACGGTTTATACGCAATTGACCCAATAAGGGTTAATGCACTTGCTTCTTTAAACTCATCAAACGCATCTGAAAAGAGTACTGCTTCAATAATTGTGTTGTTTACACTCACCATCCATTTTCTTAAGTTGACTTTATCATTATGATAACTTCTTATGACACTCACATTAGTTAGTGCAACAATCGGTCTTTCAAATTCCATACCAAATGGTCGATAACTTTCAAATTCTTTGATTGCTTCTAAGCTAATCAGCTTCTCATCAATGACTGCTACAGGTTGGGTAGTTGAAGATACTTCAACATTTTCTAATCTCTGTAATATCTCTTGTTTAAACGACTCAAACTGGGTTGCTTTAACTTCAATACCCGCCGCTTTTGAGTGTCCTCCAAAGCGAGTCACATACGCTGATGCATGAGATATTACCTCAAATAAATCCACAGTATCTGATCGTAAGGAGCCTTTGATAACATCTTGTTTTATCGTCGCAACCATCGTTGGTTTATTGGTTAATCGCATAATGCTACCGGCTAAAATACCGACAACACCTTCATGAAAGGATTCATCCACGATAAAATTAAACGACTCGTCCGATACATAGTCAAGCGCTATCTTTTCCATGTCTTTAGCAATCTTTTTGCGGTTGTTGTTTAATTCTTCAATAGCATGAACAAAGCTCACAACTTGTCCAACATCCTCATTTAAAAAGAAACTAACAAGGGAGTTTACGTTGGCTTGATCAGATAATCGTCCTACTGCATTTAACTTAGGAACGATTAAAAAAGCAACATCTTCTTCATCTATGTTTTGTTTTTTCACTAAATTACTTAAATGAACCATCGGTGATTCATTAATCGAACGTAAGCCATGACGAACCAAGGATCGATTAAACCTTACAAGTGGCATCATATCCCCAATGGTGGCGACCATGGCAAGTTGAAGCATCTCACTATCATCCAACATATCTGCTTTTGCTAATAAGTAACTTAACCCTGCCCCACATAAACGATCATAATACTCACTTAAAGTATCAGGATGAAGTAACAGTGTGCACTTTGGTTGTTGTTCTATCGTGTGATGATCAAAGATGAGACTTACTTTATTGTTTTTATCTAATAGCTCTAACTGATCATGTAAACTAACACCATTATCGACAAAGATAAACAAATCATAATTTTTATCAATCGCTGCTTGAATTCTCTCTATTGGCACTCCATATCCTTCGACAATACGATCAGAAATGTAGTAACCTACATCAGCATTTTTCTTTTTTAAGTATTTTACCATGATGGTTGTGGCACAAATACCATCCGCATCAAAATCCCCACCAACAAATATTTTCTGGTTGTTTTTTATTGCATGATTGATATGTTTAATCGCATCATAAAACAATGCATCTAGTTTATAATCGAGCTTTTCATCCTTTAGTGTTTCAATTGCATGGGGGGGTATGTTCATTAAAGAAAACATCTTTTTTGTGTACTCAAACATAGTTACTCCTATTAAGAAAAGGGACATTGTCCCTTTGTTGTTTAGTCATTAATACCAATGATTGTCATTTCATCTAATTCTTCTTTGCTTTTCTTGGTTGTCTTTTTAACTTTCGGTTTTTTATGAAGTCGAATATACAACCAAATCATGGCAGAAATTACAATCGAAGAATACGCTCCTGCAAATAATCCAACAAACATCGCAATGTTAAACTCAAAGATTTCACGTGAACCTAACATTAATAATGCTGCTACTGGTAAAATCGTTGTAAAAGTATTAAACAGAGAACGGAAAAGAGTTTGTTGAAGGGACTCATTAACAATTTTCACATAGTCCTTTTTAGAAATAACTGGTTTTGGCCATGTTTTAACTGTATGACGAATCCGGTCAAACACAACAATCGAATCATCAACCGAATAACCAATAATCGCTAAAATAACCGCAATTAGTTCCACATTCACTTCAAATCTAAAGATCGCAAACACAGCCAACACGATTAAGATATCGTGAACTAACGCCATAATGGTACCTAAGGCATAATCCCACTCAAAACGAATGGTAATATACCCCATCATTAAGATCCATGCGACCAACGATAAAATAATGGCCGTATTCACAAGCTCTCGTCCAACAACTGGTGTTACCACAACATCGTTGGCTTCATGATTGTATGTTTCTAAAATATATGCCTTTAAAGCTTGTAAGTTTTCACTTGTTTCAGTTTCAGTCGTTGTCACATACGCGGTGTTTTCTCCTGAAAGTTGAACGCGTACATTATCATAACCAAACTGTGCAAACTCTTCTGCAATAACAGCACGATCAAAGCCATTATCACTAGTCATCGTAATTTTCGTACCACTTGAAAAGTCAATGCCTAAGTTTAATGGTCCATTACCACTAAAGGTATTAAACCCACCAAATAAAATAGCGACAACCAAAATAACAGCACTTACTCCAGCTAGTTTTTTACTTAAGGAAATAAAGTTAATGTTAGTAAATGGACCAAAGTATGTTTGTGCTTCTCCTTTGTTTAAATCAGGAACATGTTCTTTTTTAATCGAGAACAGTGGAAATTTTTCAATTACTTTTGGAGAATGCATAAGTAGTTCAATTAAATACTTTGTAAAAAATACATTGAGCGCCAAGGTTACAAACACCGTTACAATTAACATGGTCGCAAATCCTTTAATCGCACCTGTACCAAAAATATACATAATCATTGCCGCAATAAAAGTAGTAAATTGACTATCAAAAATAGTCCAAAACGCTAAACGATGACCTTCTTTTACAGCACTGCTTAGTTTTTTACCAAGATAGAGTTGATCTTTAATTCTTTCAAAGGTAATAATATTGGCATCCACCGTCATCCCTACCCCAAGTACTAACGCTGCAATACCAGGAAGGGTAAAGACACCACCCATGGAGTTGTAAATAAAGAACACGACAAACACATAAAACGCCAACATAATGGCACTAATAATTCCCGCAAACTTATACACTGCTATCATTGCTAACATAACAAGTGCAACACCAACAAAGCCAGCAATCATCGTTTGACCAAAAGCAGCCATACCAAACTCAGCACTTACAACATTCGAATATAGTTCTTCCATTTGTACTGGAAGTGATCCTGAGTTAATTAAATCCGCTAATTCACGAGCTGCGGCTTCATTAAAGGAACCCGAAATAATCGCATCACCACGTATCCCTTGAGATACAGTTGCGGCAGAAATGTATTTTTGTGTGTTGGTCGCTTCATTAGGACGCTCTTCAATGTAAGAGTCTCCCTCTTGAAAGTCTAACCATGTCACAATTAAGTTGTTTCCCGCTGGCATTTGAGAAACACGTTGTGTCATTTCATAAAAAGCATCCGAATCTGATACTCTTAAACTAACAACTGGACGTCCATTTTCAAACCCTAAGGAAGCGCCACCATCCACTAAGATAGAAGCATCCGCTAATAAGTTGTCATTAACATCTCTAAAGGTTAAATTAGCTGTTGCTGAAATAATTCGTCTTGCTTGATCTTGATCGGATACCCCGGCCAATTGCACACGAATACGATCGTCCCCTTCGATAATAATTTGAGGTTCACTTACACCCAATACATCGATACGTTTACTTACTGAACGTGCTACTGCAGACATCGCAGGTAGCTGTTCTCCACTTTCAAGTGGTGTTACTTGATACACAATCTCAAATCCACCTTGTAGATCAAGACCAAGTGTCATGTTATCGGCAACATCTCTACTAAAAACACCAATCATTGTAAATAAAGCAACAATGGTGAGTAGAAAAATACCAAATCTAGATTTCATCCTCTTCATTTTGAACCTCCAATTACATCTTCATATTCACTAAGTTTCGTTTTTAATGCATTTCTCATAGAATCTTTAATCATTGTTTGAATCACATCATTAACTGTGAGTTCAAACACATCAAAGATCATCTGATAAAACCGCCTTGGCGGCTGATTGTTCCATTTTTTTGACACACAATCACTCACATCCTTAACAGCAATATTACTGTCGGACTGTTTGGATAATTGATGTGCTTTTAACACCATGGCCAACTTTAGTTGGGGATGGTCTATCCTACTCATAAAAAAACGCCCCTTTACTTGCCTTACTATTATATAGGAAAATGATGCAAATGTGTAATCTTTTTGCATGCATAATAATCATCTTTTCCATCAATGACAAAATAAACACCTTTTTTAGTTTCAATACGATAAAATACAAAGCATTTACTTAAACATTGTCTACGACACTAACTCTAAAAGCTCCTTAAAAAACACAATATTTTCTAAGCCTATCACATCATAAGGCACAACCATACTAAAGTGTAGATCATCATACCTTAACTTAATATCTAGCTCAATACCAAAAGGACTAATGTTAAAGCCTTTTAATGGTTCAATTTCACTTAAAGAAGTTATTGGATAACCGACATAGTATTTTAAGTTTTCTAAAATGTAGGTTTCCATAACCTGCCTAAAATCAGAACTTGTAATAATATCATCAAGCAAGACTTGCTCATTGTTTTTATACACACTACAAAGTGAGTAGTGATGATGGATGCTTTCTCTATCATAAAAACTAATGCTAGCACTATAACTTGTATAATCTAGTAACTTATGAGCAAAAATAGTAATGTGTGCATCTAGCACATCATCTTCTTCTTCAAATATACTTTGTGCTTTCATTATAAGTTGATTAGTGAATCTCTTATCCACTTCAAAGGATTCTTTCTGAGGTCGTGAAAACTGCACACTAACACCCGCTATTTTTTCTAAGGTTGTTTGCATTCTCATTGGCTCAGATTGTTGATTTAGTAACATCCCTTGACTTATTGGTTGCTCAAAGATATTTTCTTTGCTTAAAAATCGGTAAGGTAGTGCTAAAACATCATGAAACAAAGCAAAATCAAAGGTTAACCGAAAATTTGAAAACCCAAGATAAAAATCAGAAGAACTATAATCTAAAATAAGTTCAACACCTTGTGAACTAATAAAAAACTTCTGATTGTTTTTCAATCCACTAAAAGGTTGTACTAGTTCGATAATACTATCACCAAAATAGTATCGTTGTTTGGCTTTATCTAATTCAGAAGGAACACGCTCATTAAAAAACTGTTGAGCATCCACATCATTAGTGACTACATCACTTAATGATAAGTCTTTACCCGTCCTTACATCAACCGTGAGTCCATCTTCAACACTAACAAGCACTTCTTTGCTTTGACTAACAAACACCATGTTGCGAGAAAAAGAAAGAGACAACACATGATTAGCATTGTATTGACATTGTGTGTATAAAGTATCACTTACTAATTGAGCATCATCAACAACTTCTTGAGCAATACCTCGATAAGGTGGTAGGTTATTCGCATGATACTTTTGGATTTGCTCAGTCTTATCATGTATTTTATCGTTAATGGTTTGTTGGATAGTTTGGTTGAGTAAACCATCAATTTCAATGGTGTGTCCATTAGATAATTCTATCTCATTACAATCAATAGGATTAATAAATAGTGGTGGTTGCTTTACAGGTGAAAAGATAGGATCATGTAGTGGATCATTAAAAGCAATCACCTGTTGGTGAGGTGGTGAGATTAATTCAACAGGTTTATACTCTTTAGTACAACCTGTTAGTAAAAAGAGGATAAGTAAAACTTTACTGTACCTTAACATAACCAAAATCTTCCGCTAATTGTTGACCCTGCTTACTCAATAACCAATCCACTATTTTTCGTACATCACTATTACGGGTTTGGTTTTTATTAAACACAGCATAATAGTGAGTTGTTATTGGATATTCTTTTGAAGCAATGGTTTCATTATTAGGGTATACACCATCAATTTCTAGTAATTTCACATTTTCATTACCCCACATATCCACAACAAAATAGTAATAAGAATAACCAATGGCATCGGGTTTGTTATTATAGGAAGCTACGGCATCAATAATCTCACCCATCGATGCTTGAATCCACGCACTAGGTGGAGTCATAATGTCTAAATCTTTCATCACAAGTTCTAAAAATCCAGACTGACTTCCTGAGTTTTCTGGTCGTTGATACGCTATTATATCCACATCATCACCACCCACTTGACTCCAGTTCGTAATGTTTCCTTGATAAATATCTTGAACTTGCGTTAGTGTTAATGAATCTACAGGATTATCAATGTGAGTTAAAAAGACAAACGCTTCACTGACAATAGGAATTATTTCTAACTCCACATCATTTTCTTGGGCTAGTGTTTGTTCTTCTAAAGAAGGGTATGTTACAAATATTAAATCAGCATCACCGTTAATTAAGTTTACATAAGCTTGATGGGTTTTATTATGTTGTATAATCGGTTTTACTTGTTCAAGTGTTGCCCCTGTTAGTTGAGCAGCGATTGCTTCACTTAAAGGTATAGTGACCGTAGAACCATCAATTGTTGGGTAGTTATCTAATGTAAACTCTGGTGGTGTTTTAGCTTGACAACTTGATAGTAAAAGGATAAATGTAATTAATAGTATGCTTTTTATCATTGTGAACGCTCCTTCTTTGTGATATTTTTATTATAACACTATTTAACAAGCACAAAACAGGCATCTTATGCTATGTAGGGGTAACTTATGAACTTATGTAAAACTAAAACATTAGAAACAAATCGTTGTATACTTCGTCGACTAACTTTAGATGATGCTCAAGCTATGTTTGATAATTGGGCTAGTGATCCACAGGTAACGAAATATTTAACATGGACACCACATGCAAGTGTGCAAGACACAAAGAAACTACTTGAAATATGGTTGCCAGAATATGAAACAGACTCTGTTTTTCGTTGGGTTATCTTTCATAAAGAGTTTAACCACATCGTTGGTATGATTGATGTGGTAGAGATGAATGTAAAAGATGAATGTGCCACGATTGGTTATGTACTTGCACAAAAAGCATGGAATCAAGGCATCATGAGTGAAGTATTTAAAGAAGTTATTCGATTTCTTTTTGAAGAAGTAAATCTTCACCGCATTGAAGCTACATTTATTCGACCAAACATAGGTTCAGGTAAAGTTATGGAAAAATGTGGTTTGTCTTATGAAGGAACGAAAAAACAAAAGTTTAAAACTCATACAGGAACCTTTGAAGATTTACTTTTGTATGGAATTGTAAAAGAGGATTATAAGCGTCAATTAAAAGAACAATAATTGTCTTATCATCGATTGTTGAATTTTAAAAACAAATCTTAAATAAAGATGTATGTAATGAAAAGGCAATCGCACACGCGATTGCCTTCTTACTTATTCTTTTCTCAACGAATGAACAAGTGCTTTAAACTGTTTTCCTCGTTCTTCATAGTTTTTGTATTGATCATAACTTGCACATGCTGGTGATAAACAAACAATATCTCCACTCTGTGCTAGTTCATTGGCTTTTTTAAAGGCTTGTTCTAAATCATCCACGACATAAGCATTATCAAAGGTTTCTTTAAGTTGATCTTTGGTTTGACCATAAACAACAATGTGTTTAATTTTATGAGAAACATCACTTACTTCTTCAAAGGTAATCTTTTTATCATAACCACCTGCTATTAAGATGACAGGTTGATCAAAGGCTTCTAAGGCAACTCTTGTGGATTGAGGATTAGTTCCTTTTGAATCGTTGTAATATTTTACACCATTTACTTCATCCACAAACTCAATGCGGTGTTCTACACCCATAAAACTGTGCAACGCTTTTTGTATGTGTTTAGGTTTTATACCCATTACATACGCTAATGCAGATGCTATCAAAGCATTAGTAATGTTATGTTTTCCGACGACATGTAGTTTATCCACATCAAACAATACCTTTTTATTCACCACTGCTTTGTTATTAACAATCATCACATCTGCTTCATTATGTTGAGACACGGTCATGATTTTTGCGGATGTTGGTTTTTGAGTTCTAATAATATTGATATCATCAAGGTTTAAAACAAACGTATCATTTTGCGTTAAGTTTTCGACAATTTTCCACTTTGCATCGTAATACTCTTTTTCATTTTTAAACACGTCTAAATGATCAGGTGCTAAAGAGACAATCGTAGAAGCAACGGGATGAAATTTTTTAGTGTTTACCAGTTGAAAAGCAGCGATTTCAATCGCGCCATAGCCCATTTTACGGTGTCTTTCTTCTTTTACTACAGTACTTAATGGTACTCCAATATTACCAGCCACAAACCCAAAGGAAGTTGCTTTTTTAAAGATATCACCAAGCATGGCTGTCGTTGTTGTTTTACCATTGGTACCGGTGATGGCAGCTAATTTCCATTTTGGGATAAAACGTTGTGCAAACTCTAATTCATTAACAATAAAATAGTGCTTCGCCATCTCTTTAACAAAAGGATGATGCTCTGGTATACCAGGGTTTTTAATAACCCAATCAAAATCCATGTCTAATAAATCATTATGAAAGCCACCATCATAAACAACGATGCCTTGTTCTACTAAATCATCTTTGTTTTCTAATTCTCTTTCATCAGTAAGCACCACATGATAACCTTGATCAAGTGCTAATTTTGCACTAGCACAACCACTACGTGCTGCTCCTAAAATACATACTTTTAAACCCATAATGCGCTCCATAATCCAAGTACTAAAAAGATAAGTCCCAACAACCAAATAAACTGCACAACACTTTTTTCTTTCCAGCCCGCTAAAACAAAACTATAATGAATCGGTGTGTAATTAAACACTCGCTTTTTAAAAAGACGAACAGAAACTTGTTGAATGACAACACAACCTGTTTCCCATATTAAGACACCCACTAAAAAGATGTATGAAATTTCAATTTTTAATAACATGGCATACGCAGCCATTAAGCCACCCAATGCTAATGATCCTCCATCACCCATAAAGATTTTGGCAGGAAATACATTGTATTTTAAATACCCTAACAACGATCCCACTAGCATAATGGCTAACATGGCTAGTTGTTGCTGATTGTAGAAATAACTAATGATGGCTAATCCAACCATAATTAATAGAGAAACCCCCGCAGCTAAACCATCCATACCATCGGTAATGTTTACCGAATTAACACTCGCAACAATAACAAACACCCCAAATAAAACATAGATAACTGGTGGTAAAGCTAAAAAGAAATACCCCATCATTGGTATTGGAAAGGCAAGTAAAGTTGTAATTAGTGTTAAAGAAAGCATCATAAAGACAATCGCAATAGCAACTTGAAAAAACACTCGTAGTTTAACAGGTAAACCATCGTTTTTTCCTTCTTTTGCAATTTTCATATCGTCCACTACACCTAATAAAAAATAAGCAATAAACACAAATAGCGCTAATAAAGTACTTAACTCTAAAGCAAAATTATAGTACACCACAAGCAATACAGTTGGTATAAGCACAAACAAAACCCCTCCAAACATGGGGGTTGCTTGTTTTTGTTGGTACTCTTTTAAAGCATATTCACTGGCTGTTTGTTTAATGTTGCGCTCTTTTAGTAGCTTTATCCAAACTGGATAAGCAATCAAAGTTAGTGCATACACAAGTACAAAGCCTATCAATAATTCTAGTATTTTCATAACTTACTCATTATACTCATTAAGCGTGAAATTTACAACAACCTTTTCACTCGATAATGGCTCATTAACTTCTAAAGATTGTGATCTTACCCAACCTTCTCCAATTAGTTCTACATTTATGTTGGCAAGCTTAGCGTAAGTCATGACATCTTTTTTAGAAAAACCGGTTAAATCAATCATTGTTGTTGGTGCTTTATTGGTAAGCACAAACAATCGTGTCGTGTTAATTAGCTGTGGTATTCCTTCAAAGGAAGAATCAATTATCATATCCCCTTCACCTAAGATAACAGCTTGAAAATGGTTTTCTTGTACAAAAGTGTCAAACTCACTGACAGGTTTGTTTCGAAAACTTGGCATTAGGACAACACTTGTTTCACTTTGATCAGTTGGATCTTCACCAATCGTCTGTTCATCAGGTTCTTGAGCTTGAGCATAGTTGTATGTCATTGCAATTTTTCTAAGTACAGATTGAATTGGTGCAGTATGGTTGTATGATTCAATATATGAAGGTGCTAAAAATGCATAATACACTAAAATTTCCGGATTATCTGCCGGTAAACCAATAACAACAGAAAATAAGTTACGATCACTATAATACCCATTAGGACCAATAACTTGAGAAGTACCTGTTTTACCAATAATACCTACTTCTGGTATTTGATAATGCCTTGCTGTTCCAGCATCGGCAGTATAGCGCATAAGCCGTTGTACTTCTTTTGCAGTTGACGCTTGGATTGGTTGTCCAACTACTTCACTTGGATACTCCATGACAACTTCATTTGTGATTGGATCAATAATTTTATCCACCACTTTTGGTTTAACCATCACACCATCATTGATAATGGCACTATAGGCTTGCATAAGTTGAAGGGTTGTGACTGTTGAACCTTGACCATAACCAGAGGTAAGCATTTCAATCGGATAACGAAATGCTTTTTGACCTTCATTTTCATACACCCCAACCATGTTAACAGGCTTAAAAAAACCAAAACGGTCTAAGTACTCTTCATAATCTGTGACATGAATACTACTTGTAAGCATTGTAGCGATGGCTGTATTAAGTGATAAAGCATATGCACGATCAAAATCGACAATACCCCAATCTCTTCTACCTGCATTATATATAGAGCTACTTGCACTTTCAAAACTATTTACTCGAATTGGATATCCATTGGCAATACCCATATGAAAGACACCACTTGGATAAGTAGCATTACCATCGTATTTTCCTTTATCAATAACTGTTGCATACACAAAGCTCTTCATCGTTGAACCAGGTTCAATAACACTTTGTGATATGACATTATCATAACTAGAAATATCAATTGCATTAGGATCAAAGCTAGGTGTGTTTGCCCAACCTAATACATCCCCACTTTTAGCTTCCATAACCATGCCCCATGCTTCATAAGCATTGGTTGTTTGCATCGTGTTTTCTAATGCTAGTTCTAAGGTTTCTTGTATTCCTCGATCAAGGGTTAATACTAAGGTATTACCATTGATAGCTGGTTGTTCTTCATAGTACATGTCTTTAAAGCGGAAACCGCTAATATCGGATTGATAGCGACGCCAACCGTTTTCACCAAGAAGTGTTTGATTAAAGATTGCTTCTAAACCCATGCGTCCTGTCATGGCTTTTACTTCATCATCAAACTGCGAAAAACCAATAAGATGAGAAGCAAAAACACCTTGTGGGTAGTTACGACTAATCATCGTTTCAAAGGCAATACCAGGAAGCCCTAACGCTAGTATTTCATTTCTCGTATTTAAAGATAAATTTCTTCCTCGTATACCAAGTTCTGTTTGATACAAGTCTTTGTTTAAATGATCCAATATGACTTGCTCTTCCATGTTTAAAAGTGGTGCTAATGCTGCAGCTGTCGCTTCTTTATCTACCACATAAGCTGGTGTATTATGAATACCAACACGAGAACTATCTAAGTAAAGTATAATCTTATACGATACGACATCTTCCGCTAACACATTGTTGTTTCTATCAACGATAAGACCACGATTAGCAAGTATACTTTCTTGACGAATATACACACCATCGGCAATTTCTTTAATGTTTGTCTTTGAATGAACATGTTGTCCACCAATAACAACGACAAAAACATTGGCACTAATAAGGCCAACAAGTAAAAAGAATATGGAAAACCACACCAACAAAGTAATGTTGGTGCGTTTTATTCTAGTCATTTCTGTTGATGACGCTGATGACATTTTGATTTACCGAACTATACCCTTGTTCATTGGCCATCGCTACAATACGATTGTAATTGCTAAGTCTTCCAATATCTACTTGCAATGCTTCATTTTCTGTTTGTAAAACAGCAATCGCACGTTCTGTTTGTTGTATTTTGACACTTAAAGAAGTTTGGTATGTACGTAAACCAATTGCACTAATGATTTGAGCAGTGACCATAATCGTAAAGAAGGTCATCACCCACACTCGCCAACGATACTTTCGAGTTTTTACTATTTTAGTTTTTGCCATACGTTCACTTCCTTTCTATGACTCTTAATTTTGCACTGGCACTTCTTGGATTGTTTATACTCTCATCCTCTTTAGCAAGAATGATTTTGTTATTGACAAGTTGATATTCTAAGCTAACTTCTAACTGTGGTAATCGTTTATCCACCTTAGGAGCTTTACTTACTTTATTAAAGGCATTTTTTACAATGCGATCTTCTAAGGAATGAAAGCTTATAATTGCCATTCTTCCTTTTGGATTTAACAAGTCTAATCCTTCTTCCACCATTTTTTTTAGTGACTGTAATTCATCATTAACTTCAATACGAATGGCTTGAAAGGTTTGTTTGGCAGGATGACCTGGTTTTGATAATGCTTTGATTGGATACCCTTTTTTAATAAGATCTACAAGTTCAAAGGTTGTTTGTATTGGTTTAACTTTTCGTGCTGCTACTATTTCTCGAACAATTCCTTTTGCATACTTTTCTTCCCCATAGGAGTATAAGATATCAAGTAGTTGTTCTTTAGAGTATGTATTTACTACTTCATAAGCAGATAGTGTTTGTGTTTGGTTCATGCGCATATCAAGTTTGGCATCAAAGCGATAAGAGAACCCACGCTTAGCTTCATCAAGTTGCATCGATGACACCCCACAATCTGCTAAGATACCATCGACGTTGTGTATGTTATGCTCAGCTAATCTACTTTTAAGATTGGCGTAATTATCAAAAATAACATGCACTAAGTTTGGTTGTGTCAGTTGGAGTGCTTTTGCTGTATTAATCGCATGAACATCTTGATCAAAGACAATAAGCTTTCCATCTATTAATCGTTCTAAGATAGCTTTAGAATGCCCACCATAACCAAAGGTAGCATCCACGTATGTTCCATGTGGGTTTATGTTTAATGCTTCTATACACTCATCAAGCATAACTGGGATGTGTTTCATACTAGAAAGTCCGTTAAGCTCTCAGCAATATCTTCAAAGGAATCAGAAGCTGACTGATAGTAGTTTTCCCATAAACCTTGATCCCATATTTCTACGTGATCGACAACACCAACAACCACACATTCTTTTTCAAGGGTTGCGGCACTAATAAGGGATTGAGGAAGTAAAATACGACCTTGATTATCTAAACTTACTTGCGCTGCTTTTGCACTAATCATGTGCACATACATACGTGATTCTTTTTTTGTGGTAGGAAGCTTTTTTAGTTGACTTAAAATACTGTCCCATTGTTCTAAAGAATACAGCGTCAAACACCCATCTAAACCGCGTGTCACGATCATAGATGCTCCAAAGTTTTCACGAAACTTAGCAGGAATAATAATTCTACCCTTGCCATCTAGGTTGTGTTTGTATTCTCCTATGAACATTGTTCTACCACTTTATGACACTTTGTCCCACTTTCTACCACCATTATAATCAAAGTTGACACATTTGTATAGTAAAAACCCCGTTTTTTATGTTTTTTCACAAAAAAAAAGAAGGGTCATGCCCTTCTTGATCATATTATGCTTGTTTATGTCTAATAATCGCCATCCACATACCAAATATACTCACCTTCAGTATTCATATAAGCAACACTACAACTGCGCTGTACTTTTGCAATGCCATTTTCTTCAAAGTAGACAGGTTGAGTGTAGTATTCTTCTTTGATAAATTCTAAGTTTTCATCAAACACCACAAACACACGTTCATGCACCGAAGATAGTAGTCGTATGCTATAAAAATCAATCGGTTCTTTATAATAGCTTAAATAAAACACTTCAAGTTGTGCAGTTTCTTCAATCTTCTGTAACATAGCTGGTGAAAGTGAACTACGATTAATAAGTGTGTATGCAGGATTGGTGTTTACTTCTTTAAAGATACGATATTGTCGTTTCGCATCGTAAAACTCACGTGAAGCAGTCCTTGTAGGAAGGACATTTAACTCTAAATCATAAAAGGTGGCGACATTGTTTTCATCAACCGAACGTATAATACCACCATACACTTCAGTGAAAAATTCAAAAGTTGGCTCGACGATTACACTACCATCATGATCAATAATACCAAAGAGTCCATTACCGCGATTGTTGTTTATAAAAGGCACAACCATTAAGTTTGCGACATCTTCAATCTCTTCAACATCTTTTCTTGGTTGTTCGCTATGGTTAAAAAGGCGCTTTTGATCTAGACATTCTTCTTGATCAAAAAGCGTATCATCAAAAGTACGAGGTTGAAGCCAACCACTTCTTAAAATGGCATAACCAACGACGCTAAATAACAATAACGCTAACACAATGTATACTTTAATTTCTGTAGATAATCTTCGTAAATAAAATCGTCTCATATTTTCTCCATAGCTATTGTAACAGAAACAACACAAACCTTAAATAGCTCTATAAAAAAGCCGGTTATTTTCCGGCATTTTTTACCTGCTCTCGATATGCATTGTATGTTTCTGGAAAGTCTTTTTTTAGCTTTGACCATACAATCATTAGTTCATCCGATACTTTGCGCTTGTTTTTTCTAAAATTAACCATCGCCTTTTGTGCTAACTCTAATGCTTCTTCAGGCTTTTTAACATCAAGATACAATGACGCTAGTGCCGTTTGCACTTGCGGGTTTTTATCAATTTCATGCTCTTTTTTAAGCACACGTAAAAACGTCTCAATGGCTTCTTCTACTTGTTCGACTGCTTTACTCACGGTAGCAACCATCACAAGCACACTTGGTAAAAACTGTGTTTGTTCAGGATTGTTGGTTGCTAAAGAGAGTGCTTCAACAATCACTTCATACGCACGCTTAGTACTACCAATGTTTAAGTAATGACGCGTTTGATCAAGTAGCTTAACAATCGATTGCTCATTTTCAATGAGCATTTGATTAAACTCCGCATCTAAGGTTACCGCTGTCTTTAAAGGCAGTTTCTCCCCAATTTCACTATACCAGTCTTGTTTTATCTTAATGTATGTTTTTCCATTGTATTCAAACTTTTGCATAGCCTCACCACGACTCTTTCTTAATTGTTTTTCTCAAAGTTATAGGCATCTTTTACCATATCTTCTACACTATGTTTTGTTTTAAAACCAAGCTCTTTTTCTGCTTTAGTTGCATCGGCATACGATATTGCAATATCACCTGCTCGTCGCTCTACAATTTCATAAGGGATATCAACCTTATTAACCCTTTTAAAGGTTTCTATAAGTTCTAATACCGAAACTCCTTGACCTGTTCCTAAATTGTAAATGTGTGTTCCTGCTTTAAGCTGTTCAATCGCTAACACATGACCAACAGCTAAATCCACCACATGAATATAATCTCGTATTCCTGTTCCATCGTGGGTGGGATAATCATTGCCAAAAACAAACAATTTTTCTCGTAACCCTTTAGCGGTTTGGGTAATATATGGCATTAAATTATTAGGAATTCCCTTAGGTCGCTCACCTATTAAAGCGCTACTATGAGCTCCAACAGGATTGAAATAGCGAAGCAAGCACACACCAAAGTTTGGGTTTGCATTTGCTGTATCTTCTAATACTCGTTCACTCATTGCTTTACTTTCGCCATAAGGGTTGGTTGTTTTAAGTAATGGCATGTCTTCTTTAAAGGGAGACACTTGATCACCATAGACAGTTGCGGAAGAAGAAAACACAAATCGAGGTACATTATACTGTAAAGCAAGTCTTGCTAGAACAATTGTACTAAGAACATTGTTTTGATAATACTCTAATGGTTTTTCTACCGACTCACCTACTGCTTTATATCCTGCAAAATGAATAATGCCATCAAAGGAGTGTTTCTTAAACACTTTATCAATTTCATTTTCTTTGCTTACATCCACTTGATAAAATGGGATATCTTTGTTTGTTAGGTGTTTAATTTTATCTAGGACATCTATCTCTGTATTGGATAAATTATCCACAATAACAACGTTATGATTGTGTTTTAAAAGTTCCACACATGTGTGTGAACCAATGTAGCCTAAGCCACCTGTCACTAATATGTTCATGTTGCTCCTTAATATGTTAGTAATTCTTCTTCTTTGTTTAAATAACGATAGCCACCCATAGCCATGGCTAATAGTTCATCTTCTCCAGGATAAGTTGTAATATCACTAATCCAATCAATGCGAGCACTTAAACGATTCGCAAATGCTTGATTAAAGATAAGCCCTCCTGTTAATAAGATTTGATCCACTTTACCTCGTAGTACCGTAGCCATAGCCCCTACTTCTTTGGCTATTTGATAGATCATCGCATCAATAACCCACTCTATTTCTTGGTTTGTGTCCATTTGTGCGACTAAACTTTTCATATCATGAGTATCAAAGTAAGACATTAACCCACCTTGGTTAATAAGGATATCCCTTACCTTGTTTGTATCTCCATCATTTTCTTCCACAAGTTGCAGCACAATTTCAGAACTAACACCACCAACTCGTGATGGAGTAAATGGTCCTTCTCCATCAAGAGCGTTGTTTACATCCACAATCCGACCACCCTTGCATGCACTAACTGAAATGCCACCACCAGCATGCACAATAATAAGTCGTAAATCATTTAAATCCTTATTTACTTTCGCTGCGTAATTTCGTGCGGTTTGTTTATGGTTTAAGGCATGAAAGATAGAACGTCTTTCATATCCTTTTAATCCAGAATATCGGGCTAAAAGTGATAATTCATCCGTAACTGGTGGATCTACAAACACCACATCGACACCGTATCTATTTTTCCAATCATACCCTATTAATAAACCTAAGTTACTAGCATGTTTCCCATAACGCATCGAACGAACATCATCAAGCACGTTTTCATCAATGGCATAGATTCCACCCATAAGTGGTTTGATTACACCACCACGAACAACAATGACATCCATACTTGAAAGGTTAATTCCTTGCACTGCACAAAAACTTTCAATGTCTTTGGTACGTCTTGCTTGTTGGTCAAACAACGATGTTTGCCCTTTAAAATCTTCAGGGCTATAACGTATCGTATGTTCTTTTACTTGTTGCTTATCTAAAAAGTAGCCAACCTTAGTGGAGGTTGATCCAATGTTACATACAAAGATTTGTGCCATAGTTTTTTCTCCTGCTTATTTTATACTTATAAAAAACTAAATGTCTCCCTTTAGTTTTCATTCAATATTTTCTGCATTCTTTGTTATCTCTATTATAGGAAACAAACGCAAATAACTCAAGCTGTTGTGACTATTTATTGTGCAGTTAGCATGTATATCTATTTTAATTGGTATTAAAACACTTGTTTACTCATTGATAGTAATTTATACAACGTTCATGAGATAACCTTTGATTTTCAAACTTTTTTCGTGAATTAATTGACAACTCACCATCACATTCGATATAGTGTACTTAAATAGAGCATAAAAAGGTATTTATGTAGCAATAAACACCTACTGATGTGAATGCTTATGAAAAAAAGATTTACAATTAAAGAAAAAAAAGGAGGCGAAATGAAAAGAAAGCGTTTGTTTTTTGGTGTGCTTATTTCTTTTATGATGGTGGTATCGTTGATACCTCTATCAATTTTAGCACAACCACCACTACCAGATAATCCGTATGCGGGGCATCATGATGATGGAAATTATGACACCCCAATACAGACCGATGCTTTTGAAATTGTGGTAGAACACCCACAATACTGGCAAGGAAATAAAATTAAAGTAACATTAGAAAAAAAGGAAGATGTCACACTCTTTGATGAACATTCAGTTTTAGTAAGGATAAAGACAGCTGATTGGTGGCGTAATTGGTTTGGTCTAGATTATGCTTTGAATGATCCAAACTATCCAAACTTTCAAAACATTACTTTGCTTGGCAATAATGACGAAGTCATTGATCGAGCAAACCATGTAACCTATGTAAATTCTATGAGTATTGGTGAACGTCTATCGATTTTTATTGAACCTGGTGCTCCTTGGGGACCAACTGGGTTTTATCAAGATGAAAGACACACAATTATGTTGGGATTCTTTTTAGAACCTGAAGCAGAGGACGACAATCCAGAATTTGTAATTAGTAACATGGATTTTTTTGATACCCTTAATGAGTGGGTTGTCCTAGATGAAATCCGAGAGGATGGTATTTTGTTTGTTGGCGATTCATTGGACATTGAAATTTCTAGTTTACCAAAAGGTTATGACGACAATGATTATATTGTTAATGATGAATTTCCTGGAACAAACTCACTTAAGACAGAGTTAAACTATGTACGAGTTCATACTGTATTTTGTGATATTGCATACACTGGCTGTGATGTAGCACCAATTTTTGTTGGGCAAGAAAATAGCTACTTTGACTTTACAATAGAAAGTAATCAAGATCATACCGTAAACTTTGGTGGTGAAATTGACCCTGCTCTTGGGTTTGGTTTTATTGGTTATGTTGTGGAACTACGATCCGTTGATGGCACCTTTATAAGCAACAATAATTTTGTGTATGAGTTTACTCAAGATTATCATGTTATAGGACTTTGGGAAGATGCTACACCAGGGTCTAAGATGCTTGCATTAGAAGCGATTAGTGATTTTAAAGAACCTTTTCCAGTGATTGTTAACTTTAACATCGCTGACATTGAAGGAGTTTCATTGCCTGCTCTTAAAACATACAGTAATTTGTATAACACAGATAAAGAATTCCCTGTAAAAAAAGAAGGTGTAGGTACAATATCCTTTGATCCTGGATTAGATTTATTGAACAATGCAAATCAACTAACATTGTTAAGTGATTCCTTTCGTTTAGAAAAAGATGCTACAAGCAAAAAACTACGTGCTCAAGTGGATACTTCTAAACTAAACTTCTTAAGCAACATTGGCGCAACCATTACTTTTGAAAATGCTATGGAAACGCTTGGTTTTGATGATGTAACAAGTGAGAATTTCTTAGAATTTGTGGATTTTGAAGTGTTGGATAATGATACACTAGTGGAAAACTTAAGTGACTACATTGATTTTGAAAGAACTAGTTATGATCCAACAACAGATATACTTACCTTACGTGTTCATCACTTTACCGAATACATAATAAGTGCTGTTGAAGAGGAAGAAGAAGAGCAAGAACAAGAAACAACCTTTAAAACTGTTGTCGAAATTGCTCTTTCAAGTGATGACTTTAGTATTTTAGTTGAAGCATTACAAAAAGCTGAGCTAGTAGAAACACTTCAAGGTCTAGGTCCATTTACGGTGTTTGCACCGACTAATGATGCCTTTGAAGCTCTATTAGAAGAACTTGATCTTACAAAAGAAGAACTGCTTAACAGCGAAGACTTATCAAAAGTTCTGTTGTATCATGTTATATCTGATCGAATACTTGCAAGTGAGATTACCGACGGCTTAAAAGTCGCAACCTTAAATGATATGCTAGAGTTAACCTTTACTTTAGATTCTGTCATTATTAATGGTGAAGCTACTGTAATCACTACTGATTTAGAAGCTGATAATGGAATTGTTCATGTTATTGATACAGTATTACTACCACCTAATTTAGGTGAAGAAGAAGTTGAACAAGAAGATCCAACATTAATACCGGATACTTCTGATACTCCTTCATTAGGATGGTTGTTTGTCACAACAGGACTACTATTTGTTTTATTATCCTTTGTGTTTAGAAAAAAACCTGTTGTCAAAAAGTAAACACTGTAAATTAGACGTAAGTAAAAAGTTGAATAGTTAGGTATACACCTAGCTCATTCAACTTTTTCTATAAAAAAAATAGCGTTAACTTACGCTACTTCTTGGTTGAATATTCATTAATTTTATCAATAACAGATTTAGGAAAAACAAACACTTCTTTTTGGTTGGTTTCAAGAGTCGAGCTCTTTCCTCTTTTTTTAGGTGTTATTTTATTAATGGATTTATAACGAACATTGACTTGTTGAGTATAAAACGATGTTTTTGTAAAAAACACTCGTTTGATACGATAAGCGTCAAAGACATTACCAATAAATAAACCACCAATCATTAAGTACAATGCTTGAATGGATGGACTATCAAAACTAGCTAGTACTAAACTAAAGGATAACCCTGCCATAATGGCATTAAACATGCCTGATTTCATTCCATAATTAACGTGATCAATTATTTGAGATTCTGTGAATTTTTCTTTTACGGCTTTATTGGCTTTTTGATATTGCACTAAACGATATATGGCATACCCTGCACCAAACAACCCTCCTGCTATTACAATCATATAATTTGCCTCCTACACTATCATAGTGTACCACAAAAACAAAGGTTGTTTCTAGAGACTTAACAATGAGTAAGGTTTGTTACTGTTGTTTGATAAATCACAATCTTTGATAGTATGAAAACCCTTTTCACAAGTGCATTATTAGCAATATTGTGAATTTATTCACGCATTGTATAATGCCCTTTGAACTGCTAAATATCATAAAATATACTTATTAGTGGCTTTTTGTTAATATGTGCACAAGTTCATAAAAAACTTATTTGTGAAATCTCTACTAAAGTGTTGACATTCGCTTGTTTTACTTTATAATACAAATCGCAAGGAGGAAATTTTATGAAAAAATTCTTAGTAGCTAGTATTGTTGCGTTATTGTTCTTAGCTGGTTGTTCTTCTGACAACGGAAATGGTGAAGAAACAAGCGTATATAAAGTTGGTACAGCCAGTGTTACTTCTGTAAGTCCACGTGATTACAATAGTGAAACTGATCAAGCAGGTCGTGTTCAAGTGAACACAACATTTGCTAATGTCGTATTAGATGAAGAAGGTGTATTTGTTTATGTCGCTATCGATGTTGCTCAAAATGAAGGAACATTCGATAATGAAGGTGTTGTAGTTACTGCAGAAGCTGCTCCTACGAAAAAGGAAAAAGGCGATGCATACAACATGAAAGGTGCTTCTGCCATTGGTAAAGAATGGGATGAGCAAATCGCTGCTTTTGAAGAGTGGGTTATTGGTAAAACATTGGATGATGTTAAAGGTTTAGCCATTGACGGTGGATACTTAGCAGATAGTGAAGATTTAAAATCTTCTGTAACTGTTCGTGTTACTGATTATATTGCAGTAGTAGAAAAAGCAGTTGAATATGCAGAAACAGTTGAAGATGTAGCACGCGTTGGTGTTGCTTCTGTAACTAGTGTTTCTGGTCGTGACTTTGTCGAAGGCACTGATGGTCGCATTCAAGTTAATGTAACTTTTGCAGGTGTTGCATATGATGCAGATGGAAATATTCTTTACCTCAGCATTGATACAGCACAAAACCAAGGAACCTTTGATGGTGAAGGCGTTGTTGTAGCAGCAGATGTTGTTGGTACTAAAAAAGAACGTGGAACTGCTTATGGTATGGCCAATGCTTCTACCATTGGTAAAGAATGGGATGAGCAAATTACTTCATTTGAATTATTTGCAGTTGGCAAAACATTAAGTGATGTAACTGGATTAGCTATTGATGGTGGTTACTTAGATGACGCGGAAGATTTAAAATCTGAAGTTACCATGAGAGTAACAGACTACATTGCAGCGCTTGAAAAAGCAACAGACAATGCAGTTAGCTTAAACTAAATTACATACAATCAAAGAAATAAAGTAAGGGTATGGCTTCGATGAGCCATACCCTTTTGTTATAGTGGTAAGATGAAACTTAAGATTGCAGCAAGTCCAATAATGCTTATGGGTGACAACTTAGTTTTGTAAATAAGCACTAAGGTTAAAGTAAATAATCCAACGGAGCTAAGTAGCGGAACTAGCTCTAATGTAGCATCAGCAACCACCGTTTGTAACATCGTATAAGCCGCAAAGCCAATCAATGCCGCAATGGTAGGTCTTAACCCATAAAACACCTTAACAAGCACTGTGCTTTCTTTAAAGCGCTCTAGTGAGCGTCCAATAACAATCATAAAGATCATTCCAACAAGCATAACTGATATACTAGCAATAACTCCTCCAGGTATCCCTGCCGCAACATATCCTGCATAGGTTGCCATGTTAATGCCAATAGGTCCTGGGGTTGATTCAGAGATGGCAACCATGTCCATTAAGGTGGCTTGAGTAAACCATGGATATTTATTGGCAAGATTAATTAAGTATGGTAAGGTTGCTAATCCTCCACCTACTGCAAAGGCACCTATGATAAGAAACTCCATAAACAATAACCAATAAATCATGTTTGTTTCCCTCCTTTTTTAGGATAGAAGATAATTCCTAATAAAGCTGAAGGAATGACAAGAAAAATTGGATTAACTCCAAGTAAGACAATGAATAGAAAACTTGAACCAAATAGTACTGCTCCAAAGATATCCACTACACCAATCTTTGTAAGTTTTATGGTGGTTTGTACAATTAGAGCACTAACTACAATGCGGATTGCTTTAAACATGTTGATCACTAGTGGTACATCAAAGATTCCTTCAAGTACTGCAGCTATAATCGTAATAATAATGATTGAAGGTAATGCAGTAGCGATTGCTGCAAGCACTGCCCCTTTTTTATGGGCAATATGATAACCAATTAAGGTATTGGTATTAATGGCTATAATACCCATGCTTACTTGAGCTATTCCATAATAGTCCATAAGCTCTGCTTCACTTAACCAGTTTTTATTATCAATGAGTTCTCTTTTAGCAATAGGAATCATGGCATAGCCACCACCAAAGGTAAATAATCCTACTTTAAAGAATGCGATAAATAATTCTAAATAAACCTTCATACCTTTGATTCCCTTCTAAATCGTTGAACGATACTAACTAAAGCTAATGATAACATAACTCCAACACTATCAATCAGTACATCCATAACTGCCCCTACTCTTCCTTCTACAAAGGTTTGAATAAACTCATCGACACTAGCAAAAGCGATGCCAAACAATAACACAATAAGCATTTTTCTTTGAAAGGTCATTGTATAAGGTTTTAAAGCTACAAATACTAGTAACCCTAAGATAAAGTACTCACTAACATGTGCTGCTTTACGTACTATAAAATGAAACTGTTCCATACTAAGAGAAATTCTTAATAATTCAACAAAACTATATAAATAAGAAACAATCCCACCACTAAGTTGGGAGGATGTTTCAGCAGGTTGTAAAGTTAGTGATAGTATCACACCCATCCATAACAGTGCAGGTAGTGCATACAGTAGTTTAGTTTTCATGTTATCCCCTTATAAACGGATTAACAATAGCATAAAAAAGACGAAATGTTAAGTTTCGTCTTTGGTAATTCGTATTATTGTGCGTTATTCAAAGGTAATACCTACATTAGGATGTACTACTTGAATCCATGTGTTACCAGGTAATAGTACTATTGGTTCACCTTCACTATCAAAAAATTGAGTTACAGCTTCATGAGACTCTTTTTTCCAAGTACCCTCTTCATAATAACCACCTACAAAGTATTCAGCTTTTCCCTCACCTACAAAATCAACAAGGACATAACTAACTCTTTCTGCAGTGGTATGAGGTGCGTGTTGAACAATAATGTTTCTAACAGCTATCTGCTTATTGGTATAAGCATCCATCATGGGTTGATTTTTAATAAATCGTTTGTAGCTATTCGTCTCTTGATCATACTCGTAACTGACTGGATTATAAGAAGAGTATCGTAAAGATAAGCTTGTGACTTCTTGAGCATCAATATTGCTTGATTCATCAAAATCAAAATGCTTATCATATTCTAACTCTGGAATTTTCTCAATTGCTCTTTCAGCATTAAAATATGCATTGTGTGGTGCTTTGCGATCAGTTGAACGATAAAAGAACTGTGAATTAATTCCTTGATGACCATCGAATCGTATAGGAGGTCTTATAGCTTCAATTAAGCTTTTAGCATCTCCTTGACCGGTTGCGGCAGAGCCAAAGTGAGCAAAAGGGATTCCCCACTCTTGCATCATCCGTACAAAAGGAATTCGTGCACTACGCACAGGACCTACTTTATTGGTTACTTCTGATTGAAAGATAGCCATAAAACGAGTAATAGTGTATGTCTCTACTGCAATCTCATACACAACATCAGCTAATCCCAGTGAAGAATGTGGTCGTGCTTCTGCAGAATTTGAGATCATAATGGCAAAAGCTTGATATGTGTTCTTACCTTCTTCTATTTCTTCACCATTAAAAATTGAACGAGTTACTGTCTCTTCAACAATTGGCTCTTCATCGGTATCATCATTAGGGTCTTCATTATTATCCAATGGTTTTGGACTACATGCGGCTAAACTAAGAATAAGTAAGAATGTAAGTAATCTTTTCATAAACACCTCTCTTTTTCAGTAACATTATAATTCATAACAATCACAAATAAAAGCTAACATGCGAGAGATATTTTATTCCTTTACATTTGCTAGATATACTTATACTTATCTTTTCAAACTGCTCCTAAACACCTTTATTGATCTTTTCCTTACCGGTTTGTTTTAAGAGGATCTTGTTATGGTCTGTGCTTGTAGATAAATCGTTCTTTCAAAATTTCTGATATTAAATTTGTTAGATCTTAAAAGTTTGAGTCTATACCTTTCAGTATTTTCATTTCTTTTATTTTTAAAAACCTTAATAGATCACTTCTAAAAATCATTTCTTATACTTGTCTTTGATTATTTTGTAATTCTCATGATTAATCTTGTCCCACTCGGTTTTCTTGTAATTAAGCCCTTTGAGTCTCTCATTAATCCAATCAGGATCGTACTCCTTGAAATATAGTGAATCAGCCCAAGCCTTCATGTCCCTATGCTCTGGTTGATTAGGATTGCGGTAAATTTCCAAAAACTCATAAAATCCATGGATGCCACCGACATCCTCCGGTGGAGCCGTCTCTGCCCCATCAAGCAGCGTTGGATATCCGAAATAGTAATCATCTACGATTTCTTCTAGTTTAATAATAAACCACCAATCATCCCCAAAGTCATAGTTGTATCGGATCTCTTTATACTTTTCCAGGTAATCATCAATCTTCAGTCCAGTAGGCTTTCGGACCTCAATCTTCAATCTCTCCTGATGATTCTTTTCAAACTGAAGCATATTGGTGGGCATTGATTTCAGCCGTTCTTCATAATGCTTCTTGTTCTTTTTGTAATGCTGATGTTCCATATACGCTTCTTCATTGTCAGTGACGATTCTATTCTCTTTAGGCAAATCAAACTCATAGAGATGGTACCCACCGCCTGGATACCCACTTTGAAAATTCGTCACATCCTGAATGACATCATGAAGCCTTCTGTATGTAGCGCCAGCTGGCATGATGACCCTTCTCCAAATTAATGGATTTGATTCTTCAAGTTCAATTCTTATTATATATGATTTCATTTGATGAGCACCTCCAAAAAATGGAATAAAAAAATAACCAATAAAAATATCTTGTTTTAATAGTTGGAAGTTGTAATTATAGTTAATAAGCACACCAAATGAATAACCATTATAGAAGGAGTGAATAAATGACTACCACAAGACTAGAAGAACTCATAGAGTATATTGAATCTACAAGTATCAAGCCAACTAACGAGTTCTATTACAACTATATTCTTAAGTTTACAAATTACTATTCTATAACTTATTTATGTAAGGTGTTCGGCGTAGGAAGAAGCAGTTATTATGATTGGCTAAAAAAATCAAGGCAAGGCGACCCCGATATTAATATTCGTAACATGATTCTTGAAATTAGAATAAAAAAACACAAAGACACAATGGGTTATCAGATGATAACAAAACATCTTCGTAGTATGCATGATCTTAAGATTAATCACAAAAAGGTTTATCGGATTATGAAGAAATTTGGATTACTATCCTCTTCTTGGCATTCAAAGAAAATGAATGTTCTATATCGTGGTATAAAACCTTATTCTAATCTAGTCAAACGAAAATTTGATATTGATATTAAAAACTTAATTTGGTGCATTGATATTACTAAGATTGATTCAAATGAAGGACGACAATATCTATGTGCAATTATTGACTTATACGATAAAGCTATCGTTGGTTATAAAATTTATAAAAATCAAACAGTTGCTTTAGTCACAAACACCATAGAAAGCGCACTTAATCAAGAAGATTTATCCAATTGTACCAAGTTAATTCTTCATAGTGATCAAGGTAGAGTTTTTAAGTCCATCACTTACCTTAAGGACTTTCTTAAAGAAACCCCTATCACTCAATCTATGGGGGAAAAGAGCTCTCCATGTGAAAATTCTGTTATTGAATCATTTTTTTCCAACCTGAAGAAAGAACGTCTTTACATAGAAAATTTCGAAACTCATGAAGATGTTGCGATGGCTGTTATAGACTATATCTATTGGTACAATCTAACAAGACCACATAGTTACAATAACTGCTCGCCTTATGAAAAAAGATACTCATCAAAATAAAACAATTTAGCCCCTATTTACCGGACACTTTTACACGAACTGTTAATTTATAAACCATTAGCAATAATTATATAGCAGTTATTTATTAGAATATCTCGCGAAATATTTCCTATAAATACAGTGTCCGGTCAAAGGGGGTTAGACCCGTTTTGTTAAAACTTCTTTTTTTGTTTTGAGAATAACACCTTCTATCTCGGCAGACTTGAGCGCTTTTTCTAAACCAATTATAATTGTATCTATATCTTCAGAAATTAAACTATGGAATTTACAGGCGTATAAACCCATGATATATGCTTTTTTATTAATACTGCAAGCTACATCTTCAATAGATGCAACAAGTTCATGATGGTCATCAACTCGACCATATAGTTTGAATGGGAGTTTTTTTATTTTTCCTTCTTCGATTAAGCGTTTTAATTTTATGTAAGTCATGCGTTCACTATTTAGATGAACTTTCAAGTCCTGTGCTTTAAAGACTGGGTGTTTGTTTAACCATTGAATTAAACTATCCTCTAGCATTGCACTCACTTCTCTCTGCCTAGATTATATACGTTATTTACTTTGAATTAATGTGTAGCATTGGCAGCTTTGCTAATGTCTGTTAGTGATCTATCGGCTTTAGTTAATTGCGTAGTCAAGATATATAGAAAAAGCCCGTCAGACGGATCCACGGCTGGACTGAAATTATTGTACCTTTGAATGTGTGTTTGTCCATGACTGAAAGGCCTCCTTAACTATTCTCTTATACCCTATCAAAAATAAGATAAGGGTATCTATGTTTGATTGCTATTTCTTCACTTTGTTTTAATTCATCCAATTGTAAAAATAATCTATTTCTAGCTCTACTCAATGCTACATAAAAAACTCTATGCTCTTCATTGCTATTTAAATCTGGTTCTAGTAGAAATTTCTTTAAGTATTTACTATCTACTATAAAAACAGCATCAAACTCAGCTCCCTTTGCTTTATGAATAGTTACATGGTTACTAGAGTCTCCTGTTATGTTAATGCAAATCGCTATCTCTTTATATGACACGCTTTCATAGAAAATTTTAGGTGCGCCTCTAGTAACTTTAGGTAAACTAGGTTCTAATGTATTTGAAATTGAATTATAAAAATCCATTAAAGATTTATCACAGTATTGATCGTAGAACGCTAGGATTTTGGTTAGAGAAAACAAGGCCACTTTTTTTGAATCATTTTCATTCCTGAAAATCCATTCAATTTTTTTAATTGATTCTTTTATATTCCCATTTTGAGCTAGTTCTATAGCACTTATAAAAGATAAAATGTAGTCTCTGCGTTTATTATTAGAATCGTCCGTGTTGAACTGATCCAACAATTTCTTATTAAGATTATGATTATCAATTTCTTTCTTCATTGCATTTGAAGTAATATTGTCTCTTGAGAGAGAAGTAACGGTGCCCCCTTGACACTCTTCACATGCTTTTTTGTATGCTTTGATTCTATCACCTACATATATTACTACTTCATCGCATTTTTTTTCCACCGTAGATTCCTGAATTATGTCTTCACGGATGTCATTCAATAATTTGATAATTTTATTAGAGCACCTATGATTATTATTGATGGTATAGTGACATGAATCACCTGAATTAAAAGACTCAAATAAATGGGGATTCGCACCTTGAAAAGCATATATTGATTGGGCCTTATCTCCAATTACACCCACTACAGTTTCTTTTTTTCTTATTTGATCTAAAATGTATGATTGAATTGGATTGGTATCTTGGTATTCATCTATAAACATATATGGGAACTTAGCCCTTAGTATTTCTAGGATGAATGGATATTGATCGATGAGCACATATGAAAAATATAAAACATCATTGTGATCAAGCTTACCTTTTCTCCAATAAATTCTTTTCAAATCGATAATTTTGCTGGACAATACTTCTAGATTTTTCTTGTTTAGCCTAACAGGGTTGTTATCCTTATCATATCCAACAGCTTTTGTGTTTTCACATTCAATAGTAGGTACTTCGTTATTAAAAGTGCATTTCATAGATAAAAGCCAACTTTGTAAAGCTTGCATCATTGCTGGAAATCCTAAAACCTGATTTTTTGAGTTAGGATGCTTCAAGCCACTAAAATCACCGTCTTCAAACCACTCACGAATATATTTAGTGCTGATGTATAAATCATCATGCCCTTTGACTTTCTTGGCACACAACTCATATTCCTCAGGAATGAAAGAACAATAAGGCTTAACTACATTCTTATACAAGAAGCTATGAATTGTGGTGACTTCAATCATATTTGATGCGTTTTTACCAACCCTTTTCAGAATAGTTTCCACTGCTATATTCGTATAGGTAATACAAGCTATTTTCCTGGAATTGGATAGCCTATCAGAGTTGTCAATAATATTTTTTATGTGGTTAACCAAAAACTCTGTCTTCCCTGCTCCTGGCCCAGCCTCAACTTTAAAATCCTCATCAATATTTATTTTATCTTTAGCTGTTATAATCATAGACTTTCGCACATCCATTCAATAGCTTCACGAATATAATTTGGAACATTAAAATTCTGATATTCCTCTGTGCCTCTTTTTTCTAAATTCTCTTTTAAGGCTACAGATAGTTCTAAAGCATTTTCACCTTTACCAACAGAATTAAGATATCTTGATGCAAATACAGCCTTCTTCTTCAATTCTTCATCCCATATATCCCTATTAGCAGTTCTAATTGAATCCGTAATCCTTTTGTTTTCATCACTATCTCTAAGCTTTTCTAAAAGGTCTTCAATATTTTTTTCTTCCTCTAGTAACATGATAATATCCTCTAGCTCAGTATAATTTTGAAGTGATGGGGTTAATAATAGCCTGCTATTTTCATTTTCAAAAGCCAATTGGTACTCGAGTGTCTTACCAAAAAACTCATCTTGAGTGAATGAACGAATATTGGGATGCACATCATCTTCATACTTAACCATGCTATCATTCACTGAGTATTTATACTTCATTGGCTCTATATTCAGCTCATATGGATAGCACCTTTTTGACTTTGTATTACTCCTATCTTTTTCTTTCCTCGTTGGGTCTAAATCTGTTATGCATGCAATCTTACGCTTTATTGTTCCGTCTTTATTACCATCAAACAAATAAAGAAAATGTTCAAAGTATCTCCCACCAATATTGATTACAGAAATATGATTTTCTTCTAGAGGTTTGTTCAAGTATTCCGCAAAGATTGGTATCAATAGTTGTTCGGCTATGCCTTCAACAAAGATAACTTTTTCAGCGAAAAGCATATTTGATTTTGTTGCGTCTAGGAATCTCTGTACATATTTTTTGCTATCCTCTTTACATTCACTATTCTGATGCTCATTTATATTATAGAAAACTTTTCCTGGATATGATATTCCGGTCTTGCCGTTTTCTTTATAAAAGCAGATAATATCATCTAAACTTGTAGATGAAGTGATATGGGTAGAATGTGAAGTAATAAATACTTGCTTTACCTTTTTTTCTTTTATATTCTTCTTCAGAAATTTCATAAACTGAAATTGCATAGTAGGATGTAAATGTGCTTCAGGTTCCTCTATAGCTAATACTGGAAATACTTTTGCATTACTTCCTAAGTATTTACCATTAGAATCTACCTGCATCTTTGCTAGCAATAATGACATAAAGATTAGATTGTTATAGCCAAGACCGTTATTTGAAATTGGTATATTCATTCCAGTGTTTTGTTTTACAATCAGTTGTAAAACAGAATATAATTCACTCTCACTTATTTTACCTTCAAAATCTGGTGTCGAGTTATCAAAGGAAGCACCAATATCATTAGAATAAGACAAAATTTCCTTATTTCCACTCTTCAATCTCTCTTGAAGCTTTTCAATTAATTCCTTAGAAACAATTTCAAAAGACTCTCTTCTACTTTTAATTTTTTCTGTTTGTTGCTCTTCAGTTAACTCTTTATCGGACTTAATGTCGTAATCCATAAAAAAATCTATTACATTCTTGAGTAGAGTATTTCTTCCAGAAAACATATCTCGTTCCACATCTCTGATGGCATCTAAAAATTGAAAATCAAATTTATTCAAGCTCTCCGCATCAATTGATACTTGGTTTTCCGGATTACCCACCCAGGTCTTGTTGATATAGTGCCTTATAAACTTAGCTTTAATGATTTGCCAAACATCTGATACATTTGAAGCGTTGATAACATCTTCTAAATATCTAGCTTCCTCAGATTCAGGTAAAAAGAACTCATATTGAACCATTGCTTGATATGGTTCTTGTAATGATGTTAACCAGTTACTTACTGTAACCAACTCATCACCCATCAAATTTTCATTATCAGATTGAGTTAATTGCACACCAATTGATATCTTTGGCGAGTGTTGTTTAAGTTTCTCTAAGGAGATATTATTGTATATATCATCAATTGAGAGTTGCTTTTTAACAGATGAATCAAATATCAAAGCTAAAGCTCTAATCAAATTTGATTTTCCAGAATTGTTTTGTCCAATTAATAAATTTATTCCGTCTTTAAAACGCACAGACACAGACTCGAAGTTTCTATAGTTTTCAATATCAATCCTTGATATGTACACGGGCCTTCCCCTCCTATGGAATTTCTTTTAATCTTATCTTGCTAAATCTCCTAGTAACCCTAATAATAGCCCTCTATGCTGCACCATCTCAATACTATTCACACTCTGAATCAATCCCCTGTGAAGTCTTTCAGATCGATTTATTAAAGAGTTGATTATACGGATGCATTCTTTCTGTTCCCGAGTAATCGATTCCATTTTGCTTATGATCATTTTTGGTTTAGATTGATCTAACTCTGCAAATATCTTTCCGAGCAATCCCACCCAAACATCAGATATCTGTATCAGTCGCTCATTCTTTGAATTAATGAATTTGAAATTGGACAGCTTCTCACCTTTTAGAGTGTAGATTGTATTTTTTAAAGCTACTACTGCCTCAGCTTCTTCATCAAAATAATGCATGGAATCTTTATAAAATGCACACCTACCATCTCTGAGGCCAAAATATTCCTCCACTAATAAGCCAGGTGTGTTATCTTCAATAAAGACCAGCTCTCCCTTACGTCCAGTTGCTTTCAGTAATTGCCGGAAATTCTCTAGATAGAAATCTTCGTCACCGTAGGATTGTATGAGATCGCTCAGCTCATAGCAAAAATTCTTAATATCTTCTTTATCTAAGCTTGGATAATTATAGCCATGGAGTATTGGAAGGATCTCATCCATATGGCTTATAACAAATCTATGTAAACTAGCCTTCAAAGCTTGTGCCCACTCTAGTCCGAAGTTGAACTGTGGCTGGGCAGCAAATAGCGAATCCACTATATCTACGACAGAAAAGTACATATTATTTAACGTAGCATAATGTACATAGAGTCCGCTACCATCAAGCCATGAAAGAAATTGCTGAATAGGTTTCTTGCTTATTGCTGTCCAGAAGTCGGCTCCTCTTCCAGCTAATGTTCTAAACTTAATTTCTGATGCATTGATTCTCAGCTCATCAAACAACTTGTCTACATCGCATGGAGGAGTATCTCCTTTAAACAGCACACCACCGAGAATAAAGTCGTTGGCAATTCCTTCTTCTGCATTCACACCATTCTCTGTCAATCTAAACTTGCGAACATTTCCGGTCTCATCGTAATAGAAGCTGCACTTCTCATCAAATAGTGGTAAGTCTGAAAACTCGCTAATCATATTTCTATATTCATCCACGTCCATGTTACTCACCTCTCCACATCGCAACCATTAATACAATATTCTGACATATTCATTTATAAATAAAACGGGCAAAGCTATCTAACTTACTCTTCTCATGCCCGTTCTCTTTGATGTGTTATGTCAATATTGATCTGTTGTCCGTTCTCTTTCACTGCTAATCTGAAAAGTTACCATCACTGCCTATCTGGGATGTCAAGCTAATCATATTTATCAACTAGATTGAGCTCACCCTGTATATAATCCTTATTACTTCTAACACCTTATCATATAAGATTCCCAAAATTTACATATGTGGATGAAAAGTTTCTTGGGGAGTTTTGGGGATAGTTGAGGAGTTGGAGATCAACTTCTTCTAACCGAATTATCTATTGTTCCGCTCAAACTTCCAGGCATCTCTGACCATTTCGTCAATCCCAAGTTCAGCCTTCCAGCCTAGCTCCTTCTCAGCTTTACTCGCATCCGCAAAACAGGTCGCAATATCGCCCGGACGTCTTCCTACGATTTCATAAGGAACATCAATATCATTAACCTTCATAAAGGCATTCACTAGTTCTAATACGGAAGTACCTCGTCCTGTTCCCAGATTATAGATGTTAACTCCATCTTTAAGATTCTCAATGGCCTTCACATGACCTTTCGCTAGGTCAACCACATGGATATAATCACGGACGCCTGTCCCATCAACGGTGTCATAATCATCACCAAATACACTCAACTTCTCCAATTGTCCTTTAGCGACCTTCGTCACAAAAGGCATCAGATTGTTAGGAATGCCATTAGGATCTTCTCCAATCAATCCACTCTCATGGGCGCCCACTGGATTGAAGTATCTGAGTAAACTTACCGCAATTCCATCATTAGCATTAGCTGTATCAGTTAAGATTCTCTCACTCATAGCTTTTGTTTCACCATATGGATTGGTTGTCTTCTTAAGCTCCATATCTTCCTTAAGTGGAGATAGCTGGTCACCATACACTGTCGCAGACGAACTGAAGACAAACTTACCTACTCCGTGCTTCACACATAACTTACTGAGTGCCATAGTAGAAACAAGGTTATTATAATAATACTCAAGAGGTTTGGAAACGGACTCTCCAACCGCTTTGAGTCCAGCGAAGTGAATCACACCATCGATTTTATGAGAAGAGAATATTTCTTCTACCTTTGCTTCATCCGTTACATCGATCTGATAGAAAGATGGTTTGATACCGGTTATGCTAGATAGCTTGTCCAGGACTTCAATCTTAGAGTTGATAAGATTATCAGCAATGATCACTGTATGGTTGTTTTTTATAAGTTCCACGGCAGTATGGCTGCCGATAAAGCCTAGTCCTCCGGTTACTAATATGTTCATTGGTTGTGGTCACCTCGCTTTTGACAATTCATATGTTAAAAATATTTTCACGAATATCTCTATATAGTTTATTGTTTTTAAACAAATATTCAGCAATTACAGTCATAAACTCGTAATCAATTTCATGATCTATATCCAGTACTGCTGTATCCATCATTTTAATAACATCACATTTCCCATCAAAAATACCTTTGCCACTTGTAAGAAATTCCGGAGAGTAAGCATACATTGAAGCATTCATATCGAGTATTTCTGGTGCTTCTTGTCTTGCGTTGAAGTTTGATTGGACAATACGTTCATATCCTTTGTCAGTTTTCATCACCATATTAAAATATGGATTTCTGCGAGAATCTGTTACAGAGAAAACCACATCAGCATCTGAACTCAACTTTTTTTCTACCAAAGTTTCAAGATCATTCAAGGTTCTTAATGGTGAGGTAATATCTAAGTCAACAACCATATCATAATCTTTCTTCATTCGTTCTTTAAGTACTGTATAACTATTCTGGATTACATCAACCTTTGGTGTATTGTCTTCTCCTAGTTCAGGTTTTCTTTCTACTACCTCAATTTGTATTCTCAATTCATTCCTGAAAAGGTCAATTAAATCACTACTATCCGTATTTAAAACAATATCACACTCATATTGTTTATTGTTTTTTATAAATAAATCGATTGCTGATACAGTATAAAACGCTAAAGGATAACCTAAGAACTCTTTTAGATTCTTGTTCTTTATTCCTTTTGAGCCTGCTCTACCACATATTGTAAATAATATCCTCATTAAAGTTTACCTTCCTTTGCAATTTTTAATGTAGTTAAAGCTGTAAAAATATCATTTTCATTATTCGCTTTGCCTTCTAAAATATCAAAGAAATTTTCTATTTCCTTAAGTTGATAAGAATTTCTATCTTCACTAAATCGAATTACTTTATTTTCATTCAAAAATCGAATTTCACTGTTAATAATGTCAGCCACTATAGTTTCATCTGTTGTGAAGAGTTGTAATTCTCTTATTGCCTTCCGTCCAAAGTAATCTAGATGTATTTCAGCTAACATCTTATCATATTCCGCTATATAAACTGATAAGTCATCGCTGTCTATTTCTAACCGAGAAAATTTTCCGCGATAATTTAGAACTTGCTTAGGCTTCCCAAATAAATACATCATGTAATCCCACTCATGTATAAGATCAATTGATACGCCACCACCTTGATCCAAGTGGGCACTATAAGTTTCTCGATAATCTAACCCAGGTCTCCAATCTGGTAAATAACTGGAACATATTACTCTTGTACTGTATACTGAATTCAAATCAATCTTATTTTTTACATACTGGATTACCTCAGTATATCTTAAAGGACATGCAACGTAATAAATGCCCTTTGTGTCAAATGGTAAATCTGATATGTTCATAGATGTTTTATCAAAAACTGGTTTTTCAATAAACATGTTTTTTGTCTTATAACAAAATTCTTTTATCGTATCATAGTGTAAATGAGTCGGATTGGTAATAAAAATAACATCATAATCATCGGGAACATTTTCATATTCTACATATACATTAGAAATAAGCTCGCTTAACGATTCATCCAAAGCCCTACTGTTTTTTCTTCTAATCAAATCTATAGAATATTCAATTTCTCTGCTGCTAAGAACCTTATCTATATTAACTAGATGCCTTTTTCCTATTGAGCCTAAACCAATCATTCCTATTTTATATCTTCTTTGCATAGCTAGGCCTCGATTCTATCTATTAAGTTAAGAATTATTTTGTCTTTCTCGAAATCGTAAATAGGATCAATATTATTAGATATCACTTCGAAGAAAGATACTATTTCATCATAGTAAGCATTTTCAACCACAAATTTACTATATTGATCGAGTTGGTCTACTTTTTCATACAACAAAATATTCTCTTCTTTCCGCTTCTCAATATCCACCATTTTTAATCCTTCAGCTGAACCATCCCAAGATAAATATAGACTTTCACCGAAAACTTCAAGGTTTCTTACCGCTTTCCTAGATACTATATCGACGGCCAGCATGCCTTTATGTCCTGATTCATGCTCTAAAATAACCATATAATTGTCATCATATTCAATATTTAAAGAGCTGATTTTACTCTTTCTTACAATGATATCTTTAACATTACCAAAAACCTCAATAAGCCATGGTAATTCGATTGCAAAAATTTCACGACAACCATTCGTTCTCTTATCACCAACAAAAAAATCTTTATAACTCTCCCAAGGGTGCCAATCAGGCAAATACTGACCAATATGGTAGGTATAATTCAATCTTTCATCTTGCATCTTAACTACATTGTTTATTTGTTTAATCTCCGCTCTATGTAAGAATGTCGAAGATAAAAAAAGAACCCGATTTTTTTCTTCTGCCAGTTGAATATTCTCATCATATCCATCAGTAACTAGATTTAATTCTGTGAAAATATGTAGATTATTCTCTAAGCACAATTTAATTAGTTTACTGTGTGATAATGGTGAAGTACAAATGATTGCACTGTCAAGATTGTTGTTTTTTATTGCCTCCTCTAAACTATCGATTGTTTCAATTCCAAATTCAGATTCGGATGCTTTTCTTCTCTTTTTATTTAAATCAACACCAATGATTTTATAAGAATAGTTATATTGCTTAATTAATCGAATTCTTCTTCTCCCCATTGATCCAAGTCCAATCACGACTATATTCATCTATTTCACCTCGCAATCATAAAACTTTTTCTTAAGGTCAATTTTATTGTTAAACACATATTCTTTTATTACTTCAACTACCTTGTTAGATGTATCTCCTTCGCCGTATGGATTTACGGTTTTCTTAGCTTCCTGTGCAAACTTATCACTTAAGGCCAAATCCAAGGCTTGATGTATGCTTTCCTGTGTTGGTTCACAGTTAATGACACTACTTGCTTGCAACCTTCCTTTTTGCCGGTCTCCAATGTTAAGTGTAGGGATGCCAAAGCTAGGTGCTTCTAATAATCCACTAGAGGAATTGCCAATAACCACGCTACAATACTTGAGTGCACTTAAGTATCGTCTCACTCCAAGTGATGTAAATGCGAAAATATTATCATTTTCTTTGGCATAATTATCAATAAATTGATTTATAATCCGTCCTTCAGCATCTGCATTTGCTTTAGTGAATATAAAATCTAAGTTCTTATATTCTTTGCAGACTTCAAGAAGCGATTCAATTTGCTTCTCAGAGCTGTTATTTTCAAGTGTTACTGGATGGAATGTAACCACCGCATATGGTTTTGATAAACTGATATTAAGTTCATTCTCTAATTCTTCTTTTTGTAGCAATTTTTCATTTAAGATATTTTCAATACCAATTGCTCCGACATTATATACCCGTTCTGGGTACTCTCCTAGTTGAACAACCCTTTTTCTGTATTCATCTGTACTTGTAAAATGAAGATAGCTTAGCTTTGTTATCGCATGACGAATAGACTCATCGATGGCACCTTCTGTGGTTTCTCCACCATAGAGATGAGCTATGGGAATTCTCTGATTCATTGCTGTACTTGCTACAGCCAGTGTTTCATATCGATCGCCAAGAACAATCAACAAATCGGGATTCAGATTTTCAAAATAATCAGCAAAGCTAATCATCGCAAGCCCCATCGATTTTGAAATTGACGATGGGGTATCTGAGCTTAAAAGGATCTCGATTTTCTCATCGATAACAAAACCATCCTTTTCAATTTCTTTATAAGTCAACCCGAATTCAGGTGATAAATGTGCTCCAGTGGCTACGATTCTTACATCGAATTCACCAACTGTATTAAGTTTTGTGATTATTGGTTTCAACAAACCATATTCAGCTCTTGTAGCTGTTAAAATACTTATTATTTTCTTCATAACTCTATCAACTCATCTTCTTTAAAATCTCTTGGCGCAGGATTTCCTATGATATCAAACCATCTCATAGGACTTATACCATCACCTGGTCTTTTTACTGTAAGGTTATTTTCTGTGAAAATTTCACCTGCTTTAATCTCTTTACTTGCAATAATACTCTTACGTGCAACTGCCATGTTCTTTTTCTCTGATTCGGCTGGCTGTTTCATTCCATTACCTAAAGCCAATTCAATATGTCTTATGGAGTCAACCATGGCTTTAAGCTCATTAGCTTCTAAGCTCGCTTTATGATCTGGCCCCTCCATATTTCTGTCTAAGGTAAAGTGCTTCTCTATAACTGTAGCACCTAAAGCAACCGCTGCAATAGGAACCTCTATGCCTTTAGTGTGATCCGAATAACCCACCTTGACACCGAATTCTTCCTTTATTGTGTTCATAGCTCTTAAGTTTACATCTTCAAATGGTGTCGGGTACTCTGTAGTACAATGAAGAACTGTAAGTTCCGCCACTCCATTTTCTTTTAAAACTTTAATAGCACTTCTTATGTCTTCCATTGTGCTCATACCGGTGGAAAGTATCACAGGTTTGTTTAGTTTAGCAATCTTGATTAGATAAGGAAGGTTGGTAATGTCTCCTGAAGGAATCTTCCACGTACCCATTTCTAAACTATCTAAAAAATCTATGCTATCAAAATCAAAAGCAGTGGACATAAATTCAATATCTTTGCTTTTACAGTATTCATTCAGTTCTACAAACTCATCAAAGGAGAGCTCGAGCTTCTTAAGCATATCCTGTTGGGATTCTTCTGGCTCAGTTTGTTGCTTTTGATATTCAGCTTTTACCACATTTTTTGAAACGATATTCTTAGAAACAAAAGTCTGAAACTTTACGCAATCAGCCCCTGCATCTTTAGCAGCATCGACTAATTTCTTTGCCAACTCCAAGCTTCCATTATGATTTACGCCAGCTTCTGCAATAACGAATACACTCATAGTTTCTTCACCTCCTTGCATGGATTTCCGTAAGCCATGGTATTTGAGTCAATGTCGTGTAAGACGACACTTCCCATACCAATAATTGAATTTGATCCTATGTGAATTTGCTGTTTAACCGTAGCATTTGAACCAACGTGTGAGTTTTCTCCAACAACTACTTCTCCACCTAAAACAGCTCCTGGAGCAATGTGGGAAAAAGCACCGATCTGACAGTCGTGCTCCACAATAGATCCAGAATTTATGATGGCTCCCTTTTGAATTAGAGCACCAGCATTGACTATACTCTGTTTTCCTATAAACACGCCTTGTTCAATTATCGTATGCTTACTGACTTTAGCCGAATCATCAATGATGACAGGAATTTCGTAACCAATTTCACTAAGAAGATTAAAAAGTTTTATCCTAAGAGTTGGATTTCCGATACTTCCAATTGTGACAAAGGCATACCTGTAACCATCTCTAAATAAAGCTAGTAGATCATCATCACATCCCACTACAGGAACACCCATCACTGACTGACCAAGATTCTTTTTCTTATCGACAATCCCGATTTCTGCATATTCATTTAGTTCAAGAAGACTATCCAATACCGATTTGCAATGGCCTCCACCACCAATTAAAAGTACTTTTTTATTCATCTCTCTCTAACCTTCTTCGCATATCTTCCATTTCATCAATCTGACCCATGTCCATCCAACTATTCTCGCTTATTGGATAAATACCGATTTTCTCACCTTTAGCTTTATATTGTTCAATGATATCTGGAAAGCCAATAGGCTTATCTTCCTCTAGCTCTTCAATAATCTTAGGTTCTACAATGTACATCCCTGTATTTGTAAAAAAAGATAGTTCCGGTTTTTCCTTCATGCTTTCTATTTCGCCTGTTTCACTGATTTCTATAACACCATATGGTATTTTAATGTTCTTTAGTGAACAAACCATTGTGATTAAATTCTTTTCCTTCTTATGGTAATTATATATCTTTTCATAATCTTCTTCGATCAAAATATCACAATTAGATAAAATAAATGTTGAGTTGATTTTTCCCTTAAGAAGGCTCAGACCTCCACCTGTACCTAATGGCTTATCTTCATCTACGTAATCAACCTTGTATGCTTTTTCAATTTCATTGAAATAAGCTTTAATCATATTCTTCTTGTGATTAACAACAAGATAAAACTGATCACTTCCATGTCGATTGAAACGGTTGGTGATATGCTCAACAATTGGAATTTCACCAATGGGAATGAGTGGTTTAGGAAGTATTTTTGTATATGGATAAAGACGCGTACCAAGACCACCTGCCATAATAACAACTGGTACTTCCAAAGTTCTCTGTGGTTCGACTTCTTCATCATTCCATAATACTACAGAAAGGATATTACTCTCTTTATCTAGTATAGGAAGAGCTTCAATGGAATGCTTTTTCATAAATTCTTTTGCTTTGGTTTTCTCTTCCTCTAACAGATATTTTGGATTGTAGTTTGCAATCTCCCTGACTTTAGCATCCAGGTTTCCTTTTTTTAGGATCCACCTTCTGATGTCACCATCTGTAATGGCTGCAACAAAATGACTATCCCTAGTAACAAAAAGTACTTTCTTGGCAACTTTATCCAATTGATGCATCGCTTCAAGCATTGTTGATTCTTCGTCTATTAAAAATTCTATAACTTCCATTTCCGCACCTCATTTCAAAGGCGATTTACACCACCTCTGGTTGTTTTAAACATTCAATAACATAGGCAGCGTCTTCTCTAGAAAGATTGGAGCTGCATGGTATATTAACTACCTTGTCCAAATACTGCCTTGCTTTATCAATCTTATAAGTTTGACTTCCCTCATAAGGCTTTTGGTCACTGATCAATCCCCATATCGGTCTTGCCTGGACCTTCTTAGATGCTAAATATTTGATGATTTGATCTCTATTCAATGCGTATCCTTGTTCTACATATAGTGCATAAAACCAATAATTTGGACGAATACTATCCTTGAAATCTAAAATTCTAAGACCTGAAATCTTTTGTATTTCATCTTTATAGAAATCATAATTATCTTTCTTCACCTTGATGAAGTCTTCTAATTGTTCTAGTTGTGCAAGTCCTAATGCTGCTTGAAGATTTGTCATGCGATAGTTAAAGCCAATTTCATCATGTGTATAGTAAAGCTCATCACTTTTCGCTTGGGTTGTAAGATGCTTCGCTCTCTTTAAAAGTTCTTCATTATCTGAAACAATCATCCCACCACCGCCGGTAGTCATAATTTTGTTCCCATTAAATGAATAAACCCCAATGTCACCAATTGTCCCGGCGTGTTTACCTTTATATTTCCCAACAATATAATAAGTACCAATCGCTTCTGTTGCATCTTCAATTACTTTCAGATTGTACTTATTGGCAACTTCAATGATACCCTCCATGTCAGCCATGTTTCCAAAAACATGAACGACAATCAAGGCTTTGATATGCTTTTTAGTTGAATTATTGATAAGTTTACCATCTAAAAAACTACATTCCGTTTCACAGAAGTCTTTTAGCTTGTCAACATCCATCGTAAGTGTATCATCACAGTCCATAAAAATAGGTTCTGCACCGATATACTTAACTGGATTTACTGCTGCGATAAACGTTAATGTTGGGACAATGACTTCATCTTCTTTTGTAACCCCACAGACTTCAAGTGCAATATGAAGTCCTGATGTACCATTTTGACAGGAAACAGCACCTTTGCACTTAGCATACTCTGCAACTTTCAATTCAAAATCATTCACATATGGACCACCTGTTGATACCCATTCTGTTTCAACCGCATGTGTAATATACTCAAGCTCCTTTCCTTTTAAGTTAGGAACGGATAGAGGTATGAATTTTCGACTCATTTTAGCACCTCCAAATTAAATATTGTACATATCTGTCTTATACTGATCTAAGTTATGCTTAAAGAATTCAATTGTTTCTGCTAGGCCTTGTTCAAAGGTATAATTAGGCTTCCAATTGGTCAGTCTCATGATTTTCTCGTTGGATCCTAAAAGTCTATTTACTTCACTCTTTTCTGGTCGTAGTCTCTGTTCATCACAAATTATCTTTGCATTCGGGTTGATTTGCCTAATCAATTCCTCAGCTAACTGACCGATTGAAATCTCTTGCTGTGTTGCGATATTTATTTCTTCACCGACTGTGTTGTTTGATTTTGCAATTTCAATAAATCCATTTGCGGTATCTTTTACATAGTTAAAATCTCTGGTTGGTGTTAATGAGCCAAGTTCAATTTTTTCTTTTCCGGCAAGAAGCTGCGTAATAATTGTTGGAATGACTGCTCTTGCAGATTGTCTTGGTCCATATGTATTAAATGGACGTACAATCGTAATCGGCATATTAAAGCTACGATAGAATGACTCCGCCAAACGATCCGCTCCAATTTTCGTTGCAGAATAAGGGGATTGCCCTTGATACGGATGGTTTTCATCTATTGGTACATATTGAGCAGTGCCATATACTTCTGATGTTGATGTAATAAGTAATCTTGAAGTATCTAAATCTCTAGCCGCTTGCAGTACATTAAGTGTTCCCTTAATATTGGTATCCACATACGTATCTGGTGAATGATAGCTGAAGGGAATAGCAATCAAAGCAGCAAGATGAAACACTTCATCCATCCCCTTCATTGCTTCTCTTACTCCATTTGGATCTCTTACATCTCCAGTAAATACTTCTACTTCTTTCATGATTTCTTTAGGAAGTGTATCTAACCACCCCCACGAATTAAACGAATTATAATATGCAAATGCTTTTACTTTATGTCCCTGCTTAACTAACTCTTCTGTTAAGTGGCTTCCGATGAAGCCATCTGCACCCGTTATCAATATTTTACTCATTCGATTTTCTCCTTTTTTAAATTTATGGTGATACTACCTTTGACACTTCTATTCTTCGTACCTTGTCATTCAATAACATGAATTTAAAAGCTATCTAGATTAATTTCATAATTCCTCATTTATTTAATTAAATCAGACATCTGAGTCAGTTTTTAACTTCTCTGTTTTTATTTTAATAGCACTTTCAGTTTCTTTATTTTGAATTGGTTTCTTCTATTGCATTTTTCATATATTTTTGAGCCATTAAATATGTCGTAAAATAAGTTAGAGACATCGCCACAGTGTACATTAAAACAGTAAAGTATTGTGATGATTCAAAAACTATCCCTATGCCAAATGCACTAACACTAAGTAATACTCTTAGAATATTTAACCCTAATGTTTCTCTTTGTTTTTCCAATATTTCAAAGACTCTACTTACTGGAGTAAATATAAAATCTGAGAATATTAACACTGATAGTATTCTGGCAAAATTTCCCGCTTCAACCCATGAATCGCCAAATATTAATGTAAATAGAAATGGCCCAAATAGCAATAAGGTTATTAGTGGGAATAATCCTATCATCACTAATTTCTTAAGAAGCTTATCTGATAAATTCTTTAATTCTTTAGGATTACCTCTTCCCATACTTGCTGCTTCAGCAAAAAACACATTGCTTACAGACTTACCAATTAGATTCATTGGTAATCTTACAATAGTATTAGCTAATCCAAAAGCTCCAACAACTTGGCTATTATAAATAAACCCTAAAAATAACACGGGTAGATTTAAACTGATCTGTCCAACCAAGGTACTTGGAAATTGGTACAGAGGAAATTTTATATAACGCTTGGCTATCCATTTCATTTTACTGAATGAAATCTTCCCTAACAATTCTCTATTCTGGAAAACCGGTTTTGAGAGTGTCGTTATTCCTATACTTTCACTTAATATTTTTGAAGAAAGTAAACCAATAACTCCATAACCAAAAAAACCTGTGATAATTTTTAACGAATTCCCTGCTACACTTTGAATACCCACAGTTTGAGTTATACCTTTGAAATTTTTCTGCCTATAAGCATATTGTGTAAAAATTCTATATGTTTGTGTGAGCAGTATACCTAATGGTATCAGATACCAATATTCGATTATTTTTTCAGCTCCGACAACTGGGAGTATAGCTTCTCCAAAAATTGCTAGTATTAAAGTAATCACCATTACAAAAGATACTAATACTAAAAAACTTAATGCCATGCCATTAATTGACTTTTCATCATCATCAGCTATAGGAATACTTAATTCATACTTTAGTGAACCTACCAAAGCAAGAATTGCTAATGTAGAATTAAAAAGGGTAAATACCCCATACTCATCTGGTGAATAAATTCTTGTGATAATTGGGGAAGATAGCATCGCTACGACTTGAGCAAAAGCTGTACCACCACTTATTAAAACAACACTTCTTACAAACTTGTTTTTTAACAATCTTTTTATTTTAAACTTCATTCCAGATAAAGCTCTATTCATTTTTCACCGCCATCCTTGAGCGTTTCTTATTCGATTATAAATGATTCATTATCAAGTTGCTCAACCCTAATATTCTGATCAGTCGAGTAAATATTATTATACTTATTCATAATTTCTTCTATTTCTTCTACACTCAATGTTTGTAATTTATTCTTTTGATAGCTCCTAGCGTATTCTATGCTACTTATTTTTTCTTCTAAAAACCTAAAAAACTTATTCTTTCGAAATCCAATGAAAGATAACGCTTTATGAACAAATATCCCTGACCCTCGTTTCGCAAAACGATATAAATTGGAGAAGGATAATCTCGACAAAATTCGTTTGGTATTAAATTTCGCTTTGGAATAGTTAATAGGCTTAACATCTACTTTTTCAATGACATCTATTATTTTCTCTATACTCTCATCATTCTTGAAAAATGAAATATTCTCTGTAGCCATCTCTCTGAATCTATCATATTCGTCGGTAATAAATTCATCATCAGAATTGGTCTGGATCCTCATTGTAATATCCAAAAGTTCAGATGTCGTAGAAACATTTTTTGATAACTTATTTATCAATGGTGGATCAAATTTCTCATTTATATATGGACGGTAAGATATGCAATTCTTATTAATAAACAAACTTTCAATAGCACTCGTACAACCATTTTGTATTACTAGTTCAGATCCTTTTATCCATTCTGTTAAATTCCCCTCATAAATAATTTCAAGATTTGTGTATTTTCTCGCAATATCATCCCATATTTTTCTATCTTCTGAAGGGTGTGGTCTTACAACTACTTTATATGTTGGGAATTTCCGAACCAATAATTCTACAATTTCCAAAAACGACTCAAAGATAGTATTTATATGATCAAATGAAGACTTGAATTCCTCGACATCTTTCTCATTTTTAAAGAATTCCAAGTCTAGGTACTTTTTAAAGATTTTATTATATCTACTTTCAGTCTTTTTGTCCGCACCAAATAAATTTACTTTAGCGAAATTTGATACAATGAGAAAGTATGGTGCGTGTTTTCTTCTTATATTTTCTACTTTTTCAATCTCAATATTATCAAACATTTTATTAAGTAAATTTATACGAGGATTACCTGTAATCTCAAACTTATCTTTGTGTTCAGGGTAAGTTTTGACAAGTAAGTCATGTTGTTCTTTCCCATAGCATAAAAATTTGTTTATCTTATCTAGATTTTCTTTAGGTACTCGTTTTAGGTATTGGTATTTATTCACATATACTAGCCCTTCTTCATCAAGGACAATAATTTCACTACCTTGTTTTTTGATTTTATCTAATAAAGTTTGGTTTGTTTTAAAAATATTATTTACTAAATATAATCCTTTTGGAAAAAGAGTAGACTTGTCTCCATAATCTCTTGTGATTATAACCCCATATCCACGCTTAACTAGATGATAAGCTAAAAGCGTCCTACTCTGAAATTCTCTAGATTTTGTCTCTAAACGTAGCACTATCCACTTTTTTTTCTTCATTTACACTACACCTCTACTAAGAAATTACTTATTATCTGCACTGTTAAACTTTTGAATAAATTCCCTTAATATGGTCGATGATGTTCCATCAGTATATGGAAAGTAGCATACCTCAACACCTAATTTTGAAAACTCTTCTTCGTACTTATTCCATTTTGGAGATCCTTTCCAATCGTCACCCTTAAATATAATGTTATATCTTAAGGATTCCCAAGCCTTTAATTTATCTGTATCATGTTCAGCAACTACCTGATCAACATATTTTATTGACCCGATAATCTCTTTTCTTTCATCGAAACAAATAATAGGTTTTTTGTTCTTAACACGTTTAACCTCTTCATCCGTTGTAACTCCAACTACTAAATAATCACAATGTTCTTTTGCTCTTTTTAAAATATTTAAGTGTCCTATATGAAATAAATCAAAAACACCTGTTGTATATCCAATTTTCAATTTCGTCACCCCTTTACTTTTCGCATATTTCTTTAATTCTATCTACAATTCTTCTACTAGCACCGCCATCTTCATATACACCAATTTGTTGATGAAATGATTCTATATTACTCTTATATTCATCTAAATCAAATTCTTGTATATTGGATTTTAATTCATCTAAGGACGTTGCTGAATTAAATGGTAATTTTCTATAATCAAAATATAATCCTCTATCATCATTTATATATTTATCAAGGTCAGGCGCATACAATAAACAAATCTTTTTTCTTAATGCCATATCAAACATAGATGATGAGTAATCTGTAATTAGCACATCTGTAATAGCTAACAACTCTTGCATGTCGCTATAATGACTGGCATTATAAAAATTATTATTGTATTTAAAATCATCCGCTAATTCAGCAATATTCGGATGCAGCCTATTCAAAAATATCCAATCCCCTCCAAATTTTTCTTTTAACTCATCTATGATTTCTTCATATCGTATTTTAAAAAAATCGATACCTACATTCTTCCTAAAAGTAGGGGCATATAGTACCACTTTTTTATGTAATGGTATGTTTAGTTCTTTTAAAACTTTTATTTTCAAGTTATCGTTGTTATGAAAAAATAAATCACACCTGGGCGTACCGGATTTCAGTATTTCCCCATCATACCAAAATGAGTTCTTATATAAGTTATAACGAAATCTAGAACCAGAAATCATTAAATCACACATTTGAGAGTCTCTTTTAGCTAGCTTAATATATGACGATGATAATGACTCTTTAGCATCTTTTTCAATTCTTTTCAATCCCATAGATGCATGCCAGGTTTGAATATAATACTGATTTTTTCTTTTAATTGGATAAAATTCTTTTCGACTATTGTCAATCCACACTTTAGCTGTAGCCATCTCGTATAATGCTTTAAAAGACTTATACTCAACAACTCTAACTTCCTTTGGAAACTCTGATTTTTCAATTAGCTCATTCTTTAGTAACCAAACCAAGTCAAAATTTAAATTCTGTTTCCTTAAATCATCACATAGGTATTTAGCATTGTCGCCGTACCCATTACCATAGTAGTTGCAAAATACTATCTTGTTTTTATTAATAGGTATGAAAATGAAAGTTAATGAGATTAATTTATATGTCGTTCTTTTCGCTGACTGCAAAGAAAAATATACATAATACCCAATTGCACTTATTACTTTGTGCGAACGAATAAACTTCTTAATTAATTTTATATTAAACATTTAAACACCACTTTTCTTTCGTCCGAATTCTGTTATATACTCCGTAGAATATCTAAAAACTAATATTATTACAAAATAAAATCCTTCATTATATAAAATGGACAATGAATTCATTTGAATAAAAATTGCTAATAATGAAATTAAAATATACTTTGATTTTTTTTGTTTTTTAAAAAGACTATACGCAGCTTTCAATAACAGAATCCAAAAAACCATGTAAAGGGAAAATCCGATAATCCCAGTCTCCACTAAAACTTCAATTAAAGAATTATGGACATATACTCCTCTTGAGTAATTCTCAAGATTATACTCTCTGATTGAGTTTATTCCAATTCCTAAAACAGGATTGCTTCTAAATGTATCAAATGCATTTGACCAGATTTCCAGCCTCCCACTTCCACCATCTGTAAAAAAATTAGAAAATCTAGATGTAATGTAGTCGATTGGGTTCAAAGGCATTCTACTACCTAAACTATAAAGTAGTAATCCAAACCCCATAGTAGTCGCTATCGCTTTAATTTTTGTTTTAATGCCACTACTTGTTAGAAATAACACGATCAAACCAAAAATAATTGCTAAATATGCTCCTCTAGAGAACGTTAAAATAATTGCTAAAGAGACCAATATAAATCCCACTTTGTTAAGCTTTTCGCTTAAATTCGTTATAGTAAAGAAAAAATACAGTGTAAAATAAAAAACAAAAATATTAGGGTCATTTGATGCTGCACCTGTTAACCTTGGAGTTGAACGATCAATTAGCAATCCGAAATAATCCATATTACCACCGTAAAAATTCATACCCGATGCTAGTAATCCCATAGAGTAATAAGCCAGAGATATAATTACACCAATAATTCCAGTTATGCTAATAACTCTCTCAATTTGTTTAATCTCAAGTTTTGTCGTCAAAAAACGACCTG
>ERZ869909.386-NODE-386-length-55889-cov-7.208862_pt1 | contig 55889 bp, 49 predicted proteins | sample MGYA00520892_ERZ869909 | MGnify/ENA primary metagenome ERZ869909 (study PRJEB32215, sample SAMEA104723947) | bioreactor metagenome | biome: bioreactor; feature: anaerobic bioreactor; material: water | place: China | collected 2015-03-12 ... | reverse complement strand
TCTTCGCGTTGCACGCTTCGAAGGGTTGCCACCCGGCTACTCACGGTGCCCCTCACGGGGCAAACGGACCGGCAAATTCGCTACAGGAGTCCGGCTCATAACCCGCGCCCCGACAACGACATCCTCGTTGACCAGCAACAAAGTGCAAAACTTTTTAACGAGCTTGGGCTTCAGGAACCTAGAGCCGTCCCGGATTGGTTATCTTCCCGCGCGGATTGCTACACTTCCCGGGGTACCTAGGGGAAACATGATGCGGACGCTTATTTTCGGCTCGAAGGGCCAACTCGGCCGTGACCTGCAGCAGGTGTTCAGCCGGCGCGGGGAAACGATCGGCTACGATCTTCCGGAGCTTGATGTCTCCAACAATGCGCTGGTGCGCGCGGTTGTGACGGATTTCCAGCCGGACGCGATCATCAACGCGGCGGCGTACACGCAGGTGGACCATGCGGAAGATGACCGTGAGGGCGCATTCCGTGCGAATGAGGAGGGCGCCCGGGTGGTGGCGGCCGCCGCGGCGGCGCAGGAATGCCCGGTGGTCTACTACAGCACGGACTATGTCTTTGACGGGACAGCCACGACCCCGTATGAGCCGGACACGCCGGAGTGCCCCTTGGGCGTGTATGGCGCCTCCAAGGCCGCGGGCGAAGCCGCCACGCGCGCCGAAACGGCGGGTAAGCACATCATTCTGCGCACGGCGTGGTTGTACGGGCCGGGGGGCAGCAATTTCGTGGAGAAGATTCTCTCGGCAGCGCACGCGCGGCCGGAGTTGAAGGTGGTGGATGACGAAATGGGCTCGCCGACGCACACGCTGGATTTGGCGTGGGCCACGGAGGCTGCGTTGGCGGAGAAGGCCTATGGCACGCACCATGCCGTCAACAGCGGCTGGTGCACGCGCTTCGCATTTGCCAAGGCAATTATCGAGATGGCGGGGCTGGATACGCGCGTGACGCCGTGCAAGAGCACCGAGTTCGAAACGAAGGCCGAGCGGCCGGCGTACAGCGTGCTGTCGACGCGAACGCTGGAAGAGGCCACAGGACACAAGATGCGCGCCTGGCAGGACGCCCTGCGCGATTACATGGAACGGAGATCGACGCACTCATGAAGCGAATCATGGTTACTGGCGGCGCGGGGTTCATTGGCTCGGCCTTTGTGCGCACCATGCTGGAAAAGCACGCGGATTGGCACATCGTCAATTTCGACAAGATGACCTACGCAGGCAACAAGGACAATGTGAAGGAGGTCGACCCGGACCGCCACACCTTCGTGCAGGGCGACATCGCGGACAAGGACACGCTCCGCAAGGCCCTCGAGGGCTGCGATGCCATCGTCAACTTTGCCGCCGATTCGCATGTGGACCGCAGCATCATGGGCGCGACGAGCTTCATCGACACCAATGTGACGGGGGTGTACAACATTCTCGAGTGCGTGCGTGAGTTTGGCATGGAGCGTGCCGTTTTCGTATCGACCGATGAGGTCTACGGCAGCATCCGCGAGGGAAGCTTCACGGAAGAGGACAAGCACGGCCCGCGCAATCCCTACAGCGCGAGCAAGGCCGGCGGCGAGCTGATGGTGCTGGCCTACCGCGAGACCTACGGCTCGCCGGTCATCATTACGCGCGGCTCGAACACCTACGGTCCCTACCAGTACCCCGAAAAGGTCATGCCGCTGTTCATCACCAATGCGATCGACGACGAGCCCCTCCCGCTCTACAAGGGCGGCGAGCACAATGTGCGCGACTGGCTCTATGTGGATGATCACGCCAGCGGCATCGAGTGCGCGCTGCTTCACGGCGAGCCCGGCGAGATCTATAACATTGCGGGCGAGAACGAGCGTGAAAATATCGTGCTGACCCACAAGATCCTCGAGTTGACCGGCAAGGACGAGAGCCTTATTCGCCTCGTGCCCGACCGCCCCGGCCATGATTTCCGCTACTCCATTGACGCGAGCAAGCTCAAGAGCCTCGGCTGGGAGCCCACGATGAATTGGGACGAGGGCGTGGCCCGGACAGTCGACTGGTACCGCGCAAACGAAGCGTGGTGGCGGCCGATCAAGAGCGGCGAGTTCAAGGAGTATTACCTCAAGCAATACGGGGCGCTGAAGTAGGGGCTCCCCCGGTTGCCAGCAACGATGCGGGCATGTAGACTGAATCTGTCAGGAGGAAGTTTGATGCCAAAACCCAAGGCCATCGAGTACATCACGGGGGCGGACGGAGAGCCGGTGGGCGTGCTCGTCCCTATCGACCTCTGGCGCGAGATTGAGTCGGAGCGCGAAACCGCCTATCTCCTGCGTAGCGAGCCCATGAAGCAGCGCTTGCTCGACGCCAAGGAGCGGCAAGGTGGCACCACCCTCGAGGAAGCGCGTGCGAAACTTGGTATTTGACCGGTCCGCGTTCGAGGATTTGGCGTGGTGGGTCAAGCATGACCGAAAGAAGGCGCTTCGCATCATGCGCATGATTGAGGAATTACGGCGCGAGCCCTTTTCTGGAACGGGAAAGCCGGAGCCTCTCCGGCACGAGCTGACAGGGTGTTGGTCCCGACGCATTGACGAAGAGCATCGGCTTGTTTACAGCGTCACGGATGAAGAAGTTCGGGTCCTTGCCTGCCGCTATCACTACTGATTCGTGACTCGATCATGCAGGCCACCACGGCGGAAGCATGCGCGCTCTATCCTTCGGGCTGAGAGTCTTCGGACTGAAAGCGAAGGTTACGAATCTCGATCGCCGCATCGTATGGGCCGGGAAGCTCCCAACCGAGGTTGAAGGAAGTGAGCACCAGCTCGTCGAGGGTGGCGTCCTTCAAGTGCCCGTGTTCCTGGGATATCGCAAGGGCCTCGGCCAGAAGCGGTTTTAAATCGACGGAAAGCGCGTGCCACTGCCTGTTTCCCGTTGGTGTGTCCCAGAACCGCTCGCCGTCCAGAGTGCAGATGAAGCGGCCCGAGGCTTCCGGCGCCCCGGTGTCGAGTGCACGATGCCCCGGGGGAATCGCATGGCGGGCGTCAAACAGGGGGATACCAAACCAGATCATGCTCTGTTGTTGGATGTGGCCGTCCCGCAACACGCCGACCGTCCAGAAGGCGTTCACATGCGCGGTGTGGAGGCTCGGGTCGAGGTCGTCCATGAACCAGACGGATGGCGCGTACCGAGGAATGCGGAACTCGAGGTGGAAAGGCAGCGCGCCATGTTCCGCCACGCGGATGGGGTCCGGGAAGCGTTGTTCCACCAGCAGGTGCGGCCAAGGCTCCCCGAGCTGGCGAAGATGATCGCCGTATTCATGGCTCCCGGCTACCTCCAGCCGGAGGGTGACGCTTTCGCCGTGCGTGACGACCACGGACTTGCCCTCGTTGGCGGCCTCCCAGGAGCCGTCCTCCCCCACTTCGAAGGTCCCTGGCCTCAGTAGATGGCGGGTGCCCCATTGCGCCAACCGCCACGGGGGATTCAGGCCGTCCGGCCCGTTCGGCGGGAGGAGGGGGCGTTCCTGCTCAATCTGTGCGTGGGAAGCGCCGGTCAGGCGGAAGCCCTGCTCGAAGTGCGGATCGGAAAACAGGGATTCGGCGCTAGGGGAAGCGGCAGCAAAGAAAAACAGGGCGGATCCGAGGATCCGCCCTGCGACTGTCTGTAGCGGTGTGTTCTGCATCAATGGTTTCTGCATCGATGTATATGGACGCGGCACAAGGGATTCCGCGCCTAGAACATCGCGGTATCGCCGGTCTTGGAGACCTGGACGGGCTCGGCCTGAATGCGCGGGTTGATGTCCGGGCCGACGATCATCTCTTTGTAGCCTTTGCCCGGTCCGACCATCGGGTAGACCATGGCGTCGGGGTCAATCATGACCTCGAGCAGGGCGGGGCCTTCAAACTTCACGAACGCCTCGAGGGTTTCCTGCATCTTGGCGCGCTCGCTCAGGCGCACGGCATACTCGAAGCCATCGGCCTGGGCGGCGAGGATGAAGTCCTTCTTGTGGAGGGACTTGTCCGTGCCGGAGAAGCGGAAGTCGTACATGAGCTTCTGCCACTGGCGCACCATGCCGTCGCCGAGGTTATTGAGCAGGAGCACCTTGACGGGGATGTTGTAGGTGGTCATCGTCTCCATCTCGCCCCAGTTCATGCGGATGGAGCCGTCGCCGTCGACATCGATGACGATGGCCCCGGGATTGGCCAATTGCGCGCCGATGGCGGCGGGCAGGCCGAAGCCCATGGTGCCCATGCTGCCCGAGGTGAGCCAGGTGCGCGGGTTGACGAAATCGAAATACTGCGCGGCCCACATCTGGTGCTGACCAACGCCGGTCGAGACGATGGCCTTGCCCTCGGTGATCTTGTTCAGCGCCTCGATGACCTCCTGCGGTTGAAGGTGATCGCGGTCGCGCGGGTAGTTGAGCGGGTGCGTCACCTTGAGGTCATGCGCGTGCTTGTGCCATGCGGAGAGGTCCTTGCGGTAGCCAAACTCCTTGCCCCACTTGAGCAGGTCCTGCAGGCCGTGCTTGGCGTCGCCCGTAAAGGCCCAGGTCACCGCCTTCACCTTGCCAATTTCAGCCGCGTCAATGTCGATATGGGCGATATTTTTCGCATTCGGGGCGAAATCGTTCACCTTGCCCGCGACGCGATCGTCAAAGCGCGAGCCGACGGCGATGAGAAAGTCGCAGTCCTCGACGGCGTAGTTGGCGTAGGCCGTGCCGTGCATGCCGAGCATGTGCATGGCGAGGTCCTGCTTGGTGTCCACGCCGCCGATACCCATGAGGGTGGTAACGGTGGGGATCTCGTAGGTCTGCATGAACTGGTTCAACTCGGCCGAGGCGTTGCTGCTGATGACGCCGCCGCCGGCGTAGATAAGCGGGCGTTCGCTCTGCTCGAGCATGTCGAAAAACTTGCGGGCGAGGCTCTCGTCGATGCGGGCCTCCATCTGCTTCGCGAGGCGCGTCTCGAACCCGGTGAAATTCACATATCCCGAGCCGCGAAACGGCCCGACCCACTGCTGAACATCCTTGGGAATGTCGATGACGACGGGACCCGGGCGGCCGCTGGTGGCGATGCGGAAGGCCGTGCGGATTGTCGCTTCCAGTTCCTTCTCGTTCTGCACGAGAAAGACATGCTTCGCGCAGGAAGACATGATGTTGTAGATCGGCGCTTCCTGGAAGGCATCGGATCCGATGGCGGCACGGGGCACCTGGCCGCAGATGCAGATCATGGGGACCGAGTCGGACATGGAGTCGCGCACGGAGGTAACGCAGTTGGTGGCGCCGGGACCGGAGGTGACGAGGCAAACGCCGACCCGGTTGCTGGCACGGGAATACCCGGCAGCCATGAAGGCCGCGCCCTGCTCATTGGCGGGAACGACGAGGTTGATCTTGTCCTCCTCGCGCTCCTGCTTGCCATTGTGCAGGAAAACGGCGTCGTAAGTGGGGAGAATGGCGCCCCCGCTGTAGCCGAAGATGGTATCCACGCCCTGATCTACCAGCACTTGGATGATCATCTCGGCGCCGGTCATTTCGGTGCCGGCCATGGGGTGCTCGGAGGCCAAGTTCGGGGTTATCTTCTCGGTCACGGTAGCCATGTAAAACTCCTCATCTGAACGAACGGCGCCGTGAGTAAGGCGCTCCATGATATCGGTTGTCATGCGCATTTCGGGGCGGAGGCGTGCCGCCCCCGGCTTGCAGTATAGCAAGAATTCAAGGCCTGCACCCTTCCCCAACTTGGCGTTGGCGCGTCGAACGGCCACCACCGGGCACTTTGGGGAAGGAAAACGGGGCGCCGCCCATGCTTGATTGAGCGGCGCCCCGGGTTATGCGGCTATGCGGCGGAGGTTACTCCGCCTTCTCTTCGTCGCCGGTCTCGGCGGCGGCTTCTTCCACCGGGGCAGCCTCTGCAACCGGAGCGGCCTCGGCAACCGGGGCCGCCTTGGGCTCTTCTACCTCGGGAGCGGCCACCTCGGGAGCGGCCTCATCGGCCGGGGCCTCCGCGGCGGCTTTGGCAGCGGCTTCGGTAGCTGCCTCAGCCGCGGCGGCGTTCGCCTGAAGCATCTCATTCGCCTTCTCGGCGAGTGCGGCGGAGCCACCCTGAAGCAGCGACTTCGGCAGGGCGTCGCCAAGGGCTTCGCTCATGCTGAACCCAGCCGAGCTGGAGGTGCTGCCGCTGGTGCCGTACTGCTGGTGCAGCGAGCGGTCGCTGTCCTCGAGCTGCTGGCGGATGCTCAGGCCGATCTTCCGGTTCGACGAATCGATGTTGATGATCTTGGCCTTGACCTTGTCACCAACGGACAGCGCCTGCTCCGGCTTTTCGATCGGGTCCTTGCTGATTTCGCTGATGTGAATCAGCCCTTCAACGCCATTCTCGAGGCGCGCGAACGCACCGAAGTTGACGATCTTGGCGATCTCGGCGTCAATCACCGAACCGATCGGGTGGCTCTTGACCACATCTTCCCACGGGTCGGAGTCCATCTGCTTGAGACCAACGCTGATCTTCTCGCTCTCGGGGTCGATGCTGAGCACCTTGACGATGATCTTCTGGCCCTTCTCGAGCAATTCGGCGGGATTCGTCACCTTCTGCGTCCACGAGATGTCGCTGACATGCAGCAGGGCGTCGATGCCCTCCTCGATCTCGACAAACGCGCCGTAATCGGTGATGTTGCGCACGATGCCCTCGATCGGGGAGCCGACGGGGTAGGTCTGCTCGAGCGCCTGCCACGGGTTCGGCAGGGTCTGCTTGAGGCCCAGCGCAATCTTCTCGCTGTCGGCATCGACATTGAGCACCATCACATCGACCATATCGTCGATGTTGACGACTTCCGAGGGGTGCCGCACGCGGCGGGTCCAGCTCATTTCGCTGACATGGACCATGCCCTCGATGCCGTCCTCGAGCTGAATGAACGCGCCGTAATCGGTCATGCTGACCACGCGGCCGCGCACGATGCTGCCGATGGGGTAGCGATCGATGGCGGACTTCCAGGGATTGTCGGACTTCTGCTTGAGGCCGAGGCTGATGCGCTCGGTCTTCGGGTCAAAGTTCAGCACCATCACCTCGATGCGGTCGCCCACGGAGACGACATGCGAGGGGTGCTTCACGCGGCCCCAGCTCATGTCGGTGACATGGAGCAGGCCATCGATACCGCCGACATCGACGAAGGCGCCGAAATCGGTGATGTTCTTGACTTCGCCAGGAATGACGCGGCCGATCTCGATGATCTCAAGCAGCTTTTCCTTGTCGGCGGCGCGCTGCTCCTCAAGAAGCTTGCGGCGGCTCACGACGACATTGCGGCGGCGCTTGGTGAGCTTGATGATCTTCACTTCCATGCGCTGGCCGAGGAACTTGTCGAGGTCGCTCGTCGGGCGCCAGGTAAGCTGGCTGGCGGGCATGAAGGCGTCGACGCCGATGTCCACCTTGAGGCCACCCTTGACGCGGCGCACGATACGGCCCTCGATGAGGCCGTCGTTCTCGTAAATCGTCTGGATGTGTTCCCAGTTCTTAATCTTGTCAGCCTTGATCTTCGACAGGATCGGCATCCCATCGTCGTCCTCGGGCTCTTCGATGAAGAAATCGAAGACAGCGCCGGGCTGGATCTCGGCAGGATCGTAGAATTCATGAAGGGCCACGGCGCCCTCGCTCTTGTAGCCAATGTCGACGAGGACAAAGTCCTCCAAGACCTCCACGACGGTGCCTTGCACCACCTCGCCCTCCTTGAAGGGGGACAGGCTCAAGTCGTAGATTGCCTCGAGGTTAGCCTCGTCGAATTCGGCGAGGAGTTCCTCCATCGTGGGCTCGTGTTCTTCGGATGCGGCGGCTGCGGCCACCTCGGTTGTGGTTGGTTCTGACATGACGGTTTCGTTTCCTTTCTGGGGCGAAATTTTTCCGCGACGCACGCGGAGCGCAAACGATAGCAAAGGATTACGCCGATCGTCAAGTTTTGTCGATATCAATTAGCATGACGGGCATTGATTGGCGGGCTGATTTTTCGTAAGGTCTACTCTGATTTCACTCGACGGAGACCGACCATGACCCCAACGAGCCACTTGCGCCCCCTGACCCGGCCAGCCCAGGCCTCGGTCGACCCCATCCGCCTGTTTGTCCTGGATGTCGCCATCGGCATCCTCAATTTCATCGGGCGGGTGAAGTTCTGATGCCGCGATCGGGACGAGGAACGCGCGGCCACGGCCTTGACGGCTTGCGAGGCGTGGCATGACGGCGCCGCGCTTGCACGAGTCGTTGGCGCGGCTCGAGACCCTGCCGACGCTGCCCACGGTGCTCACGCAGGTGATGGCAACCGTGAACGACCCGGACGCCTCGGCCTTGGACCTGGGCCGGCTCATCGCGGCGGACCAAAGCCTGTCGGCGACGGTGTTGCGGATGGTGAATTCCGCGTATTACAGCTATTACCGCCAGATTGACACGGTCACGCAGGCGATTGTGATTCTGGGCTTCGACGAAATCTGCAAGATCGCGCTCGCGGCCACGGCCTTCAACACGGTGCCCGGCACCGGTTCGGGCTACGACCGGCGGCAATTGTGGCGGCACTCGCTGGCCTCGGGCATGGCGGCGGAGCGCGCAGCCAGAGCCGCCGGGTGGCCACCGGCCGGCGGCTATTTCATTGCGGGCTTGCTGAACGACATCGGCAAGGTGGCACTGGATTGGCTGTGGCCGGAGGATTTCGCCCGGGTAGTCACGACGGCCCACGCGGAGCAACGGCCGCTGCGGGAGATCGAGCGGGATGTATTCGGCGCGGACCACGCGGTCGTGGGAGCGGCGCTGGCCGAGCATTGGAACCTGCCGGAAGGCATTGTCGAGTCCATCCGGTTTCATTTCGAGCCGGATAGCGCCCGCAAGGACCCGGCCTTGACCCACCTCGCCGTATTGGCTGACTACCTCGCCTTTACCGCGGATGCGGGCGACAGTGCGGAGTCCCATCTCCCCCAAACTCCCGGGAAATCCCAAGCGACGGTGGGCATTTCGGACAGCCAGATCGGCCAGATTGTGGAGTACCTGCTGGTCAGCGATGGGCGCATCGACGCGCTCCTGGGCACGCTGGACTAGCAGCCCGTTGCTAGCCTTCCGGGGACCACGCCCCGTCCAGGGTGGCCGAAGTCAGGCGGGCGAGCAATTCACCGGTGTTGAACGGGCCCTCGTGCATTCCTCGGGCAAGCCCTTGCGCACCGGCCACCACCAAGGGCACCCGCTTCAGGATGGGGTCTTCGTCCGGTCCCCCTCCGCCCACGAGCCCGCGAGAGCCTGCCAACTCCCCTCCGAGCGCGGTGTAGGCGATGACATTTCGCGTCAGGCCGCGTGACTGGAGTGTCGACAGAATACGCCCGAGTTGTTGGTCCACCGCGGTGATTCCGGCGTAGTAGTGCGTGAGAATGTGGGCCAATTTCTCGGCAGTCATGGCCGAAAAGTCGAATCGCGTGTAACGGGCGGCGTCCTCGGGCGAGACGGGCAACACGCAGTCCGCGGGCAGGGGCACGCTGCTGGAATCGTAGGCCCGCTCACGCATCGCCGGCGGATCGTAGGGCTCGCCCGGCCGGGTAAAGCAGACCACGAGGCAAAAGGGCTCGAGGGCCGAGCGCAGGAAAGCCACGGCCTGCGCACCCAGCCATTCGGTCACATGGGCCGACTCAGGCAGGGCGGACCGGAGCGCGCCAAAATTTTCGCGGTATGAGCTGGGGGCTTTCGCGATGCCGTCTCCCCCCCACTCTGATGCCGGATCTTGGAGACCTTGCGATGCCAACCAGGCGGCGTATTCCGTGTGGGCGCTCGCGGCTCCCGGCAGGGGCGCGGTCTGAACGCTGGTGAATGCGTCGAGCACGCCGCCAGGCGGACCGGCGTACCCCAGGTGATATCCCGCGGCCTTGAGCCGGGCCAGCTCGCCGCGATCAAGGACAGCCTCGACCGCATCCGCCGCGGAGTCGGCCACCGAGCCGGCCGCGGCCTCGGCGGACACGAACCACGCACCGCCCTGCGCCAAGGCGTCCAGATTGGGCGTCTTGACGATGGGATGACCGGCGTAGCCCGTGCAGTCGAAACGGTGCTCACGCCCGGCAATGAGAATCAGGTTGGGTGGCGACATGGTCGCATGGTATGGCCTAATGCCCTTCCGCGTAAAGCCCCATGGGGAAGAAAAACGGCGCTGGCCCATGTTGCCACGGCTGAAGCAATGGCCCCACGAAACCGGAGACCCCCTCTACAATGTCGTCCCCTCATCACCTCCACGCCCCCTTGGGAGCCATTCATGACGGCCTGCGCGAGGTCCAGGAAACGCTCGAACAGGCCAGCGAGGCGACTTTTCACGAGTCCATCTCGGATATCGATCGAAAGGCGGTCGCTCTCTATCACCGCCTGGAGGCCTGCCGCCGGTATCTATCACTCCAGCGCAAATCCGTTCACACGGCCTACAATCCGGCGCAACTCATCAAGACGCAGTCCGGTTTCATGCCGATGCCCGTGAGCGATCTGCCGGCAAAACCCGTGCCGCCGATTCAGGGGGATACGCAACAGATTCTCGACATCCTGCGGGTGATCTGGGCGAATGCGGCCGTAACCGACAACAGTCAGGTGACGACCGCGCTCTATGTCGAGGGCGAAGGGCCCCGGTTTGCGATTGGAATCGCGGGCGAGGGGGTATTTCCGAAGCGGTATCGCATCGGCGAGGGCTTCGAATGCACGCTGGATGAACTCGACGAGCGCTGGCATGACGCAACCCAGGGCGGGTACATCAACCCGGGTGATCAGTTGCTCACCCTGCTGCTGGTCGGCGAGGACTATGCCCCCGCGGCCGCGCCGGACATCAAGCCCCTCACGGACCTGCTCGAGCGTGCCACCCGCAAATTGATGCCGTGGCGCTCGGCGAGCGGCTCGTACGAGGAGGGCCTGGTACACCCCGATGACACCCGCACGCTGTACGCACGGGCGTTTTCCGATGCCTCCGGCATGATCGCCGAGGTGGTCGAGCGGCTGTAGCGATCAGTAGGTCCAATCCGGGTAGGGATCGGGCACGCGCAGGGTTTCGTCGAGGGCTTCGAGCAGTTTGATCGGCCCGGAGAGTGCATCGGTAATCGCGAGTCCCGTCGCCGGGCGCACCCCGAGCCACAGGCGCGTCAGGGCACTGATTTTTGCGTTCAAGGTCGGCAAGGCGGCATCCCGCCCGCGCTCCGCCCCGCTGGAGCGGCCCAAGGTCACCACATACTCCCCCCCCACGCCGCGCCATTCCAGGTCGTTCATCAAGAACGGCTCGATGGGATCGGTCAGGGTGAGGTTGAAGCGCAATTCGTCGTGCCCGGGCAATGTGACCGCGCCGATGCAGGTCTCCACATCATTGATGCGCATCTGCCACCACGCGACGGACTCCATGCCGGTCTTGAAGCGCCCCGAGTCGCGCACCATGTTGTCGCGGAAGGGCGTGATGCGGAAGTCCTGAAGCTGCACGCCTCGCGGCTCCATCATCTTCACGACCCGCACCTGCTCCCCCATGCCCTGGATCAGGGCGAGTAGCTCAAGGAGTTGCTCCGGGGTCTCGTACACCAGCCACTCGACGCAATACGGGCCGTGGTCCCGATGCTCCGTCTGCAGCCAGATGTGGTGACTCAGGGCGTCGTCCTCGCCGTCGCGGTAGCCGAGTCCGAACCCGTGGCGATAGAAGCGCATTTCCGCGCGGGTGACGGCCGCGGGAGTCAACGACACCGCCCCGTGGTAACGCTTGCGGCCCAGGCGGTTGGTGTGCATTTCCTCCCAGTCGTCCACGGTGAGACGATAGGGCGGTCGAGCCTTGGCCGGAACCTGCAGTTCGCCGGGGTCAAACATGAGCTTGTGGTCGTATCCGCCCATGCCGAAGCCAAAACGGGTGTAGTAGCCCTGCTCGAAGGCCCCAAGTCCGCTGACGACCGCGCCGTCCTGCGCGGCCTCGGCCACGGCCCGGGCGGTAAGCCGCGAGGCCAGTCCCTGCTTCCGGGCCACGGCACTCGTGGTCACGCCGGAGACGGCACTGAAGGGCAGGTCGGTGTGCAGGTAGCGGAGCGTGCCCGGGGCGGTCAGTACGAGGCACTCGGCCTCATCCCGCACGAGCCCGACGAGGGCACTCCCGGCCTCGGCAAACCAGCCCAGGGCCTCGCGATGGCCCTTGTTATCAGGCTCGATCCAGCCGACTTCTTCCCAGATTCGACGGATGGCCTCGCCATCCTTTTCGGCGTCGTAGCGGCGCCAATTGATTCCGGTGTCCGACATGGCGGCTCCCCTCTCCCGACGCCCAAACCTACTAAGGGCGCTGCGATATCCGATGCATATGCGCACTTGTGCCTGCCTTGGAGGGAGGCGTGGCAATCATGCCGCGCATGAAGGCGGCGGCGATGAGAAAGGCGAGCACAAGCCATACGACGCCCCAGAGCCATGCCGGAAGGCCTGTCATCTCGGCCATCAGGGTGGCATCGGAGCCGGCCGGGCTCCGGGCAAAGACTTCTCGGCGCAGATCCGCGAAGCCGTAGAGGCAGCTGGTAAGGCCCATCAGGCGCAGGAGGGTGGCGTGGAGCGCACGCGCGCCCTCGAGGGAGGCCCAGACCAGCCCTGCGGCAAACAGAACGCTGAACACAAACCCGAAGCCCGCCATCGGCCGAACCCACACCAGGGCGACCAGGGCCAGCAGGACGGCCATGGCCATCAGAACGCGCCAGGGCCGCTCCAGGCGCTCGGCGGCGCCGAGCATGAGGAGGCCCCACACGATGCTGCCCAAGTACCCGGCGGAGGCAATCACCATGGCGTTGCCACCACGGGTGACGCACATGCCGCTGCCATCCGGGGCGAGCGCGATGCCCAGCACCGAGCCACCCGTGGCAATGGCGGCAAAGGCGTGGCTCACCTCGTGGACGAAGACCGTGAGCATGCGCAAGGGTACGAGAAGAATATTGTTCCACAGCGCAAAAATGGCAAAGGCGAGCGCGAGGTATACGATGACAATGCGCCAATTCCTCGATAGGTGCCCGGCCCAACCCGCGAGCCGCCCTTTGCGCGCGGGGAGATTCATCGTGCGGGTGGACCCGTGCGCAGGTGGAGGGCCTTGGGCCGCGTGAACTGATGCAGACCCCAGGGCGACAGCGTCACCCCTTGGCCGCTGCCCTTCGCGGGAGACCATGGCAAGGCAGGGTCGAATACGCCGGTTTCGTTCAGAAACACGGTGCCCACCTCGAGTTTGTCCGCCAACCGCATGGTACGGTCCGGGTCTTGGGTCCAGATCGACGCGGCCAAACCATAGGGGCTGTCATTCATCAGCTCGATGGCCTGTTCGTCGGTGTCCACCGCGCGCAATCCCACGACGGGCCCGAAGCACTCCTGCCGCATCAAGGCGCAGCCCTGCGGGACCTTGCCCATGACAACAGGAGGGAAGAACCAGCCGGTTTCCGGCCGCTTGAAATCACTGGGGCCCACCAGCAGGCGTGCGTCGGTCGTCATGGCTGCCTGCACAATGCGCTGGAGGTCGTCCGGGCCGCGTTGGGTGGCGAGGGGACCCAGCGTCGTCGCGCCGCTCATGGGATCGCCCATTTCCAAGCTTCGCACATGCTCGGTGAATCGCTCGACGAAGGCGTCGTAAACGCTTTTCTCGATGTAGATGCGCTCGACCGCCCATGCACTCTGGCCGGCATTCTCGAACACGCCGCGCAGGAGTCCGCGGGCGGCGGCATCCAGATCGGCATCGGCACAGACGAAGGCGGGGTCGTTGCCGCCCAGTTCGAGCACGAGTCGCTTGGAGTGCTGGCTGGCGTGTTGGCGGATGGCCGCGCCGCCGGCCGTCGAGCCGGCAAAGGCGATGGCATCCACCCCGGGGTGGGCGGCAAACGCGGCGGTCAGCTCTGCATCGCCAATGATATCCTGCACGAGGCCGAAGGGGCCGCCGCCGGCCTCGAAGGCCCCGGCAATGGAGCGGCCCGTGAGCGGTGTCTTGGTGGAATGCTTGAGGATCACGGCATTCCCACCCAGGAGCGCGGGAATCAGGGTACGCAGGGCCAGCAGTACCGGGTAGTTCCAGGAGGGTATGTCCAGCACGACGCCGAGGGCCTCCTGCCGCACCGCCCGCTCAATGCCGTTCTCCTCCGGCAGCCAAAGCTCGCCCAGCGCGTTGTCCGCCATGGCGATGATGGCTTTGGCGCTCTCGATGGCCACGCGCACCTCGGCCATGGCCTCGGTGAGGGGCTTGCCCATCTGGAGGGTCACCTCGCGGGCGAGATCATCGCCAATGGACTGGAGGGCGCGCAGGAATTCCTCGCACACGGTGCAGCGATCAGCCATGGAGACGGCCCGCCACTTGGCCTGGGCCTTTCGTGCCTCGCGCACCACCCGATCAACGCCCTCGACGGACATGGGGGTTACGGTGTCAAAGACCTCACCGGTGTAGGGGTTGCTCAGGGGGAGATGGGGGGATTTCATGCGGGAGGGTCCTTGGGTTGGAGGGCACAATGCATCCGCAGAGTATAGACGGCCCGGGGGGCGGCGTGGTAGAGGCAGCCGCCGGGGCGCTAGAAGAAGCGCAGGGCGATCGGGTAGCGGTAGGGCTCGCCCAGGAGGGCACGGTAGGCGGCCCATACCCCCAAGGCGCCCACCACGAGCATGAAGGAAACCATGATCGGCGCGACGAGGAAGGCGAGGCAGGTTCGAAACAGGAGGGCCGTCAGTCCCGTCAGGACCAGCATGACCACAAACGCGCTGAGCTGAAAATTGACGGCCTCGCGCCCATGCATGTCTATGAAGGGCGAGGCATCGCGCTTGAAATACCACAGCAGAAGAGAGACGACGAAGCCGCCCCCCAAGACCACCACGAAGACCACCGCACCCGCATGGCAGGCGGCCGCCCAGTAGCGGGCGGTCTGATCGGGCATGGGGTAGCCGAAATCGGTGTCATCGTGCATGGCGGCAGTATTCGGACCGGGGCCGCCGATTGCAAATCACACTCGGCTACTGCTCGATAAGCTCGATACGGTCGATGTCGAAGCCCTGCGCGTCCAAGCGCTCGAGGATTTCCATGTAGAGGTCCAACTCGATGGCCGGCTCGCGGTGGAGAATGAAGAGCGTGGCACGCAGCGGGTCCGTCACGACGGCCCACTGGTAGTCGTCCTCGTCGAGGTCGATGATCCAGTAGTTGCCGATGCCGAGCCGTTTTGCCGGCAGCAGGCCGAGCCCAACGGCGAGCCGGGCATTCGTGAGGGGGGCCACGACGGTTGCGACCGCCTCGAATTCATCGACGGGTCCGTCGAAATCACCCTCGAATCCGGCATTGACGACCGTGATGCGGCCATCATCGCGCAGCGTGTACTCCGCGGTGATGCCGACAAGCCCATCGCTGGGCCCGAACGGGTAGCCGGCAACCTGATACCACAGGCCCGTGTAGCGCTCGAGGTCGACGAAATCGACGGTCTTGGGGAAGAACGGGCACCCCGTGAGCATGACGGCAACCATCGAGAGCATGGCAATAGCGGAAAAGCGGTGGTTCATGACGATGACTCCCCAACCTGTTTGACGATTTTCTTGACCCATATGACCCTGACCTTACGAAACCCCCTCGCAGCACCGGGTATTTCGCACCGATAGAGAATAGTGGAATCAACAACCTTTGTTGGCATGTCCTGCTGACTGATAGACTCGATACTACACCCTTGGCCTGCACCCTCAAGCGCGAAGACATGACCCTGCTCGACGATTGAGCGGCCAACTTACACGGAGCACACCATGATTGCAGCGATTCTTGTTCTCTCCACAGGGCTGACGGGCATGACCTTGGAGCAAATCCCGGGGCAAGCAGAACTGGGTCACATCGAGATCCACGGTGTCGCGACGGGCGATTTTGACATCGAACTCTGGAAGTCGGGCGAGGTTCCACTTCTGCCCGACGCGCGGCATCCCCTGCTCGCGCCCCGTCAGTCCGGCGTATACCGGAACATCTACGCCCCTTCCGCCGTGCGGGTCGAGGGCGGCTGGCGACTGTTCTACGGGGCATGGGACGGCATCAATGTGGGATACGACTGGATCTACAGCGTGTTTACCGCCGACTTCGTGGATTTTGGCCCGCGTGAGACCGTCATTGAGAACGGTGTGTTCCGTCATGTCTGCAATGTGAACGCCCTCGCGCTGCCGGATGGTGGCTTCGAATTGATGTGCACGGTCTATCCCACGCCGAATGATCGGAACAAGCCCGCCTATTTCACCAGCAGGGACGGCGAGACATGGAACGGCGCGGACGCCCCCTACGCCGCAGAGTACGGCGATATCATCACGATCGAGGGCTACGAGGGTTTCGAGGACGCCGATATCAATGGAATGAATGTCATTTTCCGGGATGGCGATACGCTGCATTTGTATTTCAACGACTTCAAGAACTTCGGGCCCGTATTTCGCGCCGAAAGTACCGATGGCAAGCACTTTACCTACCGGGGCGTCGCGCTGGAGTGCCACAAAATGGTGAACGATGTAAAACGATTCGCCACTGACGATGGGTATGCGTGGTTGATGGGGCTTCATCGGAATCGTGACGGGCTGTGGTATGCCTTGTCCGAGGGTGGCAAGGAATTTGACGCGGAGATTCCGCTGCTCACGAACGCAGGCCCGGAAGACCAGTACATCGTCGCGCTCGGCTGGGTCACCGATGAAAACCGCATCCTCGGCGTGCTCTACGGGGCGGGCGAGGTGCCGGGGCTGAATCGCAACCGCATCTTCGCGCGATGGCTGCAACGCAAGGTGGTCTTCACTTCATCCGATGGTACGGTCTGCCTTCCGGAGAAGGCCATGGGTCCCGATCGGCAGCTCATCCGTATTCCGGAAGGCGTCGCCCCAGATGGCACCCTGCAAGTTTTTTCCGAGGATGGGGAACGATCCCTGGGTCCCCCGGTATCCATAGGGAACGCGGACACCACCATCTTCCGAATTGTTCCCGCTGCAGGCGCGGAACTCGAATGAGCCAACGAAAGGAACCGAGCAACATGAAATGGGCCCCCACTTTGTCGAATATCATTTCGATTTTCATATTCGCAGGCACGCTTTGCGCGGTATGCGCGGCGGAAGCCGTACCTAATGCCGACCGGATTCAGCCCTACCCGGGGAATCCGTACTATTGGCAATACAAGGGTGAACCTGTTCTGCTTTTTGGCGGAAGTTGGCAGGACAACCTCTTCAATCACCCGACGAATCTTGAAGAGCACCTGGATCTGCTTGTATCCGTTGGCGGCAATTATGTGCGCAATACCATGAGTCGGCGGAATGTGGGCAACATCTTCCCCTTTGAACGCAATGAAGATGGGCTTTTCGACCTCGACCGCTTCAACGAGGCGTACTGGGAGCGCTTCGAGAATTTCCTGAAGCTGACACACGAGCGGGACATCATCGTACAAATCGAAATTTGGGATCCGCATGATCACTACCGGGATCGGGAACAGGGCGGGTGGTCGAAGAGCCCGTACAACCCCGTGAACAACATCAACTACACCGCGGAAGAAACCGGACTGCCGACGGAGGTCAACTTTGGCGTGCAACCCCGGCCGACCGAGCATACCTTCTGGCAAACCGTTCCGGCGCTTCGGAACATCGAGCGCGTGTTGCCCTATCAAGTCGCCTTTGTCGACCGAATGCTCTCGCATTCGCTTCCGTACCCGCATGTGCTCTACTGCATGAACAACGAAATTGGCGAGCCCACGGAGTGGGGCGATTTCTGGGCGCGCCATGTGCAACAACGGGGGAACGAGGCGGGGGTTCTCGTCTTCACGGCGGACATGCGCCGGGATCACAATATTCGAACGGCGGATCACCACCGCATCTACGATCAGCCGGAGCTATACACCTTTGTCGATATCTCTCAGGTCACCGGGGCCGGCGGGCAACGGCACTATGACGATGTGATCTATGTGCGCGAGGCGATCGCCGCACACCCCCGGCCCATCAACAATGTGAAGAACTACGGGGCGGCCAAGCAGAATGAGCACGAGTCCGTCTCCCGCTTTTATCGATTCCTCTTTGGCGGTGGCGCCAGCACGCGCTTTCATCGCCCGTATCCCATCGAGGACCCGGAACGCCATGAGGAGTCCGCGAATTGGGGGCTTGGGTTGGGACCGCGCGCGCAGACGGTGATCCGTGCGATGCGGGAGGTGGACCGCGCCTTCGATATCTTCACAACGGCTCCGCGCAATGACCTGTTGTCCGACCGGGAAGAGAACGAGGCCTATCTATTGGCGGAAGAAGGCGCGCAGTACGCCGTGTACTTCCCTGCCACGGGTTCCGTGACGCTCGACTTGACCGGAGTGACCGGCGATTTCTCGGTACGAAGGATGAACATCGACACGGTGGAATGGCGCGACGAGGGCCGCGTTTCCGGTGGGGCGATGGTCCCGCTCAACGCCCCCTCCGTGTTTGAGCAGAAGGACGCGGAGCAGCAGAACCTGGTAGTCAACGGGGGCTTCGAGGCCTCCCCTGTCCCACCCGCGCCGGGCTATGCCTCCTCGATTCCCGGCTGGGTGACGGGCGGCGGTCCGGGACACATCATCAATGATGCCGAGGGGCCCTTCTACACGCCCGCGTTGGGCCCCATCCCGGAAGGGTCGCAACTCTACGGCAGGCAGAATGCCGGGGTCCTCTCCCAGTCCATTTTCACCCTGCAAGATGGTCAACCGTTTGTGTTCTCGGCGCGTGTCAATGGCCGCCAGGGAAGCAACGGGATGGACCTCGCCGTTCGGCTGGGGCAGCAGACGCTTTGGAGTGACACCGTAACGGAGACCGACGGAGAATTCGTGGAGATCCAGTACGAGGGCACCTACGAATCTGCGTGGGGACATGAGCTGCGGTTCGAATTCAGCAATCCGCAGGGCGATGCAACGATTCTGCTGGACGATGTGCAGCTGTGGAGTGTCCCGAGTTTCGGCGCTCATTCCATCGTGCTGCTCCTGCGGGACTAGCGCTGTTTGAGCGTTGACCGCCTGCCCGCGGCTGGCAGAATGGCCGGATTGGTGGTACACTTCGTTGAGCGCTGACTGGGCCCCATTTTGCATGCAAATTGCCTGCAGAAGAGCCAATAGAGGCGCCGGTTTGAGACCAGTCTGGAGGGATTTCGGTCATGAGCGTGGTCAGAAAAGAACCCGTATCGCAACCTGTTGACGCAGCCCAGCCCTGGCGCGGATTCAACGACGCCGGGGGATGGCAGGACGCGGTCGATGTGCGCGCGTTCATTCAAGCCAACTTCCACCCCTACGACGGCGACGCATCCTTTCTCGCCCCACCGACGCCCCGCACGGAGCGCCTTCTGGCGAAGGTGACCGCGCTTTTGGAGGAGGAATCCGCCAAGGGTGGCGTGCTCGACATTGACACCGAGCATGTCTCGGGGATTGCGACGGCGCCCCCGGGCTATATCGATCAAGGGCAGGAAGTCATCGTCGGCTTGCAGACCGATGCCCCCCTCAAGCGGGCGGTCAACCCCTACGGCGGGGTGCGCATGGCGCAGCAGGCCTGTGAGGCGTACGGCCACACCATGGACCCGCGGATGGTGGAGGTGTTCAGCAAGTACCGCGTCACGCACAACGAGGGGGTTTTCCGCCTCTACACGAAGGAAATGCGCGCCGCGCGGCGCACGGGCGTGATTACGGGCCTTCCCGACGCCTACGGCCGTGGCCGGATCATCGGCGACTATCGGCGCGTGGCCCTGTACGGGGTGGACCACTTGATCGCCGCCAAGGAGGCGGACCGAATCCGGCTGGCGGAGGCCCCCATGCTGGCGGACAGCATGCAGCTGCTGGAGGAGGTCTTCGAGCAGATCGAATCGCTCAAGGAACTCAAGCAGATGGGCTCGGCCTACGGCTTTGACCTGAGCCGGCCCGCGGTGAACGCGCTCGAGGCCGTGCAGTGGACCTACTTCGGCTATCTCGCTGCCATCAAGGAGCAGAACGGGGCGGCGATGTCGCTCGGGCGCGTGAGCACCTTCTTTGATGTCTACTTTGAGCGGGATTTCGAGGAAGGCACGCTGACGGAGGCCGAGGCGCAGGAAATCTTCGATGATTTTGTGTTGAAGCTGCGGCTGGGCCGGCAATTGCGCACGCCGGACTACAACGAGCTGTTCGCGGGCGACCCCACCTGGACCACCGAGGTGCTGGCAGGCGTCAGTGAGGATGGGCGGCATATGGTGACAAAGAGCACCTACCGGATGCTGCACACCCTGTACAACCTTGGCGCGGCGCCGGAGCCCAACCTGACGGTTCTCTGGTCGCAGATGCTGCCGGAGAGCTTCAAGCACTACTGCGCGAAGGTGAGCATCGACACGACCGCGATTCAATACGAGAATGACGACCTCATGCGCCCCGGCTACGGCGACGACTACGGCATTGCCTGCTGTGTCTCGGCGATGAAGCTGGGCCAGCAGATGCAGTTCTTCGGTGCGCGCTGCAACTTGCCGAAGGTCCTGCTCATGGCCTTGAATGGCGGCCGCGACGAGGTGAGCGGCGAGCAGGTCGGCCCGGAGCGGGCGCCGGTGCAGGAGGGCATCCTCGACTACGACGATGTCGTCGAGCGCTTCTCCTTCTACCGGGACTGGCTCTGCAAGCTGTATGTGAACACGATGAATGTGATTCACCGCAGCCATGACAAGTACAGCTACGAGCGCATCGAGATGGCCCTGCACGACAGCGAGGTCGAGCGCCTCATGGCCTTCGGCATCGCCGGTCTTTCCGTGTGCGCCGACTCACTGAGTGCGATTCGCCATGCGCGCGTGCGCCCCGTCACGGATGAGCGCGGTCTCGTGGTGGATTTCGACTGCGAGGGCGATTTCCCGGCATTCGGCAATGACGACAACCGTGTTGATTCCATCGCCGTTGAGATCGTCCGCGGCTTCAGCGAGAGCCTGAGGAAGAACCCGACCTATCGCGGGGCCCTTCACACGGTCTCGATCCTCACGATTACCTCCAATGTCGTGTACGGAAAGAAGACCGGCAGCACTCCCTGCGGCCGGAAGCAGGGCGAACCCTTTGCACCGGGCGCCAACCCGATGCACAACCGCGATGTGCGTGGGGGAATCGCGTCGCTCAACTCGGTGGCGAAGCTGCCGTACGACGCCTGCCAGGACGGAATCTCCTGCACCTTCTCCGTGACCCCGCACGGGCTCGGGCCCAGTGCGGAGGCGCGCCCGGCGAATTTGTCGTCAATTCTGGATGGATACTTCACTCAGACGGGTCAGCACATCAACATCAATGTGTTGAACCGCGACCAATTGATCGAGGCCATGGACCATCCGAGCCGATACCCGAACCTGACGGTGCGGGTGTCCGGTTACGCCGTCAATTTCAACCGGTTGAGCCGCAAGCACCAGCAGGAAATCATTGACCGGACCTTCCACGAGAAACTGTAGGTAGATGTACCCTAGTTCAGATTCAGGGGGATCAGCCACTCCCGTGTCGCCAGATGGCGGCGCGGGAGTGTCTTCATCCTCCCCACGCGTCATTGCCCAGCGCCTTCGCGACCTCTTTCTCGCGCATCGCTCGGGCTTCGTCCATTCGATCGAGAGCTTGTCCACGGTGGATGGCCCCGGCGTTCGCGGCGTGGTGTTCCTGCAGGGCTGCGCCTTCCGGTGCATCTATTGCCACAACCCGGATACCTGGGCGATGAAAGCCGGTGAGCCCGTTACCGTCGGCGAGGTCATGGAGCGGCTGCTTCGATACGCGCCCTACTACCGCAACGGCGGGGGCGTGACCTTTTCCGGGGGCGAGCCCTTGCTCCAGGCGGGATTCCTGCGGAAGCTCCTGCGGGCATGCCGTGAGCACGGCCTGCATACGACCATCGACACGAACGGCCATTTCCTTCACTCCGAGGCCCGTTGGGCGCTCGCGGCGGCCGACTTGGTCATTCTGGATGTGAAACACACCAACCCCGAGCGGCACATGGCACTGACCGATCATGGTCTCGACACCACTTTGGCGTTTCTGGAGCACCTCACCGAGAAATCCATTCCCGCGTGGGTGCGCCAGGTCACCGTTCCCGGCTGGAATGACACCGAGGCCGATATGGATGCCTTGGCGGCATTGGTGAAGGGGCGCACGAACATCCAACGCGTCGAGCTTTTGGCCTTGCATCACCTCGGCAGGGGCAAGTGGGCGGAGCTGGGCAAAGAGTACAGCCTGGCCGATTGCGAGCCTCCCTCCGCCGCCACGATGCAGACGCTTCGCGCACGGTTGCGCAGTCATGGCGTGACCGTTCCGGAGCCGGACTGAGGGCCGCCTCGGTCCTGCGGATCCGCGTCTACCACAACTGCGCGGCGAATGCTCGGCAACCGGTTCCCGGCAACCACCAGCTTCCTACTTGATCAGCGGTCCGTGGTGCGTGTCATCGCCTGCGCCATCATGCGCTGACGATACTCCAAAGTTTCGATGTCAGCCTCGGCGCCCTCGATGGCGGCGCCGCCCCGCTGGATGTCCTTGCCTGCGCCACGAAAGGTGTTGCAGCCCTGGAGCGTGGTGCCCGCAATCGCGAGAATTGCGAGAACGGCAAGAACCTTGGTAATACTCTTCATGTCGATATTCCCTTTGTATTTTCGGCGATGGAAGCCTTCGGTTACCCCCACGGGGTTTTCTTTGGGCTTCATACTCTGCCGGGTTTCGTTCTGTGACAGGATCTAGGTGAACGCCGTGTTGTGCGCCATCCAATATTGTCCGATGACAACCACCGCGAATTGAAATTCGGCGTAAGTCAGCGGTTTGACGATATAGCTGTTGGCCCCGCGACGATAGCTCTCCTGAATATCGGCGACCGCTTGGGAATCGGAGAAAACGACCACCGGCGTGAATTTCAGGGCACTGTCCGACTCGGTGGAGCGAATCTGTCCTAGTACCGAGAAACCGTTGGACTCTGGCATGGACAAGTCCATCAGGATGAGCTTAGGGGGAACCATTTCCGCACGGCCACTCCAAACACCACGCGCGAAGAGAAAGTCGAGCGCGTCTTGTCCATTCCGCGCACTTGCCACGGGCACATCCGGCAAGAACTCCAACAATATAGCCAGGATCGAGTTGCGCACACTGCCATTGTCCTCGACCACGAGGATATCGACTTCCAGCTCGGACCCGTCGAGTGCGCCTGCACTCAGATCAAGCTCTTCGAGTGCACGCATAAGAAGAGTTCCAAGTTCTGACACGCGTATGAGAAAGGACGCAATGTGCCTCTCATCACCGGCAGTGAAGAGAGGATAGCCCGCGTAAATAAATCCAAGGCAATGAAACGGTAAAGAGCTGGTAAGGAAGCGCAAGAGCGACGCGTTGTGCGGATGCGATGCCGCCAGTCTGCTCATGCGCTTGCGCGTCTTCCGTGCCGGCCAGCGCGTTCCTCATTGCATGGGGGGCAGGGGTTCTTGCACGGCCGTGCGCGGTAGCGACTTTACGCAAAATTCACCCTATCTTTACTGGCAATTTCACTTCAGCCGTTAGGGTGAGCAAGTGGTTGACGCATCGTCACCAGTCAATGGGTCGTATGACAACGCAAGACCATTGAGCAGGGCCCGATTAGATCGGACAGAAAAGGAGAAGAACCATGAAAATCATTAACGCGTACAGCGGGGTGCTCTGCTGTGCGGCAGTAGCGCTCGTGGGCAGCTACCAACCAACTTCAAATGCCGACACCGTGCGGGCAACCCCGGTCGCCCTTCAACAGAATGAGCAGATTATCCGGGATCAGGTAATTGTCCTGGTGGACGAGTCGGCCACCATTGGCACCGGCCGCATCTTCCGGTACGAGAAGAGCCTCGCCCAGGCCTTCACTGCCTCCATGCCTGATGGCAGCTACCATGCGGGAATCAAGTCCTTCGCGGGCGTGCCCAGCCATGAGTGGGTACAGGTGAACCTTCGCCCGTTCAACCGCGCCGACATGATGGAAGGCTCTGCCGATCTCGAGCCCCTGGGCTCGACCACGCCGCTGGACCGTGCCATCTACAGCCAGAAAACGGAACTCGCCGGCAGACGCGGCAGCGCGGCATTGCTCGTGTTCTCGGACGGAATCGTGAAAGACCACAACGCCGTCTTGGCCGCTTGCCGCGACCTGAAGGCCACCCACGGTGGTGAGCTTTGCATCTTCACTGTGCAAGTTGGCGATTCAGACAGCGGCCGCACGCTGCTGCAGAACATGGCGACGGTCACCGGATGCGGAAAGTACTACGATGGCGCCAACCTCGACAACGCCGCAGCGATGGACGCCCTGATTCGCGATGTCTTTTTCGGACCGCGTGAAGTTCAGTTGGCAGTGGCGCCACCTCGCCCGGCCGCGACTCCGATGCCGTTGAGCCTGGACAATGTTCACTTCGAGCATGACATCGATGTGGTGCATTCCAAGTACTTCGCGCAGCTTGACCAGGTTGCGGCAGAGCTGCAGAACCGCCCCCAGACTCGGGTTCGTCTGCACGGGCATACCGACTCGAACGGAACGAATGTCTACAACCAGGCCCTTTCCGAGCGTCGTGTCAATGCCGTCGCCGCGGCACTGATTCAGCGTGGTGTCGCGCCCTCCCGCCTCGAGACGCGGGCCCATGGCGAGGAATCGCCTGCCGTGCCGAATACCACCCCGCAGAACATGCACGCGAATCGCCGGGTTGAGTTGATCCCGATCGATTAGCAGATAGTTTCACCTATGAAGCGACGAGGCGGGGCTACGGCCCCGCCTCGTTTGTTTTTTGCAGGCTTCCGTCAAGGTTTTTGACGGCTGGCACGGTGCAAATCCATCGAATCGTGCGGGAAGAGCAAGCGCAATTGCCGAATCTTTTCCAGCGCTTTGCCCGCCTTTCACAGGCATACGCCAAACTGATTTCGTAGGGTGGCTCGTGGCTGCCGTGGTGTTCACGGAGCAAGCTCGAAGCCTTACCCGCAAAGGGGGATTCCCCCAGTAAAGGAGCACTTGAGATGGGACTGATTCTGCTGATTCTTTTGGTTGTACTGCTCGTGGCGGCTGTGCCGTCCTGGCCCCATAGCCGGAGCTGGGGATATGGGCCCAGCGGTGGCCTTGGGTTGGTGCTGCTCATCGTGGTGGTGCTCGTGCTGATGGGCTACCTCCCCCGCGGCTTCTGACGAAAGACCGACCGCATGCGTGTTGCCTAACCCGCTACCCGCCTGAGCATGACCGTCGGGCGGGGGCCGCGCCCCCCAATGGCGAGTCAAAACCAGATGTGAAGGAGATTTTCGATGAACTGGGATCAGATTGAAGGAAATTGGAAGCAGTACACCGGCAGCGTGAAGGAGAAGTGGGGCGAGTTGACCGATGACGACCTCACGGCCATTGAAGGCAAGCGCACGCGCTTGGCCGGCAAGCTCCAGGAGCGCTACGGCTATGCCAAGCACGAAGCAGAGAAGGAGTTGGCTGCCTTCGAGAAGGCGCTCAAGAAGTAGTCCTTTCGCAAAGTGAGCGCCGTGGAGTCTGCAATAGTCCCGGCGCTCACCCCTATTCGCTTACGCATCGCATCCGCTGGGAGACGATGAAAACTCAAACAAGATGAACGACAAAGGGAACCAGACATGAAGTACTTTTTCGCGGCAATTGGCATCTGCGCGCTTGCAATCCCGATGGGTTGTGATCGCGGCACCTCGGGCGGACCCGCTGCCAAGGACTCGCCCTCGGCCCCGACCATCACCCGTCAGTCGGAGGACACCTTCAGCTTGGGTGTGCCCTCAGCCTCGGTGAACCAAGGCGAGAGTGAAACCGTAACCATCGACATCAGCCGCGGCCGAAACTTCGGCCAGGATGTTACCCTTACGCTGGGCGAACTGCCCAAGGGCATCACCCTCTCCCCGACAAACCCGCAAATCAAGCACGGTGACACCGACGCGGAATTTCTGCTCACAGCGGCGCCGAACGCGGCCTTGGGCGTCTTCACCGTTGAAGTGACCGGCAAGCCGAATACCGGCGCGTCGGCCGTCGCGGAGATGAAAATCACCGTGTCGGAACTGGACCGCAGCGCAGCAACGCGCTCGACGGATGGCACCACGCAGGAAGAATGGAACACTCGCACCACCGCGATGGAGGCGGAAGTAGCCCGCCTTGCGCAGGAATACGAGATGCTCCAGGAGCGTGCCAACAATGCCACCGGCCAGGCGAAAGCCGATCTCGACCAGCAGGTCGAGCAGGCCCGCATCCGGCATGAACAGGCCAGGGCCGAGCTGAGTGACCGTCGCGCAGCAGGCGCCAGTGGCTGGGAGCGCATCACGGAGGGCGTCGCAAGCGCCTTCGACAACTAGCTCTCTGCCCTGCTGACTGGGAAAATCCTCGGGAAAGGCGGCCACAAGGGTGGCCGCCTTTTTCCGTTAATTGTACGACTCCGAGGCGAGCATACGAGGAACAGGAAGTGTACCCCTTGGTCTTTCACAAGCGGTTCGTGAACAGCAACAAGTAGCTCCAGCCAACCATTGCCGTACCGCCGCTAAGGCGGCTCAAGGTCAGGCTGCCTCTGCATCCTCGAACTTGTACCCGGTGCCACGCACCGTCACAATCAGCTTCGGCTGACTCGGGTCATCCTCGATCTTGTGGCGAATGTGCCCGACATGGACATCGATCACCTTGAGGATGCTGTAGCTCGGTTCCTTCCATGCCACTTCGAGAAGCCGCTCTCGCGTGAAGACATGACGCGGCCGCCGAGCCAATGTGAAAAGAAGATCAAACTCGAGGCTCGTCAGGTCGACCTTCTTGCCGTCCTTCCACACCTGGCGTTCGCCCGGGTCCAGGCGGAGGCGCTTGAAGTTCAGCACCTTGAAGCTCTGGTGCTCACTGTGCGTCCGGCGGAGAATCGCTTCCACCCGGGCGCCAAACTCATGGATATCGAACGGCTTCGTCATGTAGTCATCGGCCCCGATTTTCAGCGCCATGACTTTCACCGATGCGATGCTCGTGGCACTCAGCATGAGAACAGGCACGGAACACGACTCACGCAGCCGGCGAAGCACCTCAATACCGTCAATGGAGCCCCTACCGATAGACTTCTTGTCGGACAATGTGATGTCCAGCACGACCAAGTCCGGGGCTTTGGTGTTGGCCAGTGCCATCGCCGTGGTGCCGTCCTCGGCCGTGTCGACCATGTAGCCCAGCTTGTTCAGATGGCCCGACACATGGTTCAGGAGCTGGATGTCATCATCCACCACCAGGATCTTGCTTTTCGATTCACCGTCCAACTCGATCTATTCCTTTCGACGCGCACGGACGAAGCCGCCGCCTTCAGTCACCCAGGTAAAAGTAGAATGTGGCGCCCTCGGAAGGTTTTCCCTCCGCCCAGACGCGACCGCCGTGACGCTCGACAATCCGCTTGACCAGCGTGAGTCCCACGCCGGTCCCTTGAAGCTCCTGCGACCGGTGCAAGCGGTGAAACGGCAAAAACAAGCGGCTTGCATCCCGCATATCGAAACCCACGCCGTTGTCGCGAACAAAATAGACTGCGCCCTTGTCAGACGGATTGATTCCCAAGTGAATCTTGGCATCCTTGCAGTTCTTCGTAAAGTTCATGGCATTGGACAGCAGGTTTATCAGTACCTGCTTCATCAAGGCGCGGTCAGCAATGCATATGGGCAGGTCATCAATGACAACCGTCACATCTTGCTCTTCATGCTCTCGCTTCAGATCCGCAACCACCTGGCGCGCCAGACGCGAAAGGTTGGTTCGCTGCCTCTTCAATTCGACGCGGTCCACCTTGGCAAATGCGAGAAGATCCTCGATCAGCTTGCCCATCTCCTGGGTGCTCGTCATGATCACTCGAATGGAGTCTTCGACGCCTGCCGGCAACTCCGGGCCATGGCTCTCGAGCACGCGGTGAGCAACGGTATTGATGAATCGCAGAGGCGTCCGCAAGTCGTGCGATACCCAGCGATTGAACGCGTCCAACTCCAAATTGATGCGCTCCAGGTCGGCGCCACGGCTCAGCAAGGCATCGTTCACCTCGGCTAACATGGACGCTGTCTTGCGCTCAACAGTAACATCGCGCAACTCCACCAGTACCATCTCGGACAGGTCATCGTCCTGGATGAAGCGTCGCGCGCTCACTGAGAAAATCTTGCGCGTGCCGGAAGAACTCATGCATTCGACATCGACGCGGTCCACGCTGTGGTCAAAATCTACAACCGTTTGCAGAATGGTCTGCAATCGTGGTCTGCCGTCCTCGCCCCCAATCAATTCTTTGATAGACTTCCCCTCCAGCTCCCCGGGTGTAATTTCCAAGGCACTGTAGAAGGCAGGGTTCGCCAGAACAGCCCGCAGAGAGTAGTCCAACACCAGCACCGGCTCGGACAGGGTCCGTACGATCGATTCTGCGTGGATTAACGGTGCGGTCCATTCGCGCTGGATGGCCATTCCCTCGCTTCCTGTGGGTTATTCAGTCGGGCTCATACCCCGATTGATTGCGCCTGAGTCTACCCTTCTAGTATACAGACTGACCGTAAAGAGCTGGCAAAATTTTGTCTAAATGTAGCAAAAGGGAACTTTACCAAAACTTTATTTGGCGTATGTACCGTTTTTACGCAAATAGGGCTTAATAGGGGAGTGCTAAGGAGAGGAGCGGAAGGGACTGGTGCCCTTGACGCCCCACTCATAACGGCGACCAGTACCTGTTTCCTTTCCGAGCCCCCCCGCCGCCCCTGCGCAATTCTCCCCGAAATTGCGCAGGGGCATTTTTGTTTTAGGTCTATGCGAATCGCCCGCCGGCGATCGGGAAGGCGTCGAAGTGTCGTATTTTCGGACACTGGGTCTGGATAGCTCGACGGCCGACAGCACTATTTTTACCATGCTTTCATCCACCCTTTGCGCCTCGTTCGTGTGCGCATGGGAAACTGATTTCAACGCCAACCCAACACCGTTGCTCATCGGGAGTGGACCGGTGTCTGCCCCCGATGAATCAGTTCTAAACGAAGAAGGAATTCAACAATGGAACAGGACCGTCTCGAGAACTTCCGATACGGAATCGATATCCGCGGCGATTCGGCTCATGCCGAGGCCCACGACATCAATGAAATCTTTGCTCTTTTAGCCGGGTATACCGGGCGAGTCCATGTGATCGACAGGGAAAACAACTCCCTCGTATTCGAGGGGCGCGTGGATGAGGTTCGCAAAGAGCTTCTGCGTGCCAACTCGGAGGTCGAGGACGCGGTGATGTAGCCGCCCTTCCATACCCATTCGATATGAACCCCGGGCGCCCGGTAATCGCCATCCCCCCTGCGATTGCCGGGCGTCCTTTTGCCCGAGGTTACGATTCACGGGGGCAGGTCAGCAGGGCTCGCGCCCAATCCCCGTTGACAACCGAGCCCAATCCCTCCACACTGCACCGAAGGCAGAGGCAATCACGACGAAAGGAGCCGAGCCATGAATGAGCAGCAAGACGGGATAAACCGGCGGCAGTTTGTATCGGCGGGCCTGGCGGCGGCCGGGGCGGTCGGCGTGGCCTCGAGCGCGTCGGCAGCCACGGTGCGGGAGTCGGGCAACCGGGTCAATGGGGTGCCGACGACGGTGCTGCCCCGGGGCGGCCGCGAGGTGCCCATTTTCGGCGTTGGGTGCGCGTACATCGGCTACCTGATGGCCCGGGGCAACATGGAAGAGGCCGAGCGCGTGTTGCGCTATGCCCACGAGCGCGGCCTGCGCTATTTCGACTCGGCCACGCTTTACCCGACGGATCAGGTCGCCGCGCGGGCCCTGGCGCCGGTGATGGATGACATCTACCTCACCACGCGCTCGCCCGCGATGCCGCCGGACCCGGCCAAGGTGATGCGGACGCATGTGGAGGTGACCCTGAAGCGCTATCGGACGGATGTCATCGACTGCTTCAAGATTCACAACGCCGTGGACTACGACGACTCCATGCGCGCGCTGGATGAGCTGGAGAAGATGCGCGAGGAGGGGAAGATCAGGCAGATCGGCGTGTCCAGCCATGTGCATTTCGAGACGATCTACCGCCTGATCGACACGGAACGGCTGGACCAGGTTCTCCTTGGCCGGTCGTATTTCCCGAAGGGCTACTACCAGCTATTGTCGCAACACAACATGGATTGGCGCGAGCGCTGCATGAACCGCGCGCACGCCCTCGGCATGAATGTCATCGGCATGAAGTGCCTCGGCGGCGTGCTCTATACGCGCGACCCGGAGCGCGCGCCGGACTTTCCGGAGGAGAAGCGCAAGCGACTGCCGGCCGCGGCCATCCGTTGGGGCTACGACGACCCGCGCATCACCATGTACAACATCGGCATCGCCAGCACGCAGGATGTGGACGACACGATGGCGATTTTCTCCGGGGACATGACCTATACCGACGAGGACCGCGAGCTGCTGGCGGAATACTCCACGGTGTTGTGGGGAAGTCCCGCCATTCGCGAAATGGACGAACCCTACAAGCGCCCGGGGGACGCCGCCTACAACGACGAGGACATGAACTGGCTCTTCCGCCGGATGGAGGCGGTCGAGCGGGAATTGGATTCGTAGGCGACTTCGTTACCGGCTGGTTGGCTACCGGCTGGTGTTGAACCCGATCTGGAGGTCGGCGTCCGTGTCAGCCTCGCTAGTGTCGATGGCCGCGCCGCGCCCGAGGCGATTGCCCACGACCACGGCGGATTCCACATTCGGGCCGATTCGCACGGCGGTCATGTCGTCGCGGGGCGACTCGAACTCGCTCGCGGTGATGATGGCGTGGGCGCTGTCGATATCGAGGCAGGCGACGCCTTCCTCGATGCGGTCCCAGTGGCTGAAGTGGCAACTGTTGAACATGACCGTGCCGCGCCCCTGAATGCGCGCGTGCTCGGCCTGCTCCCGCACGGACCAGAACCCGGTGCCGGTGAATTTGACCGGCCCACGGTTCTCCGGGCCCACCTCGACGAGCGACATGATCATGCCGTTCACGAAGCTGATGCCGGCGTGGCTCATCACGGCGTCGACCTGGATGGCCTTGGGGGTCACATCGAGGTAGCAGTTGGTGAAGACGCCCGCGGCCTCCCCGTATCGCTGGCGGCGCCCTTCCTCGGTCGGCAGGGGCACGCGGATGAAGTGCATGCCGACGCTGTAGAAGATGCAGAAGAGGTTCGTGCCCATCTGGCCATCGGTGCGGCCGAAGATAAACGCGGCGCCGTGCTCCATGGTGTATTTCCAGAGGGGGCTGTCCGGGTCGAGGTCCCAGAACGGCCAGAAATGCACATTCTCGATGCGGCCGACATCGTAGCACTGGTTGATGAACAGGCCCTTGTGCAGGGCGTAGGCGTAGAGTCCGTTGATGTAGTGCCGCCCGACGACGCGCGTGCCGAAATCGACGGCCTGGTAGGGATTGATCATCACCACCTGGAGGATGGAGCAGCCATCCCCCTCGCCCGCGACAGTCCACGGGTAGGGGTGGGGATTCTCCGAGCGGATCTGCTCCGGGTGAAAGATGGTGACGCCCTTCAGGGTCGCCGCGCCGTCGAGGAAGATGAAGGGCTCGCCCTCCGCGTCGCCCTTGCCGGCATAGGCCAGCAGCACCGTGCCGCGCTCGACCGAGCCGAGGTCCGCCGGTGTCCATGACGACGGCGAACGCCACACGCCCTCGAGCGTCACATGGCTCGGGATGCGCAGATTGCCGCGGATGGCGTAGCGGCCGGTCGGGGCGAACACGACGCCGCCGCCCGCTTTTGCGCAGGCGTCCAGCGCCATCTGGAAGGCCTCCGTGTCGTCGGTCTCGCCATCGCCCACGGCGCCCGCGTCGATGACATTGAACAGGCCGCGATCACGAGGCGCCTGCTGCTCGACCATTTGCGCGATGGAAGCCGCCTGTCGCGCCGCGGCCTCCTGCATGGCCCTGTTGATGGCGGAATCCTCGGCCCCGGCGGCCACGGCCAACCCCATTAGAACCCCCGCAAAAATCCCTCGAAGCATGGACATCCTCTCCCGGTCTACCGTTGACATTTCGCCGGAGTATGCCATTTACAAGCGGCGACGGTCTTGTTATGGTGTTGTCCACGGGAAGGCGCCACCACAAGGGGAGTGGGGATGGACGCACACGAGAGCGAGCGACTTTTCAAGATGGCGGATGAGCTTTACCGCGCGGAGCGGTACGCCGATGCGCTCGAGGTGCTCGACAGGCTCGACATCGCCTTCCCGAACACCAAGAACATCCTCATGCCGCGCGCGATGTGCCTGGTGCATCTCGGGCAGTTGGAGCCGGGACGGGCGATCTACGAGCACCTTGCCGCGCAGTACCCGCCGGAACGCCTGACGAAGCTGCGAAAACTTCTGGAGAAGGCCTCCCGCCCCGTTCCTCCTCCACCGCCAATAGATGCGCTCGATGCAGTTTTAAATGTGAATGCCCGGGGCGGTTTGGATGATGCGCGGATCACCGCGACGCCGCAGGCGGTGAAAGACGCCCGTATGGCGGCATCCGAGGAACGCGCGTCACCGCGCGCAACGGAAGGCCCCAACTGGGGAAAATGGGTGGCCATTGGCGGTGCCGTGGTCGTGCTGCTGGCGTTCTTGAGTTTGCCGTTGTTCATCGAGAGCGATGGAAGCGCCCCATCCCGCGAAGGGCGGCAGTTGACGCAAATCACGGGGGAGAATATCGAGGACTTGCCGGAAGCGGAACTCATGCGCTTCATGATGGTGATGATATTCGTGATTTTCCCGCTGGCACTGCTGAGTATTCCACTGCCCATTTTTCTGACGCTGTACTTTTTCAGCGAGCTGCCGAAGGAATCCGTTCTTCTCAGCTACCTGATTCTGCTCGGATACATGTTTGTCATCTACTTCGTTTGCGGGCTGGTCTTCGGCTGTCTCGGGATGTTTCTTCCCGCCGGCGCGGGGTTCGGGTACCTCATCGCCGTCTTGCTTATCGTCAACCAAATTTTTGAATTGGGATGGCCGCGCACGCTCATATTCGCAGGATTTACGATTGTGAGCCACCTGATTCAATGGCCCTTGTTCAGCGTCATCCTGCGGATGTTCTCCTTCGAGGTACCGATGTGGTAGCCCCCCTCGTCGCTTCGCCAGCCCGGGTGGAGGTCGCCGTGGCCGTCCGCAACATCACGCCTCTTCCTCGTTCACCTCGATTCGTCGAATCAACAGCAGGCCACCGCCGTCGGGAAGGGGAGCGAGGAACATGAGGGCTTCGCCCCCCTCGGCAAGCGTGCGAACCTGCCAGTGCTCATTTCCGGCATTGAGCTGGTGCAGGAAGTCCTTATCGCCCTCGATGGTGCCGTCTGCGAGGTTGTAATTCTGCATGCTGTTGGCCTCGGGCCATCCGAAGCGGATGACTCCGGCCTTGTCTACCCATTGAACGCTGTAAACCGCCGGGTTCTCTGCGACGAAGGCATGCAGCAGGCCGTGTACGCTCTCGGCGTTGCCTTGGGCAATCGCACGGGTCATCGGCTCGCTCTCGGCCACTTCGCGCAGGCGATTGCGCAGGTACATGGCCTCCATGTCGGAGAAGCTGCGCCGCGCGAGCAGGGGGTTGCCCTCGATGACCTGCACCAGCACGATGCGCCATTGCATGTTGTGGATGCCGGCGGTGGCCCAATGCGCCCGCTTGGTCACTTCTTCATCAAAGCCCGTGGCGAGAAAGCGGTAGATGCCATCGCCCGCGCCGGTCATGGCAATGCGCTCGCCGAGGGCACGGAGGTCCGCGTAGGGCGCATAGAGCGGATCCGTCAGGAGATTGAGCCCCACCTCCTGCGTGTCTGGATCGTAGATGTGCTGTCCTGTGGGGAGCATGGCCCACGCGTCGACGGGAAAGCCCTCGACCTGTGGCTCAATCACGCGCGCGAGAAACTCGTCGGAAGGGAAGAGAAAGGCCACCGCGCCGATAGGCTGGTCCGCATCGCCGTATACCGGGTGCTGGAGCGCAAAAATCGGTACGCCATCCCGCATGGTGAAGCGGCGCAGAAGGGGGCGCTCGGCCCGGTGCAACGGCGTGAGGGGCGCGTCGATGCGGTCGAGCAGGGCGGTGAATCCAAAGGTACCCTCCTCACCGCGCGCGAAATACACCCCGGCAACATAGGGCCACGCGGTGGGCATTGTGGGAGCTTCCCCCGCTGCGATGCTCGCGGCGATGGTCGTGAGGTCATTGTCGAGCTGGTGGAGGGAGGCGTTGATGTCATTGACGAGCTTGACCAGCACCGGGGGGAGTTCTGCCCGTGGTGAGGTCTCAATTTCCTCGGCTTTCGCCGGAAAGATGACGACCAGCGTGAGGAAAAGCGCGGCGATAGCAGGGATTTTCATGCGGTGCTCCTGAAGGTTCCCGTTGTACTGGAATTTCCGTTTAACTGGAGGTTCCTATTGAAACAGTATCGATACCGGCGTCCGGCGGCATTCCCCTCAGCCCGAGTGCATCCGCATGTGCAAGTCGCGCATCAGGTCGCGCATCAGCACGGCCTGCGCCGTATCGTTCACCTGTTCGCTGGCATCGACGAGATTATTGAGCACGCGCAGGATGATCTCCGGTGCGCTCGGCGCCTCGACGAGGAGATAGGCGAGGTTTGGCGAGAGGGAATCGCGCAGGGAATTCCGTTCGTCCCGCGTCAATACGCGGCCACCATGGAAACAATCGAAGAGCAGGTCCTCGTTGTTCACCTCGGCCCGGGCAAGGAAATGGCGCGGCACATTGCAGCCGTACACCTCGATTCCCACGCGCGCGCCGACAAGCATGAACACGGCGCAGAGGGAAATGGGCAATCCCCGGCGTTTCTCGATCACATGGATGAGGTTGCTGTTGAGCGGGTCGTAGTAGTTCTCCGCGTCGCCCTGGAACTTCTGCGATACGAAGAGGTAGCGCGACAGGCCGAGGGCATCCCGCGGGCGCCCGGAGGCAAGGAAGCCGTCGGCGAGGTCGTCGAGGAGGTCGGCCAGGTGCACGGGGGGCTGCCAGCCGTACTGAAACTGCGCGAGCAGGCGGAAGGCCTCCTCGAGCTGCGGGCAGATCGGGACGAGATCCGGCCAGGCCAGCCAGGCCTCGCGCCAGACGCCCTCCTGGCGGTGTTGGGCCAGCAGATTTCGGAAGATGGTGCGTTGCTGCGGCGTCAGCGCGTCGAGATAGGGCGCCGCCACGGCCTCGGGGTCATCGCCCATGCGCAGAATCTGGCCGAAGGCATGGGCTCGGACGGATTCGGAGGCATCATCAAGCAAACGCATGAGATGGGGGATTTGGCTATGGTCTGTCATCCGGTTACGATACTCCCTTCACGCGGTGAACTCGATTATGCGGGTCACCGCACGGGCAAGTAAAGGAGAGACCCAATGGTAATGCGTTTGACGGCGGCAGTATTCCTGGCAATTGCCGCGTGCGCGGCGGCAGCACAACCCCCCACCTTTGGCACCGTCTTCGAACGAGACGAGAATGTTGTCTACGATGTCGTGCACGGCGTCGGGCTCGTGATGGATGTTTTCCGGCCCACGGGCGAGTCCAATGGCCTTGCAATCGTGGATACCCTGAGCGGGGCGTGGCACTCGGGCGAGGCCCAGGTGCGCGACCACTTCATGGCCACCATTTTCCACACTATGACTGACCGCGGCTTCACGGTGTTCATGGTGCGGCCGGGCTCGCGCACGAAGTTCACGGCGGACGAGATGGTGCGCAACCTGCACCGGAGTGTGCGCTACATTCGCCACCACGCGCACGAGTACGGCATCGACCCCGAGCGCATCGGGATGGTGGGGGCCTCGGCGGGTGGGCACCTGTCGCTGTTGGCGGCGTGCCTTGCCGATGATGGCGACTCCGGCGCATCGGACCGGGTGATGCGCCGCAGCAGCCGCGTCCAGGCCGTGGCAGTGTTTTTTCCGCCCACGGATTTCCTGAGCTGGAACGGGGGCCCGGTTTCCCTCGAGCGGCTTGGCGACATTTTCTACGCATGCCCCGGCGAGGAGCGCCCCGAGGAAGAAGTGACCGAGCGGATGCGCGAACTCTCCCCCCTTCACCGCATTCCCGAGGCGGGCGGCTTGCCGCCGATTCTCGTCATCCATGGCGATGCCGATGAGGTCGTCCCGCTTCAGCAGGGCGCGGATTTCATCGAGGCCGCCAAGGCCGCCGGTCACGACGCGGAACTTCGAGTAAAGGAGGGCGGCGCTCACCCATGGCCAACGATTTACGAGGAAGTCGCCGATATCGCTGACTGGCTTGAAGAAAACCTGTAGGCACTTCCGTGTCAGTCGACCCTTTGCCCGTTCTGTACGAGGACCGGTTCCACGCGGTGTCGCGCCGCGTGGACCGGCTTCGTCGTGCGGTCTCATGGCGGGCGAAGGGGTGGCGTGGGAAACCCCGCACGGTGCTGGTCGAGATTAACTGGCGCCTCGGGGATGAAATCATGGCGCTGCCCGTGTACGAGGCCATCAAGAACACCTGGCCCGACGCACGCCTCGTCGTGCATTGCACGCATGCCGGCCTGCTCGAGGGCAACCCATGGGTCGATGCAGTCAATGAGAACTGCGAGCAACCGGACCGCTACATTTGCCTGCGCAGCGCAAGCCGCACCGAGCGGCGCATCGCCCACTACGCGAGGCTTGCCGGGGTTGCAGCGCCCGCCGCCCCGCCGACGCTCTACTTGCAGGATTGGGAATCGCCCTTGTTCGCTGAATTGCCGGACGCGCCCATCGTTGCCCTCGCCGCGGGAGCAACATGGCCAACCAAGCGCTGGAGCCACCGGCAATGGCATGAATTGCTCACGATGCTGCGCAAGAAGGGCATCGCCACCGTGGAACTTGGTCAGTCTACGGACGAGAGAATCAGCACGGATGTGTCGCTCATCGACCGCACCTCCGTGCGGGACGCGGCCTGCGTGTTGCGCCGGGCGTGCCTGTTCGTGGGAAGTGACAGCGGCCTGATGCACCTCGCACTGGCAGTGGACACCCCCGTGGTGGCACTCTTCGGTCCAACAGACCCGGCTGTGCTCGTGGGGGAGGACCCCCGCCTGCTGTCGGTGACGAACGAACGCCCCTGTCAGGGGTGCTGGAATGGGGACCTACGCATGCATGAACCGGGGATCTGCCCCTTGTCGATACCGGATTGCCTCGAAACGATCACACCTGCCGCCGTGTTTGCGGCGATTCAGACAAGCATGGAAGCCAAAAAAATCCTGGAAAGTGGACCATGCGCGTCCTCTTCCTGACCCTTTACCCCGAGCAGGCGGCCAGTCCGCGCTATCGCGTGCACCAGTTTCTGCCTGCCCTCGAGGCGCGCGGGATCGAGTGCACCGTCGCCTCGGCTGTATCGCTTGAGACATGGCAGCGGCATCAATCCGCGGAGGCCCCGCGCGCGCGTCAATATCATCTCGAGGAAATCCGCCGCCGCATCACACAATTGCTGGGTGCGCGAAAGTACGACCTCGTCGTGGTGCAGAAGGGCTTGGCCAGTGTCTCGTTCCGGCTGTTGCCAACCCTCCTGAAGCGATACGCACGCCGGTTTGTCATCGACTTTGACGACGCCGTGCACAAGGCGCCGCCGGCGCAGTTGCAGGGTTTCGCGCGCTCTCTTGAGAACCGCCGGCAGCTCTTTCAACTCTCCGCGTTGGCCGATTGCACCATCGCGGGCAACAAATGGCTGGCGAGCGAGGTCAAGGTGTATGCGAAGCGCGTGGAGGTCGTGCCGACCGTGGTCGACACGCAACGATTCGTTCCCGCGGCCTCGCCACCGGAGCGCTTCACCCTCGGGTGGATCGGCTCGCCCAGCACGACGCCGTACGCGCAAATTGCCGCCGATTGCTTTCGAGAGGCGGAAGATCTCGGCGTGATTCTCTGCGGCGCGGACCCGAAGCGGGTGCATTGGCCCGAGGCCAAGCTCACGCCGTGGCGCATCGATACCGAGGTCGAGACGCTCCAGCGTTTCTCGGTCGGCATCATGCCCACGCCAAAAGAACAATGGGTGCGCGGCAAGTGCGGCCTCAAGGCCCTGCAATACGGCGCCTGCGGTATTCCCACCATTGCCACACCGTACGGGGTAGCACATGACATCATCCGGGACGGCGAAACCGGCCTCCTGGCAGATACGAAGAACGACTGGCGGGCGGCAGTCGACAAACTGCGCGACGACGACCTCCGCGCACGGCTCGGGGCGACCGCGCGCGATTTCGTGGTGAATGAGTACTCGCTCGAGGCATGGGCTCCGCGCTTGGCAGACTTGTTGGAGTCCGTCGCGTGAAACGCATTGCCTTCGTGATACCTACCCTCGCCGTGGGCGGCAGCGAGCGTCAACTCATCGCCCTTGCCAGTGGGCTGGCGAAGGACCACGAAGTCACCATCTTCTGCACACGGCAGGAGGGCACCCTCGCCAGCGAGGCCCGGAAGTGCGGCGTGCGTGTCGAGGCCCTGGGCTTGGGCTCCCCGTGGTCGCCGCGAATGACCCTGAAGCTGCGCGAGAAGTTTCGCCATCACCGGCCGGACATCGTCCACTCGATCATGTTCGGTTTTGATTACTGGGTGAACCGCGCCGCGCGTGCCACGGGCGTGCCCGTGGTCGTGTCGAGCCGCCGCCAGCTGGCCTCGTGGAAGCGCCGCCGCCACATCTGGCTCCAGCGCCGGGCGAACACCCTGGTGGATGCCGTGGTGTGCAACAGCGAGGCCATCCGCCGCTTTGCGATCGAGCAGGAGGGCATCGAGCCGGCACTCCTGCGCGTGATTCCCAATGGCATTGATGCGGAAGCGTATCAACCGCGCCTCGATCGCATGGCGTTGTGCAAACGCTACGGAATTCCGGACGATCGCCGCATTGTGGGCATCGTGGCGAACTTCAGCCCGGTGAAAGATCACGAGCTGTTCCTGCGAGCGGCGGCCTTGCTGGCGAGGGAGCGCGAGAACCTCCATTTTCTCATGGCGGGCAGCGGACCCACGCGCTCGCAGGCGGAATCGATCGCGGCGGAGCTGGGCATCGCGGCCCGTGTCACCCGCGTTGCCTCTGCCACCGAGGTGCGCGACCTCCTCAGCTTGATGGAAGTCAGCGTGCTCACCTCCAAAGTCGAGGGCTTTCCGAACGCTATCATGGAGTCGATGGCCGCGGGCGTTCCCGTTGTCGGCGCTGCTGTTGGCGGCATCCCCGAATTGATGGGCGACAACGAGCGAGGCGTCCTCGTTCATACCCGCGCTCCCGCGGACTTTGCGCGGGCCATTGGGGAGCTGCTCGACGACCCCGCCCGTGCACAGACCCTCGCCGCCGCTGCCTCGGAATGGGTGCGGCGCGAGTTGACGGTCGACAAGCTCGTGAAGGCCCACCGAAAACTCTACGCCGACTTGCTCGCCCACGGCGCGCGCAGGAGCGGATAAGCATGTGCGGCATTTGCGGTATCGCCTCCGGCGCTCCACGGGACGCCATCAACCCCTCCGTGCTGCGTGCGATGAATGCCGTGCTCGTTCACCGCGGCCCGGACGACGGCGGTGAGTGGCACGGCGGCCACATTGGGCTTGCGATGCGCCGCCTGCGCGTCATTGACCCCGAGGGCGGCCAGCAGCCGATGACCATCCTTGGCGGTGACCTTGTGCTCGTGTTCAACGGCGAGATCTACAACTACCAGGAATTGCGCACCGAACTGCAGAAACTTGGCGCCGAGTTCAACACGGAATCAGACACGGAGGTCATTCTCTGGGGCTATGAGAAATGGGGCGGCAAACTGCTCGATCGCCTCAACGGCATGTTCGCCTTTGCCCTGTACGACCGCCGCCACGACCGCCTTCTCATCGCGCGCGATCGATTGGGCATCAAACCGCTCTACTACACCCTGCACAATGGCCAGTTCGCGTTTGCATCGGAACTGGAGAGCCTCCGCCGCTCGCGCCTGCTTTCCGACGGCATCGACCCCGCGGCGCTGGACGCGTACCTCGAGTTTGGCTTCGTGCCCGCGCCGGACACCATCTACACCGATGCCAAGAAGCTCCTGCCGGGCGAATTGCTGGTTTACGAGAACGGCGGCATCGCCACGGAACGCTACTGGCGGGTCGAGTGGGATCGCAAGCAGGAATGGACGCCCCGCACGGCGGCAATCCAGTACCGGCGCCTGCTGGAGGAAAGCGTCGCGGCCCAGCGCGTGGCGGATGTCCCCCTCGGCGCCTTCCTGAGCGGCGGGATCGACTCGAGCAGCGTGGTCGCCATTCTCGCACGATTGAGCGACATGCCCATCAAGACCTTCACGATCGGCTTCGACGATGCCGCGATGGACGAAACCCGCTACGCGCGCATGGTGGCCGAGCGCTACGGCACGGAGCACCACGAACGCTTTATCCGGCCGGATACGGTCTCACTTTTGCCAAAACTCGTGCGGCATTTCGGCGAACCCTTTGCCGATTCCTCCGCCATTCCCACCTACCTGGTCTCACGCCTCGCCCGGGCCCATGTCACCGTGGCGCTCTCGGGAGACGGCGGCGACGAACTCTTCGCCGGTTACGCCTGGATGCATATGGACCGCCGCGTGCGCCGCTACCGATTCGCGCCGCGCTTCATCCGCCGTGCGGTGGACAAGGCTCTCTTCGTGCTTCCCGGCGGCATCCGCGCCGAGAAGGTGCGTCGCTTCAGCCGCGATTCCTTTCTCGAGCCCTACTTGAGCTTCCGCCGGCGCCACGCCACGCTCGACAATGCCCTGCGTGCCTCGCTGCTCACGCCCGAGTGGGCCCGCGCAGCCCAACACGCCGCTGTTGACCGCTGGCGCGACCGGGCGAACGAGGCGGGCGAGGCCTCCCCCGATGACTGGATGCTGCACCAGGACACTGCGTTCTACCTGCCCGATGACATTCTCACCAAGGTGGATCGCATGAGCATGGCCGCCGGACTCGAGGCACGCGTCCCCCTGCTCGACCACCGCATCGTCGAATTTGCCGCCACGCTGCCCTTCCACCTCAAATTGCGCGGGCGGCGCAGCAAACTCGTGATGAAAGCGGCCATGCGGGATCTGTTGCCGAAACCCATCCTTCGTCAACGCAAGCAGGGCTTTTCCATCCCCATTCACCGCTGGTTTCGCGAGGAACTGCGCGAACCTTTCCACGATCTCGTCCTTGGTCCGAACGCCCTCTCGAGCGAGTTTCTCGAGCGCACGACCGTCGAGGCCATCGCCCGCGCCCACGCCAAAGGCCGCGAGAATCACGGCCATGCCCTCTACTCCCTGCTCATGCTCGAGCACTGGCTGCGCCTGCGCGCCGAAGGGTAGGCCATCGCGTGACCTTGTGGAAGACCGAGTATCGGCCCTTGTCGACTCCACGCCGCTCATCCCGCTTCGCGATGGTATGCATTGAATAGGGTATGCATGGAATACCGTACCTGGGAATGGGGACTCGCGACCAAGGAGACGCGCACATGCCGGATATACCAAGCACGCTGGAAACGGCCCGTCTCGTCCTGCGGCCCTTTCGCCTCGACGATGTGGATGCGGTGTTCGCCTTTGCCACTGACCCGGAGTGGGCACGCTTCCTTCTCGTTCCGCAGCCATACGAACGCCGACACGCCGAGGAGTTTCTGGCGAAGCAGGTGCTCGCCGACCCGGCGACCGATGTGTCATGGGCAATCGAGCATAAGGGCACGGTGATCGGCGGGATTGATCTGCGATTTCACCACGATGGCCGAATCGGAGAAATCGGCTATAGCATCGCCCGCGAATGGTGGGGTCAGGGCATGGTCACCGAGGCCGCCCGGGCTGTCATCAATGGGGCGTTTGAAAGCATGTCCGCGCTGGCCCGCCTCCGCGCCTGGGTGGACGCCCGCAACCTCGCCTCCCAGCGTGTGATGGAGAAGTTGGGCATGACCCGCGAAGGCACCCTGCGCGGCAACGCCTATGTCCGCGGCGAAGCCGTTGACCAAGTCTGGTTCGGCCTCCTTCGAGACGAATGGCGGCGGTAGGGGAGTCACAAGCATGAACGGCATACCAGACAGGATAGAATCGCCCCGCCTTGTCTTGCGGCCATGGCGCATCGACGATGTCGACGCCGTTTTCGCCTATGCCGCGGCCCCGGAGTGGGCCCGCTACCTCCCGGTTCCGCAGCCGTATACCCGCAGGCATGCCGAGGAATTCCTCGCGCGGAAGGTGCTCGCCGACCGAGCGACGGGTACGACATGAGCAATCGAGCACGCAACGACCGTCATCGGCGCGATGGGTCTGCGTTTGGACGAGGAAGGCCGGATAGGCGACCTCGGGTACAGCATCGCCCGCGCATGGTGGGGACAGGGCATGGTCACCGAGGCCGCCCGGGCCTTGATCGATGCCGCCTTCGAAAGCATGCCCACGCTGACCCGCATCCGGGCTTCCGCGGACAGTCGCAACCACGCATCCCTGCGCGTGCTCGAGAAAGTCGGCATGACCCGCGAGGCCGTCCTACGCGGCAACCACTACACCCGCGACGAAGCCTGCGACGAGGTCTGCTTCGGCCTCCTGCGGGGGGAGTGGCGGGGAAGTGATTAGCAGTGACTTGGAATCACGCCCACTGGAAAGCTGCCGCCAATCGAGGACGGACTCTGTAGGATTCGCTGCCGTCAGTCCTCGAGAATGAAGGTAATCTTCATGAGAACGCGATAGGTGGTGATGTTCTGCTTCTCGTCAAGCAAGACTTCCTGCTCGTCAATCCATGCAGACCGAACATTCTTGAGCGTCTTGCACGCACGGGCCAGACCCTCGCGGATGGCCGCATCAAAACTCTCGCTGGAAGACGCTTTAATTTCGGTGACGCGTGCAACACTCATGGGGATTCTCCTTCTTGGGTGGGCGGTGCGCGCATCGGCACCCGTGGCTCATCACGGGCCCCGAATACGCCGTCCTGTTGTCAGCAGTAAGCCACGCCGGGGTAAATGCAAGACCAAGAGAAGGTAAAGCTATGGTGAAGGATCCCCGGAAGCGGGGAGGCGCCGATTGTCACGCGCTCGCGGCTACGCCGCATCGTGCCGGTGACATCCCCCTGATTCCTCCTTCAAAAGGGGGACTTGATCGGTTGCCATGCTGACGCATGACAAACTTCCCAGAAATGGAAAATAGTTCGCCGGTGCGAGGGCAATCCCAGACCCTACTTCCCCACCACCTCGGGCTCGCGGGCGGGTTCGCGCTCGGGGGCGCTTTGATCGGGCGTGGTGAAGCCTGGCATGGTGGGGTCGACGGCGGGGATGTTGGCTTCGCCGGCTTTGTGGTAGGACTTGTGCTCCATCTCGCAGCAGCCGTTGCATACGGCGAAGGCGGACTCTTTGCGGCGTTGGCGGAAGTCGCGCATGCCCATCTTGTTCCAGATGCTGCGCAGGGATTCGTCGCGCACATTGCCGGCTTTGTAAATCCAGCAGGGGTACACGCCGCCTTTGGCGCCGACGAACAGGTTGGACCAGATGGCGCGGCAGTCGAAGTTCTGCATCTCGTAGCCTTCGCCGTAGTGGTTCAGCACTTCCTCGTAGGGCATGCGGGGAAAGCGCAGGCCGATGCCGACGCGGTCGGCCTCTTCCTTGCACTTGCGCAGGGCGTAGTCCATCTTCTCGCGGCGAATCTGGCTGACGGGGCGCATGTCGCCGGATGACCACTTGCCGGGGTCATCGTGGCCGAGTTCCTGGATGTCGTGGGCGCGGGTCTCGGTGAGCAGATTGAGGATGTCGGCCCCGATGTCCTTGACCATGGCGGGCATGTCGGGCAGGCATTCCATGTTTTCGTCCTGCAACACGAAATTAATGTGGACGAGGGGCACCTTCTTCCCGGCTTTTTTGCGGAACTCGGTGAGCATGCGGACGCCGCGGGTGCTTTTCTCGAAGGCGCCGCGCTGCGCGCGAATCTGGTCGTGCACCTCACCAATGCCGTCCAAGGATACACCGGCAAAATTAAAACCCTTGCCGCCGAGTCGCTTGGGGGCCAGCTCGACGAGGCGCTGGGCGCGCTCCTCGGTGAGCATGGTGGCGTTGGAAATCATGTGCACGCGGCGCTTCTTGCAGGCATGCTCGAGGATTTGCATGAAGTCCTTGCGCACAAAGACCTCGCCGCCGGTAAAGGTGATGAAGGCCCACGGCGGGGTCTGGTCGATGACGGACAGCCATTCCTCGGTGGTGAGTTCGTTGTCCGCCTGCATTTTCGTGGGGACGGACTCGAGCCAGTCGATGTATTGACACATTTTGCAGCGCAGGTTGCAGCGGCGGGTCACCTCGAAGAAGAAGTGCCACGCGGGCAGGGCGCGCCCCTTGCCGAAGCGGTAGGGCAGTTCGCTGTGCAGGCGCGTGGCCCAGCGGTACATGCTGGTGACGCTGCTCTGGGTGTTGAATTCGCCGCCGTTCATAGACCCAATCCGGTTGAGCCCCCGGTGCCGTGGGAGCGTGAGAGCTGCATGTTGGTGCAACGCAGGAACATAGGCGCCGTGTAGGCATATTCCCGGCCGGCGCGCCCAGACCGGGCGCGACTCACGGGGGTTACCATAGCAAAGGCGGGGTGTGGAGGCAATGTCATTGCCGGTTGACGGCACACTGTGCTATTTTTCGGGCAACTGCACGCCCGGGCGCCAGGCTGCCGTGTCGGCCGCTTCGTCTCGCCCGTTCAAGCCCATCGGGAGCTTCTAGTTATCGTGAGTAGCGATCCGCCTCGGTCGAATCTGGCCTTCTTCCGAACCCACAAGCAGCGCATTCTACTCGGGCTCAAGGTCCTGTTCGTGATCAGCCTGTTTGTGCTGCTGTTCCGTCCGCAGACCTTCGGGTTGCCGGCGGATCAGTTCAACAACCTCAGTATACGCGCCCTGATTGATCAGCTGCGGGGCTTGGACGCCGGCACAGCGGCGGTGTGGTTCTCCTTTGCGGCCGTGGTGAAGCTGGCGGGCATCTTCGCGGGCATCACGCGCTGGCGCATCCTGCTGCGGGCGCAGGGCATTCATATCCCCTTCCTCAACCTGATGCGCATGTGGTTCTGGGGCCGCGCGATTGGTCTATGGCTGCCCGGCACGCTCGGGCTGGACGGCTACCGGCTGGTGGAGTCCTCCCGCATCACGGGCGAGGTGGTCAAATGCACGACGGTCGTCGCGGTGGAGAAACTCACGGGATTCATCGCCCTGTTCGGCCTCGTGCTGCTCACCATCCCCGTCGGCTTTGGCATTCTGCCCTTTAATCTGGTGCTGTTGGGCGGCTTGGTGGTCGGCCTCATCGGGTTCATCACGGTGACGCTAATCCTGCTGTTTCAGCCTCGTATCATCCAAGTGGTGTGCGCGGTGCTGCCCTTGCCCCACAAGATTCAGCATGTGGTGAACAAATTCGGCGCGGCCGTCACGACCTACGGCAACAACCGGCTCGCCCTGCTCACGGCGCTCGGGTTCGGGTTCTGCGTGCACCTCGGCACCATCTTCATGTATGTCGGCACCATGAAGGGCATCGGCGCGACCAATGTCGGGGTCGGAGAGTTGCTCTTTGCGGCTACGCTGGTCATTCTGGGCTCGGTGCTCGCCCCGACCATCAGCGGCATGGGCGTGCGCGAGATTGTGATGACCACCGCCTTTGCTGGGGCGGCAGGAGCGGGTGCGGCCTTCTGGACCGGTCATCTGGGCTTCTGGTTCGGCGAGATGGTGCCGCTGGTGTTGAGTCTGCCGCTGCTGTTCTTGAGTGGCAAACCGAAGCGCCACGATCTCATGTCGGAGATGGAAAAGCTCAAGCACCAACTGCCGGATTGGGACGAGAGAGCCATGCACCTCTCCCCGGATGAGACGCAACACTACCGTGATCGCCTTTTCGGCACGCTATTCGCCGGGGCGTCGGCGGGCCTGTTGGCCGGCGCCGTGGTGGGCCTGCTCGAGGGGGCCTTCATCGTGTTCACGACGGGCGGACTGGCCGAGCACAGCGCGCTGTGGTGGGCCCCGCTCTTCTACGCCCTGCCGATGATGGCGGCCGGGCTGGGAATCGCCGCGGGCCTGCTTTTCCTCTTCCTGCTGTTCGATCGCTTTGCGCCGGCCCCGGCGACCTACGGGCTGGTGTTCGGGGCGCTCCTCGGTGGCGCCTTTTTCGTGATTGGTTTCTTCCGCTTCTACCGCGATTTCAATGCGGAAGTGATGCCTTCGCCCGTTCAGATGGCCGTAATCGCGGCGATTGCCGTGGGCATCGGTCTGGCGAGCGCACTCGCGGCCGGCATCAAATGCTCGCTGTGGTTCCGCACGCCCAACCGATTCGTGGGGATTTCCGCCTTGGCAATCGTGGCAATCTTTGCCGTAGGCACTTTTCTCGCGAGCTTTACTTCACCTGCCGAGGACGCGGTCGCCTTCGACCCGCCGCAACAGGCAACGGGCCCGAACATGGTCCTCGTGGTGGTGGATGCGCTGCGGGCGGACTACCTCGCGCCGTGGAATCCGGATGCGCCGACTTCCACGCCGGTGATCGATGCCTTCGCCGGGGAGTCCGTCGTGTTCGAGCACGGCAAGGCGCAATCGTCATGGACGCGGCCATCGTTCGCCTCGATTTTCAGCGGGCAGTTTCCCGAGACGCACACGGTCATGCTCAAGGCCTCGGCCATGCCGGACGAGGTGACGACGCTGGCGGAGGTATTGAGCGCGCATGGGTACTACACCGGCGGCTACGGAAACAATCCGCACCTGAGCCCAGCCTTCAATCTGCCGCAAGGCTTCCTGGATTACGCCTACCTGACGCCGGATTACCGCTTTTTCGCGGACTACTCGGCCTCGCGCACGATTCTTTATGAGGTGCTGCGGCGCGTGGTGGACATGGCCTCGAGCCGCTTGCTGGCCGGGCGCATCACCATCGAGCGCTTCTATCAGCCGGCGGAAGTCGTCACGGACCGCGCATTGGCGTGGCTGGACAACCCAAACCGCCCAACGGATGCCCCGTTCCTCCTCTTTCTGCATTACATGGACACACACGACCCGTTCATGGAGCCGGAGCATCGCCGCACGGGCCATGCGCGCTCGGCCAATCAGAATCCCGACCCCGACGAAGTCCTCGAGGAGTTCAAGAGGTTCTACGCGGGCGAGGTGGAGCACTTCGACGGGCACTTCGGCCGCCTGATCGACGGTCTGCGCGAGCGCGGCCTGTACGACGACGCGCTCATTCTCTTCACGGCCGACCACGGCGAGGAGTTCTTTGAGCACGGCAACTGGTGGCATGGCCTCAGCCTATACGAGGAAGTGATCGATGTGCCGTTTGCCTTCAAGCTGCCCGGTGGGGCGATGGCCGGCACCGTGGTGGATGGATTCGCGCGGCATGTGGACATCGCGCCATCTTTCTTGCGGGCGGCAGGGGCAACGACGCCCGAGGCCATGCAGGGCCTCCCGCTGTTCGAGACGGGCTGGGGCGGGCTCAGTCTGGAGAGCGATACCATCAACAACAGCTACTCCGCCCTCGATTTCGAGGGGCTTCGCCTCAATGCCGTGCAGACGACCGAGCACAAGATCATCACCGCCAACGAGGACAACTGGCGCGGTCTTGCCCCGGTGGAGTTCTACGACCTCATCAACGACCCGGGTGAGCTGAACAATCTGCACGCCGACCCCACCTATGAATATGACCGGGCCAACCTGCACATGTACCTCGATAACACCCGCGCCGCCAACGAGGCGGGGGCGCCGCCGCCCGTGCTAATTGAGGAAATTGATGCATCGACGCAAGAGATCTTGGACTCCTTGGGCTATGTAGGGGATTGATGTCGATTGGGTGCTGAAACTATGGTGGACCCGCGCGGGTCGATTGAGTCCTGAACGGGCGCAACTCTGCCCTTTTGTCTGTGCCATCCTTACGGAAAGGATACTTGTCATGTATAAATTCGCGTTCCTCTTTCTAACCTGCGTGGTCGCCTTGGGGGCGTTGACCGGATGCGAGGCTCCCTCCCGCTTCGATGCGGAGTCGGCGATTGCGCGTGGGGAATCGTACGCGGTGACCATTATTCGCGACGATTACGGGGTGCCCCACATCTACGGCGAAACGGATGCCGACACGGCCTACGGCCTTGCCTTTGTGCACATGGAAGACGACTACCCGACGCTGATCGAGGCGATGCTGGGGGCCCGGGGCCAGATTGCCGCGGTGCAGGGGCGTGATGGGGCCCCGATTGACTACATCGTGCGCCTGTTGCGTGTGTGGGAGGATGTCGAGGCGAAGTACGAGACGGACCTGAGCCCGGAAGTGCGGGCGATCTGCGAGGCGTACGCGGACGGCATCAATCACTTCGGGGCGTTGTACCCGGAGATTCTTCCCAATCGCCACCTGCCGCTGACGGGTCAGGATGTGGTGGCGGGCTTTGTGTTGAAGACCCCGTTCTTCTACGGGCTGGATGGAACCTTGCGGGAGTTGATGGAGAGCAACGAGCGCCGGCGCCCGATCTCGGAGAAGACGGCCTCGAATGCGATCGATCCGATCGATGCCTTTCGGGTTGCGGGTGAAACGCTGCGGCGCGGACTGCCGGTCGGCTCGAACACCTTCGCCGTGGCCCCTTCGCGCAGCGCGGATGGCGCGACGCGGCTTGCGATCAACTCGCACCAGCCCTGGGACGGCCCGGTGGCCTGGTACGAGGCACGGATGCACAGCAACGAGGGATACGACATGGTGGGCGGCGTGTTTCCGGGTACCCCGGTAATCCTGCACGGCCACAACCGCAACCTCGGCTGGGCGCACACGGTCAACGCGCCGGACCTGGTGGATGTCTATGCACTGAAGATGAACCCGGAGAACGAGAACCAGTACGAAATGGACGGCGAATGGCTGGACCTTGAGGTCGAGACCGTCACGCTGCGCGTGCGCGTGCTCGGGCCGATCGTGGTGCCGGTGAAGCAGGAGATTCTGCGAAGCGTGCATGGTCCCGCCGTGCGGACGAGCCACGGGGTCTACGCGGTCAGTTATGCCGGCATGGGCGAGATTCGTCAGGTCGAGCAGTGGTACCGCATGGGCAGGGCGACGAACCTGGAGGAATTCCTCGAGGCCAAGCGCATGCAGGGCGTGCCGTCGTTCAATACGGGCTACGCGGACAAGGAAGGCAACATTGGCTACATCAACAACGCCCAGTTGCCCGTGCGCACGCCGGGCTACAACTACAGCCAATACCTGCCCGGTCACCTTTCCGAGACGATGTGGAATGGCTACCATGATTTCGATGCGGGCTCGCCGCAGGTGTGGAACCCGGCCGCGGGCTTCATCCAGAACTGCAATGACTCCCCATGGGTAACCACCACGGGCGATGACAACCCGCGCCCGGAGGATTTCTGCCCCAACGCGGGATTCCGCGACTACCACACGAACCGCTCGCTGCGGGCCATGGAGTTGTTCAGCGCGGACGACTCGATCACGCGCGAGGCGTTCTTCGCCTACAAGCATGACGATGCGTATTCGCAGGAGTCAGTCGCAGGCCAATTGATGGAAATTCTCCTCAATGAGCACGAGCCCGAAGATGAATTGATGGAGGAAATCTTCGAAGTTCTGCGTCAATGGGACTTCCGCACGAACATCGAGAACACGAATGCGGCCCTGCCGGTGATGGCCATGCACCGGCGCTGGTTGAGCCACACGCGAATGCCCGATCCCGAGGTCATCATGAGTACCCTGCGCGATGTGGCCGAGGAACTCCTTGAGCACCACGGGACGCTCACCCCGCCCTGGGGCGATGTGAACCGCCTGCGCCGCGGGGATGTGGACCTGCCGGTCGCCGGTGGACCGGATGTGCTGCGCGCCCTGTACGCGTTTGACCAGAACGACGGGACCCGCACGGGCGGCGGCGGCGATTGCTACATCGTCATGGTGGAGTGGGATGCGGACGGCAACATCCGCTCCGAGAGCATTCACCAATATGGCAGTGCGACCTCCCTGCCGGACTCCCCGCACTACGCCGACCAAGCCGTGCTCTTCGCCAATGAGGAGTATAAGACGCTCCACCTCGACGAAGACGCCGTACGCGCCGTCGCCACGCGCATCTACCGCCCCGGCGCCGAGGACGCGCGATAGCCGTCGGCCAATCCATCTCGACAACGACAGAAACAGCCCGCATCGCCACTCGGCGATGCGGGCTGTTGTGTGTTCTCGATAAATGGCTTCTTACCCGACCTGCCCGAGCTGGTGCCTCGTCTCGTATGCCCACCGCGCGCTGCTTGCGCAACCTAGGCCCGAAGGGGCCTGGACATGGAAGCCCGGGGCAGAGCCTCCAAAGCTCGAAGAGCGAAGGAGGCGTCGCCCCGGGTACGGAAGCGTAGCACGAATCGTGCGCTGAAAGTGCACGATAACGAATACAGCAACACGCTCTGCACGGACGATCTTGTCATGCCCGTTTCAGGGCATGGATTGGGTGGTGACCCGGTGACCCAGGGCGGCGCCGCCTTCGCGGGGCGCTGCGGCGGCTCTGCCCTGGGCTGCCATGTCTTGCCCCTTTGGGGCAATGAAATCGGCCAACAACGGCGAGTTCTTGCGCGGTTCAATACCGCTCAGAATGCCTTTGTGCGGGCTTCGCAAGGTCGGCGCCTAGCGTCGTGGTCTGAAAGTCGTCACCATGCGGCAAAAGCCATGCGTGCAGCCAGATCCACGAATTTGACGCGATCGACTGGTAGCCGTTCGCGAACCTTCGCCCTCCCTACGGCATCCAGACGAATGTGGCCGTGGCGCGGGCGGGAAGCCGCACGGTGGCCGACCGGCCGAGGCAATTAATCGTGACAAGCTCCGGGCTCCGCTTGGCATTGGCGACGACCATCGTGATGGTGCCGTCGGGGTTGCGCACGGCGATGTTGCTGAAGCCGCGAGTGCCTTCCGTCGAGTCGATACGCACCGCGCCACGCTGGATGTATTTCATGAACTGGCCGTACATGAAGTAGTCGTGGTTGTAGCGCACCTCGAGCGTCTCGGGCACGAGTTCGATGCCCGTGGGCGTGGCGGAGTGCGGGCCGTTGTTGGGCTTCTGGTTGGTGTCGAGCATGATGACCCAGGCGTTGTAGGAACGCGCCCAATTCCGCAGGATTTCCGCGATGGTCACGGCCCCGTGCGCGCCGAAGGTCGAGCCCTCAGTGAAGTAAATCGGGACATCGGGAAACTCGTCTCGCAGGGTGGTCTGCGCCGTGGGGCGTCCCTCGTAATGGTGAAAGCCGACACCACCCACAAAGCGCTTCGCCTCGGCATCATTCAGGATGGTGCGTGGAAAACTGAGCTTGTTCCAGTTGTGGTCCCACACCCAGATCTCCGTATCAAGTCCCTCCCGCTCGAGCAGCGGCCCCAGGTGGTCACGGACATAGTCCCGCTGCTGGGCGCCCGTCCATTTCGTGGTGGGATAGTTCGGCTCGGGGAAATCCGGCTCGTTCTGCGGGGTAACCGCGTGAATCTTGATGCCTTCGGCCTCGTAGGCGCGAATGAATTTGACCATGTAGCGGGCGTGGGCATCGTAGAACTTCGGATTGATGCTGCCACCCGTGAGGGTCTGCGGCGTCTTCATCCATGCCGGCGGGCTCCACGGCGAGGCGAAGAAGACGATGTCCGGGTTCATCTCCTGCGCGAGCTTGATGACCGGCAAGAGATAGTCACGATCCTTCTCAATGGAGAAGGTTTCGAGGTCCCAATCCGACTCGCCCTCGGGCACATCCGCATAGGTGTACCAAGGGTCGCCGGTGAAGTCGGAAGTGCCGATACTGAGGCGCATCAGGTTCATGCCGATGCCCTCGACCGGGTCCACAATGCGACGCATGACCTCGCGACGCGTTTCGGGGTCGAGCAGCGAGAGATTGTAGGCCGTCGCATGGTCGAGCGAAGCGCCCAAGCCAAGAATCGGCTGGTAGGTCGTCGCGGGATCGACCGTGATGACCGTTCCGCGCTCGCCGATTCCGTCGCGCCACTCCAGCGCGGGTTGTTCACTCAACTGGTGCGTGCCATCCTCGGTGGTGAGGATCATGTGTATGGATTCTCCTGAAATGGTGGCGCAAACGGTGACGATCGCACCGAGAATGGTCGAATGCATGGACTGCGAGCTCCCGCGCCGCGGTTGGCGGCTTGATTAGATGCCCATGCCGCCGGTGACTTCGAGCGTGTGGCCGGAGACATACGAGGCCAGGGGGGATGCCATCAGCACGATTCCACCGGCGGCCTCGTCCGGCGTACCGACGCGCCCGAGGGGAATCATCATCTGCACCATGCCGCGCATGTTGTCGGGAATGCCGAGCAACACTTCCTTGCCGTCGACCTCGATGGTCTCGCCCTTTTCCTTGGCCTGCGTGAGGCGCGTATCAATCATGCCGAAGGCCACCGCGTTGCAGCGAATGCCAAACTGCCCCCACTCCTTCGCGACGGTCTTGGTCAGCCCGATGATGCCGGATTTGGCCAGGGCATACGAGGCCTGCCCCGCATTGCCGTGCAACCCGCTTGTGGACGAAATATTGATGATGCAGCGCGCCTCCGGTTCACCCGAGGCGCCGATTTCCTGCTTGGCCGCTTCGCGCATGTACGGGGCCGCGGCGCGAATCAGGCGGAACACCGCACTGGCGTGGACATCGATCATCGCGTCCCACTGCTCATCGGTCATCTTGTGGATGACCGCGTCCCATGTGTAGCCCGCGTTGTTCACGAGGATATTGAGCTTCCCGTAGGTTTCCACCGCCTTGGAGAGAATGGCATCCGGGAAGGCCTTGTCCGTCACATCGCCGGGGAATCCGATGGCCTCGCCGCCGTCATGGGTGATTTCCTTCACGACGGCTTCCGTCGGCTCGGCATCGCGATCGCTCACGACGACTCTTGCGCCGTGACGGGCGAACAACTTGGCGGCGGCGGCTCCAATGCCGCGGCCCGCGCCGGTAATCACCACAACATCGCCATTAAAGAGGGTGCCCATGGGTATCAAGTCCTTTCTGGTTCAGGATTGTGGAAAGCGCGAAAGCGGGTATTGTGACCCACCCCGAATATTGGTGCAAGCCGCTGCCGGTTGGCGCTCGCGGGGGCGAGGGGGTATCATCCGGGGAGTGCGGGCTCGCGGATGAGTCCGCAGCCGAAATGAGCCCCGATCCCCCTTGGAAACGCGATACACAATGCCCACTTTCTGGACGCGATTGGCACTGGCCGCCGCCCTCCTGGCAACGCCGATGACGGCGCTCGCGCACATGGGCGGGGGCACGGCGATTGACCAGTACTTCGCCCTGGTCCTGGAGGACGGGGAGGATGGCGGAGCCACCGTCCACTACCGCCTGCACATGGGCGAAATCGCCTCCTTCCGCGATTTCACCGCCCTGGACCCGAACAACGACGGGGAAATCACGGCTGCGGAAGAGGCGGAATACCTGAGTCTGCGCGTGCCGCTGCTGGTGAATGGGCTGTCCGCGTCCGTGGATGGCGAGCCGCGGGATTTGACGGTCCTGTCGCAACGCGTGGCGCTGAGTGAGGGCGAAACCGGGCTGGACGAGATCAGCATCATCATTGTGCTGGATGTCGACGGCGGCCAAATCGAGATTGGCCCCGAGGGCACTCAATTCGAGCTGGTCTCCCGCAATATGCGGATGTTTAGTGGCAACTACGAGATGAAATTGCTGCTGGACGGGCGGGGATACGATCCAGAAACCAGCGATGATTTCGGATTCCGCCAGCAGGCCGTCCTATGGCTCGATGAGACCGGCGCCCCGACGCTCGTCAATGTACAGCCGCAATTCGCGTTTCGCATTCTGCCCTTGGGGGAAGTCGCTGCCGAGACCATCACGCCGCTCCTGTCGGGTGTCGAGGGGCAGGACGGGGGCTTTCTCCAGCCGGCCCCGCGCCCCGAGTTGGATGCCCCAGCGCCGATTATCCCGGTGACCGGGGCGGACGCAGTGGATGCGCCTCTTGCCGGGGCCGAACCGGTTCCAACGCCCCGGCAGGTGAGTTCCCCTGTGGAGGACATGGGGCAAGAGCGCGAGCGTGAGCGCGCGCACGACTGGTTTTCCTCGCGCCTGACGGACAGCATGCGCAACGATGACCTGACTCCCGCGGTGTTTCTCCTCGGCCTGCTGATCGCCATTGGCATGGGCATGGGGCATGCCTTCTCCCCCGGCCACGGCAAGACCGTGATGGCGGCGTATCTCATCGGAGAGCGTGGCACTTACTGGCATGCCTTCCTGCTCGGGGTGATTGTCACGGTGACGCACACCTGGAGCGTGCTGCTGCTGGGTATCGTTGTGCTCTTTTTCAGCGAATTCGTCTCGACAGAGCTGATTCAGTTCTGGACGGGGATTGCCTCGGGCGCCATTATTCTTGTGCTGGGGGTGCTGTTGTTCCGGCACCGATACAGGGAGTATGTCTCCGCGCGCATGGCCTTGGCCGGGCACGGACATGACCACCATCATCACCACGATCACGATCATGCTCATCATCACCATCATGGCCACAGCCATGATCACGACCATGATCACGACCATGAACACGACCATGGGCACGACCACCATCACCACGACCACGGACATCACCACCATCACGGGCACGGCTGGCTCGGGCATGACCACCACGACGGGCCGGACGGGCACACCCATGTAATCAAGGGCAAGGACGGCGAGCCGCCCTCCTTCTGGAGCATCTTCTTCCTGGGGATTTCCGGCGGTATCGTGCCGTGCCCGGCGGCGTTGATTGTGCTGCTGCTGGCCATCCGGCTCGGGCGCTTGAGCTATGGGCTGGCGCTAATTGTGGCCTTCAGCATCGGGCTGGCGGCCGTGCTTATTGCCATCGGTTTTGTGGTGGTCAAGACGGCCGGGGCCGTACGCGAGCGCTCGGGCGGAATGTGGCTGAAGGCACTGCCGGTGGCCTCGTCCGTGCTGATTACGCTGCTGGGCGGCTGGGTCGTGCTGTGGACACTCATGGAATACAACATCATTATCATCAACTTGGGGGGATAGACTGCATGGCTACTGCCGAGCGCACACCGGCTTGGGGAGAATGGACGGCATGGGTGCGAACCTTGACGCCCGCGGACCTTCCGCAGGCGCCGTTCGCCCTTGTGCCGCATGTGGATGTCGCGGACCCGTACGCCTTTCTCGTGGCGCTGAAGCGGGATGCGGAGGCGGGTCCGAAGGGGCCGCGCGCCCGCCTGTCCGCCTTTGAGCGCGAGTGCCGCCTGCTGCGCGCGGCCATTGAGGCCCTCGGACCGGCGGGGTCGAACCAGATTGCACGGCCGGAGCCGAAAACGGCCGAGGCCCCGCGCGCGAAGGAGAACGGAAGCGCATCGCGCAAGGCGCAGCGGGTAAAGACTCGCAAGACCGCAACCGGCGCGGAGCACTACGATACCGCGCAGCCGAGCATCTCCGGGGCGATCGATGTGCCGTCATCAGTCACTCTGGTGGCCTTTGACTTCGAGACAACGGGCCTCTCCCCCACGGTCGATGCGATTGTGGAAGTGGGCGGCGTGAAGTTCGACCCATTCGGCGAGGCGCTGGAAACCTACCAGCAGTTGGCCAACCCGGGGTCTCCGATTCCAGCGGATTCCACTGCGGTTACCGGCATTACCAACAAGATGGTCAAGGATCAGCCGGACTCGCTGACGGTGCTGCAGGAGTTCCTGGCGTGGGCAGGGCCGGATGCAGTGCTGGTGGCGCACAATGCGCCGTTCGACATCGAATTCCTGCGATCGACCTGCGAGCGTGGGGGTATTGCCGCGCCCAACCTGAAAGTGGTGGATACCCTGCGCTGGGCACAGCAGATGAAGCTGCCGACGGAGAACAACAAACTCGGCACGCTGCTGGAGTATTACGATGCGGTACCGGAGGGCGACCTCCACCGCTCGCTGGTGGATGCGCAAGGCGTAGTGGCCCTGGTTGCGCGCCTCGCAGGCGGCACGCTCAACCCGCTGGAGGAGATCCTCCACCATACCTACGATTTGAAGGACAATGTCTACAACGACTTCAAATTTCGCCGGAAGAGTTAGAGCATTTCAAGAAATGGTGTAGCCATTTTCGCCCGCGAGTGCTCATTCTCCGAGTTGGGAGACTGAGATGGGCGAAGGGAATGGAGCACGCTTGTTTCTCTCGCACGAATCCATGGGAAAAGCCTTCGACCTCCCGTGCCCCAACGGGGCACAACAGGGTAGCCCATCGCGGCATAGCCGCAACCAAACGGAATAGAGTAGAAGGCGTTTCTCCCCAGCGGATACCCTATCCGCGCA
>ERZ869909.385-NODE-385-length-55902-cov-84.110166_pt1 | contig 55902 bp, 54 predicted proteins | sample MGYA00520892_ERZ869909 | MGnify/ENA primary metagenome ERZ869909 (study PRJEB32215, sample SAMEA104723947) | bioreactor metagenome | biome: bioreactor; feature: anaerobic bioreactor; material: water | place: China | collected 2015-03-12 ... | reverse complement strand
TTCAGCTTGCTCATTCGACCACCTTTGGCACGGCAAAAAAGCCCTCGCGGGCATCGGGGGCATTCGACAGGATCTTGTCTTGCATGTTGCCATCGGTGACACCATCCTGCCGCCGCTTCAGGCGCATCGGCGTGACCGAGGTCATGGGCTCAATCCCGTCGACATTCACCTCATTGAGTTGTTCCATGAAGGTGAGGATGTTCGACAGCTCACCGGCAAGGGCGGGCAGGTTCTCTTCGGGGACGGCAATGCGCGCCAGCTTGGCCACACGGCGCGCGGTTTCCAGATCGATGGTGGACATGTCGCTTCCCTTTGCGGGTGTCATCGTTGGGTTGGCCCGGGTTTAGCGGCGCGGACGCGCGGGCGCAAGCGATGGGCGCATGCCCGCTCTTCACCTGTGGCGCGGATTGTTGCATATGGGGGGCAGTTCAACCCCGAGGTCACCCATGCACGACATCCGCACTATTCGCGAAAACCCTGATCAGTTCGACGCCGCTCTGGCCCGTCGGGGGCTGTCGGGGCTGTCGTCGCAGCTTCTGGCGCTGGATGAGGGGCGGCGCGCGAAGATCCTTGCTGCCGAGACCGCGCAGGCAGAGCAGAACAAGGCATCGAAAGAGGTGGGGGCCGCGAAAGCGCGGGGTGACGAGGCCGAATTTGAACGGCTGCGTGCCTTGGTGGCCGAGAAGAAGGCCGATATCGCACGGCTGAATGACGAGGCCCAGGCCGAGGATGCGCGTCTGCGCGCGATGCTGGCCGAGATCCCCAACCTGCCGCTGGACGAGGTGCCTGACGGGCGCGACGAGAGCGATAATGTGGAAATCCGCCGCTGGGGCAACCCGCGCGATTTCACCTTCACCCCGAAAGAGCATTTCGAGATTGCGGGCGTGAAGCCGGTGCTGGACCTTGCCACCGCCGCCAAACTGTCAGGCTCGCGCTTCATGGTTCTGAAAGGCGCGCTGACACGGGTGCACCGGGCGCTGGCGCAGTTCATGCTGGATACCCACACCACCGAGCATGACCTGACCGAGGTCTGGACCCCGGTTCTGGTGCGCGACGAGGCGATGTTCGGCACCGGCAACCTGCCCAAATTCGCCGAAGACAGCTATCAGACGACCAACGGCTGGTGGTTGATTCCGACATCCGAGGTGACGCTGACCAATATCGTCGCCGGTGAGATCGTCGAGGAAAGCACGCTGCCCCTGCGCATGACCGCGCATAGCCAGTGCTTCCGCTCCGAGGCCGGGTCGGCGGGCAAGGATACCACCGGCATCCTGCGCCAGCACCAGTTCGAGAAGGTCGAGATGGTGACGATTTGCGCGCCCGATGAGGCACTGAAAGAGCATGAGCGCATGACTGGCTGTGCCGAGGCGATTTTGCAAAAGCTGGAACTGCCCTATCGCACGGTCGTGCTGTGCACCGGCGACATGGGCTTTGGTAGCCAGAAGACCCACGATATCGAAGTCTGGTTGCCGGGGCAGGGCGCTTACCGCGAGATCAGCTCGTGTTCGACCTGCGGCACCTTTCAGGCGCGGCGCATGAATGCGCGCTACCGGCCGGGCGGCGGCAAGCCGGAGTTTCTGGCAACCCTCAACGGTTCGGGTCTGGCGGTGGGGCGCACGCTGATTGCGGTGCTGGAGAACGGGCAGCAGGAGGATGGCTCGGTCAACCTGCCCGCCGCGCTTCACCCATGGCTGGGCGGCAAGACCCGGATTACGGCTGAGGGCGTGCTGGCGTAAGCGCTACAGATCGGCCAGCCAGGCCAGCGTGGTGCGGATAACGAAATCATTGGTCGCGGGCGAGCGGATATCGCCAGTGATCACATGCTGGCCGGGATCTTCGGCATTGTCGATCAGATGCGCGTCGGCGCGTGCGCCCCAGCGCTGGATCACCCGCGCGGTGGCAGCGGGCACCACCACCTGATCACCGGCAGCATAGAACACCAGCATCGGGACATGTGCCGCCGTATGGTCTGCCGCCGCCGCCGCGCGCTGGACGGTGCGCAGCGCGAATAGGGCGCGGCTGGGGTAGCGTTCGGTCCAATAGAGCGCGTGATCGGCGTTATAGGGGGTAAAGCTGCGCTCGGTGCCCCCTACAAGATGCAGCCAGCGCGGCGCATAGGGCAGATCCAGCATCCAGGCCTGGTTGTTGTTGAGCGCGAAATTGGGCGAAATTGTCACCAGCGCCGCGATATCGTCTTGCCAGGCGGGTTCCAGGGCGGCCAGCGTCGCCAGCGACCCGCCGGTCGATGTGCCCATCAGCACCACCCTGTCACCCAGACGGCGGCCAATGGCCATGGCCTCTGCCAGATCCAGCGCCCAATCCTCGACCGATGCATTTCCCAGCGCTTCGCCCGGCACTGCGCCCGGTCCGGTGCCGTCGGTGCGCCCGTGGCCTGCCAGCCGCGTGCCGAAGTAATTGGCCCCAAGCGCTGCGGCAATTGCTTCCGGCACTGGCGAAATTTCGCGGCGGCTGGCGGAAAAGCCATGGATATAAACCACAGACAGCTCGGTCCGCTCACCGGGCGCCACAGCCCAGTTGATCGCTTTTTCCGTGCCCGGAACGATATCGCCAAACACGCTTTCGCGCGCGTCCAGCCAGGCATCCAGATCCAGGTCGGGTTCCGGCGCGGGAAGGCGGGCAAGGTCTGGCCAGCCGGGGCGCGGGTCGGCCCACCAGAGCACGGCGAACAGAAATGCCAGAGCCAGCGGCAGGCCAACAAGGATCCGGGCAAGGCGACGCATCAGAGCTCCAGTGATTCAAGGGTGGCGGTGATCAGGGTCAGGCATTCGGGCGTCGAAAAGCGGTGATCGGCGCCCTTGACCAGCACCAGCCGCAGATCGGGGCAGGTGGCGTGCTCAAACAGCCGCATCGCCACGGAAACCGGCACGTCTGTATCGTCAGACCCCTGCAACAGGCGCACCGGAAACGGCAGGTCCAGCGGCGCGCGCAGCACAAGCCGGTTGCGGCCGTCCTCGATCAGGCGGCGGGTGATGATATAGGGCTCTTCCGAATAGTCCGAAGGCAGCGCGATCTGCCCGTCGCGCATCAGCGCTGCGCGCTGTGCGTCGTCAAAGCTGCTCCACATGCCATCCTCGGTGAAATCGGGCGCGGCGGCGATCCCCACCAGCGCCGCCACCCGCTCAGGCATGGCGCGGGCGACCAGAAGCGATATCCAGCCGCCCATGCTGGAGCCGACCAGAACCTGTGGCCCCTCGGTCAGGGTGGTGATGGCGGCCATGGCATCGTCGGCCCAGTCACCGATGCAACCATCGAGAAAAGCACCGCTGCTCTCGCCATGGCCCGAATAGTCGAACCGCAAGAAGGCGCGGCCCTGCCGTTCGGCCCAGTCTTGCAGGAAGACGGCCTTGGTGCCGGTCATGTCCGATTTGAACCCGCCCAGAAACACCACGCCGGGGCCTTTGCCCGCGCTTTGGTGATAGGCGATGGTCCGGCCTTGCGGCGTGGTCAGGTGTTGTGCTGCGGTCATGGTGGTTCCCTCTGTTGTGGCAGAGATAGCAGCGCGCGCGGGCCGCGTCACGCCCATCAGGCGCTTGACACGCCCGGCGACCGGGCGCAGAAGATGCGCCGACATACCCGCAACCGGGCGTTCCGTGGGCGCCAAAACGACGAGGAGAGGCTTATGAGCCCCATTTCCCTGACCTTCCCCGATGGCAACAAGCGCGAGTTCAAGGCAGGCATCACGCCGGCCGAGGTGGCAAGCGCGATTTCGACCTCGCTGGGCAAGAAGGCGATTTCCGCAAGTGTGGACGGCCAGCACTGGGATCTGCAATGGCCCATCGAGCGCGACGCCGCGATTGCCATCCATACCATGGCCGATGACGCGCAGGCGCTGGAACTCATCCGCCACGATCTGGCGCATATCATGGCCCGCGCCGTGCAGGAAATCTGGCCCGAGGTGAAGGTCACCATCGGCCCGGTGATCAAGGACGGCTGGTATTACGATTTCGACCGCGCCGAGCCCTTCACGCCTGAAGACCTTGGCGTGATCGAGAAGAAGATGAAGGAGATCATCAACGCCCGCGACCCGGTCACCACCGAGATCTGGGACCGCGCGCGCGCTGTTGCGCATTACGAGCGCATCAACGAGCCTTTCAAGGTTGAACTGATCGAATCGATCCCCGGTGACGAGCCGTTGCGCATGTATTGGCACGGCCATTGGCAGGACCTGTGCCGCGGCCCGCACCTGCAACACACCGGCCAGGTGCCCGCCGATGCTTTCAAGCTGATGTCGGTGGCCGGGGCCTATTGGCGCGGTGACAGCAACCGGCCGATGCTGCAACGTATCTATGGCGTGGCGTTCAAGAACCGCGACGACCTGAAGGCGCATCTGACCATGCTGGAAGAGGCCGCCAAGCGCGACCACCGCCGCCTTGGCCGCGAGATGGACCTGTTCCACATGCAGGAAGAGGCGCCGGGGCAGGTGTTCTGGCACCCCAACGGCTGGACGATTTACACCAGCCTGCAAGATTACATGCGCCGCCAGCAGCGCCGCGATGGCTATCACGAGGTCAATACGCCGCAGGTGGTCAACCGGGTTTTGTGGGAAAAATCAGGGCATTGGGAGAACTACCAGGAGAACATGTTCATCGTCGAGGTCGAGGAAGACCACGCGCGCGAAAAGACCGTCAACGCGCTCAAGCCGATGAACTGCCCCTGTCATGTCGAAATCTTCAACGTGGGGCTGAAAAGCTACCGTGACCTGCCGCTGCGGATCGCCGAATTCGGCAGTTGCAACCGGTACGAGCCCTCTGGCGCGCTGCATGGCATCATGCGGGTGCGGGGCTTCACGCAGGATGACGCGCATATCTTCTGCACCGAAGAGCAGATCGAAGCGGAATCGCGCAAGTTCATCGACCTTCTGTCGCGCGTCTATGACGATCTCGGCTTCACGAAGTGGCGCATCAAATTGTCCACACGCCCCGAAAAGCGCATCGGCTCCGAGGAAAGCTGGGATTATGCCGAGGCCGCGCTGGCCAGCGCCGTCAAGGCGGCAGGCCACAGCTATGAGATATTCGAGGGCGAAGGCGCGTTCTATGGCCCCAAGCTGGAATTCGTGCTGACCGATGCCATCGGCCGCGACTGGCAATGCGGCACCCTGCAGGTCGATCCCAACCTGCCCGAGCGGCTGGATGCCCATTATATCGGTGCCGACGGGGCCAAACACCGTCCGATCATGCTACACCGCGCGGTGCTGGGCTCGTTCGAGCGGTTTATCGGTATCCTGATCGAAAGCTACGCGGGCAAGCTGCCGTTGTGGCTGGCACCGCAACAGGTTGTCGTGGCCTCCATCGTATCGGATGCCGACGATTTCGTGCATGAGGTGGTGGCCGCGCTGCGGGCCGTTGGCCTCCGCGCCAAGGCCGATCTGCGCAACGAGAAGATCAACTACAAGGTGCGCGAGCATTCGCTGGCCAAGGTGCCGGTGATCCTGGCGCTGGGCGCGCGCGAAGTGGCCGAGCGCACGGTATCGGTGCGGCGCCTGGGCGAGAACCGGACCGAGACAGTGGCGCTGGAGGCGCTGGTGGCGCAACTGACGGCTGAGGCCACGCCGCCGGATCTGCGGTAAGCGGCTCAGGGGGGCTTTGCCCCCCGCCTTCGGCTCCCCCCAGCGTGTTTTTTGCAAGATGAAGATGCAAAGGGGGGCTTTCCCCGTTCTGGTTTGCGGCGTAAGTCTGCGCTATGCGGATTCTTTTTCTGGGTGATGTGATGGGCCGGTCCGGCCGCAAGGCGGTGGCCGAGCGGCTGGCAGCGCTCAGGCGCGATTGGGGCCTCGATTTCGTGGTGGTCAATGGCGAGAATGCGACCTCGGGCGCCGGGCTGTCGCCGGACCATGCCAAGGCCCTGTTCGAGGCCGGGGCCGATTGTGTGACACTGGGCGACCATGCGTTTGATCAGAAGACAATGATCGCGCATATCGACAAGGAGCCGCGTCTGCTGCGCCCGCTGAATTTCTCCAAGGTGGCGCCGGGGCAGGGCGCACGGCTTTTCAATCTGGCTGACGGGCGGCGGATTCTGGTGGCGCAGGTGCTGGGGCAGGTGTTCATGAAACGCCCGTTCGATGACCCGTTTTCCGCCATCGAGCCGGTATTGCGCGCCCATCCCCTGGGGGCGCGGGCGCAGGCGGTGCTGGTCGATGTCCATTGCGAGGCGACATCCGAGAAAATGGCCATCGGCCATTGGTGCGACGGGCGCACAAGCCTCGTGGTGGGCACGCATACCCATGTGCCCACGGCCGACGCGATGATCCTGCCCGGCGGGACTGCCTATCTGACCGATGCCGGGATGTGTGGCGATTATGACAGCGTGATCGGCATGCAGAAGGACGAACCTTTGCGCCGTTTCATCACCGGCATGCCCTCGAAGCGTTTCGAACCGGCGGTGGGTGAGGCCACGCTGAGCGGGGTTTTCGTACAGACCGACGACAAGACCGGTCGCGCGCTGAACGTCACACCGGTGCGCGTGGGCGGGCGCTTGCAGTCGATGGGGCCGCAGGCATGATACGCGCCGCGCTGCCCTATCTGGCTCTTCTGGCCATTGGCGGTGCCTGGGGGATGACCACGCCACTGATCAAGGCGGCGACAAATGCGGGCCATGGTGCGCTGGGCGTGGCGCTGTGGTCCAGCAGCCTGAGCCTGCTGGTTCTCGGTGGGTATCTGGTGTTGCGCGGCCAGTTGTGGCGGCTGCCGCTGGATGCAGCATCCTTGCGGCTTTATGCCATGGTGGGCCTTCTGGGCATTGCGCTGCCGCAATGGGCGTCGTTCACCGGCACCACGCATCTGCCTGCCGGGATCATGTCGATCATCATCTCGTTGGTGCCGGTATTCTCGTTGCCGCTGGCGCTGGTGGTGCGGGCCGAGGGGTTCAGCGTGCAGCGTCTGGCGGGTGTGGCGCTGGGGGCGCTGGCAATTGTGCTGCTGATCGCGCCCGGAACAGCCAGCCTACCCGCGCCGGGCCTTTGGGTCTGGGTGCTGGTGGGTGCATTGGCGCCATTCTTTTATGCCATCGAGGGGATCTATGTGGCGGCCTCGCCGGCGCGCCTGGCCAACCCTGTTCAGGTTCTCTGGGCAGGGTCCGCAGTGGCGCTGGTGGTGCTGGTGCCACTGGCCGCGGTGTTCGGCGGCTTCCACTCGCCGCTGGCGGGGATAGGGCGGGGAGAGGCCGCCGTAATCGCGGCAGCGCTTTTGTCGATGGCAGCGTTCGTGGGTTATATTGCGCTTTTGCGCCATGCCGGAGCGGTTTTTGGCGCACAGGTGGCCTATACGGTGACCGGGAGCGGGGTAATCTGGGCGATGCTGCTTTTGGGCGAGCGTTATTCGATCTGGGTCTGGGCGGCACTGGCCGCGCTGTTCATCGGCCTGTTTCTTGTGCAACCGCAGCGCGCTGAGGTACAGGCAGAGGTGATCGATGTTCGGGTTTGAGCTTTGGGCGGGGGCGCAGCCTGTCGTTGCGCTGCTGATTGTCGCGGGCATGTTCGCCATGTTCCTGCGCGAGACCTTCCCGGTAGAGGTGGTCGCGCTGATGGGCGCGGCGCTGATGTTGGTGCTTGGCATCGTCCCGCATGATGCGGCGATGGTGGTCTTTGCAAACCCGGCCCCCTGGACCATTGCTGCGCTGTTCATCATCGTCGGCGGGCTGGTGCGCACCGGGGCGCTGGACACGATATCGCAATTTGCGGCGCGCCATGCCGGGAGGCGGCCACTGGCCACCCTTGCCGCGCTGACCTTTACGGTGCTGGGCCTGTCGGCATTCGTCAACAACACGCCGATCGTGGTGGTGATGATCCCGATCTTCATGCAACTGGCAAAGACGCTGGGTGTTTCGCCATCCAAGATGCTGATTCCGCTCAGCTATTTTGCAATCTTTGGCGGTACGATCACGCTGGTGGGCACCTCCACCAACCTGCTGGTTGACGGTGTGGCCCAGCGCGGGGGCATGGAGCCGTTCGGCATTTTCGAGATTTCCGGTGTCGGGGTGGTGATGGCGGTGGTCGGCGTGATCTATCTGGCACTCTTTGCCCGCTACCTGCTGCCCGAGCGCGATTCGATGACCGCGCTGCTGGCCGACCGTGCACCGATGAAATTCTTTACCGAAGTGGCGCTGCCCGAAGGGTCGGCACTGACCGGCAAGCGGATCGCCGAGATCGACATGTTCAAACGCGAAGGCGCGCGGGTGATTGACGTGCTGCGCGGCGATGCCTCGCTCAGGCGCGAACTGGCCGAGGTGGAATTGCAGGCGGGCGACCGGGTGGTCCTGCGCACGCAGATGTCGGAAATACTGGGGCTGCAAGCCAACCCGGAGGTGCGGCTGGTCGATCAGCTTTCGAGCGTGCGTACCACCACGGTTGAGGTGCTGATCTCGCCGGGCTGCAAGATGATCGGGCGCTCGCTGGGCCAGTTGCGGCTGCGGCGGCGTTATGGGGTCTATCCGCTGGCCGTGCACCGCCGCAACCAGAACATCGGCCGCCAGCTGGATGATCTGGTGGTCCAGGTCGGCGATACGTTGCTGCTGGAGGGCGCGACGGAGGATATCCGCCGCCTGGCGAGCGATATGGACATGATCGAGGTCGGCGCCCCGTCAGAGCGGGCGTATCGCCGTGGCCATGCGCCAATCGTGATCGGTGTTCTTGCGGCGGTGGTGGGGCTGTCGGCGCTGAATGTCGCACCGATCCATGTGCTGGCCTTTCTGGGCGTGGCGGTGGTGCTGATTACCCGCTGCATCGATGCCGACGAGGCTTTTGGCTTTGTCGATGGGCGGTTGCTGGCGCTGATCTTCGGCATGCTGATTGTCGGCGCGGGGCTGGATGCTTCGGGCGCTGTTGCGCTGATCGTTGCCAAGGTCAGCCCGCTGATGGTGGGGCTTGCGCCGTGGCTGGTCCTGCTGGCGATCTATGCGCTGACCTCATTCCTGACCGAACTGGTGACCAATAACGCCGTCGCCGTGATCCTGACGCCCATTGCCATCGGGCTGGCGCACTCGCTGGGGGTTGATCCGCGGCCACTGGTGGTGGCGGTTATGCTGGCGGCTTCGGCCTCATTCGCCACGCCGATCGGCTATCAGACGAATACGCTGGTCTATGGCCCCGGTGGCTATCGGTTCACCGATTTCCTGCGCATCGGCGTGCCGCTGAATGTGCTGATGGCGATCACCGCCAGCCTGGTGATTCCGTTCTTCTTTCCGCTCTGAGCGTTAGAAGACGCTCATGATCTCATCCAGCGGTTTCTTGCGCTTGGCAATGGCGGGTACAACGGCGTCCGGGGCGGGGTAGCCCACCGGCAGGATCATCACCGGCTTTTCATGCGCTGGCCGGTTGCAAAGGGTATTGAGGAATTTCATCGGGTTGGGGGTATGCGTCAGGCAGACGAGCCCGGCATGATGCAGCGCCGAGATCAGGAAGCCGGTGGCGATGCCGACGCTTTCGGGCACGTAGTAATGCTTGAACCTTTCGCCCTCGGGTGTCAGGCCGTGGCGTTGGGCGAAGACCACGATCAGCCAGGGAGCCGTGGTCAGGTGTGGCTTGTCGGCGCCGGTGCCGATCGGTTCGAGCGCGCGCAACCATTCCGCACCCGCACCACCGGCATAGAACTCGGTTTCTTCGGCTTCGGCCGCTTCGCGGATGCGGGCCTTCATTGCAGGGTCCGCGATGGCGACGAAATGCCAGGGCTGGTGATTGGCCCCTGATGGCGCGGAGCCGGCAGTCGCGATGCAGGCCTCTATCACGGCTTGTGGCACCGGGTCAGTGGCGAAATCACGCACCGAATGGCGTTTGCGCATGTAGTCCAGATGCCGCTGTGCCGCATCAAGGGCGGCGTCCGGAGCAAGCTGTACACGGTCAGGCAAGGGCAGGGGAGCGTAGTGCAGCCGAGCCTCGGTGACGGACATGAAGTTTCCTTTCTGTAGCGCCGTGCAATTGAGCGGAACAGCTTGATGCGCGTCAAGCCCCACCGGCGGTTCAATCGCTTGCAATCGGGCGCAATTCGGGGTCATCTCGGAATCATGAACGCGTTAAATACCGCCGCCGTCGCCCAACCACGCCCGATCGTCGGTGTCCTGTGGATGCTGCTGTCAGGGCTTTGCTTCGTGGGTGTCACGGCCACCGTGAAGCATATGGGGGATGCGATCCCCGCCGCGCAATCGGCCTTCCTGCGCTATCTTCTTGGATTGGTCTTTCTGTTGCCGGTGTTGCCCGCTTTTCGCCAGATGACGATCACGCCGCGCGACTGGGGCCTCTTCGGCATGCGGGGGATGGTTCATGCGATCGGCGTGATCTTGTGGTTCTATGCCATGACGCGAATCCCCTTGGCCGAGGTGACGGCGATGGGCTATCTGATGCCGGTCGGTGTGGCGATCGGGGCCGCGCTGTTTCTGGGTGAACGCCTGCGCCTGCGCAGGATTGCGGCCATTGCGGCGGCGATTCTGGGGGCGCTGATCATCCTGCGTCCGGGCCTGCGCGAAGTGTCTTCGGGGCATCTGGCGATGCTGTTCAACGCGGTTCTGTTTTCCGCCTCGTATCTGATCGCCAAGCGGATGACCGGGCTTGTGCCGCCGTCGGTTGTGGTGGGGATGCTGTCGATCTTCGTCACGCTGGGGCTGGCGCCCTTTGCCTTCGCGGTATGGGTGCCGGTCAGCGCGGTGCAGGTCGGATGGCTCCTGCTGGTGGCCTGTTTCGCAACAGCCGGGCATTACGCGATGACCGTCGCATTCGCCTCGGCACCGATATCGGTCACGCAACCGGTGACGGCGGTGCAACTGGTCTGGGCCGTCTTGCTGGGCGCGCTGTTTTTTGCCGAGCCGGTTGACCTTTTCGTCATCATGGGTGGTGGGGTAATCATCAGCGCGGTAATCTTCATCGCGTTGCGCGAACAGGCAATTGCGCGGGCCGAGGGGCGCGCGCGCAGACTTCGCGCACCGGAACTCTGACAGAGGAGCGTTGCGATTGCAGATCCGTGCCTTGCTGATCGCGGTCTTCCTGACGTTGACAGCGTCACAGGCGCTGGCCTGCACCGCACCCGCCGAGTTGCAGGCCCTGCGCGGCGCGGTTCTGGCCGCAGTGAATGCCGAGCGGACGGGGGCCGGCCTGGCAATGCTGCGCCCGTCATCGGCGCTGGACACGGCCGCGCAGGGCCATGCCTGCGAGATCGCCCGCCGCGAACGGCTGAGCCATCGCAGCGGGTTGTTTGCATCGCTTCCCAGCCGCCTGCGGCAGGCGGGTTATGCCTATTCCATGGCCAATGAAAACCTTGCCGCCGGGCAAAACAGCACCCAGCAGGTGATGCACAGCTGGATGGCCTCGCCGGGGCATCGCAACAATATTCTTGCCGCCCAGGCGCGCGAACTGGGCGTCGGCGTCGCTTGGGGGGCGGACGGGCAGCTTTACTGGGTGACGGTTGGCGCGGCGCCGCGATAAGCGCGCTGCCCAGATATGCCCGCCGCCATGCCTCTCAGCCCTGCGATGCGCCCGCGGCGGCGCTGCCACGAGGGGCAACCAGCGCGCGCATCGCACTCGATTCCGTCAACATCCCGGTCACGCGCCCGCCCTCGGTCAACAGCACCGGGCCGCTTCCGTTTGCCAGCGTCTCCATCGCCACACGCAACGGCGTGTCGGCGGGCAGCGTCAGCCCGGCGGGGGCAGGGCGCGGCGGCGGGACAGCGGCATCGGCGGCACGCAAAACGCCCAGCGGGTTCATATGCGCCACGAAATCGGCGACGTAATCATTGGCCGGGTTGGTGTAGATCTCTGACGGCGTGCCGCACTGGATGATCCGCCCGCCTTCCATGATGGCGATGCGGTTGCCCAGCTTGAACGCCTCGTCCAGATCGTGGCTGACAAAGATAATGGTGCGTTGCAGCCGTTGTTGCAGGTCCAGCAATTCATCCTGCAACCGGGTGCGGATCAATGGGTCAAGCGCCGAAAACGGCTCATCCATCAGAAGGATCGGCGCGCGGGTGGCGAAAGCGCGGGCCAGTCCGACGCGTTGCTGCATCCCGCCCGAGAGTTCCGCCACCTTACGGTCGGCCCATTGCGACAGGCCAACCAGCTCCAGTTGTTCTTCGATCCGGTCGCGCCGCTCGCGCCGGCCCAGCCCCGCCAGTTCCAGCCCCAGCCCCACATTCTCACGCACCGAGCGCCACGGCAGCAGGCCGAATTGCTGAAACACCATGGCCACATGCTGCATGCGCAACCGGCGCAACGTGGCCTTGCTGGCCTTCGGTACGCTGATCATCTGCTCGCCGTCATTGACCAGAACATCGCCCTGCACGATCGGGTTCAGCCCGTTGACCGCGCGCAGAAGCGTTGACTTGCCCGAGCCTGACAGCCCCATCAGCACCAGGATCTCCCCCTCGGCCACATCAAGCGTGCAATCATGCACGCCCAATACCTGGCCGGTTTTCTTCTGGATATCGGCCCGGCTCTGGCCGGTTTCCATCAGGGGAATGGCCTTCCAGGGGTTGTCGCCAAACACGATCGACACATTGCGGAACGAGACGGCGGGTTGTTTCCGGGGTTGTTCCTGCTCGCTCATGCCTTGCGCTCCACCCGCAACATCCGGTCCAGCATGATCGCCACTGCCACGATCACCGCGCCTGATTCAAACCCGAGGCTGGCATTGACCGAGTTCAGCGCCCGCACCACCGGCACGCCCAATCCCGGCGCACCGACCAGCCCGGCGATCACCACCATCGACAGTGACAGCATGATCGTCTGGTTCAGCCCGGCCATGATCTGCGGAAAGGCCCAGGGCAGTTCGACCTTGAGAATGCGTTGCGTCGATGTCGCGCCAAAGGCGGTGGCGGCTTCGCTCAGAGCGTCCGGGGTTGAACGGATACCCAGTTCGGTCAGCCGGATTGCGGCGGGCATGGCGAAGATCACGGTCGCGACCAGCCCCGGCACCATGCCGAGGCCAAAGAGTACCAGCACCGGGATCAGGTAGACGAAGGTCGGCAGCGTCTGCATCAGGTCCAGCACTGGCGTGAGCGCGCGGTAAAACCGCGGGTGATGCGCCGAATAGATGCCCAGCGGCACGCCGATGGCCATGCAGATGAAGCATGATCCCAGAACCAGCGTCAGTGTCTGCATGGTCAGCAGCCAGTAGCCCTGATTGAGCGCGAACAGCGCGCAGGCGGTGACAATCGCCACCGGTATCAGATGGCGCTGCAACACCCAGGTGATGGCCGCAAAAAGCGCGATGATGACCAGCGGATGCGGTGTGGCAAGTGCCGTCGAGAGTGCGCCGATGCCCTGCCGGAGCGCATATTCGAGCGTATCGAAGAAGCCGACGAAGTTGTCCTGCAGCCAGGTGAAGGCGGTCGCCACGCCACGGCCCACGGGGATCTTGGCCTCGGTGATGGTGCCGGAAAGCGTGTCAATCATGGGGCATCCGGGTTGTTGAAAAAGCGCGCCCCCGGTGGGGTGCCGGGGGTGCTTTTCGTCCTCAGTTCAGCGCGGATGTGACGGCTTCCATCGCATCGCCACCGTCGCGGGTGGTCACACCCTCCAGCCAGGGGGCCAGTGCGTCAGGGTTGGCGGCCAGCCAGGCGCTGGCGGCCGCGCCGGGTTCCATGCCGTCGTCAAGGATCGCGGCCATGATCTCGTTTTCCAGTGCCAGCGTGAATTCCAGGTTTTGCAGGAACTGCCCGACATTGGAGCATTCCTCGACATATCCTGCGCGAGTATTGGTATAAACCTCGGCGCCGCCGAAATCAGGCCCGAACCAGTCATCGCCGCCTGCCAGATAGGTCATCTCGAAACTGGCGTTCATCGGGTGGGGCTCCCAACCCAGGAAGATCATCGGCTCATTGCGGCGATCAGAGCGCTGGACCTGCGCCAGCATCCCCTGCTCCGAGCTTTCCACCACCTGAAATCCGGCAAGGCCAAAGGCATCGGCCTCGATCATGTCAAGGATCAGGCGGTTGCCGTCATTGCCCGGCTCGATGCCGTAGATACGGCCCTGAAGTGCGTCGGCATGCGCGGCGATATCGGCGAAATCGGCAATTCCCAGCGCGGCGGCGGTGGCATTGGCGGCCAGCGTGTATTTCGCTCCTGCAAGGTTGCGGCGCACGGTGTCGACGGTGCCTGCCTCGCGGTAGGGGGCGATATCGGCCTCCATGGTGGGCATCCAGTTGCCCAGGAACACGTCGATATCGTTGTTGGCCATCGAGGTATAGGTCACCGGCACGGACAGAACCAGAACCTCGGTCTGATAACCAAGCGCCTCCAGAATGGTCGTTGCCACGGCGGTGGTAGCGGTGATGTCTGTCCAGCCGACATCGGAGAAGCGCACACTGTCGCAATTGGCGAAGGCGGGGGCGGCGGCAAGCGTCAGGGCAGTGGTGGCGGCAATGGCGGATATGCGGCGCATGGCGATCTCCTGCTTGTTGGCGTTTTTGTTGATTGACGAGTCAATAAACAATCGGTTAGCTCGGTTGCAAGGTTTTTTCTCGGTTTTCTTCGGTTCGGCGGGCCTGCCCGGTCCCCGGCAATCACAGCAAACGGGACAGGATAATGCCCAAACTCGGTATGGAGCCTATACGACGTTCGGCGCTGATCAAGGCAACAATTGCCGAGATCGGCCATGTCGGCACGCTTGAGGTGACGGTCAGCCGCATTGCCAAGCGGGCAGGCATGTCCTCGGCGCTGGCCCATCATTACTTCGGCTCGAAAGAAGCGATTTTTCTGGCCGCCATGCGCCATGTGATGACCCTCTATGGTGCCGAGGTGCGCGGCGCGTTGGCCGCCGCCGATGGGCCCGAGGGCCGCGCGCTGGCAGTGATCCGCGCCTCGTTTTCGCCGGGCAGTTTCCGGCGTGAGGTGATCTCGGCCTGGTTGAATTTCTACGTTCTCGCCCAGACCCAGCCGCAGGCGCGCAGGCTTCTGGCTGTTTACCAGCGGCGTATGGTATCGAACCTGCGCCACGCTCTGCGCCCCTTGCTGGGCGCCAGGGCGCATCAGGTCGCCCGTTCGATCGCGGCGATGATCGACGGGGCCTATCTGCATGCGGTTCTGGGCCTTGAGGTGCCCGACGGCGCCGAAGCGGCCCGGCAGGTCGAGGACTATCTGGCACTGGCGCTAAAGAAGGGACCGCAGGCATGAGGGCACAACCCATTGCCAGCCATTTCATCGACGGTGCCTATGTCGAGGACAGCGCGGGTGCGCCGATTGATGTGATCTATGCCGCCAGCGGCGAAACCATCGCCCGCCTGCATGAGGCGACGCCTGAAATTATCGACCGGGCGCTGGCCTCGGCGGCACGTGCGCAGCGCGAATGGGCGAGGTTGATGCCGGTCGAGCGCGGGCGCATCCTGCAACGCGCCGCTGCGATCATCCGCGAGCGCAACCGCGAACTGTCCGAGTTGGAAACACTGGACACCGGCAAACCCTTGCAGGAAACGCTGGTGGCCGATGCGACATCCGGCGCCGATGCGCTGGAATATTTCGGCGGTATGGCGGCGACGGTTACGGGCGAATCCATCCCGCTGGGCCGCGATTTCGTCTATACCATCCGCGAACCCCTTGGCGTTTGCGTCGGCATCGGCGCGTGGAATTACCCCACCCAGATCGCCTGCTGGAAGGCCGCGCCCGCGCTGGCCTTTGGCAATGCGATGGTGTTCAAACCCTCGGAAGTGACGCCGCTGTGTGCGCTGAAGGTGGCCGAGATACTGTATGAAGCGGGCTTGCCTGCCGGGCTTTACAACGTGGTGCAGGGGCGCGGCGCGGTCGGCGCGGCACTGGTGACAGATCCGCGTGTGGCCAAGGTCTCGCTCACGGGATCGGTGCCGACAGGCCGCAAGGTCTATGCCGCTGCGGCCGAGGGCGTGCGCCATGTGACAATGGAGTTGGGCGGCAAATCGCCGCTGATCATCTTTGATGACGCCGATCTGGAAGATGCGATCGGCGGCGCGATGCTGGGCAATTTCTATTCCTCGGGCCAGGTCTGCTCCAACGGCACGCGGGTTTTCGTGCAGCGTGGCATCAAGGAGCGGTTTCTTGAGCGGTTGAAGGCCCGGACCGAGGCGATTGTCATGGGTGAGCCGATGGATGAAGCCACGCAGATGGGCCCCTTGGTAAATGCCGCGCAGATGGACAAGGTGCTGGGCTATATCGAGGCCGGACGCAACGAGGGCGCGCGGCTGATCACCGGCGGCGCGCGCCTCAACGGGCCGGGGTTCTATGTCCAGCCCACCGTTTTCGCCGATGTAACCGATGGCATGACCATCGCGCGCGAGGAAATCTTTGGCCCGGTCATGGCGGTGCTTGATTTCGACACCGAGGACGAGGTGATCGCGCGGGCCAATGACACCGAATTCGGCCTGTCAGCAGGTGTTTTCACCCGCGATCTGACCCGCGCGCACCGGGTTATTGGCCAGTTGGAGGCCGGAACCTGCTGGATCAACGCCTATAACCTTGCCCCGGTCGAGGCGCCCTTTGGTGGCTCAAAGATGTCCGGCGTGGGGCGTGAGAACTCAAAGGCGGCTGTCGAGCATTATACGCAGATCAAGTCGGTTTATGTGGGCATGGGCCCGGTCGACGCGCCCTATTGAAGCGCGCGGCCTTTCGGAGACGGGTATGGAAGCGGATTTTGTGATCATCGGCGCGGGTTCTGGCGGATCGGCCGTGGCCTATCGGCTGGCCGAGGCCGGGCATTCGGTGCTGGTGGTCGAGTTCGGTGGTTCGGACGCCGGGCCGTTCATCCAGATGCCGGGCGCGCTGTCTTATCCGATGAACATGTCCCGCTATGACTGGGGCCTGAAAACCGAGCCGGAGCCGCATCTGGGCGGGCGTGTTCTGGCTACGCCGCGCGGTAAGGTGGTGGGCGGGTCGTCCAGCATCAACGGGATGGTCTATGTGCGCGGGCATGCCTGCGATTTCGACCATTGGGAAGAGCAGGGCGCGCAGGGCTGGGCCTATGCCGATGTGCTGCCCTATTTCAAGCGGATGGAGAACTGGCACGCCGAGGGCGATATGGGCGCCGATGCCAGTTGGCGCGGCACCGAAGGGCCGTTGCATGTGACGCGCGGCAGCCGCCAGAATCCGCTGTTCAACGCCTTCATTCAGGCCGGATCGCAGGCGGGCTACCCGGTGACCGCCGATTACAACGGCGAGCAGCAGGAAGGGTTCGGCGCGATGGAGGCCACGATCTGGCGCGGTACGCGCTGGTCGGCGGCCAAGGCCTATCTGAAACCGGCGCAGAAAACGGGCCGCTGCACGCTGGTGCGCGGGCTGGCCGCGCGCGTGATACTGCGCGAGGGCAGGGCCGAAGGGGTGGAACTGGCTGACGGTCGGCGGTTGATGGCACGGCGCGAGGTGGTGCTGGCGGCTTCGTCGATCAATACGCCCAAACTGTTGATGCTTTCGGGCATCGGTCCTGCCGCGCATCTGGCCGAGCACGGTATCGATGTAGTGGCCGACCGCCCCGGTGTGGGTGCGAACCTTCAGGACCATCTGGAGCTGTATCTCCAGTTCGCTGCCAGTCAGCCGGTAACTCTTTACAAATACTGGAATATATTGGGAAAGGCCTGGGTCGGTGCGCAATGGCTGTTCGCAGGCACCGGCCCCGGCGCCTCGAACCAGTTCGAGGCTGCGGGCTTCATCCGCTCCAGCGCGGGCAAGGCCTATCCGGATATCCAGTTCCATTTCCTGCCCATCGCCGTGCGCTATGATGGCAAGGCCGCCGCCGAGGGGCACGGCTTTCAGACCCATGTCGGCCCGATGCGCTCCAAAAGCCGGGGGACGGTGCGGCTGCGCTCTGGCCGGGCCGAGGATGCGCCGGAAATCCGCTTCAACTACATGAGCCACCCGGACGACTGGGAGGAATTCCGCACCTGTATCCGCCTGACGCGCGAGATCATGGCGCAACCCGCCATGGCGCCCTATGTCAAACACGAGATCCAGCCGGGTGCGGCCCTGCACGACGATGCCGCGCTGGATGATTTCATTCGCCAGCACGCTGAAAGCGCGTATCACCCCTGCGGAACGGCGCGGATGGGACGGCGAGATGACCCAATGGCGGTGGTTGACCCGGAGGGGCAGGTGATCGGCGTGAGCGGGCTGCGGGTGGCCGACAGCTCGGTCTTTCCGCGCATCACCAACGGCAATCTGAACGCGCCCACAATCATGACCGGCGAGAAGATCGCTGACCATATCTTGTGCCGCCAGCCATTACCGCGCGCGAATGTGGTGCCGTGGACGCATCCGCAGTGGAAAATCGCCCAGCGTTAACTTTTGCGGCAGGTTTGAGTTGATCGCCACCGTGCCCCGGCCTAGATCGGGGATATGTTAACACTTCGTTCATTTTTAGTTCTTATGCTGGCGCTGGTGACTTCGGTGGGCCAGCCGATGGCGCATCCCTCGGCAGCGGGGATGGTTCTGGCTGGGCAAGCGCGGGTGATCGACGGTGACACGCTGGATATCAGTGGTGAACGTGTACGGCTGCACGGCATTGACGCGCCCGAAATGCGGCAGACCTGCGCGGCGCCCGATGGCGACTGGTCCTGTGGTGAATGGGCGCGCGATGAACTGTTGCGGCTGATCGGGGGCGCGGCGCTCCGCTGCACCGGGATAGAGCGTGACCGTTACGGCAGGCTGGTGGCTACCTGCCACGCGGACGGGCGGGATCTGGGCGCAGCATTGGTCGAGGGTGGGGCGGCCATCGCTTATCGCCGCTACTCGTACGCTTATACCGCGCAGGAAGACCGCGCGCGGCGAGCGCGCAGGGGGATGTGGGCCGAGGGTGAGACAGACCTTGTGCGCCCGGCCCAATGGCGACAAACTCAGACACCAGCGCAAGCTGCGCCAGGTGAATGTGCGATCAAGGGCAACATCTCGTCGAACGGACGCATCTACCATCTGCCGGGCCAGCGCGATTACGCGCTCACCCGGATTGATACAAGCCGGGGAGAACGCTGGTTCTGCACCGAGGAAGAGGCCAGCGCGGCGGGCTGGCGGAGGGCGCAGCGATGAAGCGAAGTGACCTTGAAACCCGAACCGGCCTGCCCGATGCGCTGCGCGTCTTGCTGGAAGACTATCCGCGCGACCTCTGGCAATCGCATCGCAATTTTGACGGCCTGACCCGGTTCTGGCTGGAACGGCATCTGATGTTCCGGCAGGTTCTGACCGAGCTTCAGGATGAAACCCGGACCTTTCTGGATCGTAACACCGACCCGCGCGCCTTTGGCGGGCGCACGGCGCAGATGGCCGGTTTCCTGATCAACCAGCTCCACGGGCATCACCAGATCGAGGATCATCACTATTTCCCAAAGCTTTCAGCCGCCGAAAAGCGGCTGGAACTTGGGTTCGAGATATTGGATGGCGATCATCATGCGCTCGATGCTCATCTGCACGACCTGACCGAAGTGACCAACACCCTGTTGCGCGCCATTAATGCGGGCAGCGATGCGACCGATCCGGCCGGTGCGCTGGAAGCCCGGCTTGGCGGTTTCGAGCGGTTTCTGGATCGCCATCTGACGGATGAGGAGGATCTGGTGGTGCCGGTAATTCTGCATCATGGCTTCAGACTCTGATCCAGATCAAGGGCGCGACCAGTGCGCGTGGTTAGCGTGGCGCTGAAATGAACAGGAGTTTCAGATGTCGCATACGCCACATGATCTTGCCGAAGAATTTCCCGATCAACACGAAAAGCTGCACGCGCTGAAATTGTCGGACCCCCATTTCGCGCGATTGGCTGACGACTATCACGAGGTGAACCGCGCAATCCATCGGGCCGAAAGCCTGGTTGAGCCAATGGCCGACGAGGCCGAAACCGAACTGCGCAAGAAGCGGCTGGCACTCAAGGACGAGATTGCCAGAATGTTGCGCAGCGCCTCGTGACGACAGGCAGACGCCGGGCCATGCTGCCCGGCGTTTGTCATATCTCGCGCGGGTTCTGGATTGCGTAGGGCAGCACGCCGCGGCTGTCAGGATCGATTCGCAGCGCGGCTTCGAGCGGCGGAACCGAGCGCTGGTGACAATCCGGTCGCGCGCAAATCCGGCAGGAAATGCCGATCGGTACGAATGCCTGGGGATGCGTCAGATCCATGTCGTCGGCATAGGTCAGTGCCTCTGCATGGCGGATCTCGCAACCCAGCCCGATCGCATATCGCTGAACCGGCGCACGGAATGAGCCGCCGGGCTTCGTCACCTCGCGCGCCAGACAGAAATAACGCACGCCATCGGGTGTTTCTGCCAACTGGCGGAGAAACCGCCCCGGTGTTTCAAACGCCTGATGCACATTCCATAGCGGGCAGGCACCACCATAGCGCGCAAATTGCAGCCGCGTCGCGGAATGGCGCTTGGTGATGGTGCCCGCCTGATCGACACGGACGAAAAAGAACGGAACCCCCTTCGCGCCGGGCCGTTGCAGGGTGGACAGGCGGTGGGCAACCTGTTCGATCGACGCGCCGAAGCGGTTGGCCAGCTCTTCAAGATCATGTCGCGTGCTTTGCGCGGCGTCCAGAAAAGCGCGATAAGGCAAAAGCACAGCACCGGCAAAATAGTTCGCCAGCCCCAGGCGTGCAATGGCGCGGGCCTCGTCCGACTGAAAGCGCGCCAGGTCAAGCGTGGCGTCGATCAGTTCGTTATTCGACAGGAGAGCAATCTGGTGCAGAAGCTGGAAGCGTCGCGTCTCGATCGGCGCAATTGCTGATAAAGTGATAGTTTTCGCCGCAGATTTATAGCTTCTGAGGGTTCTGGTATCGGAAAAGTGCAAAGTGATTCCGCGCTTTTCCAGCATTCGGTCAATCTTTTCGTCGATCTTTCCGGGGCCTTGCGCGAAATGCTCTGCCGCGCGGTCGACGGCGTCTATGTAGTTATCGCAGTAGTGGAAGAAATCCCGCACTTCTTCCCAAGGTGAGGCGCGCGGTGGGCGCTCGCCCTGACCAAGCGCTTCGTCAAGTGAGGCGAGGCGCTCGTGGCTTTGGCGATAGGCGTGGTGCAGTGCCAGAAGCGCGCGTGCCACGCCCGGCGCGTTGGAGGCCACGAGGCGCAGATCGGCCATGTTCGGGCCGGGGGCGGGAAAGACCGGGTCAGCCAGCGCCTCGCGCAGATCGGTGACCATGCGCTCGCTGTCGCCAGTGGCAAGTTCGGTAACATCGGTGCCGAATTCGCGTGCCAGCGCCAGAACAACCGCCGTGGAAACCGGTCGGTTGTTGTTCTCCATCTGGTTCAGATAGGGCAGGGATACCCCGAGCCGGGTGGCAAATTCCTTCTGGGTCAGTTGCAGCCTGGTGCGGATCTCGCGCAGTTTGGCACCGGCATAAAGCTTTTGAACGGGCATGATGGCCTCTTCATTTGCAACTTTGAAAGGGTAGCTTTGCAAACCTTGATTGCCAAGCCTCGTCAGCCGCGGCTCATGCGTTCGCGGTGTATCACCGCCAGGACCGCTAGAAGGGAGGCGATCGCGCTGCCGAGCATGATCAGAACCAGCGGCCAGGCCCCTGATCCGGGCACCAGCAACAGCCCTGCCAGCGCCGAGAGCGCGGCGCCGCCACCGATCATGATCGCCCCGCCAAGGCCCGAAGCGGTGCCCGCCAGATGTGGCCGTACCGACAACATGCCGGCCGTCGCATTCGGCAGCACCATGCCGTTGCCGATGCCGACAAAGACAAAACAGCCAAAAAACACAAAAGCCGTAGCCAGCCCGGTGCCGAGCATGGTTGCCTGCAACGACAGCCCCGCCAGCGTGATGATCGCGCCGGTCAGGATCATCCGGTTCACCCCCATCCGCACCGAGAACCGTCCGGAAAGAAAGTTTCCCCCCGCATAGCCCAGCGCGGTGAAGGCAAAGAGGCCGCCCAGCGCGGTCGGGCTGAGCCCGTAGATCACCGTGCCGACAAATGGCGCGCCGCCCAGAAACGCAAAGAACACGCCCGAGGCAAAGCTGGAAGACAGCACATAGCCCCAGAACCGGCGCGAGGCGAAAAGCTCTGGATAATCGCGGATCTGCGCCATCATGCTGGTGGGCCGGGTGCGCGCTGTTTCGCCCAGATCGGCCCATGTCAGCGCCAAGACCAGCACGCCTGCCAACGCCAGCAATACGAAATTGGCCTGCCAGCCAAGGACTTCATCCACCACCCCGCCAATCACCGGCCCCAGCATCGGCACGATCGACATGCCCATGGTGACATAGCCCAGCATCGAGGCCGCCTGTGCCTCGTCTACCATGTCGCGCACCACCGCCCGGCTGAGCGCCATGGCTGTGGCAATGACGGCCTGTGCCATGCGGAATATCAGGAAGATATCGGCCGTCGGGGCCAACAGCGTGCCAATACTGGCCAGCACGAACAGCCCCATGCCGATAAGCAGCACGTTGCGTCGGCCGTATCGGTCCGAGAGCGGGCCGATGAGGATTTGCAGTATCGCGCTGACGCCCAGATAGAGCGACACCGAAAGCTGCATCACCGCGTAATCCACCTCGAAATATGCTGCCATGTTGGGCAGCGAGGGTAGAAAGATGTTCATCGACAACGCCGAAAGTCCCGCAATCAGGATCAGCGTGGCAATATGCGGGGGCGAAGTGCGGTCCAGAAACCGGCTTGGGCGTTTTGTCATAATTTCACAAGTGTATTTTCGGCTGGCGAGGAAGTCCAGTGTGGCTCAGTTTCATTTGTGGAAGATGAACCAGGCGCCGAGGGCGATGAAACCAAAGCCCGCCAGATGGTTCCAGCCAAGCGGTTCGCGCAGATAGAAAACTGAAAAAATGGCGAAAACAGAAAGCGTGATCACTTCCTGAATGGTCTTGAGCTCGGCCGCAGAAAAATGACCGTGGCCGATCCGATTTGCCGGCACCTGCAACAGGTATTCGAAAAAGGCGATGGCCCAACTGATCAGGATCACCGCGATCAGAGGGGCCGTCTTGAACCTGAGATGGCCATACCAGGCGAATGTCATGAAGATGTTGGACAGCAAAAGCAGTCCGATGGTGACAACGGGAACGGGAAGCGACATTGACGCGATCTCGGGGTTGGGGCTCTTTGCTTTAGCCTGCGTTGGCGGCCAGGAGAAGCGGTAATAATTTGCAATTATTCAATTAGCATTCGAGGATTGCAGAATGGTTTGCAAATTTTCTCAAAATTGCTTTCGCTTCCCGCGCTTCACCCCTATTTTGCCCCCCAAATCCGAGGAGGGGCACCATGAAGGACATTCTGCACGAGCTTGAGGCCCGTCGCCAGGCCGCGCGCCTTGGCGGTGGTCAGCGCCGGATCGATGCGCAGCACGCCAAGGGCAAGCTGACAGCGCGCGAGCGCATCGCGCTGTTGCTGGATGAGGGCTCGTTTGAAGAGTTCGACATGTTCGTGGCTCATCGCTGCACCGATTTCGGCATGGAGGCCGAGCGCCCGTCAGGCGACGGGGTGGTGACCGGCTGGGGTACGGTGAACGGGCGGATGGTCTATGTGTTCAGCCAGGATTTCACGGTTTTCGGCGGCTCACTGTCAGAGACCCATGCCGAAAAGATCTGCAAGATCATGGATATGGCCATCCAGAACGGTGCGCCGGTGATCGGCCTCAATGATTCGGGTGGTGCGCGGATTCAGGAAGGGGTCGCCAGCCTTGCGGGCTATGCCGATGTGTTCCAGCGCAACATCATGGCCTCGGGCGTTGTACCGCAGATCTCGGTGATCATGGGGCCTTGTGCGGGCGGTGCGGTCTACAGCCCGGCGATGACTGATTTCATCTTTATGGTGCGTGATTCGTCTTACATGTTCGTCACCGGCCCCGATGTGGTGAAGACCGTCACCAACGAGATCGTCACCGCAGAAGAACTGGGCGGGGCCTCGACCCATACCAAGAAATCCTCGGTGGCCGATGGCGCGTTTGAGAATGATGTCGAGGCGCTGATCGAGGTGCGTCGCCTGATCGATTTCCTGCCGCTCAACAACCGCGAAAAGCCTCCCGTCCGGCCGTTTTTCGACGATCCCGCGCGGATCGAGGAAAGCCTGGATACGCTGATCCCCGACAATCCCAACACACCCTATGACATGAAGGAGTTGATCCTGAAGGTCGCGGATGAAGGTGATTTCTACGAAATCCAGGCCGATTTCGCCAAGAACATCATCACCGGGTTTATCCGGCTGGAGGGGCGCACCGTGGGTGTGGTGGCCAACCAGCCGATGGTGCTGGCCGGTTGTCTGGATATCGACAGCTCACGCAAGGCGGCGCGTTTCGTGCGCTTCTGCGATGCGTTCGAGATTCCGATCCTGACATTCGTCGATGTGCCCGGCTTCCTGCCCGGTACCGGGCAGGAATACGGCGGGGTGATCAAGCATGGCGCGAAGCTCCTGTTTGCCTATGGCGAGGCGACGGTGCCCAAGGTGACGGTGATTACCCGCAAGGCCTATGGCGGGGCCTATGACGTGATGGCGTCCAAGCATCTGCGCGGCGATTTCAACTATGCCTGGCCGACCGCCGAGATCGCGGTGATGGGCGCCAAGGGCGCGGTCGAGATCCTGTATCGCAGCGAGTTGGGCGACAAGGACAAGATCGCCGCGCGCACCAAGGATTACGAGGACCGGTTTGCCAATCCCTTCGTGGCGGCTGAGAAGGGCTTCATCGACGAGGTGATCATGCCCCAGTCCACCCGCAAGCGGCTGTGTCGGGCCTTTGCCTCTCTGCGCAACAAGAAGCTGACGAACCCATGGAAAAAACACGATAACATCCCTCTGTGAACCCCGCCATGCGCCTACTTCTGCCCGCATCCCTTTGCTTTCTGGCCGCGCCTCTTGGTGCGCAAGAGCAACTGGTGCTGCCCTCGGGGCGGGCGGTTGTGGTGCAGGAAATCCTGTGGGACGTGGATGCGCAATCCGGTCGTTTTCGCTTCGTTGCCCCCTGGATTGCCGCGGCCGGGGGCGATATGGGATCCGTTCATGCCGATATGATGGCGCTCTGTCGCGACTACGCCTTGCCGATACTGAACGGGCTTCATCCGGAGGGCGAAAGCGTTGTGATCTCGTTCTCGTCGGAACCTTCTGAGTTCGGCGCCATTAATCCCGATGTCGTGCAGTTCTTCGAAGGTTTTACAATTGCCGGACAAGACTGCATATGGAGTCAGTACTGATGCTTTCGCTAGATATTGTTCCGCAACGCCGCAATGCAGCGTCCGATGATGCCGGCGCGCCACAGGCGTCTGGTGGCGCGGGTGCACTCAGCGCAAAAAACTGGCGCAACCTCTTGAATTACGCTAACGTCCGGCGCAGCACTGTCAGCAAGGCATGTGTGAAGCAAATCATCCGGCGGGACGTCGTCGCGGCTCGACCGGGGAACGAAGAGAGCAGGAGACCTCTATGTCCAAGACCCTTATCACCGCTGTCGCAGCCGCCTTCAGCTTGGCTATCCTCGCTGGCTGTGACCAGAACCGCCAGGAAGAATTCACGATCGTCGAGCCGGTTCAGCCGATCTATCAGGAGCCGGTTGCCAGCTCCAAATACCGCTGATCGCTCACCGCGTGGCATGATCTTTCCATCAGGGCGGGTCACCGCCCTGATGGTGTTGTTTTGCGCGGTTTCCGGCAGGGAGGCTCTCCCATGCTGAAGCATCGCGGCTTTCCGGGGCGCCTTCCCGGCACCGATTTCCAGTTCACCATCCGCCGCGCCAACAAGGACGGCGCCTCGCCGTTGATCTCTCGCAAACGCTTTGCTGATCGCCGTCCCGCTGACCGGCGCGCTGACCGCGCTTTCATGGCCGCCCTTTGGGAGCATTTCGGCGAGGAGCCGTTCGAGCGTGGCAATCTGGATGCCGGTCGCCTGTCGTGGCTTTTCGGCCGTGAAGTGGTCGCCGCCGAACAACCCTTTGATCCCAAAAGCTATGAGGCGCTCTTGCGCATCAACCTGCCTGTTGCGCAGGCCAGCTTTCCCGAGGTTTTCGCCCCCGATGAAGAGCCGCTCGACGAGGGCGATGATTGGGACGATGGGGAAGATCGGTGATGGCTGGTTTTGCGCAGGCTTTTCGAGGCGATGGAACCGTGGTTTGCGCCGCGCGTTGCACCAGCGAACGCAACAACGGAGTCCCGAAGCCATGTGGAAATCCATCACGCTTCCGCTCGCAGCCGTCGCGGCGCTTGCCGCTTGCGGCAACAATCCAGGTGAACAGGCGCTTATCGGTGGCGGTGCCGGGGCTGTCGGCACTGCCGTTCTGGGCGGCGATCCGATCGTCGGCGCAGCCGTCGGTGCCGGGGGTAACGTGCTGTTTTGCCAGGCGTATCCGCACCGCTGTCGCCGCTGAACGCGGACGCAACCCGCAATCCGTCATGCCGTCCGGCCCCGTTGGGGTTCGGGCGGTTTTTCGTATCCGTTGAACGATCAGCCCAGATGGGCTTGGGGGAGAAAGTATGTTCAAGAAGATCCTGATCGCGAACCGAGGTGAAATCGCCTGCCGGGTGATCAAGTCGGCGCGCAAGATGGGCATCAGGACGGTTGCGGTTTATTCCGATGCCGACCGCAACGCGCTGCATGTGCGCATGGCCGATGAGGCCGTGCATATCGGCCCGCCCCCCGCGAACCAGTCTTATATCGTGATCGACAAGATCATGGACGCGATCCGCGCCACCGGGGCCGAGGCCGTGCATCCGGGCTATGGTTTTCTGTCGGAAAACATGAACTTCGCCGCCGCACTTGAGAAAGAGGGCGTGGCCTTCATCGGTCCGCCTTCGGGGGCGATCGAGGCGATGGGCGACAAGATCACCTCGAAGAAGATCGCCGCCGAGGCCGGGGTCAGCACCGTGCCCGGCTATATGGGGCTGATCAAGGACGCAGACGAGGCAGTGAAGATCAGCGGCGAGATCGGCTATCCGGTGATGATCAAGGCCTCGGCAGGCGGCGGCGGCAAGGGCATGCGGATCGCCTGGAACGACGACGAGGCGCGCGAGGGTTTTCAGAGCTCCAAGAACGAGGCGGCGTCAAGCTTCGGAGACGACCGCATCTTCATCGAGAAATTCGTGACGCAGCCGCGGCATATCGAAATTCAGGTTCTTGCCGACAAGCACGGGAATTACACCTATCTTTTCGAGCGCGAATGCTCGATCCAGCGGCGTAACCAGAAGGTCATCGAAGAGGCGCCTTCGCCGTTTCTTGATCAGGCAACGCGCAAGGCGATGGGCGAACAAGCCGTCGCATTGGCGCGCGCCGTGGGCTACACCAGCGCCGGAACGGTTGAATTCATTGTCGACGGCAGCCGCAATTTCTATTTCCTGGAGATGAACACCCGCCTGCAGGTGGAGCACCCGGTAACCGAGTTGATCACCGGCGTCGATCTGGTGGAACAGATGATCCGCGTTGCCGCGGGAGAGCCGTTGCCCTTCACGCAGGACGATCTGAAGATCAAGGGCTGGGCGATGGAAAGCCGGCTTTACGCCGAAGACCCCTATCGCAACTTCCTGCCTTCGATCGGCCGCCTGACCCGCTATCGCCCGCCAGTTGAGGGCGCTACCCCCACCGGAGGGATCGTGCGCAACGATACCGGCGTGTTCGAGGGGGGCGAGATCAGCATGTATTATGACCCGATGATCGCCAAGCTCTGCACCTGGGGCGCCACGCGCGATGCCGCAATCGAAGAGATGCGGCTGGCACTGGACACATTCGAGGTGGAGGGGATCGGCCACAACCTTCCCTTCTGCTCGGCCGTGATGGAGCATCCGCGCTTTGCCTCGGGCAATATCACGACGGCCTTCATTGATGAGGAATATCCTGATGGCTTTCAGGGCGTTACACTTTCCGAAACCATGCTGCGCCGGGTCGCCGCCGCCGCCGCCGCGATGAACCGGGTGGCCGAGATCCGCCGCTCGCGTATCTCTGGCCGGATGGACAATCATGAGCGCAAGGTGGGTGATGACTGGGTGGTCAGCCTGCAAGGCACGAATCTGGCACTGTCGATCCGCGCCGACAAGTCCGGGGCAACGGTGGTTTTCGCTGAAGGCGACAGCATGCGTGTCGAATCGGACTGGGTGCCGGGTCAGCCGCTTGCACGGCTTCTGGTTGATGGTGACCCGCTGGTGCTCAAGGTCAACCGCATTACCGGCGGCTACCGGATGCGGCTGCGCGGGACGGATCTGAAGGTTCATATCCGTACGCCGCTACAGTCCGAACTGGCCGCACTGATGCCTGAGAAACTACCGCCCGACACATCCAGACTGCTGCTTTGCCCGATGCCCGGCCTTATTGTGAAGCTCTCGGTATCCGAGGGTGACGAGGTGTTCGAGGGTCAGGCATTGTGCACCGTCGAGGCGATGAAGATGGAAAACATCCTGCGCGCCGAACGCCGCAGCACGGTCAGGAAGATCAACGCCAGTGTCGGCGGGTCGCTGGCGGTGGACGATGTGATCATGGAGTTCGAATAAGATGAACCCCGGCGCCCCTTCATCTTGCCGAAAATACGCGCGGGGGGAGGCGGCGACAGCCGGCGGGGGGCGGCAGCCCCCCTGCTACCGCCCGGCGGGCCGCCGCTCCATCATCTCCTGCCGACGCAGCGGGAACCGGTCGATCACCGCGTTCAACTCGCGCACATCGCGCGGGGCAGGGCGGCGCTGCTTGATCTCGCCATCCTTGTCGATGATCGCCAGCATGAAGCCGCGCGGGCGCAGCCGCTGGCGCAGTTCGCTGCCCGACGCGCGGTCGGTATCGATGATCACCACCACGTCGCGCTCAAAAAGATCGTCTGCGCGTTCATCGATGTCGCGCATCTGGCGGATGAAGGCCGGGTCGTTGGGCGTGTCGGCCATGACCGCGAGTATCCGCCATTCCCACAGGAATGAATCAATATTGACGTCAACAGCGTTGAGAATGCGCAGGCCTTCAGGGGCGACAGCTTCCTCTGGCACCGGCGGGGCGCTTTCGTCCGCAGTGGACGACTGGGCCGCAATGGTCTCGGGTGGAACATCTGCCAGCATGGTCATTGGCAGTGCGGCAATCACGAGGGCTAGCAGGATCGGTTTCATCGGCAAGGTCATGGGGCCTCCTGTTGGCACTGATATAGGCAAGATCAGCGGGAATACACCAGCCACGACAATGAATTTGCCGCGATACCTTGTGTCGTGGCCAGAAATGCAAGGGATGACGGCATGACGGACAAAGCTCCCAACCTCAGCGACTGGGCCGCACTGGCCGAAAAGGAACTCAAGGGCCGCCATCCGGACAGCCTGGTCTGGGAGACGCTGGAGGGAATCGCGGTGAAGCCGCTGTACACCGAGGCTGATCTGGAAGGGCTGAACCATCTGGGCACGGTGCCCGGTCATGCGCCCTTTACCCGCGGTGTGCGTGCGACCATGTATGCCGGGCGGCCCTGGACGATCCGGCAATATGCCGGTTTTTCCACCGCCGAGGAATCGAACGCGTTTTACCGCAAGGCACTGGCGGCCGGGCAGCAGGGCGTATCGGTCGCATTCGACCTGGCCACCCATCGCGGCTATGACAGCGATCATCCGCGCGTTGAGGGCGATGTCGGCAAAGCGGGCGTGGCGATCGACTCGGTCGAGGACATGAAGATCCTGTTCGATGGCATCCCGCTGGAAAAAGTCAGCGTTTCCATGACGATGAACGGTGCCGTTATTCCCATTCTCGCCAGTTTCATCGTCACCGGCGAAGAGCAGGGCGTGGATCGGGCGCTGCTTTCGGGCACCATTCAGAACGATATTCTGAAGGAATTCATGGTCCGCAACACCTATGTCTATCCGCCCGAACCCTCGATGCGGATCATCGCCGATATCATCGAATACACGGCGGCCGAGATGCCGAAGTTCAATTCGATCTCGATTTCCGGCTATCACATGCAGGAAGCGGGCGCGAATCTGGTGCAGGAACTGGCCTTTACGCTGGCCGACGGTCGCGAGTATGTCCGCGCGGCACTGGCGCGCGGCATGGATGTCGATGCCTTCGCCGGGCGGCTGTCGTTCTTCTTTGCCATCGGCATGAATTTCTTCATGGAAGCTGCCAAACTGCGCGCCGCGCGTCTTCTCTGGCACCGGATCATGTCCGAATTCAACCCGAAGAAGCCCGGCTCGCTCATGCTGCGCACCCATTGTCAGACCTCGGGAGTGTCTTTGCAGGAGCAAGACCCCTATAACAACGTCGTGCGCACCGCCTACGAGGCGATGGCGGCTGCCCTGGGCGGCACGCAATCGCTGCACACCAACGCGCTCGACGAGGCGATTGCGCTGCCCACCGAATTCTCCGCCCGGATCGCGCGCAATACCCAGCTTATCTTGCAGGAAGAAACCGGCATCACCAATGTCGTCGATCCGCTGGCCGGATCGTATTACGTCGAAAAGCTGACTGCCGACATGGCTGAGGCGGCGTGGAAGCTGATCTGTGAAGTTGAAGATCTGGGGGGCATGACCAAGGCAGTCGCCTCGGGCATGCCCAAGCTGCGCATTGAGGAATCGGCCGCGCGGCGTCAGGCCAAGATTGACCGCGGCGAGGATGTGATTGTCGGGGTCAACAAGTATCGCCTGGCCAAGGAAGACCCGATCGACATTCTGGACATCGACAACGCCCGCGTCCGTGACGGACAGATCGCCCGGCTCGAAAAGATCCGTGCGACCCGCGATGCTGACGCCTGCGCCGCGGCACTTGCGGAACTGGAACGCCGCGCGCGCGAAGGTGGCAACCTTCTGGAAGCGGCTGTTGAGGCGGCGCGCGCGCGCGCCACGGTCGGAGAGATCAGCATGAGCATGGAAAAGGTCTTTGGTCGTCACCGCGCCGAGGTGAAGACCCTGGCCGGCGTTTACGGCGCCGCCTATGAGGGCGATGACGGGTTCGCCGAGATCCAGCGCGAGGTCGAGGCATTTGCCGAAACCGAAGGCCGCCGCCCCCGGATGCTGGTGGTCAAGATGGGTCAGGACGGCCATGATCGCGGCGCCAAGGTCATTGCCACGGCCTTTGCCGATATCGGCTTTGATGTCGATGTCGGGCCGCTGTTCCAGACGCCCGAGGAGGCGGCGCAGGATGCCGTTGACAACGACGTTCATGTCATCGGCATTTCCAGCCAGGCGGCGGGCCACAAGACCCTTGCGCCGAAACTGGTGGCGGCGCTCAAGGCGGCAGGGGCGGACGATATTCTGGTGATCTGCGGTGGTGTGATACCGCAGCAGGATTATCAGTATCTTTTCGATCACGGCGTAAAGGCGATCTTCGGGCCGGGCACTCACATCCCCAGCGCAGCGCGCGATATCCTGAAGCTGATCCGCGAAGCAAGGGGCTGAAGGGAGCGAAAGCAGCCTTTCGCCCGAATCCCAAACGGGAATCGGCTCAAGCCGCCGTTCCACGCTTGCAATGTCATGCGTTCCGGGGGCACAGTTGGCGTTGCCAGGAGAAAGGAGCGCGACGTGCTCTGTTTCGACCATCTTGCAATCGCAGCCGAGGCGTTGGCGTCGGGCGCCGCCATGATTGCCGAGACACTGGGCGTGCCGCTTGAGCCGGGCGGCACGCATCCGTCGATGGGCACGCACAACCGGCTTTTGTCACTGGGACCGGGCGAGTATCTTGAGGTCATCGCTATTGACCCGGCCGCCCCGCCACCACCGCAGCCGCGCTGGTTCGCGCTTGATGATTTTTCAGGGCCGCCGCGCCCTCGCGCCTGGATCGCGCGGGCCGAGGCGCATGAAGCCGTGCAAAATGCCGCGCCGCTGGATGCGGCGCTGGCGTTGGCTCCGTCGGGAATTGGCCGCCCTATGGATTTTGCCCGCGGTGATCTGCGCTGGTCCATGGCAGTCCCTGAATCCGGCTGGCTGCCCTATGACGGGCTTTTTCCGGCATTGATCGGCTGGCACGGCACGGCCCATCCCGGTGACACGCTGCCGGATCGAGGAGTCCGGTTGCGTTGGCTGGTGCTTAGCCACCCCGATGCCGGAGCCTTGCGCGCCGTTCTGGCGCCTTTGATCACCGATGCGCGCCTGGTGATAACGCTGGGCGGCGAACCCTCGCTGGCAGCCGAGTTCGATACACCCCTGGGGCCGCGGATACTGGCGTGAAGCGCGCGCCCTGCGCCATTGTGCCGCTGCAGCAAAACCATTTCCATTACCCTGCCTGCCGGGATAAACTGAATATATGTCCATCTGGTCCCGCATCACCGCCGCGCTTGCGGCACTGGCCGCAGGCGAGCCGTTCAGCGCGGTGCTGGACCGGATGCGTCTGGCGCCCGAGCGCTCGGTGGCCTTCACCATCGGCGTCATCGCGCTGGGCGCGAAGCTCGCCAAGGCCGACGGGCAGGTCACCCGCAGTGAGGTTGCGGCCTTTCGCCGGGTTTTCACCATCCCCCCCGAGGAGGAGGCCAATGCCGCTCGGGTCTTCAATCTGGCGCGGCAGGATGTGGCGGGATATGACGCCTACGCCCGCAAGATCGCGGCGATGTTTCCGCCACGTGATCCGGTCTTGCGCGATCTGATGGAGGGGCTTTTCTACGTTGCCGTGGCGGATGGCTGCTTTCACCCCAAGGAAGAGGTCTTTCTGCGCGATGTTGCACAGATTTTCGGCTTGTCCGATGCCTGTTTTCAGGCGCTGATCACGCGGTTCGTGCCCGGCGCGGCGCCAGACCCCTTTGCCTTGCTGGAGGTGCCGCCCGATGCCAGCCTTGAGGAGGTGCGCCGCGCCTATCGGCGCATGGTTCGCGAAAGCCACCCGGATGCACTGCGCGCCCGCGGTGTCCCTGACGAGGCTGTCCGGCTGGCCGAAGAGCGGCTGGCGGCGCTGAATTCCGCCTGGGACGAGGTGCAGGCGTTGAAGGCGGCCTGAGGGTTGGCTGAAGTCAGGATTGGTTCACCAGGCCACCATCCTCGGGGCCGGACCGCGTGGTTTCGGAAGGGGCGGTGTCGTTTTCCGCTTCAATGTCTGCTTTCCACCGCGCATTGTTGCGCGCGATGCGCACATTGGTGCTTACACCCAGCGTTTTCGCCAAAGAGGCCAGGCGCTGTTGTGCCACCTCGCCGAACAGGTCGCGCATTTCGGGCTTAAGCACCAGCTCCAGAAGCTTTTTCTTCGGAAAGTAGCGCAATTCGCCCGCCGCATCGGGCCCGCCGATGGAAAACATCGCGCCAAACCGCATGGCGCGGCCCAGCATGATCGCCTGGCGGATATCGGCATCATCGAGGAGTTTCAGAAGCGGGGTCAGGCGACTGTCGGTGCCACCGTTCTTGTAGCGGTTCATAAGGGCCAGGCCCAGAAACACCCGGCCCTTATGGTCCAGCCCACCAAGATTGGCGCGGGTGGCAGTGTCAAAGCAGCTTTCCGAGCGATAGTCAGGGTGCGCGCGCCAGTTCACGTCATGCAACAGGCAGGCGGCCTTGATCAGCCGCAATCGCTCGGCGGGGGCGTTGCGATACAGGGGCATGAGGAACTGGAACAGGCGGCGCCCGAAGCCGGGCAGGCGGGCGCTGGCAGCCTCGGCATGGCGGCAGGCCTCGATCAGCGGGTCGCGGGCGCGTAGCGTGTCGGGCATCTGCTCAAACAAAAGCCCCTCGCGGATGCCATAGCTGGAAACGTGAATCTCGCGCGGGCGAAAGATATGCAGAATCTGGCGCAGAACCACCGTTGCCAGCGGCACCAGCAGGATGCGCTCGGGCGAGATTCCGGTGCGGTCGCGCAGTTTCTTGAGGTCCTGCCCCTCCAGCCAGTCGATGGTCTTGCGGATGGATTTTGGGGTCATCGCGTATTCGTGCAGCACCGTCAGCGGGTAGCCCCGGCGCTCCATGTCCAGCCTCGCCAGCGCCCGCCAGGAGCCGCCGACCAGATACAATGCCTTGTGCTCGGTGCCGATCTCGTCGCGCAATCCGATCAGCACCTTGTTGATATAGCTCCGCAATCCTTTCTTGCCGCCGGGAACCTGTTGCAGGCGGAAGGGGCCCAGCGGCGTGCTGACACGGCGGGTGACGGTGTTGTCGCCGATCTCGGCCAGTTCCATCGACGAGCCGCCGATATCGCAGACCAGCCCGCGCGCGCCGGGCCAGCCCAAAAGCACACCCTGCGCTGAAAAGCGGGCTTCCTCGGCACCGTCGATGACTTGCATTTCCAGCCCGGTCTGGGCTTCGACCTCGGCCTTGAATTCTGCGCCATCTTCGGCTTCCCGAACCGCGGCGGTGGCGGCCATGGTCAGGCTGGTCAGGTGCATTTCGCGTGCCAGAAGCGCGAATCGGCGGAGGGCTGCAAGTGCGCGCTGCCGGCCTTCGGGGTTCAGCCGCCCGGACTCTGACATGCCTCGGCCCAGGCCGCAGAGAATTTTCTCGTTGAAGAAATAGGCGGGCGAGCGTGCTGCCCCGTCGAACACAACCATCCGCACCGAGTTGGAGCCGACATCGATCACGCCGACCCTTTCCAATGCGCGCACCGATGGGTCCTGAAACAGGGCAGGGCCATGAAAGCCACGGATCGGCGTGGGGTTGGGCGGGGGGACGCGCGTTTCGCTCTGGTCGTCGACTGTCATGCAGCGCTTCCTTGTGCTCAACCTGGGCTGTTCTATGCACGTGGTCCGCGCGGCGTCAACCGCCGTGACCGCGTGTCGCGCGCTGACAGATCATCAATCATTGCCATGCGCCAGTTCGATCACATCGCGTGCGCCGGCCGAGCCGCGCCCGGAAAGCGACGGGTTTTCCATGAAGAACCGGTGGCAATTGAACAACAACCGGTCCTCGCTTGAACCCGGCTCCGGCAGGTTCCGGCTGTAGCGCCCGGTGCCGTCAAGCACCCATGTCTGCGCCTCGTCGTGCAGATTGGCGGCCATGACCTGCTGCACGATCTGCGCCTTGACGGTCCTGTTCCTGATCTCGACCAGGGTTTCCACCCGGCGCAAAAGGTTGCGGCCCATCCAGTCCGCCGACGAAATGAATACCCGCGCACTCTCGGACGCCAATCCGTGGCCCGAGCCGAAACAGACGATGCGGGAATGCTCCAGAAAACGGCCAACAATGGATTTGACCCGGATATTCTCGGAGAACCCCTTGATCCCTGGCCGAACCCCGCAAATCCCCCGGATCACAAGCGAAATCTGCACGCCGGCCTGCGAGGCGGCATAGAGCGCGTCAATGACATCGGGTTCGATCAGCGAATTCATCTTCGCCCAGATCTGGGCCGGGCGCCCGGCGCGGGCATGATCGGCCTCGGCGGCGATCAACTCGATCAGCCGTGTTTTCAACGTCAAGGGCGAGATCGCCAGATTTTCAAGCATCGCCGGTTCAGCATAGCCCGAAAGGTAGTTGAACACGCGCGCCGCATCGCGCCCCAGCGCCGGATCGCAGGTCAATAGCGACAGGTCTGTATAGATGCGCGCGGTGATCGGATGATAGTTGCCGGTGCCGAAATGGGTATAGGTGACCAGCTTGTCTCCCTCACGTCGCACGACAGTGCTGATCTTGGCGTGGGTCTTGTAGTGGATGAAGCCGTAGACCACATGCGCCCCGGCGCGTTCCAGCCGCCGTGACTGGCGGATGTTCGCGGCCTCGTCAAACCGCGCCTTCAACTCGACAAAGGCGGTCACCGATTTGCCCGCTTCCGCCGCCTCGCACAGCGCCGAGACAATCGGGCTTTCGCGCGAGGTGCGATAGAGCGTCTGCTTGATGGCCAGCACATTGGGGTCGCGCGCGGCCTGTTCCAGAAAGCGCACCACCATGTCGAAGGTCTCGTAAGGGTGGTGCAGCAGCATGTCCTTTTGCCGGATCGCGGCAAAGATATCGCCGTCGTGGTCCTGCACGCGCTCGGGAATGCGCGGTGTAAAGACCGGCCATTGCAGGTCGCGCCGGCTGTCCAGAACCAGTTCCTTGATATCGGCCATGCCCAGAAGGCCGTCCACCTCGACGACCTCGTCGGCACTGACCTCAAGCTCTTCCATGATCATTTCACGCAGTTCGGGCTGCGCATCGACGGTCAGTTTCAGGCGCACCACCTCACCCCGGCGGCGACGCTTGAGCGCAACCTCGAATTCGCGCACCAGATCCTCTGCTTCCTCCTCAACCTCCATGTCGCTGTCGCGCAGCACCCGGAACGCACAGGAATTGCGCGGGCTGTATCCCGGGAAGAGCGCCTGAAGCTGGTCCAGCAACAATTCTTCCAGCGGCAGGAAGCGGTGGCAACCGGGTTCGGCGGGCAGGGGGATGAACCGGTCAATCTGCTGCGGGACTGGCAGGATAGCGTTGCGACGAAACTTGTCTGCCCGCCGCTCGATCTGAAGCGCAAGGCAGAAGCCCAGGTTGGGGATGAAGGGGAAGGGATGCGCCGGATCGACCGCGAGCGGCGAGAGCATCGGAAAGACGTTGGACAGGAAGTATTCACCCAGCAGGGCGCGGTCCTGCGGGCTGAGATCGGCGCGGGTGAGGATATGGATCCCCTCTGCTTCCAGCTTGGAAACCAACTTGCCGAAGGTCTGTTGCTGCGCCGCCATCAGTTGGCGCGCGTCCTCGTTGATCAACGCCAGCTGTTCGTCGGGGCTGCGCCCGTCGATTGACGGCATACTGTTGCCCGCGCGTTTCAGTTCGCGCAGGCCAGCCACGCGGACGGTATAGAATTCGTCCAGGTTGGTGGCCGAGATCGACAGGAAGCGCACCTGCTCAAGCAGCGGAACACGCGGGTTCGATGCCTCTTCCAGCACGCGCCAGTTGAAAGCCAGCCAGGACAGTTCGCGGTTGAAAAAACGGTCGGGTGAGGCCGGATCGAAACCTTCGGGCGGATCGATCGGTTCAGGAAAGGATGCGTGGAGGAAATCTGCCTTGTTCATGATTCAATCATCGTTACATAATATGACAGTTCCATGAAAGCGCTCAGGATTGGCCCCTGTCGAGGGGGGGCGCAGCGGTTTCGGCTAGAATTTCCTGTGCCAGTGCTCTGTTTACAGGCCGCCCCAACGCCAGCGCCCGCCGATCCAGCAAGGCCACCACCGCGCGGGCCTGCGCCAGCGACCGCTCCATGCGCGCCAGCAGATAGTCGATAAGCGCAGGCTGGATACGGATCTGGCGGTCGTTGAACAGCTTGACCAGCACCGCCGCCAGCAGGGCATCGTCCGGCGGCGCCAGGGCAACATGCGTTGCCGCGTTCAACCGCGAGAGCAGGTCGGGCAGGGCAAGGCGCCAGTCACGCACTGGGGCGCGGGCGCTCAGAAGCAGGCTCTGGCCGTGGGCCTGAAGGTGGTTGTGCAGGTGAAACAGCGCCTCTTCGGCCGGGCTGCGGGCCACGGCATCGGCATCGTCAATTGCCACCGAGGCGGGGGGGGCGCGCAGGAGCGCGGGCAGGGCAGTGACAAGATCGCCCGGCGCGATGACTTGTGCGCCCGTCCTCACGGCCCAGATATGCGCCAGATGCGTCTTGCCCGCGCCCGGTGGGCCGGTCAGAACCAGCTTGCCCGATGGCAGGCCGGCCGGGTTCTCGATCGCCGCCAGCGCCAGCGCGTTTGACGCAGTCTCAAGAAAATCTTCGCGCCCCAGCGCGGTCCGGGTGGGCAGGCCCAAGGGCAGCTGGGTGCCTTGCGGTGGGCGGTGGGGCATGGCGGCTCAGATCTGTTTTTCGGGCAGGTTGACGACCAGGCCGTCCAGATCCTCGGTCACCTTGATCTGGCACGTCAGGCGTGAGCGCACCGGGTCGGGCTGCCAGGCGAAATCCAGCATGTCCTCTTCCATCGGGTCGCGGGGCGGCAGGCGACCAACCCAGTCGGCGGCAACATAGACATGGCAGGTCGAACAGGCGCAGGCCCCTCCGCAATCGGCCTCGATCCCGGGAACGCCGTTGTCGCGTGCGCCCTCCATGACCGTCAGGCCCGGCGCCACATCGATGACATGCTCGGTGCCGTTGAACTCGACATAGGTAATCTTGGCCATCGTATCCTCGCAGCCTTTGGAAATCCGGGACAGGACATAAGCCAGACGTCTGCCGTTTACCAGTGCCCGGATCACACCGGAATGCCGCAGAGCGGCCCGGCGATGGCCAAAAGTCTGCCCGCTTCTTGCCACTATTGATGGCTAATCTGTTTACCAATACGCAACAACCAGCCGAATCGATTCCACCATGACCCGTTTCGCAGCTTCCTTGATCATACTGGCGAGCCTCGGGCTTGCCGCCTGCCAGTCCGGCCAGCCCGCCGCGATGGATATGGTCCAGCGTGGCGACACGACCCAACCGCAGTTGGCGGGGACAGCGCGGGCAGGGTGCTGGGCGACCGACACGATCCCCGCGCAGGGCGAGATGGTGCTGGACGAGGTGATCATAACCCCAGCCCGCGCGGATGCTCAGGGCCGATTGATCGAACCTGCCGTGACTGCCTGGCGCGAACGGATGATAGAGACCGGCGCGTCCGAAGACCGGTTGTTCGCGGTGCCTTGCCCGGACCAGATGGACGACGAGTTCGTCGCCGCATTGCAGCGTGCGCTGAAGGTGCGCGGGCTGTTCGCGGGCGAAGTGACGGGCGAAATGGACACCAATACGCAAAATGCGATCCGCGCCTGGCAGCGGCCGCAAGGGTTGGATAGCAACATCCTGTCGCTTGAGGCGGCGCGGCAACTGGGTCTTGTAGCCTTGGGGCGCGAAGCATTCTGAGGGGGAGGGTCTGGCACCGCGCGAGGCTGTGCACCCCGACGAAGCGCCCCCTGTTCTCAGTTCAGCGGCAGACGGCGGGCAAGCGCTTCGACCTTGGCCAGTGCCGCGCCCGAGGCGATGGCGTTGCGGGCCTGTTCCACGCCCTCTTTCAGATTGGCCGCGCGTCCCGCCACGACCAGTGCAGCGGCGGCGTTCAGCAGCACCGCATCGCGATAGGCCGGGCGGCCCTTACCGGACAGGACATCGCGCAGCGCGGCTGCATTCTCGGCGGCCTCGCCGCCAAGCAGTTCTTCGAACGGGTGCAGAGGCAGGCCCGCATCTTCGGGGCGGACCTCGAATTCACGGATTGCGCCATCTTCCAGCGCGGCCACGCGCGAGGGTGCGGCGATCGACAACTCGTCGGTTCCATCGCCGCCATGCACCAGCCAGGCACGTTCTGAACCCAGCGCCTGCAACACCTCTGCCATGGGCCGGATCAGGTCAACCGAGAATGCCCCGGTAAGCTGGCGCTTCACCCCGGCAGGATTGGTGAGCGGCCCGAGGATGTTGAAGATCGTGCGGGTGCCCAGTTCGGCGCGCACCGGGCCGACATGGCGCATCGCCGGATGGTGCATCGGCGCCATCATGAAGCCGATCCCGGTTTCTGCCAGCACCGCCTCAACTTCGGCGGGGCCGACCATGACATTGATCCCCAGCGCGCCCAGCGCATCGGCCGCGCCCGATTTCGAGCTGAGGTTGCGGTTGCCGTGTTTGGCCACCGGCACACCCGCGCCCGCCACCACAAAGGCTGTCGCCGTGGAAATATTGAGCGTGCCCATCCCGTCACCGCCGGTTCCGACGATATCCATCGCGCCCTCGGGGGCGCGGACGCGAACGCATTTGGCGCGCATCACCGCCGCTGCCGCTGCGTATTCGTCGACCGTTTCGCCGCGCGTGCGTAAAGTCATCAACAGCCCGCCCATCTGCGCCGGCGTCGCCTCACCCTCGAACAGGATGGTAAAGGCTTCTTCGGCTTCCGTGCGGGTCAGGGGCCGGGTGACGGCCGCCGCGATCAGGGATTTGATGCGCTGGCTCATGCAGGTGCCTTCGCCTGTTCAAGGAAATTGCGTAGCATCTGGTGGCCGTGTTGCGAGGCGATGCTTTCAGGGTGGAACTGGACCCCTTCAATGGGGAGATCACGGTGCCTCAGCCCCATGATCATGCCGGTTTCCAGCCAGGCGGTGATTTCCAGGCAATCCGGCAGGGTTTCGCGCTCGACGATCAGCGAGTGGTAGCGCGTGGCATTGAACGGCGAGGGCAGGTCCATGAAAATACCTTTTCCCGCGTGGTGGATATGGCCCATCTTGCCGTGCACGATCTCACCCGCGCGCACCACTTTCCCGCCAAAGGCCTGACCGATGGTCTGATGCCCCAGACAGACACCCAACAGCGGTGTCCGGGTCTCGGCGGCAGCGGCGACCAGCGGCAGGCAGATCCCCGCCTGATCGGGGTCGCACGGCCCCGGGCTGAGAACGATCGCGGCGGGATTGAGCGCCATTGCCGCCTGCACATCCAGCGCGTCGTTGCGCCTGACCGTCACCTCCGCGCCCAGCTCGCCCAGATAATGGACAAGGTTATAGGTGAAACTGTCGTAATTATCGATGAGGAGCAGCATGGCGGGCCTTCTGGTGTCGGGCGCTCTCTTCATGCCCCCGAGCGTGGCGCAGGGTCAAGGGTCTGTATTCCTTGCATGCGGTGGGGGCTGCTGACATTTGCGCGTTAAAGGGGTGAAACCCGGTCGTGAAGCGGTTATACCAAGGCGCGACATGATGCGTGCAAGCGGAGGCGGAATGGGCGGCTTCATCAAGGGTGTGGCGGCGGGGCTGGCGAGTTTTGCGCTGGGTTTTGCCGTCCTTTCGGTGGTGCTGGAGCCAGAGATGCGCCCCGGAACGCCCGCGCCTGTGCGGGAGAGCGCGCCCGAAACTGTGCCGCAGCCCCCCACTGAGCACCTGCACGACGATACTTCTGAGGCTGATGTCGAGCTGTCCCCGACGGATGCCCACGACGAGGCTGCTGCGGAGCCTGAACCTGCACCCGACGAAAGCGCGCTGGAGGTGACCGAGGCGACAAGCGAGCCTGCGGATGAGGCTGAACCAGAGGTCGCGGAGGGGTTGAGCGAGGCTTTGGCTGAAGCATTGGAGCAAGACGTGGTGGCCGAGCACGAGGATGCGCTCGAAGCCGAAGCGCAGCCAGAGGTCACCGAAGACATTTTCGCAGAGTCATCCGCGCCGGTGGAGCCATCAACACCTGTGGGGCCATCAGCGCCAGCAGAGGCAACTACGCGCCTGTCGCCTGCCGAGGCCGAGGTTCCGCAGGAAGGTCAGGTCATGGCCGAACCCGAAGCGCAGATCGAAGACCCGGCGCGGACAGAGCCTGAAACACCGCCCGAAGCCCTGGTGCCAACTGAAGCAGAAGCACGGCCCGAACCTGAGGCGGTCACTGAGTTGGAAATACCCGCCGAACCGGAAACACCGACTGATGCCGAAGTGCTTGCCGATGCCGAAGTGCTTGGCGCGGCCGACGACGCGTCGCTGCCAGACGCCACTTCCCGGCCTGATCCGGCACCGGTTGCACCAGACGCGCCGGCGCCGGTCCTGCGTGCCGTGCCCTCGTCGCCGGGGCTGGACCGGGCTGTCGACGGGGTGACGGTTGGCCGTTTGCCAAGCATTTTGCCGGAAGAGAACGGCGATGCGCCAGAGGCCGGCACGGATGCGCAAGGTGTAGCGCAGGCCGACACTCCACGTTCTTCCGAAGAAGCCGAGATCCAGCCTGCCCGCCTGCGCTACGCTGCCCCGTTTGACCCCGCGCCCGGCCCGCTCTTTGCCATCATCCTGCGCGATGCCCCCGCCGACCCGGCAGCCGAAGCCGCGATCATAGCGCTGCCGATGCCCGTGACCATTGCGCTGGACCCGCACGACCCCGACGCGCCGCGCCGTGCGCGGGCCTATCGGGCGGCGGGGCATGAGGTGGTGATCCTGGCCACCGGCCTGCCGCAGGGTGCCACGCCTTCGGACCTTGATGTCACTTTTGAAGCCTGGTTCAGTGCTCTGCCCGAGGCGGTGGCGCTGATCGACCCGGTCGAGGGTGGCTTTCAGGGCAACCGGCGTCTGGCGCAGGCAATCATGCCGTTTCTGGCCGACGACGGCCACGGGCTGATCACGCATGAACGCGGCCTGAACCCGGCCCAGCAAAGCGCCAGCAGCGCCGGCGTAGCCAATGCGGCGGTGTTCAGGATCATCGACAGCGGCGATGAAAACCAGTTTACAATCCGCCGCTATCTTGATCGCGCCACCTTTCGCGCGCAACAGGAGGGGCGCGTGGTGGTGATGGGTCGTGCCGCGCATCCCGAAACCATTGACGGGCTGATTGGCTGGCGGATGGAGGGCCGTGCGGGACAGGTGGCGATCGTGCCGGTCTCGGCGTTGCTCAGGGCTCCCTAGTGCAGCCACAGGCGAATGTTTCGGCGCGGCCCGTGCCGGCAGAGTGTGCGAACGCGGCAATGGAAGAAGGCTTGGATAAACACAGATGGCAGGCATAGAGTTTTCATCGGTCTTTTATGAGATATCGGTTCTGGTGTTACTTGCAGCGGTGCTGGGGCTTATTGGCCTGGCGCTGCGCCAGCCGCTGGTGGTGGCTTTCATCGCCGCCGGTATCCTGGCCGGTCCCGATGTGCTGGGCCTCGTGCATTCCAGCGATTTCATCGCGCTTCTGAGCCAGATCAGCATTGCGGTGCTGCTGTTCCTTGTCGGGCTGAAGCTGGATGTGAACCTGGTGCGCAACCTCGGCAAGGTTGCGGTCGCAACGGGGCTGGGGCAGGTCAGCTTCACCGCCGCGTTTGGTTTCATCCTGTGCCTTGTCATGGGGATTGACTGGCTGACGGCACTGTATGTTGCTGTGGCGCTGACATTCTCATCCACGATCATCATCGTGAAACTCTTGTCCGACAAACAGGAGATCGACGCGCTGCATGGCAAGATCGCGCTGGGCTTCCTGATCGTGCAGGATATCTTCGTGGTCCTCGCAATGGTTGTGGTGTCGGCCATCGGTCTGGGCGGTGCGGAAGGGGAGGGAGGCGGCAGCCTCGTGTTCCTGACGCTGGGCGCTCTGGGTATGCTGGCATTCGTCTATGGCTTCATTCGCTATCTGGCGACGCCGCTTTTGCAACTGATCGCGCGGTCGTCGGAACTGCTGGTGATCTTTGCCGTGGGCTGGGCGGCAGGCTTTGCCGCCGTGGCTGACTGGATCGGGCTGGGCAAGGAACTGGGCGGGCTGCTGGCCGGGGTTTCGCTGGCCTCGACGCCGATGCGCGACGCCATCGGATCGCGGCTGGCAAGTTTGCGCGATTTCCTGCTTCTGTTCTTCTTTCTCAGCCTCGGCGCGGGGCTGGACCTGTCGACGCTGGGCGCGCAGATGGGTCCGGCGGTGGTGCTGTCGCTCTTCGTGCTGATCGGCAATCCGCTTATCGTTCTGGCGATCATGGGGTATATGGGCTACCGAAAACGCACCGGCTTTCTGGCCGGCCTGACGGTGGCGCAGATCTCGGAGTTCTCGCTGATTTTCATGGCGATGGGGATAGCCCTTGGTCATGTCACCGACGAGGCAATGGGGCTGGTCACGCTGGTCGGTTTGGTGACCATCGCACTGAGCGTCTACATGATCACCTGGTCGCACAAGCTTTATGCCCTGTGCGAGCCGGTGCTGGGTCTGTTCGAGCGGCGCAACGCGTTTCGCGAACTGGAAGAGGACAGTCCGGCGGGTATCCGCAATGATTATGATTTCATCATTCTGGGGCTGGGGCGGTATGGCTGCCGGATCGGTCAGGGGCTGCGTGCCAAGGGATTTCGTCTGCTGGGGATCGATTTCGACCCCGAGGCGCTGCGGCGCTGGCGCAGGATGGGGCTTGATGCGCATTTCGGCGATGCCACCGACCCCGAGTTCGTGGCGCATCTGCCGCTCTCTGGCGTGAAGGGGGTGATCTCGGCAGTGCCGCGCAGCCGGGGCCCGCTGAGTGAGGCCGATGGCCATGCGGCTCTGCTTCATGCCCTGAAAGGTGCGGGTTTTGGGCGCGAGGTGGCAGTGACGGTGAACCAGATGGAGGATGGCGAAGCCTATCGCAAGATGGGTGCCACACTGATCCTGGCGCCGTTCGATGACGCTGCCGAAGGGGCGATCCGCAAGATCGTGCATGAAGGCAGCGAAAACGAGCAACGCCCTGCCGCCGCCCCATAAGGCAGGACCGGGCCCCTACATCGAGAAACTGATGCCGCAGCCGCAGCTGGAGGAGGCGTTGGGATTGTTGATCATGAATCGCGCCCCGATCAGCTCATCGGAAAAATCGATGACCGCATTTGACAGGAAGGGCAGCGATACGGGGTCGATCAGCACCTTTTGCCCTTTTCCTTCAAGTACCAGATCGTCTTCGGCGGGCGCGTCGAGCGTGATCTCATATTGAAAGCCGGAACAGCCCCCGCCCGCTACGGCGACCCGCAACGCCTGGGCTTCGCCGGTTTCCTCGGCGATTTCGGCAAGGCGCTCAAAGGCGCGTTCGGTGACCTTGGGGGGCAGGTTCATGGATTTTCGACATTTTCCTGAAGCATAAGGCAAGATATAAGCAGGCCATGGCGATGCGGCAAGCCCGGATGCCGACCCGCCCGGCCAGACGTGCCCGAAGGCCGAACGGTTGCAAGCCGGAAAGGACGAAACCACTGCAATGAACAGCTTTGCTCCCTATGCCGCCGATCCCGCCCGCACGCGCGGGCGCCTGCACGCCGAGCGCATCTCGACCTTCCGCTCGCCCTTTCAGCGTGACCGGGACAGGATCATCCATTCCTCGGCCTTTCGCCGCCTCAAGCACAAGACACAGGTGTTCATCGAGCATGAGGGCGATTACTACCGCACCCGCCTGACCCATTCGATCGAGGTGGCGCAGGTCGCGCGCACGCTGGCCGGCGCGCTGGGCCTGAATACCGATCTGGCCGAGGCGATCGCGCTGGCGCACGATCTGGGCCACACCCCCTTCGGGCATACCGGCGAGGATGCGCTGGCCGAACTGATGGAACCCTATGGCGGCTTTGACCATAACGCTCAGGCCCTGCGCATCGTCACCCGGCTGGAGCGGCATTACGCCGAATTCGACGGGCTGAACCTGACCTGGGAGGCGCTGGAAGGCATTGCCAAGCACAACGGCCCGCTGGTGGCGGCCGATGGCACGCCCCTCAAGGAGCCGCTGCCGCTGGCGCTGGTCGAATACAATGCCAGCCATGATCTGGAACTGCACACCCATGCCAGCGCCGAAGCGCAGGTCGCCGCCATTGCCGATGACGTGGCCTATAATCACCATGACCTGCATGATGGCCTGCGTTCAGGACTGTTCGACGAATCCGACCTGATGGCGCTGCCGATCACCGGCCCCGCTTTTGGCGAGGTGGACGCACTTTACCCCGGGCTTGACCCCATGCGCCGCCGGCATGAGGCCTTGCGCCGGGTTTTCGGCGCCATGGTCGAAGACGTGATCGCCGTCGCGCGTCACCGGTTGGAGGCTGCGGAACCCGCCGATGCCGACGCCGTCCGACATCTGGGCGTGACGATCATCCGCTTCTCGGACCGGCTGTTTCGTGAACTGAAAGTGATCCGCCAGTTCCTTTTTAACCGCATGTATCGCGCCCCTCGGGTGGTGGCGATGCGTGCCGAGGTCACCGATGTGGTGCGTGACCTCTTCACCCTTTATCTGCGTACCCCCGGCCACCTGCCCGGCGAATGGCGCGAGGACGTTGCCGCGGCAAGGGACGAGGCTGCGTTGGCGCGGATCGTGGCTGATTACGTGGCGGGAATGACCGATCGGTTTGCCCTGCGCGAACACGCGCGGCTTCTGGGTTCGGATGCGACGCGCTTTACCCGCTATATGGTGTCAGGCCGCGCGTAAGGGGGCCTTGCCCCCTCTGGGCCTGCGGCCCATTCACCTTCGGGATGTTTTCAGACACAGAATGGGGCGCGGCGTAACCGCTGCTGCCGGTGAAATGAGGATGTTGTCGGTGCTGGGCGATTGACCTTGGCGTTTGCCATGGTAGTGCAGGGACAATCAGAGGGACGATGATATGAACCTGTTCAATGATATCCGCGTGCTGGTGCTGGATTGTCTGCAAGCGATGGTGGCGCAGGGAGCGTTGCCTGAGGGGCTGGACCTGTCACCGGTGACGGTGGAACCGCCGCGCGATGCCGCGCATGGTGACATGGCGACCAATGCGGCAATGGTTCTTGCCAAGCCCGCGGCGTTGAAGCCGCGCGAGATTGCCGAAGCGCTGGCCGAACACTTGCGCGCCGATCCGCGCATCCTGTCTGCCGAGGTGGCCGGGCCGGGCTTTCTGAACCTGCGGCTGGCTGCCGGTGTCTGGCATTCGGTGGTCGGCGCGGCCTTGCGCTCGGGGCGTGATTTTGGCCGGGCGACCCTGGGAGGCGGGCGTAAGGTCAATGTGGAATTCGTCAGCGCCAATCCCACCGGGCCGATGCATGTCGGTCATGCCCGTGGGGCGGTTTTTGGCGATGCGCTGGCCGAACTGCTGGATTTCGCGGGCTGGCAGGTGACGCGCGAATACTACATCAACGACGGTGGCGCGCAGGTCGATGTGCTGGCGCGCTCGGCCTATGAGCGCTACCGCGAGGCGCATGGCCTGTCGCCCGAGATTGCCGAGGGGCTGTATCCCGGCGATTATCTGATCGAGGTGGGCGAGGCGCTCAAGGCTGAATACGGTGATCGTTTTCTCAACCAGCCGGAAGGTGAATGGCTGGAGATCTTCCGCGATTTCGCCACCGGGCGGATGATGGCCATGATCCGCGAGGATCTGGCCGCGCTGGGCGTTGAAATGGATGTCTATGCCAGCGAGAAGGCGCTTTACGGTACCGGCCGTATCGAGGCCGCTCTGGAGGCCTTGCGCGCGCAGGGGTTGATCTATGAGGGCGTGCTGGAGCCCCCAAAGGGCAAGACGCCCGAGGATTGGGAGCCGCGCGAACAGACCCTCTTTCGTTCGACTGCGCATGGCGATGACGTTGACCGCCCGGTGAAGAAGTCGGACGGTGCATGGACTTATTTCGCCCCCGACATCGCCTATCACTACGACAAGATCGAGCGCGGTTTTGATGCCCTGATCGATATTTTCGGTGCCGATCATGGCGGTTACGTCAAGCGTATGAAAGCTGCCGTTTCGGCGCTTTCGGGCGGGCGGGTGCCACTGGATATCAAGCTTGTGCAACTGGTGAAGCTGTACAAGAACGGCGAACCCTTCAAGATGTCGAAACGCGCGGGCACCTTTGTTACCCTGCGCGATGTGGTGGATATGGTGGGTGCCGATGTCACCCGCTTCGTGATGTTGACGCGCAAGAACGACGCGCCGCTTGATTTCGATTTCGACAAGGTGCTGGAACAATCGCGCGACAACCCGGTATGGTATGTGCAATACGCTCATGCCCGTATTGCCTCGGTCTTGCGCAAGGCCACCGAGGCCGGGGTCGATATCTCGGATGCCGCGCTGGCAGGGCTGACGCTGGACGGGCTGGACCATCCGGCCGAACTGGCGCTGATCCGCAAGCTGGCTGACTGGCCCCGCCAAGTGGAAATCGCCGCGCGCGCGAACGAGCCGCACCGCATTGCAGGCTTCCTGTCCGAGCTGGCGGGCGACCTGCATACCCACTGGAACCGTGGCAATGAAGAGCCCGCCTTGCGTTTCATTCAGGACGACAAGGCCACAATGACCTCAAAAATTGCGCTCGCGCGTGCCGTGGGCGTTGTTATTTCTGCAGGTCTTGGTATCCTTGGCGTTACTCCTGTCGAGGAAATGCGCTGAAAAATCAGGCCAGCGCAGGCGGGAGAACGTCAGGCCGGGGCTGGTCCGGGCCTGATGCGTGAAAATTGACAGCCAAGACCGGGGCCAACCCGGCTGGTTCGAGAGGCGAGCATGGCACAGTTGCATTATGATGCATACCATGCCCCGTTGCAGGCACAGCAGGGCGCAACAGAGCCGCTGCGTGTGGGGTTGATGGTGAATGTGATCGGCGCGATCCTGTCGGTCGCGCTGCTGACCGGGGTGGGCGTCTGGAGCTATCGGTTGATGGTACGCGATGTTTCAGGCGTACCGGTGGTCCGGGCGCTGGAAGGGCCAATCCGGGTTTCTCCGACCGATCCGGGAGGGCGGCAGGCGGCCTATCAGGGGCTGGCGGTGAACGCCGTCGCCGCCGAGGGTGTGGCGCGCGCGACCGCAGACGAGATCGTGCTGGCGCCTGGTCCGGTGGAACTGGCCGCCGAGGACCGCCCGGTTGCGGCCGTGCCGGCCCATGCACCGGCACAATCCGCCACGGCAACGCAAAATGCCATGGCGCAGGCTCCGGATGACGCACTGCTGATCCCTGCATCGCTGACACTTGAGCCGCTTGCGCCGCAGAATCTGGTTCCCGCCAGTGTGCCCGGTGTTGCGCGCTCGCCGTTGCCCCCGCGCCGGCCCGCGTCGGCATCAGCGGCAGCGGTGCAGATGGCCGCCGCGCCAGCCAGTGCGGCGACCGGTGTCGCTGCCGGGCACGATGCCCAGGCCGAGGCGCTCCTGGCTGAGCTTGCCACGCGACTGGCACCGGCGCGCCATATCGATATCGACCCGGACACGCTGACCCCGGGCACCCGGCTGGTGCAACTGGGTGCCTATGACGACGAGCCCGCTGCGCGCGAGGCCTGGGAAGTCCTGGCAACCCGCTTCTCGGCCCATCTTGACGGGCGCGGACGGATCATCGAGCCGGCCACCTCGGGCGGGCGTACTTTCTACCGGCTTCGTGCGCATGGCTTTGACGATGAACCCGAGGCGCGGCGGTTCTGCTCTGTCCTGCTGGCCGAAAACGCTGATTGCATTCCGGTGCTGATCCGGTAACGCTATCGCTTCTGGCGGGGACGGGAGCCTCCGGCGGGGATATTTGTCGGGCAGGAAATGGAGCGGGAAGATGCAGGCTGACAGCGTCGGAGCAACGATATTCGGTTGTTCCGGACCAGTGCTGTTGCCCGAAGAGGCGCGCTTTCTGGCCGCCGCACAGCCCTGGGGCTTCATTCTCTTCCGCCGGAATGTGGAAAGCGCCGCGCAACTACGCGCGCTTTGTGCTGATCTGCGCGGTGCCGTCGGGCGCGAGGCGCCGATCTTCATGGATCAGGAAGGGGGCAGCGTGCAACGCCTGCGCCCGCCTTTTGCGCGCGACTGGCCGGATGCCTGCGCGCAGCGCGGCGGGGCGCGGGCGGTCTGGTTGCGGCACCGTCTGATGGCGGCAGAGTTGCGCGCGGTGGGGGTGGATGGAAGCTGCGCGCCGGTGATCGATGTTGCCGGACCTGACACGCATCCATTTCTGCAACGCCGGATCTGGGGCACGGATCCGCAGCGCGTAAGCGCACTGGGGCGTGCGGCAGCTGAAGGGTTGCTGGCGGGCGGTGTATTGCCTGTGATCAAGCATCTGCCCGGCCATGGGGCGGGCAATGCCGACAGCCACCATGACCTTCCGCGGGTCTCGCTGCCGCTGGTAGAACTCGCCGCGCGCGATTTCATACCTGTCAAGGCACTGGCCGACCTGCCGCTAGGGATGAGCGCCCATGTCGTCTATGACGCGCTGGACCCTGACCATCCCGCCACTGTCTCGGCCCGGGTGATCGGGTATTTGCGCGATGTGCTGGGGTTTGGCGGGCTGTTGATGACCGACGACATCTGCATGAATGCACTGGGGGGCAGCATGGCCGGGCGCGCGGCGCGGGCGCGGGCGGCGGGCTGCGATGTGGTCCTGCATTGTTCGGGTGATCTGGCGGAAATGGAGGCAGTGGTCGGGGCCGCCGGACAGTTGGCGGGCGCCGCGCGCGCACGCGCCGCAGCCGCGCTGGAAGCGCGCCGTGCCCCCGCGGCGATTGACATTGCTGCGCTGGAAGCCGAATTTGATGCCTTGAGCGATGCGGCGGAAGGGCAGGCATGAGCGAGGCGCAAGACGCGGCACAGGCGGGCGCGCAGGACGAGATGGACTGGGGCGCCGAAGGCGTTGCAGCACGTATCGAGGCCGAAGCACTGATCGTCGATGTCGACGGCTACGAGGGGCCGCTGGACCTGCTCCTGACGCTTTCGCGGCGTCAGAAGGTTGATCTGCGGCGTATTTCAGTGTTGCAACTGGCCGAGCAGTACCTGCGTTTCGTCGAGGCAGCACGCGCTTTGCGTATTGAACTGGCCGCCGATTATCTGGTGATGGCGGCCTGGCTTGCCTATCTGAAATCGCGCCTTTTGCTGCCGCCAGAACCCGGCGAAGAGGGCCCCTCGGGCGAGGAACTGGCCGCGCATCTGGCGTTTCAGCTCGAACGGCTCAATGCCATGCGCGAGGCGGCCGGGCGGTTGATGGGGCGTGATCGGCTGGGGCGCGATTTCTTTGCGCGAGGCGCGCCGGAAACCATATCGACCCGTCGCCAGACCCATTTTACCGCCACGCTGCTTGAACTGATGCAAGCCTATGCCAGGTTGCGCACCCGCGATGAGTTTCGCCCCTATGCCTTTGACCGCACAGATGTCTTTCCGCTGGAGACGGCACTTGAGCGGCTGCGAGGGATGATCGGACATGGTGGCGACTGGGCCGATCTCGCGGGGTTTCTGCCGCCGGGATGGCGCGCGGCGGGGGCGCGGCGGCGCTCGGCCCTCGCCTCGACCTTCGCGGCCTCGCTGGAACTGGTCAAGCAAGGCCAGGCCGAGTTGCGACAGTCTGAAACATTCGCGCCGATCATGCTGCGCCAGCGAAAGGAGGGCAGGCCATGAGCGAGGACGACGCCCACCGCAACGACCGGCCAGAGGACGAGCCGGCAACCGACATGCCCAGCCTGTTTCCCGCCCCGCCAATGGCCGAAGTTGAACGGATGATCGAGGCGGTTCTTTTCGCCAGCGCCGAGCCGGTCACCCCGGCCGAGCTGGAGGCGCGCCTGCCACAGGGATGCGATGTGCCCGAGGCCTTGCAGCATCTGCGCTCGCGATACAGTGGGCGCGGCGTGCATCTGGTGAGGGTGGGCGATGGCTGGGCGATGCGCACCGCGCCCGATCTGGGCTGGCTGATGCACCGCGAACAGGTGGAAACCCGCCGTTTGAGCCGCGCCGCCATCGAGACACTGGCGATCATTGCCTACCACCAGCCCGTTACCCGCGCCGAGATCGAGGAAATTCGCGGCGTGGCGCTGTCACGGGGTACGATCGATCAGTTGCTTGAACTGGAGTGGATCAGGCTGGGGCGGCGGCGGATGACGCCGGGACGACCAGTCACCTTTGTTGTGACCGAAGGTTTTCTGGACCATTTCGGGCTGGAAAGCGCACGCGATCTGCCGGGGCTGAAGGAATTGCGCGCCGCAGGATTGCTGGACAGCCGCCCGATGCCCGGTGCTGCCCCCTCTGACGGGGATGACGATGGGGCGCCCGCACGCGGGCAGAGCGAGTTGTTCGAGGATTGACGCCCGCCGGTCGGTTATCGGCGGACCGGCGCTTTCGCAGTGTCACAATGGCGCGCAATCACCCTGTGGGGGCTTCTTTCAGGCGCATGGATAGCCTAAGCTGCCGCCAATGCCCGCCTGTTCGGGTGCAACGAAGGAGAGTGTCATGAAGAAGATAACTGCTGTCGTCGCCATCACCGCCGGTCTGGCGCTGTCGGCCTGTACGATGAGCACGAACGAGCGGATGGTACTGGGCGGTCTGGGTGGTGCAGCTGCGGGCCTGATCACAGCTGACCTGTTGCGGGCCAACAGCAACTGGACGATTCTGGCGGTACTCGGTGGCGCCGCGGCGGGTGCCTTGGTTGCGCGTAATACGGCCACCAACGAATGCGCCTATGCGCGCGGTGATGGCACTTACCGGGTGGCGCGCTGCCGCTAAGGCGGGTCGGGGGGCACCGGCCGGGGCAGGGGGCTGCCGCCCCCTCTGGCCTGCGGCCATTCACCCCCGCGCGTATTGTCGGCAAGATGAAGGGGCGCGGCTTTGGCCGGGCCCTTTTTTGATGGGTGCGTTCAGAACAGGGAAAGCTGGGCGTTATCGGCGGGTTTGATGAGATTGCACTCGCGTGGGGGCGGGGCGAACCGGGTGCAGTCGAGCGTGGGCAGACTGTCGGCAAAGCCCAGCCGCCGGCGGGCGAGTTTGAAGCGCTGGGACAGCAGCGCCGCCATCGGTCCCGATCCACGAAACCGGGCGCCAAAACGGGGATCATTGACGCGGCCGCCGCGCATCTCTGTCAGTTGGCGCATGATGCGGGTGGCATGGTGTGGCCGGTGTCGGGCGAGCCAGTCTTCGAACAGTGCATGGACCTCATGCGGCAGGCGCAACAGGCTCCACCAGGCGGTTTGTGCGCCGGCATTCTTCGCGGCTTGCAGGATCGATTCGATCTCGTGATCCGTCAGGCCGGGGACGACTGGCGCCAGCATCAGCCGAACCGGTACCCCCGCTTTACGCAGCGTGGTGATGGTTTGCAGACGCCGGGCCGGGCTTGGCGCGCGCGGTTCCATCGCGCGGGCAAGCCCGGCATCGAGCGTGGTGATGGATACGCCCACCTCGACAAGGTTGAGCGCCGCCATCTCGGCAAGGATATCGGTATCGCGTGCAATCAGCGCCCCGCGTGTGGTGATCGTCACCGGGTGGCGGCATTCGCACAGCACTTCCAGCAGGGCGCGGGTGATCCGGTGCTGAGCCTCGATCGGTTGCCACGGATCGGTGTTGGACCCAAGCGCCAGTGGCGCCACGCGATAGCCCTTGCGGGCCAGTTCGCGTTTCAGCACATGTGGTGCGTCAGGCCGCGCTACCAGCCGTGTTTCGAAATCAAGCCCCGGTGAGAGGCCCAGATAGCTGTGGGTCGGCCGTGCGTAGCAATAGATGCAGCCATGTTCGCAACCGCGATAGGGGTTGACCGCACGGTCAAACCCCAGATCGGGCGATTTGTTCCACGCGATCACGCCGCGCGGGCGTTCCAGTGCGACTTCACGGATCTGGCTGCGTTCATCTTCGGGGATGTCCCAGCCGTCATGCTCCCATTCTCGATGCATCCGCTCGAACCGTGCTGGCGGCTGCGCCTTTGTGCCGCGTGCGGGTGCACGCAAAGCCGGGTCGCAAGCGGGCAGAGCAGCAGAAAGAGGGGAGGCGGATGATCGGGTCATGGAGGCATGATGAACGAAAGATGAACATTCTGCAATCCCCGATACAGCGCGACATATCCCTTACGCCTGCGCTGTCGCCTTTCAGTCCGCGCATGTCGGAATTCGGAAAGTGGCCCCGGTCAAACTGGCGCATTGAGCGATATGGAAACCTGTGGAGCGCGCCATGGCCGAAGACGACGAGATCATCCTGTCGGAGCTTGCTGACGACGAACTGGTGCAACAGATGATGGATGACCTGTATGACGGTCTCAAGGAAGAGATCGAAGAGGGCGTTCAGATCCTGCTTGAACGCGGCTGGACGCCCTATGACGTCCTGACCAAGGCTTTGGTTGCGGGCATGACGATCGTTGGTCATGACTTCCGCGATGGCATCCTTTTCGTGCCCGAAGTGTTGCTGGCGGCGAATGCGATGAAAGCCGGCATGTTCATTCTCAAGCCGCTTCTGGTGGAAACCGGCGCGCCGCGAATGGGCAAGATGGTGATCGGCACCGTGAAGGGCGATATCCACGACATAGGCAAGAACCTGGTCGGCATGATGATGGAAGGCGCCGGGTTCGAGGTGGTCGATCTGGGTATCAACAACGCGGTCGAGAAGTATATCGAGGCGCTGGAGGCCGAGCGCGCGGATATCCTCGGCATGTCGGCCCTGCTGACCACGACCATGCCGTATATGAAGGTCGTGATCGATACGATGAAGGAGAAGGGCATGCGCGAGGACTATATCGTGTTGGTTGGGGGCGCGCCCCTGAACGAGGAGTTCGGCCGCGCCATCGGCGCCGATGCCTATTGCCGTGATGCCGCCGTGGCGGTCGAGACGGCAAAGCAATTCGTGGCGCGCAAGCACAACCGGCTGAACGCCTGAGCCTGCCGGTTCGAAATGATGCCGCAACGGCGCAGGAAAAAAGCCCCCGGAAACGGGGGCTTTGCGGGTGCGGTTCTCGCCTGGTTCATTCCAACGTGTAGCTGCCCAGTTCGCAGATATTCACCTGATCCTCGATTTCGTCGCCATCCGCGAAAACCATCAGGAAGTCATAGTCGCAGTTGGCGCGGCCATCGGCGATGAGCACCTGTGCCGAACTGCCTGATTCCAGCACATCAGCGCCGAGAATATCTTCTTCCCAGTCACCAGCGGTGATGGGAGAGGCATAGAATTCGATCAGCGTAACGCCGGTTCGGTTGATCAGGGTGAACATCATGTCCTGCGCGAGGGCAGGGGCCGTGAATGCCCAGGCCGCCGCCGTCACGGCAGCTGCGCGCAGTGCGAGGGTTCTCATGGAAAATCTCCGTATATGAGAGGGTTGAAGGAGATATGCGGTAGCATTGGTTGCAATGGGTGGGAAGAGGATTGTTGCTTGCTCCGGGGCGGCAGGACATCTGGAACCTCGCCCCTTTTTCGGCGCGACCCCTTCCCTTTCTCCGCCTTCCCGGCTTATCGTCGCGCACGACTGTCGACAGGAGAGATACATGACTACGCTTCCCACCGCCGCCGAGATCCTGAGTGCCTGCGGGCTGGAACCCGCCGCCCTGTCCGGCGGCAGTCTGGCAGTGCATTCGCCCATCGACGGCGCCCGGATCGCCGCGCTGGAACCAACTCCGGTAAAGGATATCCCTGCAATCCGCGCGCGCTCGGTCGCCGCGTTCGAGGTCTGGCGCAAGGTCCCCGCGCCGCGCCGGGGCGAGCTGGTCCGGCTTCTGGGCGAAGAACTGCGCGCTGCAAAGGAGGCGCTGGGTGCGCTGGTGACGCTGGAGGCGGGCAAGATCACCTCTGAAGGTCTTGGCGAAGTGCAGGAGATGATCGACATCTGCGATTTTGCCGTCGGACTGTCGCGCCAGCTTTACGGCTTGACCATTGCATCGGAGCGACCAGGCCATGTGATGCGCGAAACCTGGCACCCTCTTGGCCCCTGCGCGGTGATCACGGCCTTCAATTTTCCGGTGGCCGTCTGGTCATGGAATACGGCGCTGGCGCTCGTATGCGGTGATCCGGTGATCTGGAAGCCCTCGGACAAGACACCGCTGACAGCGATGGCATGCATGAAGATATTCGAGCGCGCGCTCGATCGGTTCGGTGCGGATGCCCCCGAGGGGTTGGTGCAACTGGTGATCGGTCAGGCCGAGCAGGGCGCGGCGCTGGTCGAAGCAACCGACATCCCGCTTGTATCAGCGACAGGCTCCACGCGCATGGGGCGGATCGTGGGGCCGAAGGTGGCCGAGCGGTTTGGCCGCTCGATCCTGGAACTGGGCGGCAATAACGCGATGATCGTTGCGCCCTCGGCCGATATTGACATGGCGGTGCGCGGGATCGTGTTTTCGGCGGTGGGCACGGCGGGGCAGCGCTGCACCTCGCTGCGCCGGCTGATCGTGCACGAAAGCATCGCCGATGACCTGGTGGCGAAACTGGTCAAGGCCTATGCCAGCCTGCCCGTGGGCGACCCGCGCGCGCCGGGAACGCTGGTGGGGCCGCTGATCGATGCCGGATCACTGGAGCGGATGCAGGCGGCGCTGGAGCGTGCCCGTGCCGAGGGCGGCACGGTGCATGGCGGCGCGGTTTCCGATGCCGGGCCGGAGGGCGGCGCCTATGTTGCGCCGGCGCTGGTCGAGATGCCAGGCCAGACCGGCGTGGTACGCGAGGAGACTTTCGCGCCGATCCTCTATGTGATGCGCTACAGCGCGTTTAATGAGGCGCTGTCGCTGCAAAACGACGTGCCGCAGGGCCTGTCATCGTGCATCTTCACGCTGAACCTGCGCGAGGCCGAGGCCTTTTTGCAGGAATCGGATTGCGGGATCGCCAATGTCAATATCGGCCCGTCTGGTGCCGAAATCGGTGGGGCGTTCGGTGGTGAGAAAGAAACCGGCGGCGGGCGCGAAAGCGGCTCGGACGCGTGGAAAGGCTACATGCGCCGCGCGACGAACACGGTAAACTATTCCGATGCGCTGCCGCTGGCGCAAGGGGTGCGTTTCGACGTGTAATCCCGCTTGCCGCTTCGGTGCGGCAGACAGGCATTCAAAAAGGGCTGGGGGCTTTGTCCCCGTCCCATTTTGTGTCTAGAAAATATACCGGGAGTGTGTGGGCTACAGGCCAGAGGTGGCAAAGCCCCCTTTATCTTGTTCTGCCGACGATGCCGTGCTTCTCAGCCGTCGTTGCGGATGATGCGGGTGAAGGGCTCGAAGATCTGGGCATTGGCGGCGATGACGGC